>Ga0209941_1000097_pt1 | contig 182959 bp, 163 predicted proteins | sample ThiBiot_300_plan_FD_183945 | JGI IMG/M metagenome (GOLD analysis project Ga0209941, IMG submission 183945) | Wastewater bioreactor microbial communities from Cape Town, South Africa - Thiocy_solids_1 (SPAdes) | ecosystem: Engineered > Bioremediation > Thiocyanate > Unclassified | place: South... | reverse complement strand
GGGTCAACGCCGTAAGGATACGAATGCCCTCCCTGCCCGACTCGACCGCCGGCGATGACGCAGACCCGGGGCGGTCGCGCACCGGGCGCGGTGCGCCGCCCCGACCGCCGGGTCCGTCGTGGCGGGTGATGTGGTGAGCGCCGACCGGACGCACGCGGTCTTCGTCCGCAACCAATGGCTGCTGTCGGCGGCGCAACTGTTCTCCGGCGTCGGCATCGCCGTCGGCTTCGCCGTCGGCGGCCTGCTGGCCGAGCAGCTCACCGGTCGCGCCGAATATGCGGGATTCGCCCAGACGGCGTCGATCGTCGGAGCCGGCGTGCTGGCGATTCCGTTGGCCAGGTTCGCGGAGCGCCGCACGCGTCGGCATTCGCTGTCCCTGGGGTTCGGGTTGGCCGCCCTGGGAGCCGTGATCATCCTCGCCGGCGCGCGTCTCGGCTCGCCGGTCGTGTTCTTCGTCGGCATGGTGCTGTTCGGCTCGGCCACCGCCTCCGGCCTGCAGGCCCGCTACGCCGCGACCGACACCGCCCCCGCGCACCTCAAGGGCCGCGCACTGTCCACCGTGGTGTGGGCGACGACGGTCGGTTCGGTGGCCGGACCCAACCTGGCCGAGCCGGGTGGGGTGCTCGGCCTGCACCTCGGCGTCGGCGAACTGGGCGGTCCGTTCGCGCTGTCCGCGCTGGCCTACCTGATCGCGGTCGCCTTCACCGCACGACTGCGGCGTGCACCGGCTGCAGTGGCCTCGGAGCCGTCGCCCGATGGGTCGGGGCCGTTGCCGGAGGCGTCGGAGCCGTCGCCGGAGCCGGTGGTGGGGGCCGGCCACACATCCGGAGACGGCGCCACCCGGGAGGTTTCGTCACACCAGCAGCACGCATCGGTGCCGCCGACCCTTACTGTGGGCCCGGTGCGACCGACCATTCGCCAGGCGCTCGCCGCGGTCGCATCCCGCCCGCGGGCCCTGCTGGGCTTCGCGGCCGTGGTGCTCGGCCACACGATCATGGTGTCCGTCATGGTGATGACTCCGGTGCACATGGCGCACCACGGGGACACCATCGCCGTGATCGGCATCGTCATCAGCCTGCACATCCTGGGCATGTACGCGCTGTCGCCGGTGTTCGGCTGGGCCGCCGACCGGTTCGGGCCGGTGCCGGTCATCTGGACGGGGTTCGCGCTGTTCACCGTCTCCGGCGTGCTCGGCATCGCGGACGACGTCGCCGGCTCCAGCATGCCGCGCATCTCCGCGGCGCTGATGCTGCTGGGGCTCGGCTGGTCGGCCTGCTTCATCGCCGGGTCGACGCTGATCTCCGGATCCGTGCCGGCGGACATCCGCGTCACGGTGCAGGGCGCCACCGACGCCGCCATGAATCTCGGGGCGGCGGTCTTCGCGGCGGTGGCCGGTCCGCTGCTCACCGCAGGCGGATTCACGCTCATCAACGCCGTCGCGCTGGGCATCGTCGGCCTCGGCGTGGTGATCGCACTGCGCGCCTCGGCCGCCCACGCCCGCGCTGCGGCCGGTCCGCCGGCGCGGCCCGGTTCGCGGGGCGCGCTGAGATCGGGCTCGGCTAGATCCAGCCCCGGCGCTTGAACACCACATACAGCACGATGCCGACCAGCAGCATCATGCCGATGGCCATCGGATAGCCCAGATGCCAGTGCAGCTCCGGCATCTTGTCGAAGTTCATCCCGTACACCGTGCCGACCAGGGTCGGCGCGAACAGGATGGCCGCCCAGGCGGACACCTTCTTCATCTCCTCGCCCTGCGAGATGCTCGCCTCGGTGAGCGCCTTCATCTCCTCGTTCTGCTGCTGGGCCACCAGCGTGGCATTCACCGACATCATCTCGCGCAGCAGATGCCGGAATCCGTCGATCTGCTCCACGACCTGCGTGAGGTGATCATCGACGTCGCGCAGGTAGCGCTGCAGCTCCTCGTCCGTGCGGTACTTGTCGAACCCGGCCATCAGCCCGCGCAGCACCGCCTGCAGCGGGGACGTGGTGCGTTGGAATTCGACGACCTCGCGGGACAGCTCGTAGATGCGCCGCGACACCTGGGCGTCGCGGCGGAAGACCTCGGTCTCGATCTCGTCGATGTCGATCTGCAGGCCGGCGACCACCGGCGCGTAGCCGTCCACGATGCGATCCACGATCGCGTACAGGATCGCCTCCGGGCCGAGCCGCAGCAGCTCGGGGTTCGACTCCAGCCGACGGCGCACGGCCGCCAGATCCGGCGAATCGCTGTGCCGCACCGTCACCACGAAGTCGGGGCCGACGAACACGTGCACCTCGCCGAATTCCACCTCCTCGGCGTCGTCGATGTACCAGGCGGCACGCAGCACGACGAACAGCGTGTCGCCGTATCTCTCCAGCTTCGGCCGTTGGTGCGCGACGATCGCGTCCTCCACCGCCAGCTCGTGCAACTCGAATTCCTCGGCCAGGGAACCGATCTCGTGATCGTCCGGCTTCAAGAGGCCGATCCAGGCGATCGCGCCCGGGTTGTCGCGCAGCGCCTGGTAGGTCTCGGCGAGATCCGCGGGGCTCTGCACGCGCGCCCCGTCCAGATAGATGGCGCTGTCCACCATGCTGGAGGCCGGTGCCGGATCCGCAGGGGTCGGGTTCGCGGGGATCGTTGGCCCCGGGTATGACGCAGCCCGCGGCGTGCCGCCGCCCGGGCGGTGCTGCGAGGTCTTGGTGGGCAGGATCGAGCGCATGGACATGGTCACTCCTTCACGGCAGGGACGTCGGCGCGCGGCGCGGGGGCCGGTCGTCACGGTGAGCGAATGCGGCGCGAACGCGCCGAGGGCAGCGTCATGCACGGGGTGTCGCACGACACTGAAAGAAGCGGGGCCGGGCACAGCGCTGCGCAGGGGCCGCTCGGGCGACGCGCTATCGGGTGGCGCTGCGGTGCCGGCAGGTACTCGGGGGTTCGCCGTCTGCTCTGCGCATGGCGCTCACCTCCTGGTGACTGGAAGTCCGGTCCGTGACCTGCCCTGTCGATCTTAGGCGATGGCGCGCCGGCGTCGATCCGGCCGTCGCGAAAGACGTGCGGTGATGGGGGAACCCTGGGCAAGGCGCGGGCGTTATATGGAAGACGCCGCCGCACGCGTCGACGCACCCGCTTTCGGTAGGGGCGTATCGGTAGGCTGGCGACAGTTGGACCAACAGGCCACAAGGAGGTCACCGTGCCCAGCAGCAACCCGGCGTTCCGGGACATCGACAAGGCGATTGCCGCGCAGTCGGCGCCGAACGCCGACTACCTGCAGCAGATGTACGACCAGCCGGCCTATGCCGGCCCGCGCACGCCGGCGCGGCTGCTGACGCTGGACGACGTGGTCGCCAAGACCGCGACCGTGCTGGCGGTGGCGATCATCGCGGGCGGGATCACGGCCTACTTCCGGGCCTATTCGCTGATGATCCCGGCGCTCATCGTCGGGTTGGTGCTGTCGCTGATCGTGATCTTCAAGCGCTCCACGAACCCCGCGCTGATCCTGTCGTACGCTGCGGCGGAAGGTGTGCTGCTCGGCGGTCTGACCGGCTGGTTCAACCAGATCTATCCGGGCATCGCCATGCAGGCGATCGTCGGCACGCTGGGCGTGTTCGTCGGCATGATGGTCGTCTACAAGACGGGCGCCATCCGGGTGACACCCAAGTTCACCAAGATGCTGGTCGGCGCGATGATCGGCGTCCTCGTGCTGATGGTGTTCAACATGCTCGCCGCGTGGGTGTTCGGCTTCGACACCGGGCTGCGGTCCGGCGGCGCGCTGGCCATCGTGTTCTCCCTCGTGTGCATCGGGATCGCGGCGCTGTCGTTCCTGCTGGACTTCGACCAGATCGACAAGGCCATGAAGATGGGCGCCCCGGCCAACTACGCGTGGTACTTCGCGTTCGGCCTGATGGTGACGCTGGTCTGGCTGTACCTGGAGATCCTGCGGCTACTGTCGTACTTCCGGGAGTAGTCGCCTCGCCCCGGTAGGTTTCGGGTATGACGCAGTTCTCGCGGCCGGGCCCGCAGCTCACGGACATGCTCCGTCGGTTGCGGGCCCGGCCCGTGTCGTCCTGGGGCGTGGGCGGGCGGGAGGCCGCGATGCGCGCCGCCCTGCAGCGGCTCGCGGACCTGGCGGCCGATGCGTCGGGAAGCGCGCGGCGTGTGGTGCCCGATGTGGGCCTTGCCGCCCTGCCGGATCAGCTCGCGGTACTCGTGGCCGACGCTCGGCGGGCGGGTGTCTCGGCCGGGGTGCTGGACGGGGTTCTGGTCGATCTCGGACGGGCGCTGTCCGTGGACGGGGCGGGCGGTTGCTAAGCAACCGGGAACGGGTTCGGCCCACTTCGTGGGCGTGGTCGGCTACGCGGTTGCTTAGCAACCGGGAACGGGTTCGGCCCACTTCGTGGGCGTGGTCGGCTACGCGGTTGCTGGGCAACCGGGAACGGGTTCGGCCCACTTCGTGGGCGTGGTCGGCTACGCGGTTGCTGGGTAACCACCGCCATCACGCAGCGCGTCCACCACGGCGGGCGTGAGCGCGGCAGTCGCCTTCGCGTAGCCCAGCGCGGACGGATGGAACCCGTCCGCGTAGAACAGGTCCGGGCGACCGTAGAAGTCCGGGCTCACCAGGCGGTCCAGCGCCACGGCGACCCCGCCGGCGCGCTGCACGGCCCGGCCCTGCAGGCGGGCCAACCGACGCGACCACGCCCCGGCGACCCGTCGCAGCGGCTGATGCATCGGCTGGATCACCCCCAGATCGGGGCAGGTCCCCACCACGACCGCGATCCCGTGCGACCGCAGCATGCCGACTGCGCGCTCCAACTGCTCGGCGGCCCGGTGCGGCGGCACCCGGTCGCGGACGTCGTTCGCTCCCACCATGATCGCCACCGCGTCGGGGCCGTCGGCCAGTGCGGGCGCCAACTGCGCCACGAGATCCGCGGTGTCCGAGCCGACGACGCCGTGCGAGCGCACCCGCACCGGCCGGCGGAGGGATGCCGCCGCGGCCTTCGCCAGCAGCACACCGGGCACCTGCGAGGCCATGGTGCAGCCGTAGCCGACCGAGGTGGAGTCGCCCAGCACGGTGAGCACGAGTGTGCCCGACGGCCCGCGACGGCGCGGGCCGCTGCCGTCCGGGAAGTAGACGCCGTCGCCGTTGGGCGGCAGGTCCTGCCAGTCGAACACGGCGCTCTCGTCCACCAGGCCTTGCGCGAGAGCCGCCGCGTGCGCCGCGTTCTCGATCGCGCCGGTGGCGTCGCGCGCCTGGTACATCAGCGTGGCCAGCGAGGCGCCCACCGCTCCGGCGACCCCGGCGGTCACGGCGCCGATACCCAGGGCCGCACGACCGACGCGTCGCAGCCGCTTGTCGGCCACCGCGGCGCGAACAATGTCCTCGATCGCCGACATAACGCACCTCCTGACGATTCACGGTGCGGGCGGTCCGCATCGTGCGTGAATCGCTGGTGGCGCGGGCGGCATGGGGAGCCCACCCGCGCCCGGCAGGCGCCGGCCCCGAAGGGCCACCCGCCTACCGATCAGTATTCTCACCTATCGGAACAGCCGGTGTGAAGCTGAGATTCCCGTCGCCGCGGCGCGACGTTCCGTCATCTCCATGGCCCCATCGGTGCCTCTAGACTGATGCGCGTGCAGACGCCCGATGCCTTCGCCACCCGTGCTATCCATGTGGGTCAGGATCCCGACACGAAGACCGGCGCCATGGCCGTGCCGATCTACCAGACCTCGACGTTCGCGATGGACGAGCCCGGAGTGCTGCGCGCGGGCTACGACTACACGCGGGCCGGCAACCCGACCCGGACCGCTCTGCAGCAGGTGCTGGCGTCCCTGGAGGGAGGCCGGCACGGGCACGCGTTCGCCAGCGGGATGGCGGCGATCGACGCGGTGCTGCGCACCGTGTTGCGCACCGGCGACCACATGATCGTGCCCGCCGACGGCTACGGCGGCACGTTCCGCATGCTCGATCAGCTGCTGGTGCCCTGGGGCATGAGCTACACGTCCGCTCCGATGGACGATCTGGACGCGGTTCGCGCCGCGCTGCGGCCGACGACGCGGATCGTCTGGTGCGAGACGCCGACCAATCCGCTGCTCGGCATCGCCGATATCGAGGCGCTGGCCGGGATCGCGCACGCGGCCGGCGCACTACTCGCCGTGGACAACACGTTCGCTTCGCCGTACCTGCAGAATCCGCTCGCGCTCGGCGCGGATGTCGTCATGCATTCCACCACCAAGTACATCGGCGGCCACTCCGACGTGATCGGCGGTGCGCTGGTGACCAGCGACGACGACCTCGGTCAGCGGCTCGGCGACTTCAACACCACCGTCGGGTCGATGGCGTCGCCCTTCGACTCGTGGCTGACCCTGCGCGGCGTGAAGACCCTGCCGGTGCGGATGGAGCGGCACTGCGACAACGCGCAGAAAGTGGCCGAGATGCTTTGCGGGCAGAGGAAAGTCGGCCGCGTCTACTATCCCGGACTGTCCGGCGACCCGGGCCACGCCGTGGCGGCGCGGCAGATGCGCCGATTCGGCGGCATGGTGTCGTTCACGGTGGCCGGCGGGCGCGACGAGGCGATGAAGATCTGCTCGCGTACCCGGCTGTTCACACTGGCCGAGTCGCTGGGTGGCGTGGAATCGCTCATCGACCACCCGGCGTCCATGACGCATGCGTCGGTCGAGGGCACCGAGCAGGCCGTTGCCGGCGATGTGATCCGCCTGTCTGTGGGCTTGGAGGACGCCGACGACCTGGTGGCCGACCTCGCCGACGCGCTCGCATGACGGCCTCGTCGGCGCGGGCACTGGGGATCGATGTCGGCGGCACCAAGCTGGCTGCGGCGGTGGTGGCCGGCGACGGCCGGGTGCTGAGCCGGCACCAGGTGCCCACGCCCGACACCGCTGACGGCGAGGCGGTTTTCGCTGCGGTGTGCACCGCCGCGGACACCGCGCTCCGCGCCGCCGATCATGATGCCGTCGGTCATGATGCCGCCGGGCATGACGCCGCCCTCGGGCCGGGCGTGGCCGGGATAGGGGTGGCCACGGCGGGCCCGGTGGACACGCCGGCCGGGACCGTCTCCCCGGTGAACATCGGCGCCTGGCGCGACTTCCCGCTGCGCGACCGGCTGGCCGAGCGGTACGGGCTGGATGTGCGCATGTTCGGCGACGGGATCGCCATGGTGATCGCCGAGCACTGGCTGGGCGCGGCCCGCGGCGCGGACAACGTGCTGGGCATGGTTGTCTCCACCGGGGTCGGTGGTGGCTTGATCCAGGGCGGACGGGTGGTGCTCGGCGCCGGCGGTAACGCCGGACATATCGGGCACATGTCGGTGGACCCGACCGGGCCGGACTGCGCCTGCGGCGGGGTGGGCTGCCTGGAGGCAATCGCCAGCGGCACGTCCCTCGCACGCTGGTTTGCGGAGCAGCACGGGGCTGGATCGGCGGCCCGGCCCACGGCCGCCGACGTCGCCGCCGCGGCGCGCGCCGGAGACCGGCTCGCCCTGGCCGCCTTCGAGCGGTCGGCCGCGGCGATCGGGCTGGCGGTGGCCGGTGTGGTGACGCTGCTCGACCTGCAGCGGGTGGTGATCGGCGGCGGCGTCGCCCGCGCGTTCGACTTGCTCGCCGAGCCGATGGGCGCGGCATACCGGCGCTACGCCGCACTCGACTACGCGCGGCGGCCCCGGATCGCCCGCGCAATGCTCGACGGCGATGTGGGCGTCCTGGGGGCGGCCGCCGTGGTGCTGCACCCGGACCGCTACTGGCCGCTCGCCGGCTGACGGCGGCCGAAGCGAGCGGCCGAAGCGAGCGGGCAGATGCGCGGATCGAACCGTGGCAGGATTCCCCTCATGGACCGTGTGACCCTGGATGACATTCGCGCCGCCGCCGACCTGCTCGCGCCGGTCGTCCGGCGTACCCCCGTCGATACCTCCCGCCCGCTGCAGGAGGCGGTCGGCGGCCCGGTGTACTTGAAGTGCGAGAACCTGCAGCGCACCGGCTCGTTCAAGATCCGCGGCGCGTACACCCGGATCTCCGGGCTCACCGATGAGGAGCGTGCCCGCGGTGTGGTGGCGGCCTCGGCCGGCAACCACGCACAGGGTGTGGCGCTCGCAGCGCGCATCCTGGGTGCGCAGGCCACCGTGTTCATGCCGGTGGGCGCCTCGATCGCGAAGCTGGCGGCGACGCGGGCCTACGGCGCGACCGTGCACCTGGTCGGGGAGACGATCGAGGGATCGCTGACCGCGGCCAGGCAGTTCTCCGCGGATACCGGTGCGGTGCTGGTGCACCCGTTCGACCACCCGGATGTGATCCGCGGCCAGGGCACCGTCGGTCTGGAGATTCTCGAGCAGGTGCCGGATGTCGCCACGGTCGTCGTGGCCGCGGGCGGCGGGGGGCTGATCAGCGGCGTGGCCACCGCCGTCAAGGGTGTCAAGCCCGGTGTGCGCGTGGTGGGCGTGCAGGCCGAGGCGGCCGCCGCATGGCCGGCGTCGCTGCAAGCAGGCCACCCGGTGCGGCTCGGGTCCATGACGACGCTGGCCGACGGCATCGCCGTCGATCAGCCCAGCGATCTGACGTTCGCACATGTGCGCGATCTGGTGGACGAGGTCGTCACCGTCAGCGAAGGCGAGCTCTCCCAGGCGATGCTGCTGTGCCTGGAGCGCGCCAAGCTCGTGGTCGAGCCTGCGGGCGCCGCCCCGGTCGCGGCGATCCTGGCAAATCCCGGCGCCTTCACGCCCCCGGTCGTTGCGGTGCTGTCCGGTGGCAACATCGACCCGCTGCTGCTGATGCACGTGACCCAGCACGGCCTGGTGGCCGCCGGCCGGTTCCTGTCGCTTCGTGTGGATATCCCCGACCGGCCGGGCTCACTGGCCCGCATGCTCGGCCTCGTGGGGGAGGCGGGCGGAAACGTGATCGACGTCGTGCATTCGCGGGTTGGGTCGGGCCTGCGCTTGGGCGACGTGCAGGTGCGGCTGAGCCTCGAGTGCAAAGGGCACGACCACAGTCGGCAGATCCAGGGCGCACTGGTGGCGGCCGGGCTCACCGTGCACACCGACGACTGAGCAGGTCCGCGGCGCGGGGCGCCGAGGGCAGCGTCATACTCGAGCAGGTGATACAACACCGCGGCCGCCGGTCTCCCGGTCGGCCGCGGCGTCGTGAACCGCTCAGGCGTCGAAGGGCTTGGCCTCGACGATCGTCACCTTCTGCAGCTTGCCGTTCGGCAGCTCGTATTCGCGGGCCTCGCCGCGCGCGGCGCCGACGATCGCCTGGCCCAGTGGCGACTGCGGCGAGTAGACGGACAGGTCGCCGTGCGCGCCCTCTTCGCGCGAGCCGAGCAGGAACGTCTCGGTGTCGCCCTCGTCGCCGTCGTATGCGATGGTCACCACCATGCCGAGTTCCACGATGCCGTCATCGGCCGGCCGGACGCCGACTTTGGCGACCCGCAGCAGTTCCTGAAGTTGCCGGATGCGGCCTTCCTGCTTGGCCTGTTCGTCGCGGGCGGCGTGATACCCGCCGTTCTCCTTGAGGTCGCCCTCCTCGCGACGCGCGTTGATCTCGGCAGCCAGTGCCGGACGGTTCGCGACGAGCTCGTCGAGCTCCGCCTTGAGGCGGTCGTAGGCATCCTGGGTGAGCCAGGGCTGCTGCGCTGCCGTCATGATCACTCCTTACCTATGCGCAGGCGGCCCGCGCGGCCGAAGCTGCGCGGGCCTGAAATATGTGCGGCGACAGGTCGTGTCCGCCGCACGTCGTTGCGTCGTGTCCGGTGGCAGGGGATCGTGTCCGCCCGCCGAGGACATCGCCCACAGCGACGCTCTAGACAGTGCCATAGACGGCGTGAGGCACCGTGCTATAGACAATGGTGCGGCCCCATGACGGAGCCGCACGCACGTGTCGAGTCTACCACAGCAGGGCCGCCACCAGCCTAGAATTGGTTGTCACGGGCCGGCGGGACGCACCCCGATGGCTGCCCGGGATCCGGCGCGGCGCGGCCACCCGCGCGGCGCCATGGACAATGACGGGGACAATGGAGCCAGGCGAGGGTGCGTGAGAAGGGGTCGAGAAGCGTGAACGAGGCAGGTCGCGGCGAGGTCGCGTCCAGACGGCTCATGGCGGTGCATGCGCACCCGGACGACGAGTCCAGCAAGGGGGCGGCGACGCTCGCCAAGTACGCGGCGGAGGGCGCCGATGTGATGGTGGTGTCGTGCACCGGCGGTGAGCGCGGCGACATCCTGAACAAGTCCTACGTGCAGACGGACGAGCCGTTGGTTCAGGTGCGCCGGCGTGAGATGGCCGCCGCCGCGGAAATCCTCGGCGTGCACCACGTGTGGCTGGGTTTCGAGGACTCCGGCTACCACGAGGGGCCGCCGGAGACGTGGCAGCTGCCGGAGGGATCGTTCGCAGCGCTCGACCCGGAGCCGGAGACACTGGCCCTGGTGCGATTGATCCGCTCGTTCCGTCCGCAGGTCGTCATCACGTATGACGAGAACGGCGGCTACCCGCATCCGGACCATATTCGCACCCACGTGGTCTCGGTGGCCGCAGTCGAGGCGGCGGCGGATCCGGGGAGGTATCCGGATGCCGGAGCGCCGTGGCAGGTAGCAAAGCTCTACTACCACGGCGGGTTCTCGCGCAAGCGCCTGGAGGCGATCAACGCGGTCATGAAGGAGTTCAACGGCACGGAGCCGTTCGCCGCTTGGCTCGAGCGGATGGACCGCAATGCACGCGCCGACCGCACGTCGAAGGTGACGACGCGCGTGGATGTCTGCGATTACCTGGAGGTGCGGGACGCCGCGCTGCGGGCGCATGCGACGCAGATCGCTCCGGACGACGACCACTGGTTCGCCGTGCCGCACCAGGTCGAGTCGGCCGTGTGGGGTACCGACGACTACGAGCTGGTCTGGTCGAAGGTCGAGTCGGCGCTGCCGGAGGACGATCTGTTCGCCGGGATCACGCAGCGGGTGAGTGCGTGATGACGGGGGCCACGGGACTGGTGACGTCGGCGATGGACCGTCTGGCCGCGGGTTGGCTCTCGGTGCAGCCGGGCGACTACGACCCGTCCAGCGGGCACGGGCCCGAGTGGGGCAAGGCGGCGCCGGCCGGTCTGCTGATCTGGCTGTTCATGGGCGCGGCGCTGTTCTTCCTGATCAAGTCGATGAACCGGCACATGAAGCGCGTTCCGAAGACGTTCGGCGACGACGCGGGCGAAGCGGATTCGCCTGCCCCGGCCGGCGAGGTCGATGCCGCGGATGGGCCCGACGAATCGGAATCAGGCATGACGCTGTCCTCGGCGGCAGTCGATCCCGGAGACGAGAAGCGCACGTAGCTCGACCGCGAAGCCGCCCGACGCCGCGGGCACGTGCCGCGTGCGCGCCCATGGGTACGGTGAGAGTCGTGAGCGCTATCGAAGACATCTCCCTGAACAACGGCACCTCCATCCCGCAGCTCGGGTTCGGCCTGTGGCAGGTACCCGATGACGTCGCGGAAACGGTGGTCGGCGAGGCCCTGAAAGTCGGCTACCGGCACCTGGATACGGCCGCCCTGTACCGCAACGAGGAGGGCGTGGGGCGGGCAGTAGCATCGTCCGGCATCCCGCGAGCCGAGCTCTTCATCACGACGAAGCTCGGCAACGGTAGCCACGGTTACGATGCCGCACTCCAGGCGTTCGATCGCAGCCTGGACCGGCTCGGCACCGACTACGTCGATCTGTACCTGATCCATTGGCCGCAACCGTCTCGCGATCTCTACGTGGAGACGTGGCGGGCGTTGCAGCAGATCTACGCCGATGGGCGCGCCAAGGCGATCGGCGTCTCCAACTTCACAACCGAGCATCTTCAGCGGCTGGCGGATGAGACGGACATCGTGCCGGTGCTCGACCAGGTCGAGACGCATCCGTACCTCGCACAGCGCGATACCCGCAGCTATCTGTCTGCACACGGCATCGTGCACGAGGCATGGTCGCCGCTCGGGCAGGGCGGCGAGCTGCTCTCCGATCCGGTCATCACCGCTATCGCCGGCGCGCATGACGCCACGGCCGCGCAGGTCGTCCTCGCCTGGCACCTGGAGCGCGGCAGCGTCGTCATCCCGAAATCGGTGACCCCGTCGCGGATCGCGGAGAACTTCGCCGCGGCCACGCTCACCCTCACGGCGGCCGAAATGGCCGAGGTCGACGCCCTGGACCGGAATGGGCGCATCGGCCCGCACCCCGACGATGCGCGGTAGCGGCATGGGCCGGCTGGCCGAGGCGGGATGAGCGGTTGGGGCGTCTGGTGTCAGGCGCTGACCGGTATCGCGAGCGCGAGTACGCCGGCCAGGGAGTCCATCGCTCCGGGAACGAGTCGATAGAAGGCCCATTTGCCGCGTTGATCGCGGGTGAGCAGCCCGGCGTCGACGAGCACTTTCATGTGGTGTGAAACGGTCGGCTGGGACAGCTCGACCGGCCCTGTGAGGTCGCAGATGCACGCTTCCCGGTCGGGGTGGGCGGCAACGAGCGAAAGGAGCCGTAGCCGCGTCGGTTCGGCGATTGCCTTCAAGACGGAGGCGAGGGATTCCGCTGCGGCCTGGTCGAGCGCTTCGCCAGTCGTCGGGGAGCAGCACGCGACCTGTTGGGGGTCCCGCATCGGCGACGTGGTGGTGGTCATAGCCCCATCGTGCCACACGTATTGACATCAATCGATGCATCCGTCAGTCTTGTCGTATCGACGGTGATCGATACGACAGCCGATGGGTGCGCCGGGAGGAACGAGATGGATATCAACGGTGACGAATTACGCGAGCAGGTCCGGTCCCGCTATGCGGCGGCGGCGACGGCCGTGGCCGATGCCGGCGGGCCGGCGCTGACCGCGCTGGACGAGCCCGGGTCGTGCTGCGGGCCGACTGACGGCGGCGCGACCGCGTCGTGTTGCGGCGGAGCGGGTGAAGTGGATGCCGCCTTCGGTGCCGGCCTGTACAGCGCGGGGGAGCAGGACGAATTGCCGGCGGAGGCGGTGCTGGCCAGCCTCGGTTGTGGCAACCCGGTGGCGGTGGCCGAACTGCACGCGGGTGAACGGGTCCTGGATCTGGGTTCCGGCGGCGGTATCGATGTGTTGCTGTCCGCCCGCAGGGTCGGCCCGACCGGGCGGGCGTTCGGGGTCGACATGACCGACGAGATGCTGGAGCTGGCCCGGGCGAACGCCGCGAAGGCCGGCGCGACGAATGTCGAGTTCCTCAAGGGCACCATCGAAGCGATCCCGCTACCCGCCGGATCGGTCGATGTGGTGATCTCCAACTGCGTGATCAACTTGTCGGTCGACAAACCCGCGGTGCTCGCCGAGATGTTCCGGGTGCTGGCGCCGGGCGGGCGGATCGGCGTCTCGGATGTTGTCGCCGAGGACCATCTCACGGCGGCCGACCGCGCCGAGCGCGGGTCGTACGTGGGGTGCATCGCCGGGGCGCTGTCGCGGTCCGAGTATCTGGCCGGTTTGGCCGGGGCCGGATTCGCCGATGCCGAGGTGATCTTCACGCACGAGGCGGCGGAGGGCATGCACTCGGCGATCGTCCGGGCGGTCAAGCCGGCATGAGCGAACTCGGCCAGGCCGACCGGCCCGTGCACGATGCCGACGGGCCGGTTCTCGCCCGCCTGTCGACACTGAACCGGCTCCTGCCGGTGTGGATCCTCGCCGCGATGGCTGTCGGGCTCGTGCTCGGACGCACGATCCCTTCGCTGGCAGACGGGCTCGACTCGGTGAAGGTCGGCTCCGTGAGCCTGCCCATCGCGGCCGGGCTGTTGCTGATGATGTATCCGGTGCTCGCGAAGGTCCGCTACCGTCACCTCGACCGCGTCACCGGCGACCGGCGCATGCTCATTACGTCGCTGGTGCTGAACTGGCTGATCGGCCCGGCGTTGATGTTCACCCTCGCCTGGGTGTTCCTGCCCGACCTGCCCGAATACCGCACCGGGTTGATCATCGTCGGCCTCGCCCGGTGCATCGCCATGGTGCTGATCTGGAACGACCTCTCCTGCGGGGACCGGGAGGCCGCTGCGGTCCTGGTCGCCATCAACTCGGTGTTCCAGATCGCGGCATTCGGCCTGCTCGGCTGGTTCTACCTGCAGGTGTTGCCCGGCTGGCTGGGGCTCGAAGCAGTGCATGCGGGATTCTCCATCGGCACCATCGTGGTATCCGTCCTCGTGTTCCTCGGCATCCCGCTCGTCGCCGGGTACCTCACACGCACCCTCGGCGAACGCGCCAAGGGCGTCACGTGGTACGAACAGCGATTCCTGCCGAAGATCGGGCCGGTTGCGCTCTACGGTCTGCTGTTCACCATCGTCGTGCTGTTCGCCCTGCAGGGCCACACCATCACCTCCCGGCCCTGGGACGTGGTGCGGATCGCGATCCCGCTCCTGGCGTACTTCACGCTCATGTTCACGGGTAGCTTCGCGCTCGGGCACCGCATGCGCCTCGGATACGCCAAGACCACCACGGTCGCCTTCACCGCGGCCGGCAACAACTTCGAACTCGCCATCGCTGTCGCCATCGGCGTCTTCGGAGCCACGTCCGGGCAGGCCCTGGCCGGGGTCGTCGGGCCGCTGATCGAGGTGCCCGTTCTCGTCGCCCTCGTCTACGTCGCCCTGGCGCTCCGGCGGCGCTACTACCCGCAGGAGACCACATGACGAGCCCCGAGCCCACAGTGCTGTTCGTCTGAGTCCACAACGCCGGCCGCTCCCAGACGCCCGCCGGGTGACGCGGCCGCCTCGCGCCGGCGACCGCACCCGCTAGGTATTTCGAAACGCGATGATCGGCGCCACGGGATGTCGCAGGTAGCTTTGAGCCATGCCCCCTGATCGAAACCGCCAGAGACCGACTGGCCGGTGGAACTCGTCCGTCGATTCCCCGGAAATCGGCGGACGAGTGCCGTGTGAATCGGCGGCAGCACCATGAACAGGCTGGCGAACGCGCGAAGTTCATACCTGTTGCAGCACCAGGACAACCCCGTCGATTGGTGGGAGTGGGGTGCGGGCGCGTTCGCCGAGGCCACGCGTCGTGACACGCCGGTGCTGCTCTCCGTCGGCTACGCGTCCTGCCACTGGTGCCACGTGATGGCCCACGAATCGTTCGAGGACGCGGACACCGCGGCGGTGATCAACCGCGATTTCGTGGCGATCAAGGTGGACCGCGAGGAACGCCCCGACGTCGACGCGGTCTACATGACGGCGACCCAGGCGCTCACCGGTTCCGGCGGTTGGCCTATGACCTGCTTCCTGACCCCCGACGGTGAGCCGTTCTACGCCGGCACCTACTACCCGCGGGAGCCCCGCGCGGGGCTTCCGTCATTCCGGCAGGTGCTGTCGGCCGTCGCCGACGCCTGGCACCGCGACTCCGGGCAGGTCCGCGGCGCGGCGGCCCGGGTCACAGCGCACCTGCACGCCGCCACAGCGCCCCTTCCCGCTGCCGGGTCCGGGCTGCTGTTGGATGACGCGCGGGACGCGCTGCTGGCCGAGATCGACCATGCGCACGGCGGTTTCGGCGGCGCGCCCAAATTCCCGCCGCCGTTGGCGATGGAGTTCCTGCTGCGCCACCACGAGCGCACCGGCGACCGCGGCGCCCTGGAAGCGGTCACGCTCACCGCGGAGCGCATGGCGCGCGGCGGCATCTACGACCAGCTCGCCGGCGGCTTCGCCCGCTACAGCGTCGACGCCTCCTGGCATGTGCCGCACTTCGAGAAGATGCTGACCGACAACGCGTTGCTGCTACGCCTGTACGCACACCACGCGCGGATGACCGGATCGCGGCTCTCGCAGCGCATCGCCCGCGAGACCGGCGACTTCCTGCTGCGCGAGATGCGCGCCGCCGAAGGAGGTTTCGTCGCGTCGCTGGATGCCGACTCCGCCGGCGTAGAGGGGCTCACCTACCGCTGGCCGACCGGAGAGCTCGCCGCCGCGGTGCGGGCCGCGGTCGCCGGGTATGACGCCGTGCCGGGCGACGCGGCCGCGGACATCCTGGACGCGTTCGGGCTGGACGCCGAGCGGCCCGACCTGGAGGGTGAGGTGCTCCGGCTGGTGCGCGACCCGGCCGACCCCGATCTGTTCGGCGCCGTCCGCGCTGCGCTACTGCGGATCCGTGCCGCCAGGCCGCAGCCCCGGCGCGACGAGATCGTCACAGTCGCGGGCAATGGGCTCGCCATCGCGGCGCTGGCCGAGGCCGGGGCGCTACTGGGCGCCGATGGCTGGCTCGCTGCCGCGTCACAGGCAGCGGATGCGCTCACGGCCATCTGCCGCAAGGGCGATGGCTGGCTTCGCAGCTCGTTCCACGGCCGGGCCGGGACGGGGCGCGCCGGGCTCGCCGACCATGCCTTGCTTGCCACCGGCTTCGCGGCGCTGTACCAGGCCACCGGCGATATTCGGCGACTGGAGCAGGCGACCACGACGCTGTCCGAAATGGTGGAAGGATTCCGCGATTCCGACGGCAGTTGGTTCGACACTGCCGCACGGCCGGGCGGCGAAGCGCCGGACGACTCCGGTGCCGGGACGCGCAACCGCGACATGCCCGATGCAGGGCCGTCGATCGTCCGGCCGCGGGACCCGACCGATGGCGCGGTGCCATCCGGCCTGTCCGCCGCATCGGACGCGCTGCTCACCGTCTCGGCCCTCACCGGCGATGCGGACTTCCGGAGCCATGCCGAGGAGATTGCCGCGTCGGTGGCGGGCCTCGCACAGCGTTTCCCGCGGTCCGCCGGGTGGCACCTCGCCGTCGCGGAGGCGCTCGCTGCCGGCCCTCTCCAGGTGGCGGTGGCCGGACCACTCGGGCGGCAGCGGGACGCGCTGGCCGCGGCGGCTCGCGTCGGCATGCCCGGGGGAGCCGTGATCGATATCGGCACAGGCGACGAGCCCGGTCGGCCGCTGCTGGCGGGCCGCCGCGGTGAGCACGGCAACGCGGCTGCCTACGTATGCCGAGGCTTCGTCTGCGACCGGCCCACGACGAGCGTGGCGGATCTGGGGCGGCAGCTGCGCGTAAGCGCACGCGGCGGCGTCATACCTGGTGGCGAACGATCGACGGGGCGTTGAGTCGAGGCGGCGTCAGTACAGAATCAGCCAGATCGCGATGCAGTGGCAGATCGCCGCGGCCGTGACGAACGCGTGGAAGAACTCGTGGTAGCCGAAGGTGGACGGCCAGCCCTTCGGGTGCCTGGTCGCGTAGAACACCGCGCCGGCCGTGTAGAGCGCGCCGCCCACGACCATCAGCACCAGCGCCGCCACTCCGCCGCCGTGCAGGATGTCCGGCACGACGAAGATCGCGACCCAGCCCAGGGCCAGGTACACCGGGACGCCCAGCCAGCGCGGCGACGCCGGCCACGCCATCTTCAGGGCCACGCCGAGCGCAGCACCGCTCCACACCACGGCCAGGATCACCGTCGAGGTCGGCCGCGGTAGGGCAAGTACCGCGAACGGCGTGTAGGTGCCCGCGATGAACACGAAGATCATCGAGTGATCGGCGCGCTTCATCCAGCGCCGGGTGCGCGTCGAGATCCACACGTGCCGGTGGTAGGTGGCGCTGATCGTGAACAGGCCGACGACGGTCACCGCGTAGACGGCGCATGCGGCGGCGGCCTCGCTGCCCACGGTCGTGGCGGCCATGACGATCAGCACGATGCCGACGGCCGCGGCGCCGATCGCCGAGTAGAGGTGGATCCAGCCCCGGGCCCGCGGGCGATCCGCCGCCCGCTCCCGCACAGCGGCCACGGCAGCCTGGGCGGTGGTGGTCAGGGGCGGGGCGGAGTGCGTCACTCCTCCATAGTGACTCATCCACCCGCGGTCTGCCGAGGGTCGAGGCCGCGAATGTGCTGGGTATCGCAGCCGCGGCAGCCGTCCCGGCGTTGCGGCCGCCGCCGGATCGCGCAGCCGCAGTACTCTGTGCGGCGTGCGCATGCCAGGGTTCGTCTACCGGTTGTACGCGGCCCGGCTGCTGCGGCATCTGGACCTGTCCGCGGTACCGCATCACGTCGGCGTGATCCTGGACGGCAACCGCCGCTGGGCCAGGCGTGAAGACCTGGGCAGCGCCGACGGTCACCGTGCGGGCGCGGCGCACATCGCCGACCTGCTCCAATGGTGCCGCAGCGTCGGCGTGCAGATGGTGACGCTATGGCTGCTGTCCACCGACAATCTGCACCGTCCGTCCGAGGAGCTCTCTCCGCTGCTGGCGATCATCGCGGACGTGGTGGACGACCTCGCCGCGCCCGAGAACCCGTGGAAGATCAGGATCGTCGGCTCGATGACGGTGCTGCCGGAGGATCTGGCGACGCGGCTTGCTGCGGCTGAACTGCGCACCGCCGATCGCGCCGGCACCGAGGTGAACATCGCGGTCGGCTACGGCGGGCGCCAGGAGATCGTCGACGCGGTCAAGTCCCTGCTGTGCACCCAGGCGGACTCCGGGATGAGCCTGGCCGAGGCCGCCGATGCGCTCACCGTCGAATCGATCGGCGCGCACCTCTACACCTCGGGGCAGCCGGATCCCGACCTCGTGATCCGGACCTCCGGGGAACAGCGGCTGTCCGGCTTTCTGCTGTGGCAGTCCGTTCACTCCGAGTTCTGGTTCTGCGACGCATACTGGCCCGATTTCCGCCGCGTGGACTTCCTACGCGCGCTGCGCGACTATGCGGCGCGCTCTCGGCGCTACGGCGAATAGCGGCGCGCGGTCGATCGGAGGACGATCGTCCATAGGCGATTCACACGCGGTTCCCAGGGAACCGCTGCGTGCATGTGATGCTGTGGTGACGCGGATGGCCGCAGTGATGGCGGTCGCCGGCGCCGGCACGGCCTGCGGTCACTCGGGCGTCCCGGCGTCGAGCGGGCGCCCCGTGGGAGGAGACCGGACGATGAACACGGCGCAGGCGAAGTTGCTGGTGGTGGATGACGAGCCGTCGTTGCAGGACGTGGTGGCCACCTCCATGCGATTCCTCGGTTATCACGTGTCGGTGGCGGCCACCGGGCGCGAGGCGGTGCGGCACGCCACGGAGGAGCGGCCGGACCTGATCATTCTGGACGTCATGCTGCCGGATTTCGACGGGCTGGAAGTGATGCGCCGAGTGCGGGCCGCGGGTGTCGATGCCGGCGTCGTCTTCCTGTCGGCACGAGATACTCCCGCGGACAAGGTCGCCGGGCTCGCCGCGGGCGGCGACGATTACGTGACGAAACCCTTCGGTCTGGAGGAGTTGGCCGCGCGGGTGTCCGCGGTGCTGCGCCGGGTGCGGCCGGAGTCGCTCGCCGACGAGATGATGCGGGTCGCCGACCTCACTCTCGATCCGGCGACCTACCAGGTGGAGCGCGCCGGTGTACCGATCGAGCTGGCGCCGACCGAGTACAAGATGCTGCGCTACCTGATGATCAACGCGAACGTGGTGCTCTCCCGTCAGCAATTGCTCGATGCCGTGTGGGGCACGGACTTCTACGGCGACGACTCGGTGGTGGCCACCTACATCTCCTACCTGCGCCGGAAGATCGACACCGAGGGCGCCGAGCCGCTGATCCACACCCACCGCGGGTTCGGTTACGTGCTGCGTGGTGAGCGGCACTGAGTCTCGGCCGTAGCGGAGCCGAGGAACGGGGCAAATCGATGCAGCACGGCGACGGCGCCGGTGAGGGCGACGGCCTGCCGCTGGACGTCGCTGCCGGCAGCGCGTCACGGGCCGGTATGACGCCACCCGCGGCGGCTGCGCCGCCGGACGGGCCGGCGGCCTCACGTGCCGCGCCCCCGCCCGCCGCGTCGCCGAGGGCGGACGGGAAGCGCCATCTGAGCCTGCGGGCCCGGCTGATCGGGCTCGTCGTGACGGTGGCGGCGGTCGCGCTGATCGCCGTGGATGTGGTGATACCCCTCAGCGTTCGTGCCACGCTCATGTCGGCCAAGGAACAGACGTTGGCGTCCGTGGTGGACAACCTCAAGGTGATGGGTCCGGGGTCGCTCTCCGAGCAGCTCGGCGTCATCACATCGCAGACACCGCTGGGCGGAGAAGTCGGCTGGAGCCTCGGGTACTCGAACGGCGTGACCCAGGTACGGCAGTCGATCCCGTCGGTGCCCGACGCGAATCCGGCGGTCGGCTGGAACACATCCACCACGAAAGCCGTCGTGGTGCACGACGTGGACAAGCCGCAGCGGCAGTTCCTCGCGCTGAGCCTGCGCATGCACCTGCTGCTTCCCGACCGAGCGGATGTGGTGTCGGCGGCAGTGGTGGCGTGGGTCCCGTTGTCGGACGTGCAGTCGGCGCTGCGGCGTCTCGTCGTCCTGGAGATCGCGATCTCGCTGGGACTGCTGGTGCTGGTCGGCGCGATCGCAGGTTTCGCCGTGCGACGGGAGTTGCGCCCGTTGCAGTCGATGGCCGGCGCCGCGGACGAGATCGCGGCGGGCGACCTGACCCGCAGGGTGGTTCCGGGTGCGCCCGGGACCGAGGTGGGTCGGTTGGGCACGGCCTTCAACGGCATGGTGGACAGTGTCTCGAGCCTGCTCGCCGAGCGCGAGGCGAGCGAGGACCGCATGCGGCAGTTCGTCGCGGACGCCTCGCACGAGCTGCGCACGCCGGTGGCCGCGATCCGCGGCTACACCGACCTGTACCGGGCCGGCGCGCTCGAGGATCCGGAGTCGGTGGAGCGGGCCATGGAGCGCATGGGTTTCGAGTCGAAGCGGATGGGGGCGCTCGTCGAAGACCTGTTGACCCTCACCCAGACGGACGCGGATGCCGCCCGGCCCGTCGACGCCGTCGATCTGGTCTCGGTGCTGCGCGGGGTGGTGGACGACGCGACCGTCATCGACCGGACCCGCGCGTGGCGGCTGACCAGCGCCGCGGAGTCCGTCACGGTACGCGGCGACCGGCTGCGTCTGCACCAGCTCTTCGCGAACCTGCTGGCCAACGTGCGCACGCACACGCCGCCGGGGACCTCCACGATGGTGTCCGTCGCGGTGCTGCCGTCGGCGCAGGGGCCGGTTGCCCTGGTCAACGTCATGGACAATGGCCCGGGCGTCGATGCGGAGAGCATGCCCCGCCTGTTCGACAGGTTCTTCCGTGTGGACAAGGCACGGGGCCGCGCGCAGGGCGGATCGGGGCTCGGGCTGTCGATCGTCGCGTCGATCGTCCGGCTGCATGGCGGCGCGGTGGGTGCGTCACCGACCCCGGGCGGCGGCCTGACGGTGACGGTGCGCTTGCCGATCGCCGGGCCACAGTCGGGTCACGCGATTTGAACCGGTGGCGGACAATGGACCGGGCGGCGCGCCGGGCGCCGTCCGACCGACGCGCGGCGACGCCGTGGATCCTTGAGGGGACAGCTCGATGAGCCGACTTGACCGTCATCCGACCGATCGCGGCGGCGCGCACCGCCACCGGGCCGGCCTGGCTGCGGGTGTGGCCGCCGTCCTTACCGGTATGACGCTGTTCGCGCCATTTCCGGTGTCCGCCGCGCCGGCCCCGGCCAGCCCCCTGCTGCGCGACATCAACCTGTCGGCCGACCCGACGTCGGGCCTGCCGGCCACCGACGCCGAGATCACCGTCAGGGGTTCGGGATATGACGCCGGCGGCGAGCTCTGGGTCGCCGTTTGCCAGGACGACGGCACCGCGCCCAGCTCGCTCGCTCACTGCCTGGGCGGCGCCATTCCGTCCGACAACGCGACCACCGCCTGGGCCGTCATCACCAAGAAGGGAAAGGCGCCGTACGCGGGGCCGGTCGCCGGGAAGTGGTCCGGCGGCGGCTCGTTCAAAGTCTCGCTGCAGATCCCCGTGGCGGTCGGCCAGGACGCCGACTGCGTGTCCAATTCGTGCTCGGTCTACACCCGCAGCGCCGACGACTCCGACCGCAGCCAGGATGCGCGCATCCCCGTGCGTTTCACGTTCGGCGGGTCCTCGTCCGGCGGTGGTGCGCCCAGTACCGAGGTGATCGGCGCAGCGCCGACCACCGTGGCGCCCGATTCCGTGCAGGCCGACCAAGCACCCGTGGGCAGCGACCAGGTCATCGTGTTCTCCGGGTTCACGCCCGGCGAGGTCGTCGACTCCGCGCTCTATTCCGACCCGATTCCGCTGCCGCCGGTCCAGGCCGATCCTGTCGGGACGGTGACGATCTCGTTCACCGTGCCCGAGGACCTGCCGACCGGCACGCACCTCGTGCAGGCGATCGGGCGGCAATCCGCCCGGGTCGGGATCGCACAGTTCGAGGTGGTGGCCGCCCAGACGACGGCTACCAGCCCCACCGAGACGACGGCGACGACGGATGCGACGGCGTCCACCGCCCCCGAGACCGTCGTTGTCGCACCGCCGCCCACGTCGTCGGCGAGCTCTACCGAGACCACGCCGGTGAGCACCACGGATGCGGCGGAGACGACCGCGCCGTCGTCCACCGATGCGTCCGGCGTGCCGCTGACCGACGACTCGACCGGTGCCGCGCGGCTGCTGTGGCTGTGGATCGTGCTCGGCGCCCTGATCCTGATCGGCGGCGCCGCCGCGATTGTCGTCATGCTGCGTCGCCGCCGCGAAGAGTACCCCGGCTATGAGGACGTTCCCCCGGCCCGACCGGTCGATGAGGTGATCCCGGCCCCGTCCTGGCAGTCGGTCGCCGAGTCCGGTCCGGAGCAGTGGCAGCCGGCCTACCAGCCGGGTCCGGACGCCTACCCGCCCGGCCCGGTGGCCGACGATGCCGGGCCGGCCACCGAGCAGTGGTCTCCGCTGTTCGAGGCGCCGACAACCGCGCACGATCCGGGCCCGGCGACCGAGCAGTGGTCCCCGTTGTTCGCGGGCGACGCCACCTCGGGATCGTCCGGTGGCGCGGACCCTTCCGATGCCGCGGGATCTGCCGAGAGTCCCGACTCGCCCGACGGCTCTGACTGGTCCGACGGCCCCGACTCCCCAGACGGCACCGACCCGTCCGGCGGTGCCGGCCGTCATCGGTCGCCGTGACCGGCGCCACTGCAGTCCCGCGAGATCGGCGCGGATGACGGTCGGCCGCGCGCGGCGTCACCGGCGATCGGCGCTCCGGTCTTCACGACGGTGCTCGTCGGGCGGTCGTCGGCATCGCCGTTGTGGGGCGGATCCGGTACCGGTCCGGTCCGGCGCGACGGCGTCCGCTCAGGGATGCGTCATGGACAGCACGTCGAGCGCGGCGTCCAGCTGTTCGGCGGTGAGCTTGCCGGCCTCCACATAGCCGCGCTCCAGCACGACCTGCTTGATCCGCTTGCCCTCCTTGAGCGCCTGCTTGGCGACTGCCGCCGCCTCCTCGTAGCCGATGTACTTGTTGAGCGGCGTCACGATCGACGGGCTCGATTCGGCGAAGTTGCGGCAGCGCTCCACGTCGGCGGTGAGGCCGTCGATGCAGCGCTCGGCCAGCAGGTGCGACACATTGGTGATGAGGCGAATCGACTCGAGCAGGTTCCGAGCGATCAGCGGCAGCATCACGTTGAGTTCGAAGTTGCCCTGGCTGCCGGCGAAGGCGACGGCCGCGTCGTTGCCGATCACCTGGGCGGCGACCTGCACGGTGGCCTCCGGCAGCACCGGATTCACCTTGCCCGGCATGATCGATGAGCCCGGTTGCAGATCCGGCAGATGGATCTCGGCCAGTCCGGCCAGCGGCCCGGAGCCCATCCAGCGGATGTCGTTGGCGATCTTCGTGAGCGACACGGCGATCGTGCGCAGCTGCCCCGAGGCCTCCACCAGGCCATCGCGGGCGCCCTGCGCCTCGAAGTGGTTGCGGGCCTCGGTGAACGTGAGGCCGGTGGCCGTGTTCAGCTCCTGGATGGTCTGAGCGGCGAAGCCCGGCTTGGTGTTGATGCCGGTGCCCGTGGCGGTGCCGCCCAGCGGCAGCTCGGCGACCCGGGGGAGCGAGGCTTCCAGCCGCTCGATGCCGTAGCGCACCTGGGCCGCGTAGCCGGAGAACTCCTGGCCGAGGGTCACCGGGGTGGCGTCCATCAGGTGGGTGCGGCCGGACTTGACGACCTCGGCCCATTCGGTGGCCTTGCCCTCCAGACTCGTGGCCAGATGGTCGAGCGCCGGGATCAGGTCGCGGGTGATGGCCTCGGTCGCGGCGACGTGGATCGATGAGGGGAAGACGTCATTCGAGGACTGCGAGGCGTTCACGTGGTCGTTCGGATGCACCTTGCGGCCCAGCGCCTCGGTCGCGAGCGTGCCGATGACCTCGTTCGCATTCATGTTCGAGCTGGTGCCCGAACCGGTCTGGAACACGTCGATCGGGAAGTCCGCGTCGAACTCGCCGGCCGCGACGCGATCCGCGGCGGCGACGATGGCGTCGGCCATGTCCTGCGGGATGACGCCGAGAGAGAGGTTCGACTTCGCCGCGGCGGCTTTGATGAGTGCCAGCGCCCGGATCTGCGACCGCTCCAGACCGCGATGCGAGATCGGGAAGTTCTCCACCGCCCGCTGCGTCTGCGCCTGGTACTTGGCCGCGGCGGGGACCCGCACCTCGCCCATGGTGTCGTGTTCGATGCGGTATTCGGTGTCGTTATCTGCCATGCCCTCAACGGTATCGGGGCGCTGTGGCCGAGCCAATCAGAGGTCCGTCACACCGGGGATCGGGTATGACGCCGCTCGCCTCGCTCCGCTCCGGCGCCGCCGCCCGGTGTCGGTCTGTGGAAATAGGTCTCTGCGGGCCGAGTGCGGTGATCGGTACGACGGCAACGCCGTCCGGCCGCTGATAGGCGAAGCGCCCGCCGGTGATGACGCAGAGCGCCAGCGGCTTACCGTGGCGCGCGTTGTCCACTTTGCCGGCGACATGAAGCAGCGCTGACGCCGCCGAATCTGCCGCGTTCTCGCCGAGTTTGATCTCGAATGCCGCCCACCGGCCGTTCGGGAGTTCGAGCACAACGTCCACCTCGGCGTCCGAAGTCTAAGTTTCGTCAACGATGAAATCGATACATCGTCATTGCCGAGGCGCAGAGCCGCTCGAGTCGTGCGCGCGGAGAACGACTGTGCGGAAAACGACGATGCGGACCCCATGCCACGTTCAAGCCGGTACGCGAGCTGCTGTGTCCTATCGGTCGCCACCGACACCGATCATCGGCCCGTCACCGAATCCCTACGGTATTTGGCGAGCGAGTTCGCGGGCAGTGAAGATACAACCGCCGAGCAGGGTTCCCTCCAACGTGCGCTTTCCGTTCATGCCGCCGCCACCGAAACCGGCCGCCTCGCCGATGGCGTACAGCCCCGGCAGCACCGAGCCGTCGGGCCGGACCACCCGGCAGGCCAGATCCGTCTCGATCCCACCCAGGGTCTTGCGCACCACCGGTCGCAGCCGGATCGCGACCAGGTCGCCACGCTTGCTGAGTGGGCCGGATGCGATCGGCGCGAACGCCGTCATCCGCACCCGGTCGCCCAGGAAGGCCCTGATGTTGCGCAGCGACACGAGTTGCGCGTCGGTGAAAAGCTTTCTGCCCCGGCCGATCTCGGCGTCGTACTCGACGACGGCTCGAGTCAGCGCTGCCGTGTCGATCGGGACCTCCGGCGAGATCTCCATCATTCGGAATGCCAGCGCGCTCAGGTCCGGCGCCGTCACTACGTCGGGGCTGCGGTCGACCAGAAGAGCGGCCAGCGCCTTGTTGCCGATCAGCAGATCCTGCGCCACCTTCAGGTAGCGGCGATCCCGGAATGCCGGGTTGAATCGGGCCGACTGCACCGCGATCTCCTTGGCCAGGACGCGGCGGTTGAGCACCAGCCACGACCACGGGTGTTCCGACGTGCAAATCCGGGCCACCGCCTCGCGGGTGTCGTAACCGGCCAGCAGTGGCGGCGTGAAACGGGAGCCGTCGGCTGTCAGCCACAGCGCGGACTTCGGCGGGATGATCGCCAGCCCGTCACCGTCGAACTCGGCGTCGAGATGGGTGATCCCGGCCGCGTAGACCCACATGTTCGAAAGGTTCGTCAGCGACGCCCCGGCGTCGGCCGCGGCGTCATGCAACGCCCCGTCCAGGTGCGGCCACACCCCCGCCAGCAAGTCTCCGGGCGGGTTGCCCCAGGCGTCTCGCGGCCACGATTCGCGGACTTTGGCGAGGTCACCGGTGCGCCCGCCGCCGGCGATGACGACATGCTCGGCTCGGGCCTCGAACTCACCGTCCGGCCCGGCGCCGCGCACCCCGACCACCACGTCATTCTCGACGATCAGCCCGTCCACCCGGTGTTCGCAGCGGATGGTGATGCGGCTGCCCTCGTGCCTCTCGACCTCGCGCAGCAGAGCGGCGACCAGGCCCGGCCCGCAGCCCCACAGCAGGTGGAAGCGCGGTACCCGATTGCCGCGGCCGTCGGCGGCACGCTCCGCCCAGTTGGCCACCGGCACGAAGCCCAGGCCCTTGCCGACCAGGTATTCGCGCACGTCCGGGATGCAGCGCTCGATGTAGTGCCGCGCCCAGGACCGTTGGTGCGCGTCGCGCGGCCCGAATTCGGCGTAGCCCTGCCAGTCCTCCCAGGCCAGTTCCATCGAATCCCGGATCCCGGCCCGGCGCTGCTCCGGGCTGCCGACGAAGAAGATGCCGCCGAACGCGTCGCGCGCTTGGCCGCCCAGCCAGGACCGGTCCTTGCGCTCCAGGATGGTGACCGATTTCCCTCGGTTGGCGAGTTCGGCGGCTGCCACCAACGCGCTGATCCCGCCGCCCACGATCAGGACCTCGGTGGCGTGCAGCGTGGCGCTCGAGTCGCCCGGACCGTTCGTCATGCCTGCTCCGTTCCTCGGTTGATCTACGGCGCGATGCGGCGCCGGAGCGCCTTGGCCAGTGGGGCCGGGAGTGCCTCCATCGCGCGCAGCGCCACCGGCAGCGCCTTCAATTTCCGCCCAGTGAACACCTGCGGGACCGCCGCCTCGATGAGGTGCGGCCCGGGCTCGGCCAATGAGTTGGATAGCTGCACGGCGAACTCCCGGGCCGTCGTCGGGCGCGACGCCGGCACGCCCATGCCCTGGGCGAGCGCCACGAAATCCAGTGGGGGAGAAGACAAGTCGAGTTGGTGGTGCGACGCGGCGCCGTTGCCGGAGGCGCCGACCCGCTGCAGCTCCACGTTCAAAATCCCGTAGGAGCGGTTGTTCAGCAGCACCACCGTCACATCGAGTTGCTCGCGCGCCATCGTCCACAGCGCCTGCATCGTGTACATCGCCGAGCCGTCCGCCTGCAACGCGATCACGGGCCGGTCCGGGCAGGCCACCGAGGCGCCCACGGCGAGCGGCAGCCCCATACCGATGGCGCCGCCGGTCAGGGTCAGGACGTCGTGCGGCGGGGCACCGGCGCTCATCGACGGGAACGCGGCACCCGAGGTCAGTGACTCATCGACCACGATCGCGCGTTCCGGCAGAAGTGCCGCCACGGCCTGGCACACCGATCCGGCGGTCAGTTCCCCGTCCGGCAGGCCCGGCCGGTGCGCGGGCTGGGCATCGATCGGCCAGTGGCCCACGTCCAGCAACTCGATCAGCGCCGACAGGGATGCCACCACGTCGTCGTCCGCGGTGAGCCGGTGCACGGCGCACCCCTCGGGCACGAGATCGCTCGGCTTGCCCGGGTAGGCGAAGAACGACACGGGCGGAGCCGCGTCGACCAGCACCAGATGGTCGAAGCCGCGCAGCTGGGTCTGGCTCATCTCGGCCAGGTATGCCAGGCGCTCCACCTTGGGCAGCCCCGCGCCGCGCTCGATGCGCGTGGGGAACACCTCTGCGAGCAGCGTCACGCCGGTCGCGGCGGCGAGCTGACCGGCGAGTTGCAGGCCGGCTCCGTGCAGCGCAGCCCCGCCGAGCAGCATCGCGGTCCGCCTGCCCTTGCGGAGCGCGTCGGCCGCCTCGCGGATGACGCTGTCCGCCGCCGCCGGCGGCCGCCCGGCCTCCGGAAGCTGCGCCGGTGAGGCGCCCTCGGTCCAGGAGAGGTCCGCTGGCACGATGAGCGTCGCCACCTGCCCCGGCGGTCCGACCGCCGCCGTGATCGCATCCACGACATCGAGAGGCAGACGCGCGGTATCCGTGGCGGTGCGCACGAAGCCCGGCGACACGTTGCGCGCCACCGTCTCGATATCCGACTGCAGCTGGGCGTCGAACGGCACGTGGTAGGTGGCGTGGTCCCCGATGATGTTGACCACCGGCACCCGAGCGCGGCGTGCGTTGTGCAGGTTCGCCAGCCCGTTGCCGAGCCCGGGACCGAGATGCAGCAACGTGGCGGCGGGATGTCCGGTCATCCGGGCGTAGCCGTCGGCGGCGCCGGTCGCCACGCCCTCGAAAAGGGTGAGCACGGCGCGCATCTCGGGCACGTCGTCGAGCGCGGCCACGAAGTGCATCTCCGACGTGCCCGGGTTCGTGAAGCACACCCGGACACCGGCGTTCACCAGTGTCCGCAACAATGCCTGCGCGCCCGTCGTCATGGCCGTCACCGCCTTCCCGTCCTGCCCGTATCGTCACGGTAGGGCACAACGCGCGCAAGCGCCGGGACAACACGGCCCCGCGCCGGCTGCCGACGGGCCGGCGGTGTGCGACCGGGCCGCGAGGGGCGTCATTCTCGCTGCTGCGGTGCCGCGGAAGGGAGCGCTACATGACGATGCGCGGTGGCATGAGCTCGTGGCATTCGATGCGTTCCTTCTCGCGGGACCGGTCGGTCACCTCGGCCAAGCTTCCGAAGGGCACGTTCCGGCGCATCCTCACCTTTGCCCGGCCGTACCGCCGCTTGCTCATGGTCCTGTTCGCCCTGCTCGCGGTCGACGCCGTGGTCGCCGCCGCCGGACCGCTGATCTACCGCGCGATCATCAATGACGGAATCCTCGGCGGGAACGCCGCCCTGGTCGTCACCCTCGCTCTGGTCGTCGCCGGCCTGGCGCTCGTCGACGCCGGGCTGTCACTCGTCGAGCGGTACGCGTCGGCGCGGATCGGCGAAGGGCTGATCTACGACATGCGGTCCAAGGTCTTCGCGCACATCCAGCGCATGCCGATCGCGTTCTTCACCCGCACGCACACCGGCGCGCTCATTTCGCGCCTCAACAACGATGTGCTCGGCGCGCAACAGGTGTTCACGTCCACGCTCACCAACCTGGTGAACAGCCTGTTCACCCTCGCCCTCACACTCGGCGTGATGTTCGCCCTGTCCTGGCAGATCACCCTGGTGGCGCTCGTCATGCTGCCGCTGTTCCTGCTGCCCGCGCGCTGGATCGGTCGGAAGCTCGCCGCGATCACCCGCGAAAGCTACAACCTCAACGCGTCGATGAACACGATGATGACGGAACGGTTCAATGTGGCCGGCGCACTACTGGTGAAGATCTTCGGTCGGCCCGACGAGGAGGACGCCGAGTTCAGCGGCAAGGCTGCGCGGGTGCGCGACATCGGGGTCACCAGCGCCATGTACGGGCGGGTGTTCTTCGCCGCGCTCATGCTGGTGGCCTCGCTGGCTACGGCCCTGGTCTACGGCTGGGGCGGTGTGGAGGCGGTGCGCGGCGTGCTGGATGTGGGGACGGTCGTCGCGCTCACCGCTTACCTGAGTCGGCTCTACGGCCCGCTGACCTCGCTGTCCAACGTCAACGTCGACATCATGACGGCGCTCGTCTCGTTCGACCGCGTCTTCGAGGTGCTGGATCTGAAGTCCATCGTTGCCGAACGGGCGGACGCGGTGGCGCTGCCGGAGGGGCCGGTGGGGGTCGAGTTCGACCACGTCGAATTCGCCTACCCGACGGCTGCCGACGTGTCGCTGGCGTCGTTGGAGTCGGTGGCGGTGCTCGACGATTCCGTCCCCAGTCCGGTGCTGCACGGCATCTCGTTCCGCGCCGCGCCCGGATCGCTGGTGGCCCTCGTCGGCCCGTCCGGCGCCGGCAAGACGACGATCAGCCAGCTGGTCAGCCGCCTGTACGACGCCGACAGTGGGGCGGTTCGACTCGCGGGTATCGACGTCCGGGACATCACGTTCGAGTCGATCCGCGAAACGGTCGGCTACGTGACCCAGGACGCGCACCTGTTCCATGACACGATCCGCGCCAACCTGGTCTACGCCAAGCCGGATGCGACGGACGTACAGCTGTGGCACGCCGTCGAGGAGGCGCAGATCGCCGCCCTGGTCCGGTCGCTGCCGGCCGGCCTGGACACGGTGGTCGGCGAACGCGGCTACCGGCTGTCCGGCGGGGAGAAGCAGCGTCTCGCGATCGCCCGGCTGCTGCTCAAGGCGCCGCGGGTGGTGGTGCTGGACGAAGCCACCGCGCACCTCGACTCGGAGTCGGAGGCGCTGGTGCAACGGGCATTTGGGGTCGCGTTGGCCGGGCGGACCGCGCTGGTCATCGCGCACCGGCTCTCCACGGTGCGCACCGCGGACACGATCGTCGTGGTGGACGACGGTCGCGTCGTGGAGACGGGTACGCACGACGCGCTGCTGGCCGCCGGCGGCCTGTACGCCGAGCTGTACCGGACGCAGTTCGATACGTCGCCGGCCGCGTAGCGGCCCTGAGCCACGGCCGCCACCGCCGATGCCACCGGGCCGGGCGGCGAGTCATGGAACAATGGTGCCCGTGGCGGACAGGCGGAGGATGGGCACCACGGACATGGTCATGACCATGGCCGTCGTGCTGATCGTGGTCGGGCTGATCGCCCTCTACGGCAGCAACGTGTCGTTCGCGCCGGGCGGTCAGGCCGCCGAAGGCCCGGCCCCCACGGCCGATGTGATCGGCGGCTTCTCGCACGCCAGGGCCACCATGGACTTCCCGATCACGGTGCCCGAGGGCGTGCCCGCTGCGTGGCATCCGAATTCGCTGTCGGTCAGCGACCCGGACGTGTCCAACGACGGCATCGCCCAGGTCGGAACGCTCAAGGCGGTCCGCGGCGGTTGGATCACCCCGCAGGACACCTACATCCAGCTGGTGGAGGCGGCGGGGGACATCCCGCAGGTGCTCGCCAACGAGTTCGGCCAGGCGCGGGGGATCAGCGGCACCGTCGAGGCCGGCGGCGCCCAGTGGAGTGTGACGGGCGGCGTGCGCAGTGAAGTCGCGTGGATCCGGGCCGTGCCGACCGCGGCCGGAGTAACGACGCTTTTGATCAGCGGTAACGCCACCGAAGCCGATTTCCGGACGCTCGCGGCGGCCGTCGCGGCGGCCCGCTGACGGCGCGCGGCCGCTGCGAATCTCCCGGTGGCCGGCGCGCGGCCGTCATTCAGCGGACGGTGGCTCGTCGGTCTCTTCGGCCAGAGCCTGTTCGACCCGGCGGCGGGCACCGGCCAGGAAGGTCTCACACGCGGCCGCCAGCGCCTGCCCGCGCTCCCACAGTGTGAGCGACTCGTCGAGACCGAGCCCGCCGGCCTCCAGCTTCTCCACCACCGCAGCCAGTTCGTCGCGGGCAGCTTCGTAGTTCCCCGGCAGCGGCTGCGCGTCACCGTGCGCCGCCTCGCTCGCGGGTTTCGCCTTCGTCGCCATCGTTACCGACCTTCTTCCATGCCGTTCGAGGTTGCCAGGATCGCGCCGTTGCCCGTCCGGATGCGCAGAGCCGTGCCTGCCGGCGCGTCCGACGCGCGCCGCAGGACCGTGCTGCCGGTCGGCGACACGGTCTGCACCACCGCGTATCCCCGTGCCAGCGTTGCTGCGGGGCCGAGGACGGACAACTGCGCCGTCCGCCTCGCCAACTCGCCGTCGCCCTCGTCAAGGGTTGCCTGCACGCAGGCCAGTGACTGCGCCGCAAGGGCTGCGATGCCGTCGGCGCGCTGCTGCAGCGGCCGCAGCGGGTCCGCCAGCGCCGGGGCGGCAGTCAGCCGGGCCAGTCGCGCCCACTCGGTCTCCACCCAGCCGGCGAGCGCTCGGCGCATGCGATGTCGTCCCAGCTGCACCGCGCGCAGTTCCGCGGCAGCATCGGGCACGACCCGCTTTCCGGCGTCCGTCGGCGTGGAGCAGCGGACGTCCGCCACGTCGTCCACGATCGGGTGGTCCGGCTCGTGCCCGATCGCGGAGATCAGCGGGGTGCGGCAGGCGGCCACCGCCCGGCACAACGTCTCGTCGGAGAACGGCAGCAGGTCTTCCACGCTGCCACCGCCGCGCGCCAGGATGATCACATCGATCTCCGGGTCGGCGTCCAGCCGGGCAAGAGCTTCGAGGATCTGCGGCACCGCCGACGGGCCCTGCACCACCGGGTTCTCCACCCGGAACTGCACGGCCGGCCAGCGCAGCCGCGCGTTGGTCAGCACATCCGATTCGGCGGCGCTGGCATGCCCGGTGATCAACCCGACCAGGTGCGGCAGGAACGGCAGCGGCTTCTTGCGGTCCGGCGACGTCAGTCCCTCGGCGGCCAGCAATGCGCGGACCCGCTCCAGCCGCGCCAGCAGTTCCCCGATGCCGACCGGATGCACCTCGTCCACTCGGAACGACAGCGACCCACGGGCCGCGTAGAAGTTGAACTCGCCGTGCACGACGACCCGGTCGCCCTCCTTGGGCGGCCGACCCAGCGCGGCGAATACCGACCGGAACGCAGTGACCTGCAGGGACACATCGCTGGACGGGTCGCGGAGCGTCAGGAACACCATGCCGGAGGTGGACCGGGCGTTGAGCTGGGCGATCTGGCCCTCCACCCATACCCGTGGCGCGCGGGCGATGTACTCGACCATCTTCTGGCTGAGCATCCGCACCGGCCACGGGTTCTCCCGGGTCGTCTCGGTCGCCCTGGTCGCCGGCGGACGAGCCTGCTCCGTGGACAGCGTCATGCCTGCTTCTTGCGGTCCGTACGGGCGCCGGCCGCCGGTGTTGTCGCGCCGCCGTCCGACTGCAGTGACGTGAGCCGATTGTGCAGAGTGGTGACGAACGCCGCGCGGTCCAATCCGGCGCGTTCGTGCTCGAGCAGCTCCGCGACGGCCTCGCCGTCCAGTGTCCGCAGGCGCACGCGCAATTGCGCGACCGTCAACTCGGCGTAGCCGGAGAGCACCCTGGGGCTGCTGGCCGTGTCGCTCGGATGGGTCGTGCCGTTTCGAACCCCGTCATCCTCGCCGCTGCCCGCATTGCGTCCTGTGGCGCCGCCCCCCACGGCGTCGGGAGAATCGGCCACGGCGGATTCCCCGGATTCGGAGCCGTCGGCGGCCTCCACCACCTCGCCGTCCACCACATCCTCGTCATCGAAGTGTGCCCAGGCCGGATGCTCCTCCGGGCGGTCGGTCAGCGTGGACAGCACCTCCTCGCCGCGTGCGGCCAGCTGTGCCAGCTCCTGTTGCACTCGCATGGACGCCCGCACCGCGTGCCCGGCCAGGGTCACCGACATCGCCGGCAGCTCCGTCGGCAGGGCGCGCAGTCGGTCGATGCCGACGGCTATCGCACCCGCGGCGACGCGGAATGGAAAAGGAACGTTCATGGCCATGTCTCTACCCTGCCGCACCGACGGAGTTCCTGTCACGCGGCGGGCGCGGTGATCCCGGGCGCAGCATCGCACCGCGGACTGCGTGGCCGCGAGCCGTCAACCGTGCGCGGCGTACGAGTCGTAGCGGGCGCCGGGGGCGCGCATGGGCTGCGCGATGATCCGCACCAGGCCGAGCAGTAGCGCCACCCCCGTCGCCACCGCCATGATCGGGAAGCTGGTGACGATCTTGGAGGCGCTGAAAATGGTGCCTTGGCCGCCGAACAGCCGGAATGTGCCGAACACGATGAAGGTCAGCAGGATCGGCGGCTGCACCATGGCGGTGAACAGGCTCGCTCGCCGCACCGCCAACGTAGCCAGCGCGACGCCGATCGTGAAGATCGCACCGAACACCCAGCCGACCGTGTACTGCCCGCCGCTGTGGCCGGCGACCATGCCGACCACCCCGATCACCAATGCGATGAGGATCGCCGCCCACGACGGCACGCCCCGCACCGTCAGGATGACGGACGAGTCGGCGGGTTGCAGGGCGCGGCGCGTCGGGTAGGTCACGTGAACACGGTACCGGGTTCAGCCATGATCTCGGTGTGAGGTGCTCCCGGTGTCAGCGAGCCGGCCAGCGAGCATGACGGAAATCCCAGCGAGCCGGCGGGCCCGTGCCGCGAAATTCGTCATACCTGGGCGGCCTCGTGGTCGAGCAGCCACCGCTTGACGGGCGCGCCCCAGCGGAAGTGGCCGACGCCTCCGCCGGCCGGCACCACCCGGTGGCACGGCACGAACAGCGCCGCGGCGTTGCGGGAGCAGGCGGAGCCGGCCGCCCGCACGGCGCGCGGCCGGCCGGAGCGGGCCGCGAACTCGGTATAGGTGACGGGGTTGCCGGCCTCGACCTGTCGCAGCACATCCCAGGCATGCTGCAGGAAGGCGCCGCTGCGCTGATGCACCCGCACGTGGTCGATCGCGTGCACGTCGCCGTCGTGGTAGGCCAGCACCGCATCGGTGATGCCGTCGATGCGATCGACGGCGGCAGGGGCGGCCGGTCGAAGCACCGGGGCGATCAGCGGCAGCAATTCGTCGACGCTATCGGTCCAGCCGGAGGCGAGAACCGTTGCTGCGCCGTCGCTGTCGATGAGGGCTACGGCTGTGAACGGGCCTGCGGCCGTGTCGACCGTTGAGGCCTGCGCGGTGGGTGTCGTCATGTCAGTCCTTCCAAGGAGCGGTCTTTCGCTGCCGCGCCGCGGGGCGTGGGCACGTCGGCGAGCGCGGTCGCGGATCGGGTGCGAGCGGATCGCGCCGGCTGCGGGCACGAGCGCCACAGGTACATGCCGGCGTAGGAGCGGAACGGCCGCCACTGCCCGGCGTGCGCCGCGAGCGCACCGGGTGCGTCGGGCAGTCCGAGCGCGGCCGCGCCGTGGCGCAGCGCCAGGTCGCCGGTGAGCAGCACATCCGGGTCGCCGAGCACCCGCATGGCGACGTATCCGGCCGTCCACGGTCCGATGCCGGTCCGCGCGACCAGATCGGCGGTGAGATCCTCGGTGCGGCGCCCGGCATCGACGGTCAGCCGTCCGCTCGCCAGATCCGTCGCGGCCGCCGTGATGGCAGCCGCGCGGCGCCTGGGGCCGCCGATCCCGCCGAGGCCCAGCGCTGCGATGGCGGCGGGCGAGGGGAAGAGATGGGTGAGTCCGGGCATCGGGCCGTCGATGCGCTCGCCTGCGGCGGCGGTGAGCTTGCCGAGCGCGGTGCGCGCCGCCGCGACCGACACCTGCTGGCCGACCAGGGCACGCATCAGGATCTCCGGGCCGTCGACGGCGCCCGGCAGGCGCAGCCCCGGCGCGGCGGCGACGGGGGCGGCGAGCATCGGATCCGCTCCGAGGATTGCCGCGATGCCCTGCGGGTCGGCGTCCGCGTCGATGAGCCGGCGGCACCGCGCCACGGCGGGCGCGAGGTCCTGGATGTGGTCCAGCGTGAGCGCGGCGGTGACGAACGCACGGCCGCCTGTCGCGTTCGTGGCCGGCTCCGGCATGGTGAGGACCACGGTGCCGGATCCGTGCGGCAACCGGAGGGTGCGGGCGTAGCGACGGCCGTCGACCGTCTCCACGCCGGTGACGGCACGAGCGGCCAGGAACGCCAGCAAGGACGTGCCGTCGAACGGCGTGCGCACCGGCAGGCGCAGCTCGATCGTGCCGTGCGCCACGGGCGCGCTGCGCTTGATGGTGCGCAGTTCCGTGGGGCTGGTCGCGTACACCTCTCGAATCGTGTCGTTGAACTGCCGGATGCTGGAAAAGCCTGCCGCGTAAGAGACCTCGGAAATCGGCAGGTCGGTGTGGGTGAGCAGCACCCGCGCCGTGTCGGCGCGTTTCGCGCGGGCGAGCGCCAGCGGCGGCGCCCCGATCTCGGCGATCAGCAGCCTCGCCAGGTGCCGCTGCGAGTAGCCCAGCCGGTCGGCGAGGCCCGTGACGCCTTCACGGTCCACCACCCCGTCGCCGATCAGCCGCATCGCCGCTCCGACCGTGTCGGCGCGGATGTTCCATTCCGGGGAGCCGGGAGCGGCGTCCGGCAGGCAACGCCGGCAGGCCCGGAAGCCCGCCGCCTGCGCGGCCGCCGGTGTGGCATAGAACGTCACATTCCCGCGGAGCGGTGTGCGGGACGGGCAGGCCGGCCGGCAGTAGATCCCGGTGGTCTTCACAGCGGTGACGAACTGCCCGTCGAACCGCGCGTCGCGGGTACTCATCGCGCGGTACGCGGTGTCGAAATCCGGTGGCATGCCTCAACAATGCCAGCGCTCAACCCCGCACGCTAGCGGGAATTGGACATGACGGTTCGGGTGCCAAAAGCCCGCGTGCGCGCCACCGAAGCAGCGCGCACACGGGCCGGCCGGGAACGTCGGCCGCTAGTGCAGCGGCAACGCCGGAGCCGCGTCATCGGAGTCACCCACGCCGTCAGCGGCCTCGGCGCCGTCATCCGAGTCTTCGTCCTCGTGCGCGATCTCCGGGCGCCGGCGCGGCAGGAAGGCGGCGGGGACGAGGCACAGCACGATCAGCACCAGGGCGACCCAGAACGTGCTGTTGAACGATTCGGCGAGCGCGGCCTGCCCGGGGACCCGGATCGCGTCCGGGATCTGCTCCACCGTCGTGCCCGGCTGTTGCAGGGCACCGGAATACATCATCGCGGCGGGCCGGGACAGGGTGGCGTTCGTCAGGATGACGCTCATCACCGCGGTGCCGACCGATCCGGCAGCCTGCTGAATGATGTTCATCAGAGTCGAGCCGCGGGCCACCTCGTGATGCGTCAGCGATGCGAGCGCCGCCGTCATGATCGGCATCATCGTCATGCCCATCCCGAGGCCCATGACGAACAGGGCACCCAGGATCAGGACGTAGGACGTATCCGCACCGATCTGCGTGAACACGCCCATACCGAGCGCGATCAGCACGATTCCGCTCAGCACGAACCGGCCCGGGCCCATCCTGTCGGTGAGCTTGCCGGCGATCGGCATGGACAGCATGGCGCCGATGCCTTGCGGCGCCAGCAGCAGCCCGGTCGGCAGCGTCTCTTCGCCGCGCACCTGCAGGAAGTACGACGGGAACAACAGCATGGAGCCGAAGAACGCGATCGCGAACAGGCTCATGGTGATCACGGCGAGCGTCAACTGCCGATGCTTGAACAGCCCCAGGTCGATCAGCGGATGCTGCTTGTGCAACGCGTGCAGGACGAACGCCGCCATCAGCACGATCCCGATGATCGCCGGGACCAGCACCTCGGCGTTCGCGATGGTGCCGGTGCGCGGCGTGCTGGACACTCCGTAGAGGAACGCGGCCAGACCGGGCGAGAGCAGCAGCATGCCGAGGAAGTCGAACGATTCGCTCGGCTGGGGCCTGTCGCTCGGGAGCACACGCATCGCGGTGACGATCGCGATGATGCCGATCGGCAGGTTGATGAAGAAGATCCAGTGCCAGCTGGCCGCCTCGATCAGCCAGCCGCCTAGGATCGGGCCGCCGATCGGGCCCAGCAGCATGGGCACGCCGAGTACCGCCATCACGCGGCCGATGCGCTTGGGGCCTGCCGCGTGCGTCATGATCGTCATGCCCAGCGGCATGAGCATGCCGCCGCCCAGCCCCTGGATGACCCGGAACATGATCAGCGATCCGATGGACCAGCTGAGCCCGCATGCGACCGACCCGGCGACGAACAGCAGCAGCGCCAGCAGATACAGCCGTTTGGTGCCGAACCGGTCGGCGGCCCAACCGGTCACGGGGATCACGGCGGCGAGCGCGAGGGTGTATCCGGTCATGGTCCAGGCGACCGTGGAGTACTGCGCGGAGAACACGCGCATGAACGTCGGCAGGGCGATCGACACGACCGTCACGTCCAGGATGGACATGATCGCGCCGATCACCACTACGCCGGAAATCTTCAGCACTCTGGAATCGAGCTTGTCGCCTGCCGAAGTGGAAGTCGGCGCGGACGTCGTCATATCTGTTTCTCCGTCACAGTCGTGGTGCGCGGTGGCGCAACCTGACAATGTTACAGATAAGTCCGGGCTGCGCAACACCTATTCGTGCGGCTTCCAGTGTGCACCTGGCATGACGGAATACGAGGCCGGGCCCGCGCCGCATAGACTGGTGCCCCGTGAGCCTCACCCTGGGAATCGTCGGTCTGCCCAACGTCGGCAAATCCACCCTGTTCAACGCGTTGACCCGCGCCGATGTGCTGGCCGCGAACTACCCGTTCGCCACCATCGAGCCGAACGTGGGCGTGGTGCCGCTGCCCGATACGCGACTGGGCAGGCTGGCGGAGCTGTTCGGGTCCGCGAAGATCGTGCCGGCCACGGTGTCGTTCGTGGACATCGCCGGCATCGTGAAGGGTGCCTCGGAGGGAGCCGGGCTGGGTAACAAGTTCCTGGCCAACATCCGCGAGGCGGACGCGATCTGCCAGGTGGTGCGCGTGTTCGCCGACGACGACGTGGTGCACGTGGACGGGCGCATCGATCCGCTGGCGGACGTGGAGACGGTCAACACCGAGCTGATCCTGGCGGACCTGCAGACGCTCGAGAAGGCGGTGCCCCGACTGGAGAAGGAGGCCCGCAACGCCAAGGACCGCGCACCGGTGTTGGCGGCGGCGAAGGCTGCGGTCGAGGTGCTCGACTCCGGGCGGACGCTGTTCTCCGCGGGCTCGGAGGTGGATCTGCCGCTGCTGCGCGAGCTGTCGCTGATGACGACGAAGCCGTTCCTGTACGTGTTCAACGCGGACGAGTCCGTGCTGACGGATGTCGGCCGCCGTGCGGAATTGGCGGCGGCAGTCGCCCCTGCGGATGCTGTGTTCCTGGACGCGAAGACGGAGTCCGAGCTGTTGGAGCTGGACGAGGAGTCGGCCGCAGAGTTGTTGGCGTCGGTGGGGCAGTCGGAGCCGGGGCTGCACGCGCTGGCCCGGGTCGGGTTCCACACGCTGGGCCTGCAGACCTACCTGACGGCCGGGCCGAAGGAATCGCGCGCCTGGACGATCCGGCGCGGCGCGACGGCGCCGCAGGCCGCCGGGGTGATCCACTCCGACTTCGAGCGCGGCTTCATCAAGGCCGAGATCGTCTCATATGACGATCTTCTCGCGGCCGGCTCGATGCAGGCCGCCAAGGCCGCCGGCAAGGTCCGCATGGAGGGCAAGGACTACGTGATGGCCGACGGCGACGTGGTGGAGTTCCGATTTAACGTGTGACTAGACACACCGATCGTCGGGTTACGGAGGAATTGATGGGCGACCAGGACGAACTGTCGGGCAAGATTGGGCGCATTGCTCTCGCTCAAGCACGACTGGACGAGTGGCTGGTGCAGGTCCTGATCTCACTGCTGAAGCCGCTCCCAGAGCATAGAGTGCAACTTCTAGTCAGCGATCGTTCGCTCGATTCGAAGCGTTCCCTCGTGAAGCAACTTGCAGGTGATATCGGGCTTTCACTCGATACGCCACTCTCGTCCGGAGCGGTGCCGAGCCAGGTACTACGCCAAGTCGGACAACTCAATAGGGCACGTGACCGCGCGATTCATTCGTACTACGACAGCGTTGTTGATGAGAGCGCTCGACGATTTCGCAGTAGACAGTCTGGCGTAGAGCAGGTCAGTTTGGATGACCTGGCTGCGCTGGCCGATAGTCTAGAGTCCTGCGGCGATGACTTGCGAGAGTTCGTTGACGTTCTTGAACGAGCTGCACAAGATCAGTCTGAGATTGAGTCGCGCTGGGGTGAGATTATCCGAGGTGCGCATGAGGTGATTGTGGCCGGTCACTTGCATGAAAGGCGGATGCTTGGTGACATGGCACAGGAGATCGAGTCGAACGGATCCATTCGACTCGCGCTCAGCGGTGCTAGACGCCGGATCCTCGCGTGCGATGAAAGTGTGGCTGCCGGGGAGTACCTGGCAGAGATCGCGACGAGTAACTGGCTTGCGACGATCACATCACCAGATGGGGAAATAATCCACTTCGGTGACTCTGGATGGCGAGACGTAACTGCTCTGGCTCGGGACGAAGATCCCGAAGTCCGGCAAGCCTTGATCAGGCGCGTGGGTGGCAGCGTACAGCTTTCTGTTGAAGGTGGAGAAATGGCCTCTGCTCCGTCGCCCCAGGTAAGAGACCGCCTTGAGGAACGCGCCTTCGGGCCTGGCAAGGATCCAAGTTTGAAGGTCTCCGACTGGGTCCTTGGACTCGAGGGATTCGCTCCTGCTCCTCAAGGGGCGACTGCCGCTGTCCCGCGCGCTGTCCTGACGACGGAGGATTGGGATCGTTCTGCTGAACTGTTCGCTGACCTGTCCGATCCCGACGTGATGGACGCCGCGTGGCGGTGACGAGTTGGCTGATCGACAAGTCGGCCTACGCGAGGATGCAGATGGGACAGGCATCGCGAATCGACGAGTGGAATGCCCGGATCGAGCGCGGTCTCGTCCGGATATCGACAGTGACGCGGCTGGAGCTCGGCTTCTCGGCACGTTCGGGAGACGCCGGGCGGCGTGCGTTCGAGCAGCCGCCGCTGTCGATGATGCCTGTAGAGCGGCTGACACCAGCGATGGAGGATCGCGCATTCGAGGTGCAGATGCTCCTGGCGGATCATGGGCAGCATCGGGCACCATCGATCCCCGATCTGCTGATCGCTGCCGTTGCGGAGAAGGCCGGACTGACGGTGCTTGCCGTCGATCAGGACTTCGACCTCATCGCCGAAATCACCGGACAGCCTGTCGAGACGCTTGCGCTGTCGTAGTTCCGTCCGGCAGATCTGTCGTTCCCGGGACTGGCGGCGTCGTGCAACTGCGGGTTCGCGCCGCTGACGCCTGAGACACTGAGCGGGTGACTCCAGCCCGAATCGAACCAGATCTCGTCCCTGAACTGCTCGTCTCCGACATTCGCGCAAGCGTGGACTTCTGGTGCGGCCTGTGCGGATTCACCATCTCCTACGAGCGGCCTGACGAGAGATTCGCGTACATCACACAAGGGACCGCGCACCTCATCCTCGAGGAGTGTGGCGTTGGTCGCGACTGGCTGACCGCCGATCTGGACCGCCCCTTCGGGCGAGGGATCAACTTCCAAGTGAGCGTGACCGACCTCGATCCCCTTCTCGCGGTACTCCGCGGCGCCGCCTGGCCGCTGTTCATGGCACCGGAGGTGAAGTGGTACCGCGTCAACGATGGCGAGGAAGTCGGCGTCCGCCAATTCCTCGTGACGGACCCCGACGGGTATCTGGTTCGCTTCCAGAGTTCGATGGGCCGACGCGCCGCCGCTGGTTGAGCAACGGGCAGTTCAAATCCGTTTACAGGCAGAGTCGTTCGGACCCGCGCAGATCCGCGTCACCCTATAGCCAGGCCAAGGCAGAGTCGCTCGCGGCGGCGGCGGCGGCGGCGGCGACGGCGTGGCCTGGCGCGCGCGCTTCGGCTGCTGGCATGCTGGGGCACTACGGGACCCGACTTCGAAGGAGCCTGACATGGCCAGATCCCTGGCGACCTATATCGCGCTGCCCGGCACCACGGCCGAAGCGATGGAACACTGGCACGACGTATTCGGCGGCGAACTGAAGATCATGCGCTACGGAGACATGCCGCTGGAGGGCATGCCGTTCGAGCCGGATCCGCAGGCCGTCGCCCATGCCACGCTCACGCTGCCCGTCGGCATCGTCGCCGGCGGCGACGCGATGGACGACGGCAACGACTATCGGGTGCGCGGCACCGCATACTCCCTGCTCTACACGACCGAGACCCCGGACGAAGCACGCGGATACATTCGGAAGCTGATCGACGGCGGAGGCTCGATGGGCATGCCGTTCGAGGTGGCGCCGTGGGGCGACTGGTACGGGCAGGTCTTCGACAAGTTCGGCGTCATGTGGTCCTTCTCGTGCGAGGCCGCCTGAATCTGCAGGCACGACGCGGCCGCGCCGTGCGGCGGCGGAGCCGGCGGAATAACGTCATACTCGGGGCCGCCTATGGAACGGACGGAAGATGCACTATCTGAAGGAGCGCTCGTGCCTGGTGTGAGCGACCGCCCGCGACGGTCCGCGGTGCTGGTGATCGATCTGCAGGTCGGCGTGCTGCCCGGGTGCTTCGACGCCGCGGGAGTGCTGTCGCGCACGGCGACTCTGGTGGATCGCGCACGTTCCGCGCGAGTTCCGGTGGTGTGGGTTCACCACGATCCGGTCGGCCTCGGCACCACGGACTGGGACCTTGCGGAGCCATTGCATCGGCTTGCCGAGGAGCCGTTGGTGCACAAGGACTTTCGTGACGCGTTCGCCGGAACCGATCTGCGCGTCGTGCTCGACGAGCTGGGAGCGACGCGGCTGGTGGTGGCGGGCGCACAGTCGGACTTCTGCATTCGCACGACGACGCAACGCGCCGCATCGGAAGGCTACGACGTGACGTTGGTCGGCGATGCGCATACGACGACCGATGCGCAGTGGGACGGTGTCGCGGTCACGGGTGAGCAGATCATCGCGCACACCAACATGTACTTCTCGGGGCTCCGGTATCCCGGCCAGTCGATCGGTGTGCAGACCCACGACGCGATCGTGCTGTGAGCCACGTGCCCGGATGGCCGATGACGGAACCACACGCGCGAGTCCGCGCGGCCGCCGCCGCGCGGGGTCTTCGGATCGACATCCGCGAGCGGCCCGATGCGGGATCACTGATCGAAGCCGCCGAACTGCTCGGGATCGATCCGTCCGACATCGTCAAGACGCTCGTCGTCAAACGGTCGGACGACACGTACCTGTTCGCCCTCATTCCCGGCGGCCGGGCGATCTCCTGGCCGAAGCTGCGCGCCGTGGTCGGGGTGAACAAGCTGCGCCTACCGGAGGCGGACCTTGCGCTGGCGGCCACCGGCTACGAACGCGGCACGATCACCCCGATCGGGGCCGCGACCGACTGGCCGGTGTTCGCCGACGAGACGATCGTCGGTCGGCGCGTGGCGCTGGGCGCAGGCAGCCACGGCGCCAGCCTGTTCGTCGATGCCGACGACCTGATCCGCGCCTACGGTGCGACGGTCGCCGATATCTCGCTGCCGCAATAGTCGGTCGCGGTGACAGGCCCGCGTGTGGGCGCGGCGGCGGCGGAGCCGGCGCCGGTGGCGTCATACCCGATGCAGCGATGCACGTGCAGCGGCATAACGGACAAAGCGGGCAGAGGTGTGGCCGGCACGATCCGGCCGGCACCGCGCGATACGGTGGGCGGGCCCACCGCAGGAAGGGACATTCGCGATGCCTTATGACGTGTCTCGTATCCGCACGCACTTCCCGTCGCTCGGCGGCGGCACGGCCTATTTCGACGGCCCCGGCGGCACCCAGACCCCGGATGTGGTCGGCGACGCCGTCCGCGCCACGCTGGTCGGCCCGCTGTCCAACCGCGGCGCCACCACCGAATCCGAGCGTGCCGCCGAAGGCGCTGTTCAAGACGCGCGCGCGGCCATGGCGGATCTGCTCGGCGCGCAGCCCGGCGGTGTCGTGTTCGGTCGATCGGCCACCGCCCTGCACTACATCCTCGTCGGCGCGCTCGCGAAAACATGGCGCACCGGGGACGAGGTGGTCGTCTCCCGGCTCGACCACGACGCCAATGTGCGGCCCTGGATCCAGGCGGCGACGGCGTCGGGCGCCACCGTGCGCTGGATCGACTTCGATGCGGGCAGCGGCGATCTCACGCTCGACCACGTGCGAGCGGCGCTGTCCGACCGCACCCGGTTCGTCGCGGTCACCGGCGCCTCCAACCTCATCGGCACCAGGCCGGACATCCCCGCCATCGCCGACGAGGTCCGCCGCCTCGGCGCCCACTTGCACGTGGACGGCGTGCACCTGACGGCCCACGAACATGTCGACATCGTGGCGATGGGTGTGAGCAGCTACAGCTGCTCGCCGTACAAGTTCCTGGGCCCGCACGTCGGCGTCCTTGCCGCCGCGCCCGCCACGCTGGAGGCGCTGCACCCGGACAAGCTGCTGCCGGCGACCGACGCCATCCCGGAGCGGTTCGAGTTCGGCACGCTGCCGTACGAACTGCTCTCCGGGGTCACCGCCGCGGTCGACTTCCTGGCCGGCCTCGATGCGCGGGCGAGCGGATCGCGACGCGAACGCCTCGCCGCGTCCTACTCGGCGCTGCACGACCACGAGGAAGGCCTGCGGCGCCGCATCGAGGCGGGCATCGCGACTCTGCCGGGAATCACGCTGTGGTCCCGGGCGGCTGGTCGCACCCCGACGCTGCTCATCACCTTCGACGGCAAGGACGCCGCCGCCGCGTACCGTCACCTCGCCTCCCGCGGCATCAACGCCTCGGCCGGATCGTTCTATGCGCTGGAACCGTCCCGTCGCCTCGGGCTCGGCGACGCGGGCGGACTGCGTATCGGCCTGGCGCCCTACAACGACGATGACGACGTCGCGCGGCTGCTCGCAGCCCTCGAGGATTTCGTCACGCGTAGCTAGCCGCGACGGCGCGGTGCTGCCGCGCGTGCCACCCCGGGTGGTTGGATGGTGGCATGACGGAATCCACTGATGCGTCCATGATCGTCAGCGCCAGCCGGGACGTGGCGGCCCCGGCCGCAGCGATCTTCGATCTGATCGCCGATCCCGCGCAACAGCCGCGGTGGGACGGCAACGGCAACCTCGCGGAGGCGGCTCCGGGGCAGAGGGTTCACGCCGTGGGCGACGCGTTCAAGATGACGAACACCAGCGGCAAGGTCCGCGAGAACCGAGTGGTCGAGTTCGCGGAGGACGAGCGGATCGCATGGCAGCCGGGCGAGCCGGGGGGCGCGCCGTTCGGTCAGGTGTGGCGTTGGGAACTGAGCCCACTCGCCGGCGGCCTCACCCGCGTGACGCACACCTACGACTGGACTGCCCTGCAGGATCCGAGCAAGCTGCAGCGGGCGCGCAACACCACGGCCGACAAGCTTCGCGCGTCCATCGATCGGCTCGCCGCGCTGGTCGAGCAGGGCTGACGGCGGCCAGGGCCGCGTCGCGTCGTGGCCCTGGCATCAACCGGATCCGTGGAATTCCATCGCTCGACGGGCTCGGCTCCGGTGGGTTGTCGCACCGGGCCGGTACTGTGCGCGTCATGGCGATTGCACACTCACCCCGTACCGTTCTCGATTGTCCGGATGCCGTGGCGCTGGCGGAGTTCTATGCCGCGCTACTCGGTTGGACCGTGGATGCCGATGGTGACGACGACTGGGCGGAAGCGCGCTCGGGCGACGGCGCCTGGATCGCGTTTCAGCAAGTGGACGGATATGCCCCACCGCAATGGCCGGGGCAGCAGCATCCCCAGCAGATGCACATCGACGTCTCCGTCGCCGACCTCGATTCGGCCGAAGCGGCGGTGCTCGCGATCGGTGCGACGAAGCACGAGCACCAGCCCGGCACCACGTTCCGGGTGTTCCTGGACCCGGCCGGACACCCGTTCTGCCTCTGCAAGGAGTAGCGGGGCCGCCCGGGTAGGGCGGCGCTCCACGTGGTCAGGCGTGCCGCTCGCGCGGTTGGATCTCTTCGCGGTGCGGGCTCTCGCGGTGCGCAGCCCTGCCGTCGTGCGGAGCCGACCTCACGCCTCGATCGCGAGCGAGACGCCGAACCCGAGCAGCACTGCGCCGGTGGCCGCATCCAGCGAGCGGCGGACCCGTCGGCGCATCAGAATGCTGCGTAGCCGGTGCAGCGCGGCGACCAGGACGAGCAGATATGCCAATCCGATCAGGGCGTGGCTGAGTGCCAGCGCGGCCAGTGTCCACGCTCCGGCGCCGGGCGTGAGGAACTGTGGCAGCACCGCCAGATAGAACACGAGCACCTTCGGGTTGGTGAGGTTGGATAGGAATCCTTGGCCGAAGCCTGCCCACGCGGTCCGTCGGGTCGGCCTCGTGGGGCCGTGGTCGAGCAGTTGGTAGTCTCCGCGGATCGCCGATCGCACGGCCTGCATACCCAGGTAGGCGAGATAGACGACGCCCGCCCACTTGATGGCCGCGAAGATGCCTTCGGCCCGGACGATGATCGCCCCGAGGCCGAGCGCCGCCACACTGCCCTGCAGGGCACTCGCCGCGGTGATGCCGGCCGCCGCCCAGCGGCCCTGGGGCTTGCCGCCCACCAGCGTGTTCTTCACCGTCACGGCGAAGTCCGCGCCGGGGACCAGGGTCAGCACCGTCACGATCAGTAGGAAGGTGCCGAACGACGACCAGGTCACGCGCTCATCGTAGAACGGCGGCGGGCCGCGGCCGTGCGGCCCGCGTCAGGGCCTGCTCGAGATGATGCCTGCGTCAGTGTCGCCGTGTCAGTGTCGCTGTATCAGGGCCGCCGCGTCAGTGTCGCCGTTTCAGGGCCGCCGCGTCACGGCCGCGCGAGCGCGCGGGCGGCCGGGAACAGGATGTTGTTCTCCTTGTGGATGTGCTCGTGCAGGTCGAGCTCCATCTCGCTGAGGCCCTCGAGCATCATCCTGTACGAGTTGCAGCCGTCGGCGGGCCAGGTGTAGCCGTTCGTCAGGCGCTTGATCTCGTGGAACAGATCACCGACCACCTGGTGCTCGGCCACCATGGTGTCCAGCGTCTCGTTCAGCGTGGCCGCCCCGGATGCCGGCTGGCCCTTCTCCAGCTTGGTGATGGTGGGGAACACGGAGCGCTCCTCGGCCGTCATGTGCGGCTCCAGCGCGCCGACCGCCTTGAAGAACGCGTCACGCACCTGCTCCAGCTCGGGATGCCGTTCGCCGTGCACCCGGTAGACCTTCTCGACCAACTGGGCGAGTCGCGGCATCTCCTCCCACATGTAGGCATGGTGGGTATCGACGATGTCGTGGGCAAGGCTCGCGTTGTCGCCCGCCGACGTCCCCGTGGAATCCGGGGCGTCCGGCAGGTCAAGGGCGGCGATCACCTGGTCGATGTCCAGGCCCGCGGCGGCGCTGGCGTCGGCCAAGCTGTCGGCGCCGTTGCAGCAGTAGTCCAGTCCGAGTTTCTCGAGAACGCGGCTGCGGCGGGAGTCTTCGGTGACGAGATCGCCGAGCGATGCGGTAGCGGTGATGGCCATGGGCTTATCGTAACCGGAAATATTCTGGATGGTCCGTGAATATCGGCACAATCGGCTGACGGCATGTCCCGCGCCGCGCGCGGGCCGGAACATTGTCGGCGGGCCGTGACATCCTGTCGGCATGGACTCCAGTACCTCGCTCATCGTCGGCTTGCTCGTCGGCCTTCTGGTCGGTCTGGTCGTCGGCGCGCTCGTCATGGCAGTGCGCAGGTCCAGGTATGACGCCGCCCATGGGCAGGCCGGTTCCGGAGCCGACAGCCCCGAGGTACTCGCCGCCCGCCACGAGGCGGCACTCGCCGAGCTTCGGGCCGTGGAAGGCGCGGCCAGGGCCGAGCTGCAGTCAGCGGAGGCCGCGGCGCGCGGTCAGTTGCAGGCCGAGCTGGCATCCGCTCAGGCCAGTCTCGCGGCATTGCGCGAGCAGGCGGCCCAGCAGCAAGAGCAGTACCGGGAGCTGACCGAAAGGCAGCGCGCCGACGCGCTTGCCCGCGCCGAGCGGGAGCAGGCGCGGGCCCGCGAGGAGAGCAGGGTGCTGCAGGTGCTGGCGCCGGTCAAGGAGACGCTGGCGACGATGCAGACGAAAGTCACCGAACTCGAACAGCAACGGACCCGGCAGCACGGTGAGCTGGCGGAACAATTGCGCTCCGCGACGGCCTCGGAGGAGCGGCTGCGACGGACGGCGGAGTCGCTGGCCAGCGCGCTGAACTCCAACAGCACCCGGGGTGTGTGGGGCGAGACGCAGCTGCGTCGGGTGGTGGAGGCGGCCGGGCTGATCGATCGCGTCGATTTCGATGTGCAGTCGTCCATCAGCTCGGATGCCGGGGTGGGCCGGCCGGACATGATCGTGCACCTGCCCGGCGGCAAGGCGATCGCCGTGGACGCGAAGGCGCCGTTCGTCGCCTATCTGGAGGCCAGCGCCATCCCGGACGGCGCCGACAGCATGGACGCCGCCCGCCGCCGCAAGCTCATGGACGACCATGTGAAGGCCTTGCGCGGGCATGTGACCGCGCTCGCCGGCCGCGCGTATTGGGACGGACTGGACGCCTCCCCGGAATTCGTGGTGGCGTTCATCCCGAGTGAGTCACTGGTCTCCGCCGCGATGCAGGCGGATCCGAGCCTGATGGAATTCGCGTTCTCCAAGCGGGTGGCGCTGGCTTCGCCGGTCACGCTGTGGTCGGTGCTCAAATCGGTCGCGTACACCTGGCAGCAGGACGTGCTCACCGAAGACGCGAAGAAGCTCTTCGACCTGTCCCGGGAGCTGTACGGCCGCATCGCCACCATGTCGGCGCACATCGACAAGCTGGGACGATCAATCGGATCCAGCGTCCGCGACTACAACAAGTTCGTCGGATCGCTGGAGCGACAGGTGCTGCCGTCCGCGCGCAAACTCGCCGCACTCGACGAGTCCAAAGTGCTGCCGGACCTTGCCGGGTTGGAGGACACCCCGCGTGTGCTCACCGCGGCAGAATTGGTGGACGGCCCCGCGCCGCTCGGTCTGCCATTCGTCGACGACCGGGCGGGGGCAGGCGATCGGGCAGGCACGCCGGGCGCCACGGAGCCGGCCGCCGCCGAGGGCGATCTCAGTGACGCGCGATAGTGTCTGGCCCATGATCGATCGCCATCTCTACGGACCCGGTCCCTCCAATCAGTACCCGGAGGCAGCGGCGTCCTTCGCCACGCCGCTGCTGGGCCACCTGGACCCGGCCTTCCTGGACATCATGGACTCCGCCTGCGACGGGCTGCGCACGGTGTTCGCCACGGACAATCGCCGCACGTTGCCGGTATCTGCGACCGGCTCGGCCGGCATGGAGGCGGCGTTCGTCAATACCGTGCACGACGGCGACGTCGTGGTCGTCGGCGTGAACGGGCTGTTCGGCGAGCGCATGTGCGACGTCGCCGGACGCTGCGGCGCCGAGGTGATCCGCGTGGACCACGAATGGGGCCAACCGCTCGACCCGGAGCGCCTGAAGGCCGCACACCCGAATCCGGCCATCATCGCCGCGGTGCACGCCGAGACCTCCACCGGCGTCGAGTCGGATATCGCCGCGATCGGCGCCATCAAGGGCGATGCGCTGCTGATCGCAGACATGGTCACCTCCATCGGCGGCATTCCCACGCGCTGCGACGAGTGGGGGGTGGACGTCGCCTACGCGGGCAGCCAGAAGTGCCTCGGGGTGGCGCCCGGACTCGCGCCGTTCACCATCAACGACCGCGCCTTCGCCCGCCGGGTCGAGCACCCTCGCTCCTGGTATCTCGATCTCGGGCTGCTCGGCGGATATGTCGGCGAGGCGTCGCACCGCCAGCAGCGCACCTACCATCACACGGCGCCGACCTCGATGGTCGCCAGTCTGGACGCGGCGCTGCAGGCGATCCTGGCCGAGGGACTCGACAACGTGTACGCGCGCCACGCCGAGGCCGGCCGGATCTTCACCGAGGGCCTGGCCGAGATGGGCCTGGAGCTGTTCGCCGCCGACGGACACCGGCTACCCGAGCTGACCACCGTCAAAGTCCCGGAGGGCGTGGATTCGGCCGCGGTGCGCCGCTACCTGCTGGACGTGCACAACATCGAGATCGGCGGGGGCGTCGGTAGGTACGCCGCCACCGTGTGGCGAATCGGCCTGATGGGCCACAACGCCCGGCCCGACCGCGCCCTGCACCTGTTGGCCGCGCTGGCCGACGCCATCGACCACGTACGAGTCTGACGAGGCGCCGGCCCGGCCGACCGCGATGGGGGCAGCCGGCCCGACCTTCGGGGCCCGGCTATCGGGCCAGTGCTCCCATCGGATCCCAGGCGGGCAGCACGATGGGTTCGGTGTCCAGCGCGGCCAGCACCTCCGCCGGAAGGTCCGACCTGCGGGCAGCGATCTCGAACACGTACTCGTCGAACCACGAGTCGTTCATCGTGTAGAAGCCCTTCTCGGCGTGCTCGTCGCCCCAGCTGTTCTCCACCCGCCAACGGCGGGGCGCGCCGTCATGCAGATCCACACCGGTCAGCAGCATCGCGTGCGTCATCTGCGTCTCGTGGTAGTCCAGCCGGGCCGCCTTGTCCAGCGCGAACTCCGTGTCGTACACGGCACCGTAGTCGTACAGGTGCGCATCCCAGAAGCCCAGATCCCGCTGCATCTGCTTGCCCACATCGCAGCCGAACCACACCGGCTCGCCGGACGACAGCGCCGTCGCGGCAGCGGCTTTCAGCACACCAGGCTCGACGTTGAGATACGTGACCCGCTCGCCGACGATGTTGCCCAGGAAATCCACCGTGAACGTGCGGCCGCGCGGGCTGCTCGCGCGCGGGTCGTCCACCAGGCACACGTAGTCGCCCAGTTCGACGGTCACATAGCGCCCGGCGAACTCGAGCGGTGTCAGCTCGCCGTCGCGGTGGAACACCTTGTCCTTGTCGGTCCACTGCCAGAGGAACGAGTCCGGCGGCGTGCCCAGATGGATCGCCAGGATCCGGTAGCAGGTGGCGATCACGTCGTCGCGGATCGCCGCTTCGGCCTCCGGTGACGTCGCGTCCCGCAGTTCCTTCGCCCCCTGGTGCAGCACGGCGCGCAGCGACGCGTTCATCTTCGCCGTCGCCGACGACGACTCGGTCTCCGGCATCGCCGACTTCGGCACCAGGCCGTGCTTGGTCACCAGTGCGACGAACATGTTCCACTGGCCGCCGTCGCCCATCAGCGTGTCGTGCAGGAACGCGACGGTTCGGTCGTCGGCGTCGGCACCCTTGGTGGCCAGGATCGCATCCAAGTAGTAGTTGACGCGTTCGATCTTGTCGAAGAACAGCACATAGTTCTGCGAGAACTCGAAATCCGCCAGGTTCATCTTCTTCATTGCACCGGCGCGCAGCAGGTTCAGCCCCGCGAACATCCAGCAGCGGCCCGACTTCTTCTGATTCGTCACGGGCCAGTCGTCCAGCCGGATGGACACCGATGGGTCGATCCGGGTGACGATCTCCCGGTCCAGGGCGACGTCGTCGATCGTGGTGGTCGTCACGGCGTTCTGGGCTAGCCGGTAGGCCGGGTTCGCCAGGAAGTTCTTTCGCAACTGGGTGAGGGCGTCCGGCTCGATGGTGTGATCTGTCATGCGCTCCAGCCTAGAACCCCGGCCGGGGCACTCGGCGGCCTGGCGGCGCGTCACGGGGCGGTTTGCGATCGGTCGGTCGTTGCTGGAAAAGTGGGCGGGATGCCTCCTTACGTCGACGGTGCCGCAACAGCGATCGGCGCGGCGCTGAACCCGATTCTGGATGCGCTGCGCGGGATGGGGCCTGGTGCCTATCTCGCCCTGGTGATCGGGGTCAGCGTGGCATGCCAATGGATCGCCTGGCGGCTGAAGATTCCCTCCATCCTCCTGTTGCTGATCGTCGGTTTCGGCATCGGTCAGCTGGTGCGGGCCGAGGACGTGTTCGGTCGCGACGTGCTTTTCGACGGCGTCGGCATCCTGGTCGGCGTCATCCTGTTCGAGGGCAGCATGGGGCTGCGGCTGCAGCAGGTGCGCGGCCTGGGGCGTCCGGTGCGCAGGCTCACGACGGTCACGGTCGGGATCGCCTGGGTCCTGATCACTGCGGCCGCCTTCCTGCTGGGGTTCGATATCCGGGTCGCGCTGCTCATCGGCGCCATCCTCGTGGTCACCGGCCCGACCGTGATCAACCCGATCCTGCGGTCGCTGCGCCCGACGATGCGCGTCGCCTCGCTGCTGCGGTGGGAGGGCATCGTCGTCGACCCGATCGGCGCGGTGCTCGCGCTTCTCGTGTTCCAGGCGGTGTCCGCCGGTGAGGCCGAGACCGCATTCGCCAACGTCGTCGTCAGCCTGTCGAGGACCGTGCTGGTCGCCGTCGGGATCGCACTCGTGCTGGGCATCCTGCTGGAAGTGCTCATGCGTCGCCGCGCCGTGCCGGACTTCCTGCATGGCGTGGTGTTTCTCGCCGCGGCGATCGGCGCGCTCGAGCTGTCGAACGCACTGCAGTCCGAAAGCGGCCTGTTGACCGTCACCCTGCTGGGCATCTACTTGGGCAACAGGCCGAAACTACAGCTCGAACAGGTCGCCGAGTTCTCCGAACACCTCCAGGTGCTGTTCGTCGGGGCGCTGTTCATCGTGCTGGCCGGCCGCGTGACTCCGGCACAGCTGATCGATGTGCTGCCCACCGCGCTGCTCTTTCTTGCGGCACTCGTCCTCGTCGTGCGGCCGGTCAGCGTGCTGCTCGGCCTGGCCGGCACGACGACGAGTCGGAAGGAGCGCGCCCTGCTCGTCGGCATGGCGCCGCGCGGCGTCGTCGCCGCCGCGGTGACGAGCATCTTCGCTCTCGGGTTCGGGCAGGCAGCCGCCGCGCTGGCCGACCGTGCGGCGTCGGCCGTCGGCGACGAGCGCACAGCGCTGATGGCGCAGTCGGCGGATATGGCGGGGCTCGCCACCCAGGCGGAACGCATGGTGCCCCTGGTGTTCGTGGTCATCGTGTGCACCGTGGCGCTCTACGGCCTGGGCGTCAACCGCTTCGCGGAACGGCTGGGCCTGGCGTCGGCCAACCCGCAGGGCGTGTTGTTCGTGGGCGTGCAGCCGTGGGTGGTCGACGCCGGTGTACTGCTGCGCGACATGGGCATCCCGGTGCTGGTCGTGGCCCGCAATCGTGCGACGCTGGCACCGGCGCGTCGGTCGGGTCTGTCCACGGTGACCGCGAACATCCTGTCCGAGTTCGCGGTCAAGGACCTGGACGTCTCGGGCCTGGGCTATTTCATCGCCACCACCCCGGAGGACGAGGTCAATGCGACCGCGGCCCGACAATTCGCGCGCATCTTCGGCGGCGCCAACACGTACCAGTTGCAGCGCGACGAGAACACCAATGGCAACGGCAGCGAACGCGAGTCGACTGCGCGGCATCTCACCGCGCGTTACGCATTCGCGCCGTGGGTCTCTCGGGCCGGTATCGCGGAGCGGCTCGCCACCGGCATGGTGGTGGCACGCGTCGATCTGGGACCCGAGTTCACCCTCGAAGATTTCTACGAGCGCTACGGCGAGGATGCCGTGGTGATGTTCGTGCAGCGTTCCGCCGGGACCGTCGAGGTCGCCAACAACAGTACGAAGCTGCCCGCCGACAGCGGCACGTTGATCGCCCTGGTGCGGGTGCCCGCAGATGTCACGGCATCCACGGTCAAGGTCGCCGACGACTGATCGGCTCGCCGCCGGATCGGGCATGGTGTCGGGTAGGCTGGCGGGCGACACGGGAGTCCGGTGCGCCGGACTGAGAGCGGGGCACGGAGCCCCGGACCGCCGAACCTGATCCGGATCATGCCGGCGAAGGGACGTCCTCTCGATCAGCGAACCCGTGCCCGGGACGAAGGGGCACAGCATGAGTCCGAAGAATCAACCCACCTCGCCGCACCGCGCGGCCGCCCGCCGAGGCTTCGGCGCGCGGATGCGGTCCGTGGCCGTGGGCGGCGTCATACTTCTCGCCGCCGTGGCCTGCGGAAGCGCCACGACGTCCGGAACCGGGGACGCCGCGAGCAGCACGGCGGGCGGCGCGTCGAGCAGCACAGCAGACGGCGCGTCGAGCAGCGACTCCGACGGCGCGGTCACATCCGCGCCGTCCAAGGTCACCTTGGTCACGCACGACTCGTTCGCGGTCGACCCGGGCGTGCTGGCGGCCTTCGAGAAGCAGTCGGGCATCAGCGTGACGGTGCTGGCCCAGGGCGACGCCGGCGAGATGCTCAGCAAGGCGATCGTCACGAAGTCGAATCCGTTGGGCGATGCGATCTTCGGCATCGACAACACGTTCGCCACCAAGGCGCTGGAAGCCGGGATCCTTCAGCCGTACTCGTCGCCGCTGGCATCGAACGGGTCGGACACGTACGCCATCGACGGCGATAGCCGACTCACCCCCATCGACTACGGGGACGTGTGCGTGAATGTCGACCACAAATACTTCGCCGAGCACGGCATCGCCGAACCGACCACCTACGAGGACCTCGCCAAACCCGAGTACAAGGACATGCTGGTGACGGAGGACGCCGCTACCTCCTCACCCGGGCTCGCCTTCCTGCTGGGCACCATCGCGCACTTCGGCGCGGACGGCTGGCAGGCGTACTGGAAGTCACTGGTGACCAACGGCGTCAAGGTGGCCGGGGGATGGACCGACGCCTACACGGTGGACTTCTCCGGTTCGTCGGGCCATGGCGACCGGCCGCTCGTCGTCTCCTACGCGTCGTCCCCGCCGAGCGAGGTGCCCGCGGGAGCCACCGAGGCGCCGACCGGGGCGCTGCTGGACACCTGCTTCCGGCAGGTTGAATACGCCGGCGTGCTGGCCGGGGCGAAGAACCCGGCGGGCGCCGAGAAGGTGATCGACTTCCTGCTGTCCGACGCGTTCCAGGCGCAGATCCCGGCGCAGATGTACATGTATCCGGTGGACACGAATGTGACGCTGCCCGCGGACTGGGCCGCCTTTGCCCCGGTCGCCACGCACCCGGAGACGGTCCCGCTCGCCGACATCGATGCGCACCGACAGCAGTGGATCGACAAGTTCACCGACATCGTGCGCGGCTGAACGGGTTTCGGCGGCGCGGAACGCGAGTGATCGGATGACGACGGATCGGTCCGGTGCGGCCACCACGGTGGTCGGCGCCGCGGTGGCCGCACCGGAACCCGATCCGTCACGCGCGCCGCGGCCGGGGCCGGCGGATCGCACAGCATTCCGTGCCGAGCCCGGCGCCGCCGCCCTGCGCCGCATCGGCCTGCTGGTGCTGGCGGCCGTGCCATTGGCGTTGCTGCTGGTCTTCTTCCTCTACCCGGTGGGTTCGATCCTCGCCCTGGGCCTGACCGGCCCGCACGGGCCGGACCTGGACGCATTCGCACAGGTGGCGGCGCGCGCGCGGTTCCTGCGCATCGCCTTCTTCACGGTATGGCAGGCGGCGGCGTCCGCCGCGATCAGCGTCATACTCGGTGTTCCGGGCGCATACCTGTTGTACCGCAGGCGGTTTCGCGGAAGGGCGGTGGCCCGGGCGCTCGCCACCGTGCCGTTCGTTCTGCCCACCGTGGTGGTCGGCCTGGCGTTTCGGACCTTGTTCGCGCCGAACGGCTGGTTGGGTGCGCTCGGCTGGGATGGCTCGGTCGCCACGATCCTGGCCGCGCATGTGTTCTTCAACTATGCCGTCGTGGTGCGCACGGTCGGCGCCACCTGGGCTCACCTGGACACGCGACCCGTCGAAGCAGCGCGCAGTCTCGGCGCCGGGCCGGTGCGTGCATTCGCCACCGTCACCCTGCCGGCCCTGGCACCGGCCATCGCCTCGGCGGCGATCATGGCATTCCTCTTCTGCGCCACCAGTTTCGGCGTGATCCTGGTGCTCGGCGCCGGGCGCTGGGACACGCTGGAGACGGAGATCTACCGGCAGACCGCACAGGTCGGCGACCTTCCTACGGCCGCAGTGCTGTCGATCGCGCAAATCGTGCTGGTGACGCTGGTGCTGGTCGGCGCGGCGCGCATCCGTCGCGCCGGCGAACGGGCACTGCGGCTCCGTTCGGCAGTGGACACGGCGCGACCCCTGTCCAAGCGCGACGCGCCGGCGGTGCTGACCGGTGTGCTGGCGGCTGCGCTGATCGCGCTGCCCATCGCGATCCTCGTGGTGCGCTCGCTGCAGACGCCCACCGGCTGGGGCCTGGGCAATTACCGCAATCTGGCGACCGTCGGCGAACACAACGTACTGCTGGTACCCGGAACGCAGGCGCTCGCCAACTCGCTCGCTTCTGCGGCGATCGCGGCGGTCCTGTCGGTGGCGGTCGGTGTGACGCTGTGCGTGGTGCTGGCGCGCCGTCCGGTCGGGCGGCTCGCGCGGCGGGCCATCGGAGCGCTGGACGGCGTCATGATGCTGCCGCTCGGCGTGTCGGCGGTGACCGTCGGCTTCGGGTTCCTGATCGCCCTGGACCGGCCGCCGCTGGACTTCCGGTCGTCGTCGCTGCTGGTGCCGATCGCGCAGGCGATGATCGCCACACCCCTCGTGGTGCGCATGGTGCTGCCGGTGCTGCGCGCCGCCGACCAGCGGCTGCGGCAGGCGGCTGCGGTGCTCGGCGCCGGCCCGGTGCGTGTGTGGGCCAGCGTCGATCTGCCGATCATGTCCCGCGCGCTGGGCGGCGCTGCGGCGTTCGCGCTGGCCACCGGGCTCGGCGAATTCGGCGCCACCACGTTCGTCGCCCGCCCGGAGACCGTGACGTTGCCGGTGATGATCGGGCGGCTGCTGTCCCGGCCCGGCACCGTCAACACCGGCATGGCGCTGGCTGCCGGGGTGCTGCTCACGGTCGGCTGCGCCGCGGTCGTGCTGCTGGTGGATATGGTTTCCAGCCGGGGTGGCCGAGACTCGGGTATCGGAGGCTTCTGACATGCTGCAGCTCACCGGCGTCACCGTGCGCTACGGCTCGTTCACCGCCGTGCAGGACGTGAGCCTGCGGATCGCGGACGGCGAGGTGGTGGCGCTGCTCGGTCCCTCCGGCTGCGGCAAGTCGACGCTGCTGCGGGCGATCGCCGGGATCGAGCCGCTGGCCGCCGGTCGCATCGAGTGGGACGGCGTCGATCTCGCCCGGATCCCGGTGCACCGACGTGGATTCGGGCTGATGTTCCAGGACGGGGTGCTGTTCCCGCATCGGACCGTCGCGGGCAACGTGGGATACGGGCTGCCCCGGGGCCTGTGGGCGCGGCCCGATGCGGCCGCCCGCGTGACGCAGCTGCTGGACATGGTGGGACTCGCCGGCTACGGCGACCGCCGCGTCGCGACCCTGTCCGGCGGCGAGGCGCAGCGAGTGGCGCTGGCCCGGGCGCTGGCGCCGCGCCCCCGGCTGCTGCTGCTCGACGAACCCCTTGCCGCCCTGGACATGTCGCTGCGCGCGGGCCTGCTCGCCGACCTCGAGGAGGTGCTCCGGTCGACCGGCACGGCGGCCGTCTTCGTGACGCACGACCGGGGCGAAGCGTTCGCCGTCGCCGACCGGGTCGCACTGATGCGGGCGGGCCGGATCGTGCAGATCGGGGCGCCGGCCGAGGTACGGGCCGAACCCGTCGATGCGGAGGCGGCACGGTTCCTGGGGTTGGACGGCCACGAGGGCGGCGTCATGCACGGCATGGCGCGCGGCGCTCGCCGCGCCGCTGCGGCCGGAGTGGTGGATGCTTCAGCCGCCGACGACTCGTCGGTGCATCCGCAGCGCCGATGACCAGCAGTGACGTCATGGCGACCGATGGGTGACCGGAGGCCCGGCCGGCCGCCGCAGACCGTCGTGATCGAATTGTGACTGCGCATGAGTCGTCGGGCTATGCCACGATCAGGTGCAGACGCGCCGCTGCTGCGGCACGGGCATATCTGTGCGCCGTCGTGGCGGGCGGATCAACGGAGCACGACTTTCGCAATTGAAAGGCAGGAATCGATGTCGCGTTTATCGCGTATCACCTCGGTGGTCGCCGCGCTGGCGGTGGCTGGCATGGTCGCCTCGGCGTGCGGCGCCAGCACGGAGAATCCACAGAGCGCCGGCTCATCGACGCCGAGCTCATCGGAGTCGTCGTCGGCGGCCCCGGAGTCGTCGTCCGAGTCGTCGTCCGCGCCGGAGTCGTCTTCGGAGCCGGCGCCGGAATCGAGTTCGTCGGCTGCCGCGACCAGCGAGGGGGAGCCCGCGCCACTCGATCTGGGCCTGGCCAAGGACGACTCGATTGCGTCGCAGTTGCCGTCCAGCATCGCTGACGCCGGTGTGCTCAAGATCGCGACCGATGCTTCCTACGCGCCGAACGAGTTCCTGAAGGACGGCAAGGGCGATCCGATCGGCATGGACATCGACCTGGGCAATGCGATCGCGCAGGTGCTCGGGGTCAAGACCGAGTGGACCAACACCGGCTTCGACGGCATCCTGGCGGGCCTGTCCGCGGGCCGCTACGACCTGTCCCTGTCCTCGTTCACCGACACCAAGAAGCGCGAGGAGCAGGTGAACTTCGTCAGCTACCTGAACGCCGGCACCTCGATTGTGGTGGCCAAGGGCAACCCGAAGGGCGTCTCGGACGCTACGGGCCTGTGCGGGCTGAAGGTCGGCGCGGAGAACGGCACCACGCAGTTCGACATGCTCACCGACGCAAGCGTCGACGATTCGGTCGTCAAGGCATGCGCGGACGCCGGCAAGCCTGCACCGGAGTTCAGCGGCTTCCCCACACAGAACGACGTCAACGTGGCACTCGCCTCGGGCCGTCTGGACGCCTACATGGCCGATACGCCCGTCGCGGAGTACGCGGTGAAGATCACCGGTGACAAGTTCGAGAAGGTCGGCAAGGACGTCGGCGTCGCACCGTACGGCATCGCGGTGCCGAAGAAGCCCGCCGAACTCACCACGGCCGTGCAGGCCGCGCTGCAGAAACTGATCGACGACGGCTCGTACGTGAAGATCCTCGCCAACTGGGGCCTGGACGACGCCGCCATCACCAAGGCCGAAGTGAACGTGGCGGTGTTCTGACCCTGCGGTCAGATCATCGGGTACGGAACATATGTCGACGATCGACAAGACGGAGGTGACGGACAAGGGACTGCCGATCAAGGCGGTCCCGGTCCGTCACCCCGGACGATGGATCACGGTTGCGGTCCTGTTGCTTCTGGCTGCGATGGCCGCCAACAGCTTGATCACCAACCCCAATTGGCGCTGGGATACTTTCTCCCGGTACGTGTTCACCGAGATCGTCTTCCAGGGGCTGTGGAAGACGATCTGGATCACGGTCGCATCCATGGTGATCGGCATCGTGCTGGGCGTCATCCTGGCCGTGATGCGGATGTCTCCGAACCCGGTCGTGAAGACGGTCGCGTGGCTGTACATTTGGTTCTTCCGCGGCACGCCCGTGCTCGTGCAGATCGTCTTCTGGGTGTACCTGGCGCAGCTCTACCGGTATGTGAGCCTGGGCATCCCGTTCGGCCCCGAGTTCATCTTCTTCGACGTCAACGAGTTGATTCCGGTGATCGTGGGCGGGGTGCTCGCGTTGGGACTCAACGAGGCGGCCTACATGGCCGAGATCGTGCGGTCCGGAATCCTGTCCGTCGGCAAGGGTCAGTCCGAGGCGGCTGAAGCGTTGGGAATGACCCGGGGCAAGCTCATGCGCCGGATCGTGCTGCCTCAGGCCATGCGCATCATCGTGCCGCCGACCGGCAACGAGGTGATCTCCATGCTGAAGACCACCTCGCTGCTGGTCATGGCGGCGATCACGGAGTTGTTCACCACCGTGCAGAACGTCTACAACTCGAATTATCAGCAGGTTCCGTTGCTCGTGGTGGCCAGCTTCTGGTACCTGGTCGTCACGTCCGTTCTGTCCGTCGGCCAGTTCTATCTGGAGCGGCACTTCGGGCGCGGCGTGGCGGGATCTCGGCAGCAGCGTGCCAAGCGGCGCCTGGCGACGATGGGGCCGAACGCATGACGACCGGCGAGTATGACGTCATCCCGGCGGCGCAGCCGCCCCTGGCCGGCTCCGGGCAGGTACCCATGGTGCTCGCCGAGGCGGTGCACAAGTCGTTCGGGCATCTGGAGGTGCTCAAGGGCATCGATATGACGGTGATGCCGGGCCAGGTGTCGGTGCTGCTCGGGCCGTCGGGTTCCGGCAAGACGACGTTCCTGCGGTGCATCAACCACCTGGAGAAGATCAACGGCGGACGACTCTCCGTCGACGGCGTGCTGGTCGGTTACCGGCAGCGCGGCGAGAAGCTGTACGAGCTGCGCGACAAGGAGGTCGCCGCGCGCCGCCGCGAGATCGGCATGGTGTTCCAGAGCTTCAATCTCTTCCCGCACATGACGGCCATCGGCAACATCGTGGAAGCACAGGTCCAAGTGCTGCGACGGTCCCGGTCGGAGGCGCGCGCCAAGGGCATGGCGCTACTGGAGCGGGTCGGCCTGGTCGACCGCGCCACGTACTACCCCTCGCAGCTCTCCGGCGGGCAGCAGCAGCGGGTGGCGATCGCCCGGGCCCTGGCGATGGACCCGAAGTTGATGCTGTTCGACGAGCCCACCAGCGCCCTCGACCCGGAAATGGTGGGCGAGGTGCTGGACGTGATGCGTGACCTCGCGAACGCCGGCATGACGATGGTCGTGGTGACCCACGAGATCGGCTTCGCCCGCGAGGTCGCCGACACGCTGGTCTTCATGGACGGCGGTCAGGTGGTCGAGACCGGTGACCCCCGCGACGTCATCGCGAACCCGCGGCATCGCCGCACCCAGGATTTCCTCTCCAAGGTGCTCTAGCCCGGGCGGCTCGACCCGCCCCGCCACTGCCCCGCCCTGCCCCGCCCCGCCCGCGCCGCCACTGCCCCGCCCGCGAGACTCGGTTCGCGCACTCCTTTCTGGTTCGCGCATCATGCGGCGTGCGCGAACCAGCGAAGAGTGCGCGAACAAGGAAGGTGCGCGCGAACCAGCGGTGGGGTAGTCGGATCGGGGCGTGGCTCCCCGGTTATCCCCCTGCCCGGTCGATGTCCACACAGTGTGGGGTGGCGTGCTCATGGGCGCGCCCGGAGGCGATCATCTGCCCCATGAGTGCATCGAGCGCAGCGAGAGCGCAGGCAGCGGGCCCCGGCCCGATCGAGGGTCGCATGTCTGCGTCGCGGCCATTGATGACGAGGCCCGGCCAGTACGTCCCGCCGCCCACGATTCACCCGGCGCTGCGTCGCAGGCTCGTCGAGCAGGGCACCGTCGACAACGAGATCCAGCGCGACATCAGGCAGGGATCGCGTCATGCATTGGCTCGCGGTATTTACCTGGACCAGGAGAATGCGAACGCTGCGCAATGGCCCGAAGATCGGTACCGCAGCCTCGTCGCGGGGGTCGCTGAACGGTTGAGCAGCGAGACGGTTATCAGTCATATTTCCGCTGCTGCCGTCTGGGGTCTGCCCTTCTGGGGTATGAGGTTTGATTCGGTGCACGTGACGAAGCCGGTCCGCAGTGGCACCCATCGGTCTGCACTGGTGCACGTGCACTCGACGACTGCGAGCCCGACCGTCGCAACGGTGCACGGGATTCGTGTCACTGCCCCGCCACGCACGGTGATCGACTGCGCCAGGATGCTGGATTTCGAAAGAGCCGTCGCGCTCGTCGATGCGGCGCTGCACAACCACTTGGCGACGCCGGCAGACCTGCTGGAGGAGCTCGACGTCGCGGCCCGGTGGCACGGTGTGGCGCGAGCGCGATCGGCCGTGCGCTTCGGCGACGGCCTCAGCGAAAGCGTCGGTGAGTCCAGAAGCAGGGTCTTGTTGTTCCGCCATGGATTGACGCCGCCAGCCGTGCAATATGAGGTTCATGACCACCGGGGCAGGCTCATCGCGCGCAGTGATTTCGCATACCCGGAAGCCAATGTCCTCGCCGAGTTCGACGGGCGCGCGAAATACGGCCGACTCCTGAAACCCGGCAAGAGTGCCGGCGACGCTGCATTCGAAGAAAAACTTCGCGAAGACGCGCTCCGTCGGCTCGGGTGGATGGTCGTGCGCTGGACTTGGGCGGATTTGAACGCGCCAGAGGTGATTCTTGCCCGGCTCCGGGCGGCGTTGAGTATGTCGCGCGCGCACCGTTGAGGGCACGCATACAGGCCCGATGAGCATGTTCGCGCACTGTTTCCATGTTCGCGCAGCATCCATGGTGCGCGAGCGCAGGGACAGCGCGCGAGCGCAGGGACAGCGCGCGAACGCGGGGAGAGTGCGCGAACCGCAGGATGGCCGGGCGAGGGCGGCGGTGGCCTCAGCTGCTCTCGTGCAGGGCGCCGAACTCCTCGTCGAGTCGGTGCTCGTCCGGACTTAGCTCATTGCGCAGCCGCCGAGCGGCCTCGAGCACGATGCGGTGCCGCCGGATGTCGTCGGCGCCGCTGTGATCGAAGAGATGAATCCCCTCGCGCACCACCTCCAGCGCCTCATCCGCTGCGCCCTTTTCGTGCAGCCGCGCCGCGAGGACACACAGCGCCGATCCGAGGTACGGGCCGAACAGCGCCGCATCGTCGCCGGGTTCCGCGGTGAGCGACCGGAACATGGAGACTGCTTCCCGGGCCGCGGCGAGAGCATCGTCGGGCTTGCCCGAGACGGCGGCCATATCGGACTCCACCTGCAGCGACATGGCCAGATCCGGCCGGTACACGCCGGGGTCGTCGTCCGCGAGCTGCCGATAGAGCCGAACGGCGGCCTTGACGTTCGCTAGCGCCGCCCGATCCTGCCCGGCCTTGGCCATGGTCTGTGCGCGTTCCAGTGCGCCGTCGGCCGCCGTGATCGCGTCTTCCGTCTTGTCGCCGCTGAATGCGCCGTCGGCTCCCAGCATCGAGTTCGTCCCTTCTCATACCGCCCGGGCCACCGGCTCGGCTCGCGGGACCGCGCGCGTGCACCGATGTGCTTGCCGCCTTCGCGAGCTTATCGGCTGCGGGCGCGGCAAATAGCGTGCGAGCTCCGAAAAGACGTGTCGGGTCCGACACGCATTGTCGGGTCCCGACCGGCGGGTCTGGTGGTGGCTGCTCCGGGCTCGACCGGCGGGATGGGGATCGGTCGCTGCCTCGTGGTCGTGGACTCGGGCGCGCACCGGCTTCGCACGCTGTTGGCGACGTGCGCGACGGTTCGGGGCGCGGTCCCGACGATGACTTCCGGGCGCGTAGAATGGACCGGTTCGGCCTTGCCGCGCGCAGCGCGCGAGAAGCGTCATACCCGATGGGTGACGCAGTTCATGGGCACGGACCATCCGCTATCGAAATGGGGTACCCGCTCGTGCCGACGCGCGACGACCTGCGCAACGTTGCCATCGTCGCGCACGTGGACCACGGCAAGACGACACTCGTCGACGCCATGCTCTGGCAGTCCGGCGCGTTCCGCGCGAACCAGGACGTCGCCGAGCGGGTGATGGACTCCGGCGACCTGGAACGCGAGAAGGGCATTACGATTCTCGCCAAGAACACCGCCGTGCATCGCGTCGCCGAGGATGGCACCAAGACGATCATCAACATCGTCGACACGCCGGGTCACGCCGACTTCGGTGGCGAGGTGGAGCGGGCGCTGCTGATGGTGGACGGTGTCGTGCTGCTGGTGGACGCCTCCGAGGGACCGCTGCCGCAGACGCGCTTCGTGCTGCGCAAGACGCTGCAGGCGAAGCTGCCCGTGGTCCTCGTCATCAACAAGACCGACCGTCCCGACGCCCGCATCGACGAGGTGATCGACGAGACCTATGCGTTGTTCCTGGATCTCGACGCGGACGACGAGCAGATCGAGTTCCCCATCGTGTATTGCTCGGCGAAGGCGGGCAAGGCGAGCCTCACTAAGCCGGCCAACGGCGCGGTGCCGGACAGCGACAACCTGGATCCGCTGTTCGACGTGCTGATGCAGGCCGTCCCCGCGCATGAATACATCGACGGTGCGCCGCTGCAGGCCCAGGTGACGAACATCGACGCCTCCCCGTTCCTGGGGCGCATCGCGCTGTGCCGGGTACACCAGGGCACGATCCGCAAGGGCCAGCAGGTCGCCTGGTGCAAAACCGACGGCACCGTCGTGCGCACCAAGATCTCCGAACTGCTGATGACCGAGGCTCTCGACCGGGTACCCGTCGAGCAGGCCGGCCCGGGCGACCTGATCGCGGTGGCCGGCATCGACGACATCACCATCGGCGAGACGCTCGCCGACGTGGAACACCCCGTGGCGCTGGAGACGATCCACGTCGACGAGCCGGCGCTGTCCATGACGATCGGCATCAACACATCGCCGCTGGTGGGCAGGGACAAGGGCTCCAAACTCACCGCCCGCCAGGTGAAGAACCGGCTCGAGCAGGAACTGATCGGCAACGTATCGCTGCGGGTACTGCCCACCGACCGGCCGGACACCTGGGAGGTGCAGGGCCGCGGCGAATTGGCGTTGGCCATTCTGGTCGAGACGATGCGGCGCGAAGGCTTCGAGCTCACCGTCGGCAAGCCGCAGGTCGTCACGCAGACGGTCGACGGCAAGAAGATGGAGCCCTACGAACGAGTCACCGTCGATGTGCCGGAAGAATTCCTCGGTGCCGTCACACAGACCCTGGCGGTGCGCAAGGGCCGCATGGAGCAGATGGCCAACCACGGCTCCGGCTGGGTGCGCATGGAGTTCACCGTGCCGTCACGGGGCCTGATCGGCTTCCGTACCGAGTTCCTGACGAACACCCGCGGGACCGGCATCGCCCACCACGTGTTCGACGGCTATCGCGAGTGGGCGGGCGCGATGCGGGGCCGCCCCACCGGTTCGCTGGTCGCGGACCGTGCCGGCAAGGCCACGCCCTACGCCATGTTCAGCTTGCAGGAGCGCGGCACGATGCTTATCCCGCCGACCACCGAAGTGTACGAAGGCATGATCGTCGGCGAGAACTCCCGCGAGGACGACATGGACGTGAACATCACCAAGGAGAAGAAGCTCACCAACATGCGTCAATCCACGGGTGACGAACTCGTGCATTTGGTCCCGCCGCGCACGTTCAGCCTCGAAGAGGCGCTGGAGTTCTGCGCCAACGACGAGTGCGTGGAGATCACGCCGGTCGCAGCCCGGCTGCGTAAGGTGGTGCTCGCCGCGTCGGACCGGGCGAAGCTGCGCTCCCGCGCCTCGCGCTGAGCCCGCGACGGTTCGCCGGGATCCGGGTATGACGATGTCCTCGGCCGAGGGCCGACGGCGAGTGAGAGGAACCTGACGGTGACGGCATCGGCGCGCGTGCGCACGGGCGGCATCGTGGCCGTGCACGCGCATCCCGACGACGAGTCGATCACCATGGGGGCGACCCTGGCGCGATACGCCGCGGCCGGGATGCCCGTCACGGTGGTGACCGCGACACTCGGCGAGCAGGGCGAGACGATGTACGGCGGCCTGGATGGAATCGATGCGGCACACGCCGATCAGCTCGGCGGCTATCGACTCTCCGAACTTGAGAATGCTTGCGCAGCACTGGGTATCGCCGATCGCCGAATGCTCGGTGGACTCGGCGCCTTCCGCGATTCCGGGATGGCCGGCGAACCCGGCGCGCAGCACCCGCGCGCCTTCATCCGGGCGCAGGCCGGCGGCGACAGGCATGACACGGCGGTGGCCGCTCTGACCGCGATCCTGACCGAGCGCCGCCCGCAGGCAGTCCTCAGCTACGACGCCACCGGCGGCTACGGGCATCCCGACCACATCGCCGCTCACCAGGTCACCGCGGCCGCGTTCGCGCGGTACTGCGATGGCGCCGGGCATGACGCCGTCCCCGCCCCGCGCCTGCTGGAGGTGGTGCGTCCGCGGTCCGCGGTTCTCGCCGCGCTCGACACCCTGTGGCGCATCCCCCTGCCTGGCCGCTACTCCCGCCCGAACGTGGACGAGCTCGGCACGCTGGTCGCCGACGGCGTCGCCGATATCGTGATCGATGCGCGGCCGTGGGCCGAGCGCCGACGCGCCGCCATGGCGGCCCACGCCACGCAGCTCGACGTCTGGGCCGGGCCGGTCGACGGTTTCGCCCTGACCAACCTCAAGGCGCAGCCCCTGCTGACCGCCGAGTACTTCCGGGTGCTGGCCGGGCCGCCCGCGCCCACCGGGGCGGCCGACCTCATCGCCGGGCTGCTGCCCGCGGGCGACGGGGTACGGTAGGGGCTTCGCCGGATGCACACGTCATACCTGGACCTGCATGCAGAAGGGCAGTGAGTCAGCACCGTGGCACAACCTCTCGAGCGGCGCTCCCCGGCGGCGGCGCTGCCGTCGTTTCCGTGGGACACGATCGCCGGTTACAAGGCGCAGGCCGAGCGCCACCCGGACGGCATCATCAACCTGTCGGTCGGCTCGCCGGTCGACCGGGTGCCCGTGCCGATCCGTGCCGCGCTGGCGGACGCCTCGGATGCGCCGGGATATCCGCAGGTCGTGGGCACGCCGGAGTTGCGCGCCGCCTATACGGACTGGCTGGCCCGCGCCCACGGCGTCACGGTCGATCCCGCGCATGTGCTGCCCACGGTCGGCTCCAAGGAGCTGGTCGCCTCGCTGCCGGGCCAGCTCGGCTTCGGCCCGGGCCATGTGATCGCGATTCCCGAATTGGCGTATCCGACCTACGAGGTCGGCATCGTCATGGCCGGCGCGACGCCCCTGCGCGCGACCGGCTCGGACGTGATGGCGGGCCTATCGGCGCAGTCGGTCTCCATGGTCTGGGTCAACTCTCCGTCCAATCCGACCGGCGCGGTCATGCCGCCGGAGCAGCTCGCCCGGCTGGTCGGCTGGGCCCGGCAGCGCGGCGTGATCATCGCGTCCGACGAGTGCTACCTCGACCTCGGTTGGGATGTGACGCCGCCCTCGATCCTGGACGATGCGGTGTGCGGCGGGAATCACACCGGTCTGCTCGCGGTGCACTCGCTGTCCAAGCGCTCCAACCTCGCCGGCTACCGGCTCGGGTTCGTCTCGGGCGACCCGGTGCTGATCGAACAGTTGACGACGCTGCGCAAACACCTGGGATTGATCGTGCCGGCGCCGGTGCAGGCCGCGGGCGTGGCGGCGCTGTCCGACGATGCCCCGGTGCTCGCTCAGCGCAGCCGGTACGCCTCCCGACGCGAGATTCTGGCCGCAGCGATGGCGCGCGCGGGCTTCGCGATCGAGGAGTCGACCGCGGGACTATACCTGTGGTGCACGCGCGGAGAGCCCGCGCTCGACTCGGTGGCGTGGCTGGCCGAGCGCGGCATCCTGGTCGCTCCGGGCACGTTCTACGGCCCGGCCGGCGCACGCCACATCCGGGTGGCGCTCACCGCGCGCGATGGGCAGATCGCGGCCGTCTCGGCGCGGCTCGCTCGCTGAGGCGCGCCGGAACCGGCATGGTCCGACCCGATGGTCGACGATTGCACGCCAGATCGTCCGGCAACGACGTTTCCGCAGGTCGCCGGAAGCGGTCTCGAATCCGGCGTGCCATCCCCGACCATCGCCAGGATCAGTCCGCTGCGTGCAGCGACGCGTTGAGCCCGCTCCAGGTGCCGGAATGCGGCACGGCTTGGACTTCGCCGGTCAGCGAGTGCCGACGGAACAGGAGTCCGGAGGCGCCCGACAGGGCGCGCGCAGCGACCTCGGTGCGCGCGGCGTCCGCGTAGAGCGCCACCTTCGTGCCGGCGGTGACGTAGAGGCCGGCCTCGATGATGCAGTCGTCGCCGAGCGGGATTCCGACCCCGGCGTTCGCGCCGATCAGACAACGCTCGCCCAGCGACACGCGTACCTCGCCGCCGCCGGAGAAGGTGCCCATGGTGGATGCGCCGCCACCGATGTCCGAACCGTCACCCACCACCACGCCCTGGGAGATCCGGCCCTCGACCATCGAGGTGCCCAGCGTGCCCGCGTTGTAGTTGCAGAAGCCCTCGTGCATCACGACGGTGCCCGGGGAGAGGTACGCGCCGAGTCGCACCCGGTTCGCGTCGGCGATGCGCACGCCGGACGGCACCACGTAATCCGTCATGCGCGGGAAGCGGTCCACGCCGTGCACGGTCAGCGTCTGACGGTTCTGCAGCGCCCACAGGCGGAGCGCGCCGACGTCCTCCGGCCGGACCGGGCCGAGATTGGTCCATGCGTTGATCGGAAGCAGCGCGAAGATGCCGTCCAGGTTGATCGAGTTCGGCTTGACCAGACGCAGCGAGAGTAGGTGCAGCCGGAGGTAGGCGTCCGCAGTACTGACGGCGGGCTGCGCGAGCGAGGCGATCTCGCAGGTGACCACCTCGAAGGTGCGGAGATCGAGTGGCGGGGGCACCGAGGAGAGTTCGCGGTAGGTGCGCTTCTGGCGTTCGGCGACATCGGGCGCGGCGGGGCCCGCTGCCGGGTCGGCGAGCAGGATCGGGTCCGGGTAGTAGGCGTCCAGCACTGTGCCATCGGGCGCGACGGTGCTCAGGCCCACGCCCGTGGCCCCGCCGTGCGCCTGAGCAATATCGATCACGCGGACCAGACTATCGGGCGCTTCCACCGGCAGCCGCATGCCCGCCGAAGACACTCCTGTCCGTCCGGCCACCGGTCCGGCGCGGCCGGCGACCGGTCAAGCCCGGTCCTGGACCGTCGCCCGGGCCGGCTTCCGGCATCCGGCCCACTCAGCCCTCGACCGAAACCCCTACCGATCCGGCGGGCAGGTCGCCCCCGCGATTCCGCCATGCGTGCCCGGACCACTGCCGGCCGTCGGCCGTCACGTCCGTGACGCCGTAGGACGTGGCGTGTGCGACGAGCCACGCGCCCAGCGCCCGGGCCGCAGCGTCCGGCGCGATACCCGGGAGCTCGACCGTCATGGTGGCCTCGCGCCCCTCCGCGGGGACCGGATCGACCCGCACACCCGTCATCTCCGTGTTCGCCGCCGCCAGCAGGTCGGCGAGCCTGGGTGCCGCGTGCTCGGTGCCGGACACGCGGGTGCGCGTCGGTTCCGCGGCGGTCGACGCGCGGGCGCGGGCACGACAGGAGAGCGTCGGGGCAAGCGCACCGCTGAGCTGCTCCGCCAGTGTCTGCGCATCCCTTTCCCACTTCGCATAGGCCTCGGGATGACCCGAGCGTTGCACGGCTTGCGCCGCCTCGGTCAGCGACATGCCCTGCCAGTCGGGGACTTTCGCCAGGTGGTCGAAGAACTGTCCGGCCGAGTACACCGGGTCCATGATCTGTCCGGCCTCGCCCCAGCCCTGGCTGGGACGTTGCTGGAAAAGGCCCAGCGAATCGCGGTCGCCCCGGTCGATGTTGCGCAGCGACGACTCCTGCCAGGCCGTCGCCAGCGCGATCACCCGCGCCCGCTCACTCTCACCGCGCGCCAGGCCGACCGCGTTGATCGTGGAGGCGTGCTGCAATTGCACCGCGTCGAGGTGAAGCGGGGCATCCGAGCTGTCGCCGGCCGGCCGCGGCACGGTGCACTCCGGCCCGTGCGTCGCCTGGTACCGCGCGACGGCCCACCAGGTGCCCGCCGCCACCAAGGCCACCACCAGCAGCCCGATCGGCAGGATGACGGCGATCCTTCGTCGGGGGCGCGTCATACCCAGTACGGTACCGGCCGAGGTGCAGGCCTTGCGACAATGGCGACATGAGCTTTGCGCCCGCCCCGGCCTCCGGTATGACGCCGCCCCCGGCACTGGACCTGTCCGACGATCCGGCCGCGCTGACCGCGGCGCTCATCGACATCGAGTCGGTGTCCGGCGACGAGGGCCGGCTGGCCGACGCCGTCGAACGCGCGCTGGCGGCGCTCGGCCGCTACGAGATGGCGCGGGTCGGCAACACCGTCCTGGCGCGCACCCATCTCGACGCGCCGACCCGCGTGGTGCTCGCCGGGCATCTGGACACGGTGCCGGTCGCCGGCAATGTCCCGTCGCGGTGGCGGGACGACGTCATCCACGGCTGTGGCGCCACCGATATGAAGTCCGGCGACGCCATGATGCTGCATCTGGCGGCCACGCTCGCCGCGCCGGCCCGGGATCTCACGTTCGTCTTCTACGAGTGCGAGGAGGTGGAGTACGAGCGTAACGGGCTGACCGCCGTGCAGCGCGACCTGCCCGAGTGGCTGGCCGGGGACCTGGCGATCCTCGGCGAGCCCACCGACGGCCGCGTCGAGGCGGGCTGTCAGGGCACGCTGTCGTTCCGGATCACCACCCGCGGCACGCGGGCGCACGCGGCCCGATCCTGGCTGGGGGCCAACGCCATTCACGCCGCCGCGCCGGTGCTGCAGCGGCTGGCCGACTACCGGCCGGCGACCGTCGAGGTGGACGGCTGCGGCTACCGGGAGGGGCTGAATGCCGTCGGGATCGAGGCCGGGATCGCGAACAACGTCATCCCCGATATCTGCGTCATCCGGCTGAACTTCCGCTTCGCGCCGGTGCGTTCGCTGGTGCAGGCCGAGGCGTATGTGCGGGAGGTGTTCGACGGGTTCGATGTGGAGGTCACCGACGGGGCCGAGGCCGCGCCGCCCGGGCTCGGGGCCCCCGCCGCCGCCGAGTTCGTCCAGGCCGCAGGCGGTCGGGCCGTGGCGAAGTATGGGTGGACCGACGTGGCCCGGTTCGCGGCGCTGGGCGTGCCCGCCGTGAACTACGGGCCGGGTGATCCGGGCCTGGCGCACACTCCCGGCGAGTTCGTGTCCGCCACGCAGATCCGCGAGATGACGCAGGTGCTGCGCGGCTTCCTGTCGCGGCAATCCTGACCCGCCCAGCCCACCGCACCTGGTATGACGCTGCCCGCGGTTAGGGTCGAACCGTGACCGACAACACCGACTCCGATACCGGCCCCGGCGACTCCGACGCGGCCCGCTCGCGGCGACGACTCGATTTCGACGACACGCTGCTGCAGGGCCGGTTCCACGCCGCCAGCACCGACGACTCCGACAACGGCTGGGCAGCGGTGCTTCAGGGCCGTCATGCGCCGAAGGTGACGTCGGATCAGCGGCTGCTGGACACCCGTGGCCCGGCCGAGTGGGTGCACACCGACCCGTGGCGAGTGATGCGCATCCAGGCGGAATTCATCGAGGGATTCCACGCCCTGGCGAATCTGCCGCGCGCGGTCAGCGTGTGGGGCAGTGCTCGCACCAAACCCGATTCGGAGGTGTACCGCGCTGGGGTGGAGATCGGCGCGGCCCTGGCGCACGCCGGCTTCGCCGTCATCACCGGCGGTGGGCCCGGCAGCATGGAAGCGGCCAACCGCGGTGCGCAGGAGGCGGGCGGCCTGTCCGTGGGACTGGGCATCGAATTGCCGTTCGAGGAGAAGCTGAACGACTATCTCGATCTGGGCATGACGTTCCGCTACTTCTTCGCCCGCAAGATGATGTTCGTCAAGTACTCCCAGGCGCTGATCTGCCTGCCGGGAGGGTTCGGCACGCTGGACGAGATGACCGAGGCGCTCACGCTGGTGCAGACGAAGAAGGTGACGAAGTTCCCCGTCGTGCTCTTCGGGTCGTCGTACTGGACCGGGCTGGTCGACTGGATCCGTGGGTCGGTGCTGGCGAGCGGGAACATCTCGCCGGGGGACATGGCGCTGCTGCATGTGACAGACGATGTGGACGACGTCATGCGGGTGGTTCACGAGTCGTACAAGGCCTGGGAGGACGCGCACTAGCGCCGCGACGAAGCCGCAGCGGAGGTTGACGCGAGCGTAGCGAGTGTCGGCCGCAGCGGAGGTGAGGAGCGGCGCGGACGGTACTGCCGGGACGAAGCCGCAGCGGAGGGTGTGCCGAAGCGCAGCGAGTCACGCCCGCAGCGGAGGTGAGGAGCGGCGCGGACGGTACTGCCGCGACGAAGCCGCAGCGGAGGTGAGGAGCGGCGCAATGCGGGTCGGCGGCGCTCGGCCGACCTGCCCGAACCCTCTGGTGCCGCGCCCGGCAGGTTGCGAAACGTACAGTAGTACGGGTGGTGACCGTTCTCCTTGCCGAAGATGACCCGGCGATCTCCGACCCGCTGTCGCGCGCGTTGGAGCGCGAGGGGTACACCGTGCTGTCGGCGCCGGATGGGGCGACGGCCGTGTCGACGGCCCTGTCCACCGACATCGGTCTGGTGATCCTCGACCTCGGGCTGCCGCATATCGACGGGCTGGAGGTGTGCCGCCGCATCCGTGCTTCGGGCCGCGATGTGCCGGTGCTGATGCTCACCGCGCGCACCGACGAGGTCGATTTCGTGGTCGGGCTGGATGCGGGCGCCGACGACTACGTGGGAAAGCCGTTCCGGCTGGCCGAGTTGCTGGCGCGGGTACGGGCGCTGCTGCGGCGCCGTGCGCCGGAGGTGATCGACATCGGCGGGGTGCGCATGGAGACCGGGGCGCGCCGGGTGTCGGTGGATGGCGAGGAGATCGCGCTGGCGAACAAGGAGTTCGAATTGCTGCGCGTGCTGATGAGCCGCGCCGGGCAGGTGGTCACCCGTGAGGAGATCCTGGCCGAGGTGTGGAACGACCCGGGGATGAAGACCTCCAAGACGCTGGACATGCACATGTCGTGGTTGCGCCGCAAACTGGCCGGCGAATCCGCCGATCTGGACCGGCGTATCGCCACCGTGCGGGGCGTGGGCTTCCGCTTCGACGCCAGCTAGCCGACAGGGCCGATGACCTGTGCGCCGCCGCATCCTCACCTCGATCCTGCTGGTGATCGCAGCGACGGTCTTCACGCTCGGCGTGCCGCTCTCCGTGGTGTCGTGGCGGTTGGTCGCCGACATGATGCAGCAGGACCTCAGTGGTCGACTGGACAAGATCGCGCAGGTGCTCACCGACCAGGCTGCCGACGGCGTGGACCCGAACATCAAGGGGCTGGAGATCTCCGTGCCCGCGCAGGGCCGGCTGGTGATCAAGATGCCCGGGCACATCGATCAGACCATCGGTGAGCCCATCGTGGGCCCGACGATCTCCGAGAAGCGGGCGATGGCCGGTGGCGGCGAGCTGCGCATGTCGGTGCCGGCCGACTCGGTGCGGGGCGAACAGTACGGGGCGATCGGCCTGGTGGGCTTGGCGGTACTGCTCTCGGTCGTTGTCGGCAGCGTGATCGCCATCATCACCGTCAACCGGTTCACCACCCCCATGACGGACGTCGCTCGCCGGGCGGCTCGGCTCGGTGCCGGCGACTTCCGCACGTCGTCGCGCCGGTATGACATCGCCGAGCTGGACCGCGTGGCCGAGGTGCTGGACTCGTCGGCCACCGACATCGCCGCCCTGATTCGGCGGGAACGGGACCTGGCCGGCGACATCTCGCACCAGCTCCGCACCCGGCTCACCGGTCTGCGGCTGCGGCTGGAGGAACTGTCCACCTACCCCGACCCGGTGGTGGTCGACGAGGTCCACGCGGCCTTGGACCAGACCGACCGTCTCGTCACCGTGGTGGACGACCTGCTGGCCAACGCGCGGTCCCGCCGCGCGGCCGGCGCCACGGAACTGCTGCTCTCCGAGGAGTTGGAGGAGGTGCGCGTCGAGTGGGAGTCGGCGTTCGCGGCGGCCGGCCGCAGCCTGCAGATCCGCTGCCCGAAGCGGACGACGGTGCACGCGACCGGCGTGCGACTGCGCGAGGCGATCGGGGTGCTGGTGGACAATGCGCTGTCGCACGGCGAGGGGGTGGTGCGGATCGCGGTGCGCCCCGGGCCCTTAATGGTCGTCGTCGAGGTGTCCGACGAGGGCCGCGGTGTGCCCGATGCATTGGTCGGGCACATCTTCGACCGTGGCGTATCCACCGCGGACTCCACGGGGATCGGGCTCGGACTGGCGCGCGCCTTTATCGAGGCCGACGGCGGGCGACTGGAGTTGCGGCGTGCCCGCCCGCCGGTGTTCGGCGTGTTCCTGGTAGCGGGTCCCACCGCGGAGTCGGACCGCGATCAGACGGATTCATCGACGATCGGCGACGGATCGGCGGAGATCACCGGCTCGGTTCGGCCGGTCGCGCGGTAGTCGGCGCCTGGCTCAGCTCCTGCGGGAACACCCACCGCCGGTACGACCAGTACCGGAAGAGCATGCCGAGCAGGGTGCCGATGATGTTGGCCGAGATCCAATCGGCGACCGACTCCGTCACGGCGCTGTAGCCGTTGTGCGAGTTGATGCCCAGCGCGTAGTGGCTGATGGCCAGCGGTGCCAGGTTGATCGCGAAACCGATGCCGTTGAACAGGAAGAACAACAGCGCCTCGTGCGGCATCTGGCGGCCGCCCCGGCCGTCGAACGACCACTCACGGTTCAAGATGTACGAGACCACCGTCGAGACGAGCATCGAGATGATCTTGCAGGTGAGCACCTTCTCGGTGAGGATCGTATGGGTCAGCACCGTGAACAGGGTGGTGTCCACGACCCAGGCGATGCCGCCGACGACCAGGAACTTCGCGAATTCGCGGTACTGGGCTGGCAGCAGGTCCCGCACCCGGTCGACAAGGCTCACCGGACGAGTCTACGTGCGTCGTTACCCGGTGCCGGTTCCGGCGGGCGCCACGCGTGCGATCGTCGCCGTCAGCCAGGCCCGCGCCGTTGCCGGCTCGATGCCGGGTCCGATGTGATCGGGGGAGTAGCTGAGCACCGCGTGCAGGCCGCCGGAATTGACGATGATCGGGTGACCGGGCAGATCCGAGTCGACGGGCGGTCCGTCGCCGACCTGCAGGGCCAGCACCGGAGTGCCCCGGCTCGCGTAGACGCAGGCGATGACGGTGGCCGGCTCGGCGGCACCGGTCGATTCGCTGCTGCCGGCGGCCGTCGGCCCGTCCGTCCGGTGTCGCCCGCTGATCGCGTCGAGCGCGAGGTCGTCCGGCAGCCGCGTGACGGAGGCGACCTGCTCCGGCGTCCCGAACAGGAAGCCGCACAGGTCGGCGGGCTCGCCCCTCGACGGGCCCGGCCCACCGTGCAGGTCGACGAGCCCGGCCTCGGTGAGCTCGCCGGCCGCGGCCAGGGCTGCCGTGTCCCCGGAGCCGCCCGGCAGGCCCGTTGGGGTGGCCGTCGTCGTCGTCGCAGGCGACGAGGGTGGCGTCATCCGCGTCGACGCGCCGTTCGCCGACCCGCCCGAGGTCGAAGCGGCCGTGGGTGACGACGCGGCCGTCGGCAGGCCGCTGCCGGTCGAGGTTTCGCTGCCGGGCGACGCGGTGCACCCGGCGAGCACGAGCAGCGCCGCCGTCAGCGCCGCGGCGACGGCAGGCGCCGAGCCCATCGGCCGGAACGCTCGCGCTGTCACATGCAGCAGTATTCCAGCCCCGCGCCTGCCGGCACCGGTGCAGCGCCGAGGCGTCCGCGTCTCGGCGGCGACCGGGGCGATAGGGTCGATACTCGTGGACCCTCGTACGCACCTGCCGATCGTCGGGATGGTCGGCGGCGGCCAGCTGGCGCGGATGACGCATCAGGCCGCGATCCCGCTCGGCCAGTCGCTGGCCGTGCTCGCCGAGTCGCCGGATGATGCCGCGGCGTTGGTGTGCCGCGACGTGCATATCGGCGGCCCCGCCGACCCGGCCGCGCTGCGCGCGTTCGCCGAGCACTGCGATGTGCTGACCTTCGACCATGAGCATGTGCCCGGCGGTCTGCTGCGCGAGCTGCAGGCCGCAGGCGTCGCCGTCTATCCGCCGCCCGAGGCGTTGATCTTCGCGCAGGACAAGGCCCGAATGCGGCGCAGGCTCGCCGAGATGGGCGCGCCGATTCCGCCGTTCCGGATCTGCGCATCGGACGAGCTGCATTCTGCGGTGCCGGATTTCGCGGAAGAAGTCGGTTGGCCCGTGGTGGCCAAGACCGCCAGCGGCGGCTATGACGGCCACGGAGTGTGGATGGTGCACGATCCCGCCGGGATCCCGCCTATCCCGGCCGGTGTGACCATGGTTCTGGAGCGGCATGCGCCGTTGATCCGCGAACTCGCGGCTGTCGTGGCGCGGTCACCGTTCGGGCAGGCGGCCGCGTGGCCGGTCGTCGAGACCGTGCAGCGCGGCGGCATCTGCGTCGAGGTGATCGCCCCCGCGCAGGGATTGGACCCGGCGCGCGCCGCTGCCGCCAGCCGGCTCGCGCTTCAGATCGCCTCCGACCTGGGCGTCGTCGGTGTGCTCGCGGTAGAGCTCTTCGAGGTGCCGGTGAGCGATCGGGCGCCGGACGGATTCACCGTCAACGAGCTGGCGATGCGGCCGCACAACTCGGGGCACTGGTCCCAGGACGGTGCGGTGACCAGCCAATTCGAGCAGCACCTGCGGGCCGTGCTGGACTACCCGCTGGGCTCGACGCTGCTCACCGCCCCCGTCACCGTGATGGCGAACGTTCTGGGCGGTGCTCTCGACTCGCCGGGGGCGGGGATCGGCATGGACGAGCGGGTGCACCATCTCGCGGCGCGCTTCCCCGACGTCAAGGTGCACCTGTACGGTAAATCGTTCCGCCCCGGCCGCAAGCTGGGGCATGTGAACGTCTGCGGCGACGACCCGACCGCGTTGCAGCACCGGGCGCGACTGGCCGCCGAGTGGCTGGGCTCCGGAGTGTGGACGGACGGCTACAGCAGTCACGGCGGTGAGCACGGGTCGGCCTACCGCCAGGTGGTGCTGCGCGCGGACGGTGTCACCGGGACACGTCGGTCGGAAGGGCAGAAACGGGTATGACGAATCCCTCGGCCGGGGCCGCCGGCGCCGGGTCGGTCTCGCCGCAGGTGGGGCTCGTGATGGGCTCGGATTCGGACTGGCGGGTGCTGGCCGCGGCCGGTGAGGTGCTCGACGATTTCGCCGTGCCGTACGAGGTCGGCGTGTATTCCGCGCACCGCACCCCGGCGCGGATGCTCGACTACGCGGCGACCGCGGCATCCCGAGGTCTGAGGGTGATCATCGCCGGTGCCGGCGGTGCGGCGCATCTGCCCGGGATGGTGGCCGCGGCCACGATCCTGCCGGTGATCGGCGTGCCGGTCAAGCTCGCCTCGCTGGACGGTCTGGACTCGCTGCTGTCCATCGTGCAGATGCCCCGGGGCGTTCCGGTGGCGACCGTGTCCATCGACGGCGCGGCCAATGCGGCGCTGCTGGCGGTGCGGATGCTCGCCACCGTGCCGGATGCGGCGGGCCGGTCGCTCGCCGCCGAACTCGCCGCTTATGTCGACGACCTGCAGGCCTCCGTGCTGGCCAAGGACGAGGCGTTGCGCCGGCGGTTGACGGCGGGGCACTCCGACCACTAGGCCGAGGCGCGGATCAACAGTTCGGTGGGCAGGATCGTGGCGTGCGGTGGCTGGGCGCCGCTCAGGCGCTGGAGCAGGACATCCGCGATGGCCTGGCCCTGCTCGAGGGAGGGCTGACGCACGGTGGTCAGCGCCGGGGTGACGGCGGTGGCGACCGGCGAGTCGTCGAAGCCGACCACCGCGACGTCCTCGGGGACGCGCAGCCCGGCGGAGGCGAGCACGGCCAGGGCGCCGCGGGCCATCAGGTCGCTCGCGACGAACACGGCGTCCGGTGCCGTGCCGTCGGACAGCAGTTGCTGCATCGCTGCCGCGCCGCCGCCGGAGGTGAACCCGCCGTCCGCGGTGCCCGCCGGGGTCAACCCCGCTGCTTTCATGGCCTCACGGAAACCCTGTAGCCGGTCGATGCTGGCGGGCATGGTGATCAGGCCGGTGATGGTGGCGATGCGGCGGCGTCCCAGGCCGATCAGATACTCGGTGGCGCTGCGCGCCCCGGCGATGTTGTCGGCGTCCACGAAGTAGTCGTCCGGGCCGTACTCGACCGGCCGGCCGCCGTACACCACCGGCACGGACGCCGCGATCTGGTCGACGAACCGGTCGCTGGTGTGGTGGGACACGATGATGGCGCCGTCGATGTTGCCGCCGCGGATGTAGCTGGTCAGTTTCCTGCCGGTATCCGTGCCCGGGTCGTCGCTGGCGATGAACAGGTTCAGCACGTAGTCCGACCGCAGCAGGCGGGTGTGGATGCCGGTGACGATCGCCGCGAAGAACGGGTCGCCGAAGAACCGGGTGGTGTCCTCCGGCACGACCAGTCCGATCGCCAATGTCTGCCGGCTGGCGAGCGAGCGGGCCGCCCGGTTCGGTACGTAGTTCAACTCGGCGATGGCGCGCTGCACGGCAGCCAGCGCCTCGGGACTGACGGATTCGGCGCCGTTCACGACGCGGGAGACGGTCGATCGGGACACACCGGCGCGCGCGGCGACCTCCATGATCGTGGCCGGTGACGACGCAGCGCGGCGCTCCATATGCCCCCACTTTCCTCGTGGCCTAACCGGCCGCCGCACGGGCGGCGCGGCCGGTGCCACTGCCGCGCAGTTGCCGCGAGGCGATGATATCGGCATAGGCGTAGCCGCTGTCCTTGATCGTGCGCTGTTGCGTCGCGTAGTCGACGTGTACCAGGCCGAACCGCTTCGCGTAGCCCCACGCCCATTCGAAGTTGTCCATGAACGACCAGTAGAAGAAGCCGCGCAGATCGACTCCCTGATCGATGGCGTCGAGCATGGCGTCCAGGTGCGAGTTCAGGAACGCGGTCCGGTCCGCGTCGTGTACCCGCGTGACGCCGCCCTCGTGCACCGGGTGATCGTCGAACGATGCCCCGTTCTCCGTCACGTACAGCCCGATGCCCCGCTCGGCGGTGTACTCGTCGCTGACCCGCACCAGCAGCCGGGTGAGGCCCTCCGGCTGCACCTCCCAGTCCATGTTGGTGCGCGGCAGGTCGCGGTCCACCCAGTGGATCTTCGCGTGGGACGGGAACGGCGAGGACGTCTCGATCGACACCGGCGCCTCGGACCGGGGCAGCGGCGCCTCCTGCTCGCGTCCGCTGAGCAGTTCGCCGTGATAGTAGTTCACCCCCAGTGTGTCGATCGGCGCGGCGATCACGTCGAGATCGCCGTCGCGGATGGCTGTCTCGAACGTCTCCACGGCCTGCGGGTCGACGGCACTGATATCGGCGATCGCGTCGGTCGGGTACGCGCCGCGGAAGACGGGGTCGAGGAACCAACGGTTGAACTGGCCGTCGATGCGACGGGCCGCGTCCACGTCCGCCGGATCGTCCGGGTCATGGGGGTCGGCGACCGTGAGGTTCAAGGTGAGGCCCAGGTTCAGGGAGGAGTCCCGGCTGCGCAGTTCCCGGATCACCTGGCCGTGACCCAACAGCAGGTGATGGGAGGCGGTCAGGCCCGCCGCGATGCTGCGGCGGCCCGGGGCGTGCACTCCCGCGGTGTAGCTGAGGAACGATGAGCACCACGGTTCGTTGAGCGTGGTCCACACGGGCACGCGGTCGCCGAGGGCGTCATGCACGTCCAAGGCGTACTCGGTGAACAGGTCCGCGCTCTCCCGGCTGGTCCAGCCGCCGCGTTCCTCGAGCGCCTGTGGCATGTCCCAGTGATAGAGGGTGAGCCACGGCATGATCCCGGCGTCGAGCAACTCGTCCACCAGCCTTCGGTAGAAGTCGAGGCCGGCGGGGTTGAGCGCCCCGGCGTCCGGCCGGACCCGGGCCCACGACACCGAGAAGCGGTAGGTGTCCAGACCGATGCCGCGCATCAGCGCCACATCCTGGCGGTAGCGGTGGTAGTGGTCGCAGGCGACGTCGCCGGTGTCGCCGTTCGCCACCGCGCCCGGCACCCTGCAGAACGCGTCCCAGATCGAGGGCTTGCGACCGTCCTCGGCGGCGGCGCCCTCCACCTGGAATGCGGCAGTGGCTGCGCCGAAGCGGAAGCCGGCGGGAAAGGGGCGGGGTGTCGCGGTCATGCGGGCACACCTTTCGGGAAGAACGGGCAGCCGGGAGCGGCCGGAGGCGATCGACTGCCTCATCGATGTCTGGCGGGGTGTGGATCGCGGGCTATGGGCGGGCGGCCCACCCGCAGCGGTCAACCCTTCACGGCGCCCGCCATGATGCCGCTCACCAGCTGCTTGCCCGCGAAGATGAACAGGATCAGCAGCGGGATGGTCGACAGCAGCACTCCGGCCAGGACGATCGAGTAGTCCACGAAGTAGTTCGACTGCAGCAGTGACAGCGCCACCGGAAGCGTCGGCGACTGGCGGTCCAGCACGATGAACGGCCAGAAGAAATTGTTCCAGGCGGACACGAACGTGAAGAGTCCCAGCATGGCGGCGGCGGGCCGCGCGGCCGGCAGGCCCACAGCCAGGAACGTGCGTAGCGAATTGGCGCCGTCCACGCGAGCCGCTTCGACGAGCTCGTCGGGCACCGCCTGGCGCAGGTATTGCGTCATCCAGAACACACCGAAGGCGCTGGTCAGCGACGGGACGATGATGGCGCCGATGTTGCCTGTCCAGCCCAGTTCGCTGAACAGGATGTAGAGCGGCACGACGCCGAGCTGCGTCGGCACGGCCATGGTGGCGATGACGAACACCAGCAGCGCTCCGCCGCCGACGAACTTGAGCTTGGCGAACGCCCAGCCGGCCAGGGTGGAGAAGAACACCACTGAGAGCGCGATCACCGCGGACGAGAACACCGAGTTCCACAGCGCGAGCCAGAAGTTCACCGCCGGGTCGCTGAGCACCTTCGTGGCGTTCGCGAAGAAGTTCCCGCCGGGGAGCCAGGACATGTTCGGGTCGCGGATCGTGTACGCGTCGCCCGAGCCGATCAGGAACGACCAGTAGAACGGGAACAGCGAGCCGGCCAGCAGTGCGCCGAGGCAGCCGTAGACGAACCAGCCGGGCCGGCCGAAACGGCGGCCGTTGCGCCGTGGCCGACCGACCTCGGCGTTGCCCTGGGGCGTGGCCGAGCCCTGCGATGCGGCAGAGGCGAGATGTGTCGTCATCGGCGCTTCTCCTGCGTCTGGCGGGCGACCGGTGTCGCGGCCGCGGCGGGCGGCAGGGTGGACCGGCGGCGCTCGCGCGCCTTGGCGGTCGTTCCGTCACGCACGAGGGACCGGGTGACCAGGAGGTTGATGACGCCGATCGCCAAGATGATGAGGAACAGGATCCAGGCCAGCGCGGCGGCCCGGCCGAAGTTCCATTCGCCCCACCCGATGTTGTACAGGTACAGGGAGATCGTCAGCCACTGGCTGTTGGCTCCGCCCGTGCCGAACTGGTCGTACATGCGCGGCTCGTCGAAGATCTGCAGGCCGCCGATGGTCGAGGTGACGATGACGAAGATCAGCGTCGGCTTGAGACCGGGCAGGGTGATCGAGAAGAACTGCCGGATCCTGCCCGCTCCGTCGACGGTTGCGGCCTCGTAGTACTCGCCGGGGATGGCCTGCATAGCGGCCAGCAGGATGAGCGTGTTGTACCCGGTCCAGCGGAAGTTGACCATCGTGGCGATGGCGATATGACTGGCGAAGGCGTCGGAATGCCAGGGGATCGCCGGGATGCCGAGATCCGCCAGCGTCGTGTTGATCAGGCCGTACTTGTCGCCGAACATGTTGCTGAAGATCAGGGCGACGGCCACCGGTGCGATGACGTACGGCACCAGCACGCCCATCCGCCAGAACGTCTTCGCCCTCAGGTTCTGCGACAGCATCGCGGCGATCACGATGGCAATGATGATCTGCGGGACGCTGGACAGCAGGAAGATGGAGAACGTGTTGCGCAACGCGATCCAGAACTTCGGCTGGGCGAGCACGTACGCGTACTGGTCGAAGCCGATGAACGTGCCGGTGCCGCGGACCATGTCCCAGTCCATGAACGAGATGACGGCGGTGTAGGCGATCGGGAACAGGCCGACGACCAGGAACAGGAGGAAGAACGGCGAGACGTAGAGGTACGGCGCGACCTTGTGGTCGAGCCGGCTCACCCGGTTGGCGAAACCGATGCGGCGCGGCGGTGGCGGCGCGGGTCGCGCGGCGCTCACGGCGTCGCGTCTCGGCGTGAGGGTGGTGTCCGACATGACGTGTGTCTCCTTCCGGTCCGGCTCCGGCTCAGATGGCTGAGGGCGTTGCGGACAGGGACGGCGCCGGGCGCCGCCCCTGTCCGCGGATGCCGGGGGCTAGCCGATGGCCTTCACTTCGGACACCCACTGGTTCCACGACTCGTCGGCGGACTGCGTGCCGTCCTCGACGCGGGTCAGCGCCTGCTGCATGGCGTCATTGACCTGGAAGTAGTGCTCGCCCTTGAACGGGGAGACCGTCACCGCTGCGGCCCGGTCGGAGAAGATCTGGCCCACCGGGGCGTTGTTGAAGAACTCGTTGGTGGCGTCGAGCAGTGTGGCGTCCTTGAGCGCGTCGACCTGGCTCGGGAACGTGCCGGCATTGGCGAAGGCCTTGATCTGCTGCGCCGGGTCGGTGAGCCAGGACGCGAGTTCCTGAGCGGCTTCGACGTGCGCCCCGTTGGCCGGCACCGTCAGGTAGGAGCCGCCCCAGTTGCCGCCGCCGCCCGGGAAGACGTTGGCGATGTCCCAGCCGGTGACGTCCTTCGCGTTGCCGGAGATCACACCCTGCATCCAGGCCGGGCAGAGCATGGTCGCGTAGGCGCCGTTCTGCATGCCGGCGCTCCAGTCGTCGGACCATTGGCCCAGGTGTGCGGACTGCTTCGCGCTCGCCGCCAGGATCTGGTCGTAGATCTTCTTCACGTCGGCGTTGTCGGTGGCCACAATCGCGCCGGATGACGGATCCTCGTACGCTGCGGCGACCTGGTTGATCATGCCCTGATAGGTGCCGCCGGCCGAGTCGAACCACGCCTTGCCGGTGGCGTCCACGTACTTCTGGCCGACCGAGAAGTAGTTCGCCCAGTCGCCGTCCAGCAGCTTCGCCACGTCCGCGCGGTCGGTCGGCAGCCCAGCAGCGGCGAACAGGTCGGAGCGGTAGCAGATCGCCTCGGGGCCGACGTCGGTGCCGTAGCCGATCAGTCGGCCGTCCTTGTCGGTGGCGTCCTGTACCTTCCAGTCCAGCCAGCGGCTCTTCAGATCCGCGGGGACCTCGGCCAGCAGGTCGGAGTACTGCATGACCTCGGGCAGCCAGTCGATCTCGATGGCCTCGACATCCGCCAGGCCCTTCTTGCCCAGCTTCTGGAAGTAGTTCGCGCGAGCGTCGTTGGAGGTGGCGGCCTTGTTGTGCACCACGGTGATGTTCGGGTGCGCTGCGGTGAACCCGGCCAGCAGATCGTCGGTGTAGCCGAAGTCGTTGAAGGTGGCGACCGTCAGGGTGATCTTCTCGCCGCTGTCGGCGGGCGCCTCGGAGGATGCCTCCGCGGACGAGCTCTCGGCGGACGAGCTCGAGTCGCCCGCCTCCGCGGAACTGGACGACCCGGAATCGGCCGCCGAATTGTTCGCGGCCTCGCCGGTGTCGGTCGAGGTACCACAGCCGGCGACGACGGCCACGGCTGCTATCGCCGCGATGGCGAAAGTCCGCCGCAGTACATGTGAGTTCACTGCTTGCTCCTTCGTGAAGTGGATGTCGGATGGTGCCGGTACTACGCCGGGTCGATGTCCCGGAGACGGTATGGGAGCGCTCCCACGAGGTGATGGGGTCACGGTATGGGAGCGCTCCCACGGTCGTCAAGCCCTTTTTCATATCGACTTGGCAGACTTTTCACAGCGGCCTGTCAGCATGCTGGAAGGCGCCGGCGGCCTCGTCGCGGCGCGGAGGCGCGGCCGTGCCGACAGGCCCCTACGATGATCGCAGCGCAGCATTCATCGAGGAGAGAGCCGTGAGCGACGTGCCCGCATTCGCATTGACCGACGATCAGCATGACATCCGCGCGGCGATCCGAGAGCTGGCGGAGGCCGAGATCGCGCCGTTCGCGGCGGACTGCGACGAGCACGAACGCTATCCGGTCGAGGCGCAGCGGGCGCTCACCGAGGCCGGCTTCCAGGCCGTGCACATCCCCGAGGAGTACGGGGGTGCCGGCGCCGATGCCGTGACCACCGTCATCGTGATCGAAGAGGTGGCGCGGGTGTGCGCGTCGTCGTCGTTGATCCCGGCGGTGAACAAGCTCGGGTCGGTACCGCTGCTGCTTTCGGCGTCCGAGGAGCTGAAACAGCAGGTGCTGCCGTCGATCGCGGACGGCTCGGCGATGATCTCGTATGCGTTGTCCGAGCGGGAGGCCGGCTCGGACGCAGCGGCGATGCGCACCCGCGCGGCACGGCGCGGCGACGAATGGGTGCTGAACGGGACCAAGTGCTGGATCACCAACGCCGGCGTGTCGTCCTGGTACACCGTCATGGCCGTGACGGACCCGGATGCCGCGAAGGCGGCCGACGGCATCTCCGCCTTCGTGGTGCACCAGGACGATCCGGGTTTCGTGGTGGGCACGAAGGAACGCAAAATGGGCATCAAGGGTTCGCCGACCCGTGAGATCCACTTCGAGGATTGCCGGATCCCCGCCGACCGGATCATCGGGGAGCCCGGGACGGGGTTCAAGACGGCCCTGGCCACGCTCGACCACACCAGGCCGACCATCGGTGCCCAGGCGATCGGCATCGCCCAGGGAGCACTGGACGTCGCGATCGGATACGTCAAGGAGCGCAGGCAGTTCGGCAAGAGGCTCGCCGAATTCCAGGCGCTGCAGTTCATGATCGCCGACGCCGCCATGAAGGTCGAGGCGGCGCGCACGCTCGTCTACCAGGCCGCCGCGGCGACCGAACGCGGCGACGCGAACAAGGGGTTTCTCGCGTCAGCCGCCAAGTGCCTGGCCTCCGATGTGGCCATGAAGGTGACCACCGATGCCGTGCAACTGCTCGGCGGCTACGGATTCACCCGCGACTTCCCCGTGGAGCGCATGATGCGCGACGCGAAGATCACCCAGATCTACGAGGGCACCAACCAGGTGCAGCGACTCGTGATGGCACGCGCGCTGTTGCGCTGAGCCCGCCGGCGGACGCCGCGAACGCCTCGCCGACCTCGACTACATCCTGGACAGGCTCCTCGAGCTGTACCCCGATAGGCCGGTATGCCGGTGTCCGCTGATGGTCCTAGTACAACCCGGACTGGGGCGGCATCGGCCTGTGGGATGTGTCCGTGCTTACCGTTGCCGATGTCGAGCCGTTGGCCATCGACAATCCGGTATTCGTGCGGGCGGCTGCTGCGATAAATCGCGTCATCGATACGTAGGCGCGCGCTACCAGGCGCCGCGGTGCTCCGGCACCCGTGCGATCAATGGCATGATCAACACGCACACCGCGGCCGCGGCTGCGTAGAACCACGCTTGCGCCCGACCCGGGTCGGCGGAGGCGGCGATCAGCGCCGTGCCCGCCGACACGGTGAAGATCGCGCCGACCTGCATCCCGCCGGAACGGATCGCGGCCAGGGTGGCGGCCGACCGAGGCGCGAGCTGCAGCCCCGCATTGCGGGTCGCGGGGTTGATCGAGCCGAAGCCCGCACCGACCACGGAAGTGGCGGTCATCAGCCACAGATAGGCCGACATGCCCCCCGGCGGAGACAGTGCCAGCAGCGCCACCCCACAGGCCACGACGGTCGCGCCGACGTAGATCGGCGCGCGATATCCGCTGCGGCGCAGGGCGAATGCCACAGCAGTGGACACCGCCATGGCGGCGATGCCCTGCGCGATCAGCAGCGTGCCTGATCGCAGCGCATCGATGCCGTACCGGTTGGCGGCGTACAGCGGGATCAGTGACACCACGCCCTGAGTGAGGCCGCTGCAGATCGAATTGATCGCGTTCACGGCGCCGAACCCGCGGCCGTAGATCAGCCGAGGCGCGATGAACGGGCTCGCCGACCGGGCCGAATGCAGGAGAAACGCGACGAACCCGGCGATCGCAATGACGGCGAGTATGACGAGGATCGGCGCCGTGGCGGCGCTGACGCCCTCGGCGAGGTAACTCGCCGCCAGCATCGCGGCCAGCAGGCCGACGCCGAGCAGCGCCATCCCGGGGGTGCCGAAACCCGGACGCCGCTCCGAAGGCCGGGCCGGCCCGCCGCGGTCCGGCGCGTGGGCGGCGTCATACCGGTGGCGCATCTCGGCGACCGGTCGGTCTCGCGGGATGAAGCGCAGCGACAGGATGATGATCGCCAGTCCGACCGGCACGTTCACCAGGAAGATGTCGCGCCACGAGGCGTAGGTGACGAACAGGCCGCCGAAGATCGGGCCGATCATCGCGCCGATCGGGAAGATCGAGCCGAACAGGCCGACGGCGCGGTCCCGGGCGCTGCCGAAGTGGTCCACGATGATGCCGGTCGCCGACGGCGTGTACCCGGCGCCACCGGCCGCCTGGATCGCTCGCAGAACGATGAGCGTGCCGATGTTCGGTGCCAGCCCGCAGGCCAGCGACGCCGTGGTGAACACGCCCACCGACCACAGGAACACGCGACGACGGCCGTACCGGTCGGACAGCTTGCCGGCCAGGGGCAGCGCCAATACGAACCCCAGTGCGTAGGCCGTGATGGTCCAGCCGGCCCAGTTGATCGAGGTGTGCAGGCCCTGCTGCAGGGTGTGCAGGGCGGTGGCGACGATGGTGCCGTCCACCGACATCGTCATCAGGGCGAGTGCGACGGTGGTGAAGACGACGATGCGACGCACGGCAGGCTCGTCGCTCTGCGCCGCTGCCGTGGTGGCCCGAGCTGCGTCTTCGTCCTGGCCGGTGGCCTCGCTGCCGAGGTGGTGACGACGGGTCGCGTCTCCGCAACCGGCGCCGCCGGACCCCCGCGTCGTCGTCACACCTCACTGTATTCCGGCCGACGAGGCGCACGGTGTGAGCCGTGCCACCGCCGAAAGGGTGTGACGGTCAGTTGATGCAGGCCACGTCACCGGCATTGATCGCGTCGCTGGGCAGCGTGGTGGACAGCGCCGAGGTGCCCGTGGCGGCCGGTGCGCTGACGGTCACCGACGGGAGCTGATCGGCCGGGATCACGGGCATGTCGGTGCCCACCACGACCAGCAGGTGGCCGGCGGCCACCGTGTCGTCCGCCACCGGGGCGCCCACCTTCAGCGTCTTGGCGACCAGCGCGGCGGCAGCCTCGCCGCCGGCCGGGTAATGGATCGTGGTCTTGGCCTGCTGATTGTCCGGGGTGACGCCGGGGTAGTCGGAGATCTGCCCGCGCTGGAAGCCGGCCGCCGCCACCACCGTTCCCGCCTGTGCCGCCATCCCCGGAGTCTCCGTGCCGTTCTGCACGTCCACCACGGTCGCGGATCGGTTGACCGAGGTGCGGGCCGGTGCCGATGCGGACGTCTCCGACCTGTCCGTCATCAGGTTCGCGAAGAACGCCTGCACCTCGGCGGTGTCGGACTTGAGTGCCGACTTGCCGTCGATCATCTGGCTGCCGTGCGTGGGGATCGTGGTGAACGTGATGTTGCCGCTGGTCAGATTCATCATCTGCTGAGCGAATGTGAGCAGGTCGAAGCCCTTGTCCAGCACCAGCGACCGATTCGCCGCGTCGATCAGCTTGGTGAGCTTGCTCGGACTGGTGAGCGTGCCGACGGACAGGATCTTGTCCGCTGCGCCGGCTAGGAACGCCTGCTGGCGGCGGATGCGGTCGAGGTCCTCGCCGGGCAGTCCGTGCCGTTGGCGCACGAAGGAGAGCGCGTCGCTGCCGGACACATCGAAATGGCCGGCGGGGAAATCGGCCCCGGACTGGCGGTCCTTCACCGGGTTCTTCAGGCACACCGGCACGCCGCCGATCGCGTCGGACAGCAGGTAGAAGCCGATCAGGTTCACCTCGGCGTAGTGGTCGATCTTGATCCCGGTGAACTGCTGCAGCACCTTGATGAGCATGGTGCGCCCGGCCTCCGCGGAGCGCCGCTGCAGCTCGGCCTGGTCCGAGACCCCTTGTGACACCAGGTATTCCCGCTCGTAGGTCATCGCCGAGCCGTAGAACGAATTGATCTTGTTCGCCTTGTACGGGCCTTCCGTGCCGTCCGAATACGGACCCACCACGCCGGCGGCCTGCACCACGTCGTCGCCGATCCAGGTGTCGCGCGGGATGGAGATGGCGGTGGCCTTCGCGCCGTTGCCCGGCACGTGCACGATCATCAGCGTGTCGGTGGACACGCCGCCCCCATCGAGTTGCGTGCTGACGGCCTTCAACTCCGCCGGCGTGAGGGGATTGCCCTCGGCGTCGGTGCGCGCGTCCGATCCCACGATCAGGATGTTCACCCCGGCAGTGGCAGGAACGGCGATGACGTTGCCCTGGGCGTCGGTGGTCCGGGTGACCACCCCCACCGTGCCGGCCTGGTCGGTGGCGCTGGACGCGTTGTGCGGCGTGCCGCCCACGGCCGCCCAGGCGAGTCCCGAACTCACCAGCAGCGTCAGTGAGATGAGCCCGGCGACGATTCGCCCGAGTATGACGCGGCCCGAGCGGTTACCGCGTCCGGACGGGCCGGGCGGCTCCGGCGGCCCGCCGTGCCGTGGCCCCCGCGGGGGCGGGGGCGGCAGTGCGCCGCCATGGTGTGGATCCCCGTAGTAGGCGGCGTCATGTCGGTAGGGCGCCGTCGGCTGGTAGCCCTCGCCTGACGGGTAGCCCTGCCCGCCGGGATACCTGCGCTGTCCGGGGTACCCGGCCGGCTCGCCGGCGCGGGGATCGGCCCAGTCCGGCTCGCCGGCTCGCGACCATGCGTCGGAACGGTGGCTGCCGTCGCGGTGCGGCGCGACGGACCGCATGACGCGGGTGTCGTCATCGATGTTCTGGTATCGCGGGTCGGCCGGCCGGGGGGCCCACCGCGCTTCGGACCGGTCTGCCGGGCGGCCGCGGCGCGGCGGTTCACGGTGGTCGGTCACGGCGAGGTCCTTGGTCTGTGCGCGGCCGGCGGGCATGCCGGTGCGTTGCGGGGGCGGGCAGCCGAGCACGCTCGCCGCCAGGGGGCGGTGTCAGGACGCGTGACACGCCGCGCCGGTTGCTTCGGCGGAAGTAGCTGAAGTACGGGGACCACGATAGTTACAGTACGGTCGGTCGGGCGATGCATGGCGGAAGCGGCCGGTGCGCGTGCCACGGAGCGGCATGCCGTCTCGTCATCGCGGCGTGACACACGACCGCACCGGCACGCAGGGCCGACGCGACGAGGATCGAGGACGCACGGTGGCACGAGGCTTGTCCGACGGCGGGCAGATGTCGAACGTCGACGCGGTGGTACTGGTCGGTGGGCAGGGCACCCGGCTGCGCCCGCTGACCCTGTCGGCGGCGAAACCCATGCTGCCGACCGCCGGTGTCCCGTTCCTGGCGCACCTGCTCTCCCGGATCCGGCAGGCCGGTATGACGCACGTGGTGATGGGCACGTCGTACCAGGCGGAGACATTCGTCGAGTACTTCGGCTCCGGCGAGGGATCCGGGCTGGACATCGAATACGTGGTGGAGCACGAGCCGCTGGGCACCGGCGGCGCGATCCGAAATGTGGCCGATCGCCTGCGCGGCGACACCGCGATGATCTTCAACGGCGACATCCTGTCCGGCGCGGACCTCGGCGCGCTGCTCGCGGTGCATCGCGACGCCGACGCCGACGTGACGCTGCATCTGGTGAAGGTCGCCGACCCCCGCAGGTTCGGCTCGGTGCCGACCGATGCCTCGGGACGGGTGCTGGCGTTCGTGGAGAAGTCCGACGATCCGCCGACGGATCAGATCAACGCCGGTTGCTACGTGTTCCGGCGCGAGATCGTCGAGTCGATCCCAGCCGGTCGTGTCGTGTCCGTGGAACGCGAGACGTTTCCCGGATTGCTCGCCGCCGGCGCGAACGTCCGCGGCTATGTCGACTCCTCGTACTGGCTGGATATGGGAACGCCGGAGTCGTTCGTGCGGGGGTCCGCGGACCTCGTACAGGGCTTCGCCCCCACGGCCGCCCTACCCGGCCCGGTCGGGCCGGCACTGGTGCTCCCGGGAGCGCGCGTGCACCCGGACGCCGTCATAGACGGCGGTGCGACCATCGGTGTGGGCGCCACCGTGGCCGACGGAGCGTGCGTGACCGGGTCGGTGCTGTTCGCCGGAGCGCGGATAGGTGCCGGAGCGCAGGTTGTCCGATCGGTGATCGGTGCGGGCGCGATCGTCGGAGCGCAGGCCGTGGTGATCGACGCCGTGATCGGCGACGGCGCCTCCATCGGTGCCCGCTGCGAGTTGATGGCCGGCATCCGGGTGTGGCCGTCGGTGACATTGCCCGCCGGCGGAGTCCGGTTCTCCGCGGACGTTTAGCGGCGCCCGGTGCGAGTGACGGCGAGGCGGACGGCGGTGGCTTTTGCGCCGTTCCTCGTCTCCGCTGTGGCCGCCACTCGCTGCAACCGTTGGAGGCGTTCCTTGCCTTCGTTCCGGGCGGCACTCGCTGGCGCTCGTGACACCCTGCACTACGGCCGCGTCACGCCTCAAGCTCGCGTCGACCTTCGCTGCGCCATCGTCACGGCGGTGCCTTTTGCGCCGCTCCTCGTCTCCGCTGCGGCCGACGCTCGCTACGCTCGCGTCGACCTCCGCTGCGCCATCGTCACGGCGGTGCCTTTTGCGCCGCTCCTCGTCTCCGCTGCGGCCGACGCTCGCTACGCTCGCGTCGACCTTCGCTGCGCCATCGTCACGGCGGTGGCCAGGCCGTCGGCCTCGGCACCGTCGGGCAGCGCGTCGATGGGCCAGAATCGCAGGTCCGCGGATTCACCGGAGCGCACCGGGGTGGCCCCCTTCGGCGCGACTGCCACGAATCGCACGTCGAAGTGGCGGGTGGCGACCCCGAGCGAGCACGTGATCGGATGGACGTCCAGTGCCACCGGCACCGGGTCGAGGTCCAGGCCGTCGATCCCCGACTCCTCACGTGCCTCGCGCAGTGCCGCCGCGGCCACCGACGCGTCGCCGTCCTCGCAATGCCCGCCGAGTTGCACCCATCGGCCCACCCTCGGGTGCAGCGTGAGCAGGGTGTGCCGGCGATCCGCCGAGAGCACGATCGCGGAGGCGGTGACGTGCCCCGGCACGCAACTGCGGGCGGTCGCGTCGGGGCGGGCCGAGAGCAACGTGAGGAACGCCTGCCGCAGCGCCTCCTGCTCGCGGTTCGGCGGGGTCCAACCGGTGAGCATGCTGCGCGCATCGGCGCCGAGCGCCCGGTGCCCGTCGTCCGCCAACGCCAGTGCGTCGTGCCGTCCCAGGTCGATGGCCAAGTCGGTGCCCAATCGGAACAGATCGCTGGATGCCTCCCGGATCAACGCCGCGCCGCCGGTGACACCGTTCGGCGCGTCCGCCGCCGGGCCCGGTGCGTCGACGCCTCGCACGATCGCCACGGGCACGCCCGACAGCTTGCCTTTGACGAGATCCGCGGCGGCCGCCAGCTCGTCACCGACGGCGACCTGCGTCACAACGAGCTCGTTGCCGAAGTCGTCGATACCGCCCCGGTGGTCGTCGAGGACATGCAGGCCGGCGGCACCGATCGCGACATCGGTGACGCCGTTGCGCCAGGCCCGACCCTGGGTATCGGTGATCACCACTCCGACGCGCCGGCCCTTGGCCGCGATGGCGCCGGCCAGCGCGGCGGCGGTTCCATCCGGATCGACCGGCAGCAGGGCGATCTCATCCGCGTGCACGTTCGAGCCGTCCACACCGGCGGCCGCGGCCACCAGGCCGAGAGCGTTCTCCACGATCTTGGTGCGCCCGATCTGCGCCACCAGCCGCACCGTCTCGGCATCGATCACCCGGCGCCGGAACGCGTCCCGCTCGGCGTGATCGGCCGGAGCCTTCAGGAGTCGGCCTTCGGCCTTGGACACGGCCTTCGACGTCACGACCAGGATGTCGCCGTCGAGGATCACGCTGCCGGCCGCCGCCCAGATCAGCCCGGCCAGGTCGTCACCGGGCCGGATGTCCGGCAGCCCATGGACAGGAAGGATTGTCAGGCCCGCCGGTGCCGGGGCCATCAGATGGACGGGATCAGCGTCGCGCCGCAGGGTGGTCACGGCGCCATTATTCCCACCGACCCGCGCCGGCCGGGCGGCGCCGCCGGCGATCACCTCCAGAACTGGAACAGTCCGGCGCCGAAGGCCGCCAACCGGCTGCTGCCGCCGGCCAGCGAGAGCAGCCCGTAGCCGGCGTCGAACAACGCGGACATCGCCCCGGGGGCGAAGAAGATCACGCCGAACACCGCCAGCGGCACCCAGGTGCCCCAGCGTGCCAAGGCTGCCGTGAGCGACCGGGGCAGATACGGCGCGAGGATGCCGTAGCCGTCGAACCCGGGCAGCGGCAGCAGATTCAGCAGCCCGGCGACGAATTGCAGCAGCGCCAGGAACGACAGTGCGGCGCCCATGGCCGAATCGAAAGGTGTTGCGATCAGCGCGATCACGACGCCGGCCACCAGATTGGTGGCGGGCCCGGCAGCGGCGACCACCGATCCCCACCATCGGAATCGGAACCGGCCGGGCCGTACCGTCACCGCGCCGCCCGGCAGCGGGATGCCGCCGATCGCCAGCAGGATGATCGGAATGACGAGGCTGTTGCTCGCGTCCACGTAGCGGGCGGGATTGAGCGTGAGGTAACCACTGGCCCGGACCGATTGGTCGCCGCCGGCGAGAGCCGTTGCCGCGTGGGCGAACTCGTGCAGGCACAGGGTGATGACCCAGCCGCCGAGCACTGTGGCGAAGACCCACAGGCCCACCGGCTGGCCGCCGCGATGCGCGAGTACGGCCGCGACCGCGGTCGCCACGCAGATCGCCGGGAAGATCCACCTGCCCGAATGCCGTGTGCTCATCGCCTCCGAGTGTGCCCGACGGGGCTGGTATCCGCCGCACCGGGCACGAAAACGCCGATGCGCAAACGGTTTTTGTCGCCATACCACAGAGTCCGGCCTTGACGCGGGGTGGGACACACCTGTGTAATCACATGCGTGTGATTCGTCGATACCGCTCGAGGGAACGTTTTCGGCAACGGGGCGGCGCTGGGAGGGCATCGGTGGCGTCACACAGTCGGTACCACCGTCTCGGCGGCACGACAGACCGACGACGACCGGAAAGGAGCGGCCACATGACCACGGGCCCTGAAGACCCGCGGATGCGGGAGATCGCGGCCGCGATCCTCGGTACGTACAGCAGCGACGACGACCGCTGGCAGGAACGGGCGTTGTGCGCTCAGACCGATCCGGAGGCGTTCTTCCCGGAGAAGGGCGGATCGACGCGCGAGGCGAAGAAGATCTGCGAAGTGTGCCCCGTGCGAGAACAGTGCCTGGCCTATGCGCTGGAGCACGACGAACGATTCGGCATCTGGGGAGGGCTTTCCGAACGGGAGCGGCGGCGGCTCAAACGCGCGGCAGGCTGACCCCTTGCGGCGCACGGGCCGTGGTCATTGCCCGCTGTCGCCCAAAACCGCGCTGAGCTGCTCATCCAGCACGTCCGTGACGAGGTCCACGAGCTCGGCCGAGGCCGACGCGCGAAGCTCCAACGGCCGCCGGTACACCACGATCCGCGCTTTGGTCTGCCGCCCGCGCCGATCGATCCCCGGCGGGAAGAACCGCGCCAACGGCACGCCGTCATCCACGACGACATCGCTGGACGAGACGACGGCGCCCGCTGGCAGCGACGGCACATCGTCGACGGCGAACTCGATGAGGTCCAGCTTGCCGGGCCAGCGACCCTCCAGGTCGACGACGGCATCCATCACGACCTGATCGAAGAGTTCCGCGCGCGTCCGGTAACCGGGTACCTCCGGCGGCAGCAACGGAGTGCGCAGGCCGCGACCGCGCCGGTCCTGTCGTGCGCGCCGGGGGCGCGCGGCCCGCGCGGCAGCGCCCTGCGCGGGCGGATGTGCGGACGACGTCATGATGCAGCCCAGTCTACGAGCCGCGGATCCCACGGCGGGTGGCCCCACCGGCGCGCCGCTGGCATGCCCGCGCGCAACCGGACTAGGCTCCGGGCCGTGACCACTGTGCGCCGATGCTCCCGAACGGGATGCGCCCGTCCTGCGGTAGCGACGCTCACGTTCGCTTACTCGGAGTGCACCGCCGTGGTCGGCCCGCTGGCGCGCAGCGCCGAACCGCACTCCTACGACTTGTGCGCGGAGCACGCCGCGGGTCTCACCGCGCCCCGAGGCTGGGACATCGTGCGCCCGGACGGCGGATTCGCCGAACCGGACCCGGGTCCGGACGATCTGGAGGCGTTGGCCGACGCGGTGCGCGAGGCCGGCCGCGCCGAGCGGATCGGCGACGCCCCACAGCCCGTCGTCACCGGCCGCCGTGGGCATCTTCGCGTGCTGCGGCTGCCCGAGGAGTAATGACATATGGATGCTGAGGTGGCGCCCGGCCGGGCCGCCGCGGCGGCGCTGGCTGCGATCGTCAAGGCCTACGACATCCGCGGTCTGGTGGACACGCAACTCACTCCCGAGGTCGTGCACGCCGTCGGCATCGCCTTCGCGGAGGACATTGCCGCCGAATCCCCGGCCGTCGTCGTGGCTCACGACATGCGTGACTCCTCGCCAGCGCTCGCCCGGGCCATGGCGGACGGCATCACAGCTGCCGGCATCGACGTCATCCATGTCGGCCTCGCGTCGACGGACCTGATGTACTTCGCATCCGGCAGCCTGGATCTGCCCGGTGTGATGTTCACGGCGTCGCACAACCCCGCGCGCTACAACGGCATCAAGTTCTGCCGGGCGGGCGCCGTGCCGATGAGCCTGGCTGCCGGGCTGGACCGGGTGCGGGACCGCGCGATGGAGTTGCTGTCGCACGGCGGTCCGCAGCCGACCGAACGCCGCGGCACCGTGCAGCGCCGCGACCTCCTGGCGGCGTACGCCGAGCGCGTGCGCGCCATGGTCGACACGTCATCCATGCGGCCGCTGAAGGTGGTCGTCGACGCGGGCAACGGCATGGCGGGTATGACGGCGCCCGAAGTGTTGGGCGCGCTTCCGGTCACCCTCGTCCCGCTCTACTTCGAACTCGACGGCACGTTCCCGAATCATGAGGCGAACCCGCTGGACCCGGCCAATCTGGTCGACCTGCAAGCGGAAGTCCTCCGCGTGGGCGCCGACATCGGCCTGGCCTTCGACGGCGACGCGGACCGCTGCTTCGTGGTGGACGAGCGCGGGCGGCCGGTGTCGGCCAGCGCCATCACCGCGCTGGTGGCGCTGCGCGAATTGCAGCGCGTGCCGGGATCCGCGGTGCTCTACAACCTGATCACCTCGCGCGCCGTGCCGGAGATGGTCGCCGCGGCGGGCGGCACACCGGTGCGCACTCGGGTCGGTCACTCCTACATCAAGGCCGAAATGGCGTCGACCGGCGCGGTCTTCGGGGGCGAGCATTCGGCGCACTACTACTTCGCCGACTTCTTCCGGGCGGACACCGGCATGGTGGCTGCGCTGCACGTGCTCGCCGCGCTGGGCGGGCAGGACCGACCGCTGTCCGAGTTCGTCGCGCAGTACGCGCGCTACAGCCAGTCGGGGGAGATCAACTCGACGGTGGCCGATCCCGCGGCGGTCACCGCGCGGCTGCGCGACTGGGCCGCCGAGCGGGGCGCCGTCATCGACGAGCTGGACGGATTGACCATCACCCTTCCGGGTGGCGACTGGTTCAACGTACGCGCCAGCAACACCGAGCCGCTGCTGCGGCTCAATGTCGAGGCCGCGGACGAGCCGGCCATGACAGCCCTGCGTGACGAGATCCTCGCGCTGATCCGCGCCTGACGGAGGAGGTCGGCGCCCGGCCGGGTCCGCTACGGTCGTCATGGCAGTACCGTCGGCAGTGGTCGCGCCGAGTCGGCCGCGGATCCGGCCGGCAGCGCGGCGTGCCGCCGCGGCGACGACAGCGACGAGGATGGTGGGCGATCGATCGCCCACGGGAAAGGCAGCGCACGCAGCAATGGCAATCGACATCGACCCGCACCTGCTGGACGTGCTGGCGTGCCCGGCCGACCACGGACCCCTGCGGGCCGGATCACGGACGGATCCCGGCGCCGCGGCGCTGACCTGCACCCAGTGCGGCCGCAGCTACCCGGTGCGCGACGGCATACCGGTGCTGCTGCTCAGCGAATCGGATGGAGACGCCTCGTGAGCGTGCGCCGCCGCACCGTCCGCGTCGAGGGGGCCGTCGTCGCATGGAGCTGATGCGCAACAAGATTCGGCCGTACGCCTGGGGATCGCGCACCGCGATCGCCGATCTGCTCGGGCAGCCCAGCCCCGCGGCGCATCCGCAGGCGGAACTGTGGATGGGCGCACATCCCGACGACCCCTCCGTTCTGGTGGGGGACGGCGAGGAGCGATCGTTGCTCGACGTGGTGCGCGCGGATCCGGCGGGCACGCTGGGCTCCGCCGTGGTGGCCGAGTTCGGCGACCGTTTCCCCTTCCTGCTCAAGGTCCTGGCAGCCGCCGAACCGCTCTCGCTGCAAGCCCACCCGTCGGCGGAACTGGCGCGCCGCGGCTTCAACGCCGAGGAGGAGGCGGGCATCGCCCGCAGCGATCCGAATCGCAACTACACCGATCCGTGGCCCAAGCCGGAGATGATCTGTGCACTCACCGAGCTGCACGCGCTCTGCGGCTTCGCCGACCCGCCGCACACCGTGGCGCTCATCGAAGAACTCGGCGTGCCGGAGTTGAGGCACTACCTGGGTCTGCTGGCGGGCCAACCCGACGCGGAAGGCACCCGGGCGCTGTTCTCGACGCTCATCACGCTCCCGCCGGCCGCCATCGCCCAGGTGCTCGACGCCGTGCTGGCCGCGTGCGTGACGAAGGTCCGCGAGGGCGCGAGCCCGTTCCTGGCGCACTACCGCACCGCTCTGGAACTCGCGGAACGCTACCCGGGCGACGCGGGAGTGCTCGCCTCCCTGATGCTCAATCGGATGACGCTGCAGCCGGGCCAGGCCCTGTACCTGCACAGCGGCAACCTGCACGCCTACCTGTCCGGAACCGGCGTCGAGATCATGGGCAATTCGGACAACGTGTTGCGCGGCGGGCTCACCCCGAAGCACGTCGACGTGCCGGAACTGATGCGCGTGCTCGACTTCACCCCGGGCCCGGCGGAGGTGCTGGGCGGCACGCCGGACGACGCCGAAGCCCCCGAGATCGTGTACTGCACGCCGGCGCGCGAGTTCCGGCTGACGCGGTTGACGATCGGTCCCCAGCCGCGCGACGTGACCCACCCGGGTCCGCAGATCCTGCTGGTCACCGAGGGAGCCGTGACGGTCGCGTCGGCCGATCGCAGCATGGAGTTGCCGCGTGGCCGCTCGGTGTGGATCCCGGCGTCCGATCGGGACGTGCGCGTGTCCGGCGCAGGTCAGGTATTCCGCGCCACCGACGGGCTGTAACACGACGGTGCTGCAAGGATGGGGTCACCGTGGCAGTGATGTACGTCAGAAAGGCTCGCGCATGTTCGATTCGCTCCTGGTGGCCAACCGAGGGGAGATCGCCCGACGGGTGATCCGCACGGCGCGGCAGATGGGCCTGCGCACCGTAGCCGTCTACTCCGAGGCGGACGGCGACCTGCCGTTCGTGGCGGAGGCCGACGAGTCGGTGCTGCTGGGCCCCGCCAATCCCGCCGAGTCGTACCGCAACGTGGAGGCGACGCTGCAGGCGGCGCGCTCCACGGGCGCGGCGGCGATCCACCCCGGTTACGGTTTCCTGTCCGAGAACGCCGACTTCGCACGCGCGGTGGTCCAGGCCGGGCTGGTGTGGGTCGGTCCCTCGCCCGAGGCGATCGTCGAGATGGGCGACAAGGTCGCCGCACGCAACATGATGGCCGCCGCCGGCGTGCCCGTCTCCCCGGGCACCGAGGAGCCCCTGGACAGCGCCGGGGCGGCAGTGGCGGCAGCGGCCGGGATCGGCTACCCCGTCATGATCAAAGCGGCCGCGGGCGGCGGCGGGATGGGTATGGCCGTCGCGGAGAACGCCGACGAACTTGCCGCGAAGTTCGAAACGGTGACCGCGTTCGCCGCTCGCACCTTCGGCGACGGTCGGGTATTCATCGAGCGGTACTTCCCGGCGGTGCGGCACGTCGAGGTGCAGATCCTCGGGCTGGCCGACGGCCGCGTGCTGGCGCTGGGCGAACGCGACTGCTCGGTGCAGCGGCGCAACCAGAAGGTGGCCGAGGAGACACCGTCACCCGCGGTCGGTCCCGCACTGCGCGCCCGAATGTTCGCCGCCGCCTCGGCCGCCGGCCAGGCGGTGGGCTACGTCGGCGCGGGGACCGTCGAGTTTCTGCTCGATCCGGCGGCCGGCGAGTTCTACTTCCTGGAGATGAACACGCGGCTGCAGGTGGAACACGGCATCACCGAGACGGTGCTCGGCATCGACCTGGTCGCCGAGCAGCTCCGCGTGGCTGCGGGCGACGCGCCCGGCTTCGACACCGGCGCGGTCGTCCCGCGCGGCCACGCGATCGAGCTGCGCATCAACGCGGAGGATTCCAAGCGCTTCCTGCCAGGGCCCGGCCATATCACGGAATGGATCGAACCCTCCGGTGACGGGATCCGCGTCGATGCCGGCTACACCGGGGGAAATACCGTCACACCGTTCTACGACTCGCTCATGGCCAAACTGATCGCCTTCGGGGAGACCCGCGCGGAGGCACTTGACAAAGCGGCTCGCGCGGTCGAAGGGTTTACTATCGTCGGGCCGAAATCGAACCTCGCGTTTCAAGCGGAATTGCTGGCCAACGCGGAATTCAGGTCCGGAGAGTACGACACCGGTCTGATCGGTCGCATGCGATCGTGACGACGTCACCCACCGGCGCGGAGATAGTGTCCTGCATCACGGGCGTGTCATTTGCCGCCCGCCCGTGACGTCGGTAGGTTCAGTGCGGCCGAAGTTTGTTGCCAGGTCATCAGACGACGTCCGGAAGATATGTAACCACCACCACAGTAAGAAGTGAGGCCGAAGTGGCACTGCCCCAGCTAACACCCGAACAGCGCACCGCAGCCCTGGAGAAGGCCGCCGCCGCGCGCCGGGTCCGGGCGGAACTGAAGGAGCGTCTGAAGAAGGGCCAGACGTCGATCAAGCAGGTCCTCGCCGACGCGGAGAAGGACGAGGCGCTGGCGAAGCTGAAGGTCTCCGCGCTCCTCGAGTCGCTCCCGGGCGTGGGCAAGGTCCGCGCTGCCCAGCTCATGGAGCAGTTCGAGATCGCCGCGAGCCGACGCATCCGCGGCCTCGGCGAGCGTCAGCGCAAGGCGCTGCTCGACGAGTTCGGCTACTGAGCACGTCCCTCCAGACGACAGCCGTGACGACCGAGGCTCCCGGCCATGGGCGAACCCGCGGTCGGGGGCGGCTGTTCGTCGTCTCCGGGCCCTCCGGCGTCGGGAAATCGACGGTACTGGCCGCGCTGCGCGCTGCCCGTCCCGACCTGTGGTTCTCCGTATCGGTGACCACCCGCCCGCCGCGGCCCGGGGACATCGACGGGGTGCACTACCACTTCGTCGATCGGGCGACGTTCGAGAAGATGGCGGCCGCCGGCGAGTTCCTGGAGTACGCCACCTACGCCGGCAACGGCTACGGGACGCCACGGGCGGCCGTCGCCGAGAAGCTGGCCGCCGGTATCGACGTGCTGCTGGAGATCGAGGTCCAAGGTGCCAGGCAGGTCCGCCTGGCACCGGACCTCGGCCCGGACGCGGTGCTGATCTTCATCGCGCCGCCCTCGCGCGACGAGTTGGTGCGGCGCCTGACCGGCCGCGGCACCGAGGACCCTGCCGCAGTGGCGGCGAGGCTGGCCGCCGTCGAGCAGGAGTTGGCCGCCGAGCGGGAGTTCGACCACGTCGTGACGAACACGGTGGTGGCGGACTCCGCTGCCGCCTTGATATCATTGACGACTGCATAGCGCCCGGCCACGTGTGATCGCCGTCGGCGTGAGCATTCCAGCCACCGGCCACATCCCGGCGTCAGGCTGCACCGCGCATGACGTCGCGACCTGACGCACCGGACCGGGTCGACACAGAATCGAGAAGCAATGGACAGCGCCGCCGCGACGCCCGCACAGATCATCGAAGCCGGGATCACCTACCCGCCGATCGATGAGCTGCTCACCAGGGCCAGCTCCAAGTACGCCCTCGCCGTGTATGCCGCGAAGCGCGCGCGTCAGATCAACGACTACTACTCGCAGCTGTCCGAGGGTCTGCTCGAATACGTCGGCCCGCTGGTCGATCCGCTGCCGCGGGAGAAGCCGCTGTCCATCGCCCTGCGCGAGATCAACGCGGATCTGCTGGAGCACACCGAAGGCGTCTGACGAAGACCGGTAGAGACAGCACCGCCGCCACCATGACCGACACCACCCACCCACCCCGGGTGGTGATGGGTGTCGGCGGAGGCATCGCCGCCTACAAGGCCTGCGAACTGATTCGCAGACTGCGGGCCGTCGACGGGATGGCCGCCGAGGTCACCGTCGTTCCCACCGCCAACGCGCTCGAGTTCGTGGGCGCGGCCACCTTCGAGGCGCTGTCCGGCCGCCCCGTCACCTCCGACGTCTTCGCGGACATTCCGTCCGTCGCGCACGTCGCCATCGGTCAGCACACCGATCTCGTCGTCATCGCCCCGGCCACCGCCGACCTGCTCGCGCGGGCGGCGATCGGCCGCGCCGACGACCTGCTCACCGCCACACTGCTGGTCACCCGCGCGCCGGTGCTCGTCGCGCCGGCCATGCACACCGAGATGTGGACCCACCCGGCCACCCAGGCGAATGTGGAGACGCTGCGGTCGTGGGGCGTCACTGTGCTCGACCCCGCGGTCGGCCGGCTCACCGGGGCCGACTCCGGCGCCGGCCGGCTACCCGACCCCGAGCACATCGCCCAGATCGCCGAACTCCTGCTGCACCGCGCCGACGCGCTGCCGCGGGACCTGACCGGGCGACGGATCGTGGTGACCGCAGGCGGCACCCGCGAGCCGCTGGATCCGGTCCGGTTCCTGGGCAATCGATCGTCGGGCCGGCAGGGCTTCGCCTTGGCGCTCGTCGCCGCCGCCCGCGGCGCACAGGTGACGCTGATCGCGGCGAACGCCGACCTGCCGACGCCGCCCGGCGTGCAGCGGGTGCCCGTCGGCTCCGCTGCCGAGATGCGTGACGCGACGCATGCGGCAGCCGACGGCGCGGACGCCGTCCTGATGGCGGCCGCGGTCGCCGACTTCCGTCCCGCCGATTACGCCGCCGCCAAGATCAAGAAAACCCCCGGCGGCCAGCCTGCGCCGCTGGCGTTGACCACGAACCCGGACATCCTGGCGGAGCTGGTGCAGCGGCGCGGCAGCGCCGGGGGCAGCGTCATACTCGGTTTCGCCGCAGAGACCGGAGACGCCACCGCGACCGTCGCCGACTACGGCCGGGCGAAACTGGCGCGCAAGGGCTGCGACTTCCTGGTCGTCAACGACGTCTCGGGCGGCGCCGTGTTCGGTCGGCCGGACAACGCGGCGACGATCGTGGGCGCCGACGGCAGCGAGACCGTGGTGTCGAACGGGCCGAAGGCACTGCTGGCCGCGGCCATCTGCGATGTCGTCGCGCGGCGGCTGTCGGCGCGTTGACGCCCAGCCGGGTGCGATTCGTCGGCGCGTATTCTGCGAAGGGCCGCTGCGGCCGCCAATCGAGGGAGGGATCTTGAGCGCTCGTCTGTTCACGTCCGAGTCGGTGACCGAGGGGCATCCGGACAAAATCTGTGACGCCATCAGCGACGGGATCCTCGATGCGCTGCTCACCCAGGACCCGGAGAGCCGGGTCGCGGTCGAGACGATGGTCACCACCGGCCAGGTGCATGTGGCCGGCGAGGTGACGACGAACGCGTACGCAGACATTCCCGCGATCGTGCGCGACACAGTGCTGTCCATCGGTTACGACTCGTCGGCGAAGGGTTTCGACGGCCGGTCCTGCGGCGTGAACGTGGCGATAGGGAACCAATCTCCGGATATCGCCCAGGGCGTGGACGATGCGCTGGAGACGCGCGAAGGCTCGATGGACGCCGAGGCGGACGCGATCTCCCGGCAGGGTGCCGGCGATCAGGGCCTGATGTTCGGCTACGCCTGCTCGGACACGCCGGAGAAGATGCCGCTGCCGATCGCACTGGCGCACCGGCTGGCCCGGCGGCTGACGGCGGTGCGCAAGTCGGGGCAGGTGCCGTATCTGCGGCCGGACGGCAAGACCCAGGTGACGATCGAGTACGTGGGCGACACCGCTCTGCGGTTGGACGCGATCGTGGTGTCGTCGCAGCATGCCGAGGACATCAACCTGGCCACCATGCTCACCCCGGACGTGCGCAATTACGTGGTGGAGCCGGAGCTGGCCGGTCTGGACATCGACACCCGCGATTTCAAGTTGTACGTGAATCCGACCGGACGGTTCGTGGTGGGTGGCCCGATGGGCGACGCCGGGGTGACCGGGCGGAAGATCATCGTCGACACCTACGGCGGCATGGCGCGGCACGGCGGTGGCGCGTTCTCCGGGAAGGACCCGTCGAAAGTGGATCGCTCGGCGGCGTACGCCATGCGCTGGGTCGCCAAGAACGCGGTGGAGGCCGGGCTGGCCGAGCGGATCGAGGTGCAGGTCGCGTACGCGATCGGCAAGGCGCAGCCGGTAGGCCTGTTCGTGGAGACGTTCGGCACCGAGCAGGTGGATCCGGACAAGATCGCCGGCGCCATTCGCGACGTGTTCGATCTGCGCCCCGGCGCGATCATCCGCGACCTGGACCTGAAGCGGCCCATCTACGCCCAGACAGCCGCCTACGGGCACTTCGGCCGCACCGACCTCGACCTGCCGTGGGAGCGGGCCGACCGCACCGACGCGCTGAAGTCCGCTCTGGGGTTCTGACCTGCACCCCACCCGCCGCGCGGATCAACATCGACGGCGCGGATGAAGATTGCCCCACGAGGCACTCCAGTCACAAAATCGCGATGTTGATCCGCGCCGTCGATGTTGATCCGCGCGGAATGGGCGGCGAAGAGCCGGTATGACGGACCGTCGTGGTATTCACGTTCCATGACCACATCGACCCGCGCCCGTCGGGCCGGTCGGCCGCGACCGCAGACCGTCGCGGTGCATCGCCGGCCGGCCGATCTGCTGCCGGTGGCACGGGTGGTGCTGGACGTCCCGCTGCCGCACCTCGATCGGCCCTTCGACTACCTGGTCGATGCGCGGGACGCGGACGCCGCGCAGCCGGGGGTGCGGGTGCGGGTGCGCTTCGCCGGCCGGATGGTCTCCGGCTTCGTGACGGAGCGTGTGGCGACCTCCGAGCACGACGGCCGGCTGTCTGTGATCGACAAGGTCGTTTCTCCGGAGATCGTGCTCACGGCGCCCGTGGCGCGGTTGTGCCGGGCGGTGGCCGATCGCTATGCGGGCACCATGGCCGATGTGCTGCGCCTGGCGGTGCCGCCTCGGCATGCGCGCGTCGAGGCCGAACCGGACGCTGCCGTTCCTGAACCGGCGGCGGGCGGACGTGACGAGGGCGATCCAGCGCGTGCACCGGCCGACGGAATCCCGGAGCACGGCGACGTGGCACGGCCCGAGGACGGCGTCATTCCCGCGGCGCCGTCCGGCTGGCAGCCGTATCCGTCCGGACCGTCGTTCCTGTCCGCGGTCGCCGAGGGTCGGCCTGCCCGGGCCGTGTGGTCGGCGCTGCCCGGCGAGGCTTGGCCGGCGCGGCTGGCCGAGGCCGCGCGGGCGGCCTGGGACGGGGGTCGCGGGGCGATCCTGGTCGTGCCGGACGGCCGGGATCTGGCGCGGCTCGAGGCGGCGCTGACCGTCGTACTGCCCGCCGGCGAGTTCGTGACGCTGTCCGCGGACCTGGGCCCGGCCGAGCGATATCGGCGGTTTCTGGCGGTCAGTCGGGGGCGGTGCCGGGTGGTCGCCGGAACCCGCGGGGCGGTCTTCGCCCCGGTGCAGCATCTGGCGCTGGTGGCGTTGTTCGACGACGGTGACGATTCGTTCGCCGAGCCTCGCGCCCCTTACCCGCATGCGCGTGAGGTGGCCGCGATGCGGTCCACGGCCGAGGGAACCGCCCTGCTGGTCGGCGGATTCGCGAGAACCGCGGAAGGCGAATTGTTGATCGAGTCGGGCTGGGCCCGTGCCTTGTCTGCGCCCCGGGCGGTCGTGCGTGAGCGAGCGCCACGGGTCGAGGCGGCCGGAGACGACTACTCCCGGGGAGCGGACTCGCCGGCTGCGCGGGCCAGGCTCACCCCTGCGGGATTCGCGGCGGCTCGCGGCGCGCTGGACGCGGGTGCGCCGGTGCTGGTGCAGGTGCCGCGCGGTGGCTATCTGCCCGGCTTGTCCTGTGCCGACTGCAGGCGCCCGGCTCGCTGTCGGCGCTGCCGCGGCCCGCTGGCCGTGCCGCGCGGCGCCCGGACTCCGATCTGCCGCTGGTGCGGCGTGGCCGCACCGCGCTGGGTGTGCCCGGCCTGCGCCGGCACCCGGCTCCGGGCCACGATGACCGGCGCGGTTCGCACAGCGGAGGAGATCGGCCGTGCCTTCCCGGGTGTGCGGCTCGTGACGTCGGCCGCCGGCAGTGTGCGGGACCGGGTGGAGGCGGCGCCGCTGATCGTGGTCGCGACACCGGGCGCCGAACCGTTCGCGGAAGGGGGCTACGGCGCGGCGCTACTGCTGGACGGCGGCCTGATGCTGGGACGGCCGGATCTGCGCGCCGCCGAGGAGACCGTGCGCAGATGGATGGCAGCGGCGGCCTTGGTGCGGCCGGCCTCCGCGGGTGGTCGGGTCGTGATCGGCGCGGATGTCTCGCTCGCCGCGGTGCAGGCGGTGCTGCGGTGGGATCCCGCCACATTCGCCGCCGCGGAGCTGGCCGGCCGGCGGGAACTCGGCTTCCCGCCCGCTGCGGCCATGGCGTCGGTGGAGGGCGGTGAGGCGGCCGTCGGCGGGCGGCTCGCCGAACTGCGCGCCCCGGCGTCCGCGGAGGTCCTGGGGCCGGTCCCAGTGTGGCGGCCAGGGATCGCCGGTTCCTCGGCGGGCGCGGACGGCGCCGACCAACTCGTACGGGCGCTGGTCCGGGTGCCGCCGGGGGACCGCAAGGCGCTCGCCGCGTCGTTGAAGACGCTCGCCGCCGCCCAGTCCGCGAGCAAGTCCGGCGAGCCCGTGCGCATCGAAGTCGACCCTGCCGCGCTCTGACGAAGCCGGAGCGGAGGTTGATGCGAGCTTGAGGCGTGACGTGGCCGTAGTGCAGGGTGTCACGAGCGCCAGCGAGTGCCGCCCGGAACGAAGGTTAGGAGCGCCTCGAGGAGATGCTGCGAGCGTCGGCCGGAGCGGAGGCGAGGAGGGGCGCAGGGGGCACTCCTACGACAAGCGTCAGCGCTGGGCTGCGCGCCGAGCCGCGACGCGCTGCTCCAGCCCCGACTTCACCGCCGGCCATTCGTCGGCCAGGATCGAGAACACGACGGTGTCACGCCACGAGCCGTCGGCGCGCCGGCGATGGTGCCGCAGCACTCCTTCGCGCACGGCGCCCAGCCGCGCGATCGCCGCCTGCGAGCGGTCGTTGATGATGTCCGTCTGGATCTTCACCCGCTCGAAGCCGCACATCTCGAACGCGCAGCCGAGCAGCAGGAGCTTGCACTCCGGGTTGACGGCGCTGCGCCACACGGCAGGGGTGTAGGCCGTCCAGCCGAGGTGCGCCCCGCCGTTCGCCGGATCGACATCACCGATGCTGGATGTGCCGACCACGGTTCCGGCCGTGCCGAGCGGCGAGTCCCCGGCCAGCCGCACCGTGTACATGGCGCGGCCGGCGTGGTCCGCGTCCGCGATCCAGCCGGCCACCTCGCCGGGGCCGGCGGGGCGTGCGCCGCCGTGGTACGCCTTCGCATAGACCGACTCGTCGTCGAGCGCGGAGAACAGCGCGGGCGCGTCGTCGGTGACCGACCGATCGAGCCGCACCACCGTGCCGATCAGCGGCTCGGCTCCAGGATGCCGCGGTGTCATGCTGCGTTCGTCGGAGGCCGTCACCCGGCTCACTCTAAACTGGTGGGCGCGCTCGTCCGGCTTCGGACAGCGCGTGCCGGCGCAAGCCTGTGGCGATCGACGACAGAGGGAGGCAAGATGCGGCTGCTGTTCGCCGGGACCCCGGAACCGGCCGTCGCGTCCCTGAAGGCGCTCATCGGCTCGAGGCACGAGGTGGTCGCAGCGCTCACGCGACCGGACACGCACAGCGGCCGCCGCGGCACGCTCGCGCCGTCGCCCGTGGCCGCAGCCGCCCACGAGGCAGGTCTGCCCGTCCTCAAGCCGGCATCGATCCGCACCGACGAGTTCGCAGCCGAGTTCGCAGCGCTGCACGTCGACGCGGTCGCCGTCGTCGCCTACGGGGCGCTCGTCGGCGAGGCGCTGCTGGAGGCCGTGCCGCACGGCTGGATCAACCTGCACTTCTCGTTGCTGCCGGCTTGGCGGGGTGCGGCACCGGTGCAGGCGGCGATCCGCGCCGGTGATGACGTCACGGGCGCCAGCACGTTCCTGATCGAGAAGGGTCTGGACACCGGTCCCGTCTACGGCACCGTCACCGAGACCATTCGGGCGACCGACACCGCCGGCGACCTGCTGCAGCGGTTGTCGGTGTCCGGGGCGGCGCTGCTGGTGGCCACGCTCGACGGACTGGCCGACGGCACAGTCACAGCCGTGCCGCAATCCACCGACGGGGTGAGCCATGCGCCGAAGGTCACCGTGGCCGACGCCGAGGTCGATTTCCGCCTCCCCGCGCTGGCCGTCGACCGCCTCATCCGCTCCGTCACGCCGTCGCCCGGGGCGTGGGCCATGTCGCGCTGGGGCCGGTTGGGCCTCGGCCCGGTGACCCCCGCGGACGGCGCGGGGATCCGGCCCGTGCCGGGCGAGATCGTCGCGGATAGGAAGCAGGTGCTGGTGGGCACGGCGTCGGGGCCCGTTCGCCTGACCACGGTGCAGCAGCCGGGCAAGCGCGCGGTGCCCGCCGCCGATTGGGCGCGCGGCGCCCGCCTTCAACCCGGCGACCGGCTGGGTGACGTCGCGGGCGAGGCAGTAGCGCACACCGGCCGGCGAGTATGACGCCGCCCCCGGCTACGCCGCCCCCGGCTACGCCGCCGCCCGGTGGCGATGGTGGGCAACGCCGCCGCCCTCGCCCCAGCCGCGGCGGTGGTCGCGATCACGTCGGCGGCCGTGCACCCGGCCGGCGGGATCGGCCGAGCGGTCGTCCGCTCGCGACGAAGCCCCCGCAGGCCGATCCGGCGCGGCAGGCGGCGCTGGAGCTCCTCGCGGCAGTGCGTCAGCGCGGTGCCTACGCGAACCTGGCGCTGCCGCCGATCCTGCGCGAGCACCGACTCGCCGGGCGAGATGCGGCGCTGGCCACCGAACTCGCGTACGGCTCGTGCCGGGCGCTGGGCCAGCTGGACGCCATCATCGGAGCCTGCGGCGACAAGCCGCTCGACGAACTCGACGGTGACGTCCTCGATGCGCTGCGTCTGGGTGCCTACCAGCTGCTGCACACCCGGATCCCGCCCCACGCGGCCGTGTCGGCCACGGTCGATCTGGTCCGCTCGGGCCCGCGTCCGCGCGCTGCCGGTTACGTGAACGCGGTGCTGCGCCGCGTATCGGAACGGGACCTGGACGCCTGGGTCGAGCGGCTCGCCCCCGCGGACGCCGCCGACCCGTTGGCGCGGTTGGCGCTGGCGACGGCGCATCCGCGGTGGATCGTCGCAGCGATGGACGACGCGCTGCGTGCCGGTCGACCGGATGCGGCGGTCGATCCGGGCGAAGAACTGGCCGCCGCATTGGCCGCCGACCACGCCCCCGAGTCCGTGCATCTGGTCGCCCGGCCCGGCTTGGTCGACCGCGCCGAGCTCGTCGCGGAGTCCGGTGGCGCGCCCGGCCGGTTCAGTCCCGTCGCGGTGTACCTGCCCGGCGGCGATCCGGCGCGGCTTTCCGCCGTGCAGCGCGGTGCGGCTGCCATCCAGGACGAAGGCTCCCAGCTGGTCGCGCTGGCCCTGGCGAATGCGCCGGTGGACGGCAGCGACTCCCGCTGGCTGGACCTGGCGGCCGGCCCCGGCGGGAAGGCCGCCCTGCTCGGGGCGACGGCCGCCCAGCGAGGTGCCCGACTGGACGCGGTGGAGCAGGCGCCGCACCGCGCCGATCTCGTCCGTCATGCCACGCACGGGCTGCCCGTGACGGTGCACACCGCCGACGGGCGCGACCCCGGCATGGAAGCGGGCACGTTCGATCGGGTGCTGCTCGACGCGCCGTGTACCGGACTGGGGGCGCTGCGCCGCCGGCCGGAAGCCCGGTGGCGGCGTAGCGAGTCGGACGTCGCGCCACTGGTGCGGCTGCAGGGCGAACTGCTCGCCTCGGCGGCCCGCCTGGTGCGCCCCGGCGGCATCATCGCCTACGTGACGTGCTCGCCGCATCTGGCGGAGACGGCGGGCGTGATCGCGCGGCGGCCGGACGGGCTGGAGCTGATCGACGCCCGCGACTATTTCCCCAACGTCCCGGACCTCGGTGCCGGACCGACCGTGCAGCTGTGGCCGCACCGGCACGGCACCGACGGCATGTTCTGCGCATTGCTGCGCCGCCGCGCCTGATCCCTGGCCTCGCACGCTTCGTGACGGCACGGCACGGTACGGCCCGGCGCCGCGGTGCCGTACACCCGGAGACCGAACCCGCCCGTGCCCGCGGCGGGAGACTCGGTCCGGTCGCTGCCGGATAGGGTCGAGGCCATGACGCACGCGCCGCAGCGCCCCGCGCTGATAGCTCCGTCCATCCTGTCCGCGGATTTCGCGAACCTGCAGCGCGACATCGGCAGGGTGCACGGCGCGGACTGGCTGCACGTGGATGTGATGGACAACCATTTCGTCCCGAACCTCACGATCGGCCTGCCGGTGGTCGAGGCTCTCGCCGCCGTCACCGACCTCCCGCTGGACTGCCATCTGATGATCGACGATCCGGACCGGTGGGCCGTCGGCTATGCGGAGGCCGGCGCGCACAACGTCACCGTGCACGCCGAGGCGGTCGCCGAGCCGGTCAGCACGGCGCGCGACATCCAGGCCGCCGGCGCGAAGGCCGGACTGTCGCTGAAGCCGGGCACCGCACTGGACGACTGGGTGGAGGTGTTGCGCAGCTACGACACGCTGCTCGTCATGACGGTGGAGCCGGGATTCGGCGGGCAGGCCTTCATGGCCGACATGCTGGACAAGGTGCGCCGCGCCCGTGCCATGGTCGACACCGGGCACTTGAACGTGGTCGTGCAGGTGGACGGTGGCATCAATGCGGACACCATCGCGCAGGCGGCCGAGGCCGGTGCGAACTGCTTCGTCGCCGGGTCGGCGGTCTACGGTGCGGCCGATCCGGCTGCCGCCGTGGCCCATCTGCGCGATCTCGCTGCGGCGCAGGTCACATCGTCGCCCTCGTACGGGCCGCGCAGTGCCTCGATGGGGGAGGATGGACGGTAGCCGAACGGATCACCGCTCGGTCGGTTCGTCGCGGCCGCGGCATCGGTCGCCGCCACTGCAGCAGGAGATGGGGTCAGCACATGTTTACCGGGATCGTCGAGGAACTCGGTGAGATCGTTTCCCTCGACATCACAACGGCCGAATCCGGCCCGCGCGATGCGCGCGTCACGATCCGCGGCCCCAAGGTGACCTCCGACGTGGCGCATGGCGACTCGATCGCGGTGAGTGGCGTGTGCCTGACAGTGGTCGGCATCGGGTCCGGAGAGACGACCGGCACCTTCACCGCCGAGTTGATGGCCGAGACCCTGGCGCGCACCACGGCAGCCGGCTGGGCACCGGGCACGCGTGTCAATCTCGAGCGCTCGGTCACGCCCGCGACACGGCTCGGAGGGCACATCGTGCAGGGCCACGTGGACGGCGTCGGTACCGTTATCTCGCGCGTCGAGAACAGCGGCTATGACGACGTCGCCGTCGCCGTGCCGGCCGACATCGGGCGGTACATCGCCGCGAAGGGGGCGGTGGCGGTGGACGGCATCTCGCTGACCGTGATCGATGTGAGTGAATCGCCGGGCGGTGCCACCGGGCCGCAGATCACGACATTCACTCTGGGCATCATTCCGGAGACCCGCGCCGCTACCACCATGGGTCGACTCGTGCCGGGCGATGCCGTGAACGTCGAGGTGGATGTGATGGCCAAATATGCCGAGCGGCTGCTGGACCACGGCGACAGTGCGCAGTACCGGCTGAGGGCGGTGGGCGCGTGACGGCCATCCAGGCTCAGGCTCAGTCCGCAACGCCCGTCCAGCCGGACGCCGCGGCAGGGTTCGACCCCATCGAGTCCGCGATCGCGGAGATCGCCGCTGGTCATGCCGTGATCGTGGTAGATGACGCCGACCGGGAGAACGAGGGCGACCTGATCTTCGCGGCCGAGAAGGCGACTCCCGAACTGGTCGCGTTCATGGTGCGCTATACCTCCGGCTACATCTGCGTGCCGGTCACCGAGGAGGACGCGGACCGGCTGGACCTTCCGCCGATGTTCCGCATCAACCAGGACCGACGGGGCACCGCGTACACCGTCACGGTCGACGCGCGAGAGGGCGTGACCACCGGCATCTCGGCGACCGACCGCGCGCACACCATCCGGCTGCTCGCCGACCCGCACACCACCGAGGCGGACCTTTCCCGGCCCGGGCACGTGGTGCCGCTGCGGGCCAAGGACGGCGGCGTCCTTCGCCGGCCCGGTCACACCGAGGCGGCGGTGGACCTGGCCAGGCTCGCGGGGTTGGCCCCGGCCGGCGCGATCTGCGAGATCGTCTCGGAGCGCAATCCCGGGGACATGGCGCGCGCGGACGAGCTCAAGGAGTTCGCCGCGAAGCACGGTTTGAAGATCATAACCATCGCCGACCTCATCGCGTACCGCCGCCGATCCGAGAAGCTGGTGCGGCGGGTGGCGACGGCCCGTGTCCCGCTGGACTGCGGCGAGTTCACCGCGGTCGGATACGAGTCCAGCTACGACCAGCGCGAACACATCGCGTTCGTCTACGGCGATATCGGCGACGGCGAGGACGTGCTCATCCGCATGCACTCCGAATGCCTCACCGGCGACGTGTTCGGATCACTGCGCTGCGACTGCGGGCCCCAGCTGCAGGCGTCCCTGGAGGCTGTGGCGAAGGAGGGCCGGGGCGCCGTGGTCTACATCCGCGGCCACGAGGGCCGCGGGATCGGGCTCATCCACAAGCTGCAGGCCTACGAGTTGCAGGATGCCGGCCGCGACACGCTGGACGCGAATCTGGATCTGGGCCTGCCCGCCGACGCCCGCGACTACGGCACCGGTGCACAGATCCTGGTCGATCTGGGCGTCAAGTCGATGCGGCTGCTCACCAACAACCCGGCGAAACGGGCGGGCTTGGAAGGGTACGGGCTCACGGTGCTGGGTCGGGTGCCGCTGCCGGTGTCCGTCAACCCGCAGAACTTCCGCTACCTCAAGACGAAGCGTGACCGCATGGGTCACCTGATCGAGGGGCTGGATATCGAGGGATTGGACACCGTATGACGACGAGTATGACGCAGCCCCCGGGTGCTGCCCGTCCGACCGGCGAGGCGGCCCGGTGAGCGGCGTCGGCAGGCCCGACCTGCGGATCGAAGGCGCCTCCGGACTGAGGGTCGCGATCGTGGCCACCAGTTGGCACGCGGATGTCGTGGACGCGCTGATCGATGGGGCGAAGCGCGCGGCGGCCACCGCCGGCGTGGACGGCGTCACACTCGTGCGGGTGCCCGGCTCGGTCGAGATTCCGGTGGTCGCGCAGCAACTCGCCACGAACCATGACGCGGTGGTGGCGCTGGGCGCCGTGATCCGCGGCGGCACTCCCCACTTCGAGTACGTGTGCCAAGCGGTCACCGAGGGGTTGACCCGGGTCGCGCTGGATTCCGGCGTGCCGGTCGGCAACGGCGTGCTCACCTGCGACACCAAGGAGCAGGCCCTCGCCCGATCGGGACTGCCCGGATCCGAGGAGGACAAGGGCGGCGACGCGATGGTCGCGGCGGTGCGCACGGCGCTGACCCTGGCCGAATTGCGGGGCAAGCGACTGGGCGGCGGGATGGGGTTCAAGTGAACGACATGACGGGCTCACCCGGAGCGCAGCCGGCGTCGCGGACGGACCGGTCGGCCGCCGGACCGCTGGTGGTGCGCCCGCGCAAGATCGCGATCATGGGCGCGATCGCGGCGGTGGTGGTGTTGGCGACGATGATCGTGCTCGGCCTCCTGCTGCAGTCCGACGGGATCCCGCTGCGACCGGTCGACAAGATCGGCTTCATGAGTGTGGGCATCGCCGGCGCAGCGGCAATCATGCTGGTGGCACGACCTCGGATCGTGGCGGACGAGAAGGGCATGACGGTCCGCAACGTGCTGGGCGAGACGGTGCTGCCCTGGCCGGTGGTGTTGAAGATCGCCTTTCCGCCTGGGGCGCACTGGGCGCAGGCGGTGCTCGCCGACGACGAGACCCATCCGCTGATGGCGATCCAGGCGATGGACCGGGAGCGTGCCGTCGACGCCCTCAAGGGCATCCGGGCCCTGCACGCCAGGTTCGCGCCGGCGGCGCCCACTCCGTCACCGGAGGCGCTGGAGCGGGCCCGCCGCCGGGCGGTCGCGGAGGCCGCGGCTGCGGCGGCGCGCCCGCTGGGCCGTTTGGAGCAGATCGACCGGCGGATGGCGGAGCAGGGCGCGAAGCCCAAGCGCCGCCGCCGGCCGTAGCGCCTGGTGCGGAACCCCGAAAGCGTGTCGGGGATCTGCTGATCGCCGCGCCGGGCATCGCCGAGGAATTGCCGCTGGTGACGCGGAACCCCGATGATTTCGCGGGCCTCGATCACCTCGTACATATCACCGCGATCCAGTAGCCGCGTGATCTGTCCGTTTTGCCGCTGCACGTGCATCGGCGAAACGGACACATAGGTGCATGTGCAGTCTTGGCGTCCCGTGCTATGCGGACAGAAACACGGTATCGCGGTGCCATTCCAGGAACTCCTGATTCGGGCGGTCGCGCCGGTGCGCCGGGAGGCTGACGACCGTTTTTTCGAGGCCGTAGAACTCTTCGCCATTGCCGAATTCGCTGCGAAGCCTTGGACTCACCCGCAAGCGGAACCGTTCGTCGATTGCGAGATACCCACTGTCGAAGAGCGTGTGGACATCCGAGCGTAGAAGCAGGCCGTTGTCCACGCGATTCTGACCACCGGCGGAGACTGGGAGAATGTGGGCCGCTTGGAGGACCGGCCTGATCTTGTCCCCGGTAATGGAGCATCGGCGGTGATAGGCATCCAGCACGAGTGCTTTGAATGGCGCTTGCCCGAGGCGTGTCGGCATTGCGTATTCGTGGCCGAAGACGGGGCCTGACACTGCACGTAAATCGCCGACGTGTCGTTCCAATACGTCAGTGAGGACTTCCTCGGCGAGGGACAGCGCCTCGGCATCATGGAAGGTCTTCCCTCTGACGATGTTCGGTGACCAGTCGGGTGGTGCCGGAATGGTGGCAGTGACTGGGACGAAGGTTGTCTCACTCAGCATGACGCACCCGATTTCAGGGTCCCCGAGCGCGTCGACGGGCACGTTTCGATACTTCGCGATTGCAGTTCGAAGACCGGACAGATCCGCGACGCCGTTTCCTTCACCGAAGATGCGCCAGGCGTCGGAGATCGGCAACGTGATAGCGCCGTTGAAGATGCCGCCGCCCACCATTCGGTTCTCCGGATACTTGCTCTTGAAGAGGAACGGTTCTCCGGGGCTCAGCGCTGAAAAACCCCCACCGCCAGGAAGCCAGAAATTGACGTCCGTCACGCCAGGCCGCTCCGCGAGGAATTGGTACCAGGATGTGTCTGTCACCCCGACGAACGTCCGCATGGATGCTGAGTCTAGTAACGCGCGCCGCCCGTTCTGGCTGGAGTAGCGCGCCTTTTGGGCCATTTGGATTTCCGATGTGGCGGCACACTTGCGGGTTAATTGTCCGTTCTGCCGCTGCACGTGCATCGGCGAAACGGACAAGGCGCCGTGCAGTCGAGGTGAGGCGGACGGAGTGCGCCATCGCGGTTGCTCCCGTACCGGGTGAGCCGCCGCGGGGCGGGGAACCGCGGACGTGCGGGGTCGTGTACCATGGTCAATTGCGACTGACCCTGTCGAGCGTGATGTATACCTGCGGAACGCGGCGGTAGGGGAGCAAGCGGAGTACCACTCCCACCCGAGCAGCCGAGACGGCAGCCGGGTCCAGGTCTGCCGATGCCGGCGCTGCCGGCGCCGGCACGGGATGCGCGCAGCAGCTGCCGACGCGCATCGACCGATGGTGGCCCCGCGTGCTCATGCCGCGGGGCTTTTTCGTTGCCCGGGCCGATTCCGCGAAGGCGGAGAGGCGCTGGGGCAGCGTCATTGATGCCGCGCGGCGCCCGGCCGCAGACGGTGACGAGCAACAGGAGGACCTCAATCAGCATCGAACCGCGCATCAACGACAGGATCCGGGTACCCGAGGTCCGTCTGGTCGGCGCAGGCGGGGAGCAGGTCGGCATCGTGTCGATCGGCGAAGCGCTGCAGCTGGCCGAGGCGGCCGATCTCGATCTCGTCGAAGTCGCACCTACCGCCCGTCCACCGGTCGCCAAGATCATGGACTACGGCAAGTTCAAGTACGAGACGGCGCAGAAGGCGCGCGAGGCTCGCCGGAACCAGGTGCAGACCGTCATCAAGGAGATGAAGCTCCGCCCGAAGATCGACTCGCACGACTACGAGACCAAGAAGGGTCACGTGGTGCGATTCCTGAAGGCGGGCGACAAGGTCAAGGTGACGATCATGTTCCGCGGGCGCGAGCAGTCCCGCCCGGAGCTGGGCTTCCGGCTGCTGCAGCGGCTCGCGGACGACGTGCTCGAACTGGGCACTGTTGAAAGCGCACCGAAGCAGGACGGCCGCAACATGATCATGGTGCTGGCTCCTGTGAAACAGGCGAAGCCGAAGGCTGCGAACCGCCCCCACCCGGTGGCGCAACCCGACGCGGAGCCGGACGCGGCCGCGAGCTAGCGGCAGCCCTGATCGACGACCGGGCCCCAGCGCAGCCGGAGCCCGGGTGCAATGCCGTGTGCGCACGCGCGCGGCCATGACGGATGAACGAAGGAAAACAACTGATGCCCAAGAACAAGACCCACTCGGGGATCTCGAAGCGGGTGCGAGTGACCGGCAGCGGCAAGATCACCCACGAGGGCGCCGGCAAGCGCCACAACCTGGAGAAGAAGCCGTCCCGCGTCACCCGTCGCATGACGGGGATGCGGGAGCTGTCCGCCAACGATGTGCCGCGCGTCAAGCGCATGCTCGGCATCTGATCAGTCCCACCGTCCGGCGATCCGAGCAGTGAACGCTCACGGATCCGTCCGGTCGCCATTGCAGTTCGAGAAGAAAGTCAGGTGCCCCGATGGCACGCGTGAAAAGAGGCGTCAACGCCGCCAAGAAGCGTCGCGAGATCCTGGAACACGCCTCCGGATACCGTGGACAGCGCTCCCGCCTGTACCGCAAGGCCAAGGAACAGGTGCTGCACTCGTTCCAGTACTCGTACAACGATCGCCGCAAGCGCAAGGGTGATTTCCGGCAGCTGTGGATCACCCGCATCAACGCCGCGGCCCGCGCCCACGGCATGACGTACAACCGCTTCGTGCAGGGCCTGAAGATCGCCGGCGTCGAGGTGGACCGCAAGGTGCTCGCCGAGATCGCCGTGACCGACGACGCTGCGTTCACCGCGCTGGTCAAGCTGGCCCGCGAGGCCGTCCCGGTCGGCGCCGACGCCAAGGACGCCGCCTGATCAAGGCCCGCCACGTCCACGGGCGCCCGGTCGATCCCGCATCGACCGGGCGCTTTGGCGTGGCCCGTGCACATGCCGACGGGGAGCATGCCGCGTGACCGACAGTACCGGCGGGTATGACGCCGCCCCCGGCTCATCGCCGGATGCCCTGACCGACCGCTCCGCCCGGATCGTGGCGGCGCACAAGCTGCTGCGTCGGGCCCGGCGCAGCGAGGCCGGCGAATTCCTGGCCGACGGGGCCCAGGCCGTCCGGGAGGCGGTTGCCGCCGAGCGGGAGGCGCCCGGCACTGTGCGCGAGCTGTACGTCACGGCGCCGGCCGCGGCCCGGCAGGTGGCCATCGTCCGGACCGCGCTGGATCTCGGTATCGCCGTCACTGAGGTCACCGCCAGGGCCGCCGCGAAGCTCTCCGACGCGGTCACCCCACAGGGCATCACCGCTCGGTGCACGCTGCCCGCCGCTTTCGCCGACGGGCTCGGGTCGCTGCTCGCCGGCCGGCCGAGACTCGTGGCCGTGCTGGTGGAGACGTCCGACCCCGGCAACGCGGGCACCATCATCCGACTCGCGGACGCGGCCGGTGCCGACGCCGTGATCGCCGCCGGCGACACCGTGGACCCGTTCGGGCCGAAGGCCGTGCGCGCCTCCGTGGGCAGCGTCTTCCACGTGCCCATCGTGCGGGCGCCGCGGCCCGAGGCGCTGCTGGCGGCGCTCGCCGACGCCGGCATCCGCACGCTCGCCACCACCGGGACCGCGGAGCTCACCCTGCCCGAGGCGGACGCGGCCGGGCTGCTGGCCCAGCCGACCGCCTGGCTGTTCGGCAACGAGGCCCACGGCCTCGCGGACGGCGTCATACAGGCTGCCGACCATGCGATCCGCATCCCCATCCATGGCAAAGCGGAGTCGCTCAACCTGGCTGCTGCTGCCGCGATCTGCCTCTACGCCTCGGCCACCGCGCAACGGCGCTGACCGCCACGTGTCTGCCGGTCGGCGCCGACGCGCGGGTGCGGCCGGCTACTGCCAGCCGTACCGGCGGCGCAGCGCCGCTTCCACCCGGGCATAGCTCGCCTCGTCAAGGGCGGCCGCCTCGCGGCGCATCCCGGTCGGATGCACCCGCATCACGCGGTCGATGTTCACCCACGACGGCCGGTGTTCGCCGTCCCACGACCCGGCGCCGATCGCCACGAAATCCGCATCACCACTGTGGTCCCTGCTGGTGAGCTGGACGGCGAGCACCGTCGGGGTCCGCCCCGCCGGGCCCTGCTCGGCCGCCACCACCAGTACCGGCCGATCCTTGCCGCGCCCGTCGTTCTCCTCGAACGGCACCCACGTCCACACGATCTCGCCCGGATCGGGATCGCCGTCACGCGACGGGTGGTAGGTCATTCGGACCGGACCGATGCTGCGCGGGTCGATCTCCGACGTGGCGTCCGCGCCGTAGCGGCCGGGTGGGGCCTCCTCGATCCGGCCGCGGCCGCGGCTCCCGGCACCTCGCGCCGAGCCCGTCCGCAGGGCCCCCCGCACCGCGCCGGACAGCGCCGACGCCAGCGACGACAACAACGATGAGCGAGGCGACATGCCGTCACCCTAGATGCCGCTGAGCGCGCCGATGCGGGACGGTCCGCTCCGACTCCCTAGAATTGACACGGTGCCCGACGCCCCGGGCGCCGCAGCGCCCATCAACGCTGCGTGAACGAGAAGGTTGCCCATGACGTCACCCGCTGCCGCTGCGGACCCGGTCGATCCCACCGACCCCGCCGCCGTCGAGGCGGCTGCCGCTGCCGCTGCTGCCGCCATCGCTGCGGCGTCGGACCTCGCCGAGCTGGCGCAGGTGCACCGCGATCATGCCGGCGACAAGTCCCCCCTGGCACTGGCCAACCGCGCCATCGGGGGCCTGCAGCCCGCCGCCAAGGCCGCCGCCGGTCGCGCGGTCGGCGCCGCGCGCGCTCGGGTCTCGGCGGCCCTCGCGGACCGGGACGCGGTGCTCAAGGCGGAGCGCGATGCCGCGGTGCTGGTCTCCGAGCGCATCGACGTCACGCTGCCCACCGACCGCTACCCGGTCGGCGGGCGTCACCCGATCCCCGCCATCATCGACCGGGTGAGCGATGTGTTCATCGCCATGGGCTGGGCCGTCGCGGAAGGCCCCGAGGTCGAGGCCGAATGGCTCAACTTCGACGCGCTCAACTTCCCGCCCGATCACCCCGCGCGGGAGATGCAGGACACGCTGTACGTCGGCGAGACCATCGTGGGCGGCCGCGACGGCGCCGATGGCGCACCCTCCGGCCGCGACGGTGCCGATGGCGCACCCTCCGGCCGCGACGGTGGCCTGGTGCTGCGCACGCACACGTCGCCGGTGCAGATCCGCACCATGCTCACCCAGCGGCCGCCGATCTACGTGATCTGCCCGGGCCGCGTCTACCGCGACGACGCCCTGGATGCCACGCACACCCCCGTGTTCCACCAGGTCGAGGGACTGGCCGTGGACAAGGGCCTGACGATGGCGCACCTGAAGGGCACGCTGGATCACCTGGCCCGCGCCATGTTCGGCCCCGACTCCAGGACCCGGCTGCGCCCGTCGTACTTCCCCTTCACCGAGCCGTCCGCCGAGATGGACGTGTACTTCCCGGACAAGAAGGGGGGCGCCGGCTGGGTGGAATGGGGCGGCTGCGGGATGGTCGACCCGAATGTGCTCGTCGCCTGCGGCCTCGACCCGGCGGAGTATTCCGGGTTCGCGTTCGGCATCGGCGTCGAGCGCACCCTGCAGTTCCGCAATTCTGTCCCCGATATGCGGGACATGATCGAAGGCGATGTGCGCTTCACGGCCGCGTTCGCAACGGAGGTGTGAGCCATGCGTGCACCCGTGGAGTGGATCCGCCAGTACGTCGCGCTGCCGGCGACCATCACCCCGAACGAGATCGCCGACGCGTTCGTCCGGATCGGTCTCGAGGTCGAAGCCGTGCACATCGTGCCGCCGACCGACGGCGCGCTGGTGGTCGGCGAGGTGCTCGACATCGAGGAGCTCACTGAATTCAAAAAACCCATCCGCTTCACCCGCGTGGACCTGGGCGCCGGCAACGGGCCGGACGGCACCGATGAGCCCCGCGGCATCATCTGCGGCGCCCGGAACTTCGCCGTGGGCGATCACGTCGTCGTGGCGATGGCCGGGACGGTTCTGCCCGGCGGATTCGAGATCGCCGCCCGCAAGACGTACGGCCACATCTCCGACGGCATGATCTGCTCGGCCCGTGAGCTGGGCATCGGCGACGACCATGACGGCATCGTCGTGTTGGACGCCGGCGCGGAGGTCGGCACCGACGCACGGGAGCTGATCGGCGCGAACGACGCGGTGATCGAGCTCTCCATCACTCCGGACCGCGGCTACACGCTGTCCATCCGTGGCCTGGCCCGGGAACTGGCCGCGGCGTTCGACGTGCCGTTCACCGACCCGGCCGACCGGCCGCTGCGTGAGGCCGGACCGGGCCGCGGCGTCGAGATCGTGGACACGGCGCGCTGTGCCCGATTCGTGGCGGTGGAGGCGAGCGGCGTCGACCCGGCCGCGCCGTCCCCGTGGTTCATGCGACGCCGCCTGGCTGCGGCGGGCATCCGGTCCATCTCGCTCGCGGTCGATGTCACGAATTACGTCATGCTGGAAACCGGGCACCCGCTGCACGCGTTCGACGCCGACACGCTCGACGGCGGCATCGTGGTGCGCCGCGCGGTCGCCGGCGAGAAGCTGCGCACGCTCGATGACAAGGACCGCACCCTCGACGAGGACGACGTCGTGGTCGCCGACCAGTCGCGAGCGCTGTCGGTGGCCGGTGTGATGGGCGGCGCGGACAGCGAGATCTCGCCCGCCACCACGAATGTCGTCATCGAGGCAGCCAGCTGGGACCCGTCGTCGATCTCCCGAACCGTTCGACGGCACCGCCTGCCCAGCGAGGCGGCGCGGCGCTACGAACGGTCGGTGGATCCGGCGATCTCCGCGGTGGCGGCCGAGTCGGCCGCGGCGCTGTTGGTCCGCTTCGGCGGCGGCGTGCTCGGTGGCCGCACCGACGCGGGCTCGGTGCGCGAGGTGCCCACCGTCGATCTCCCGGTCGGGGAGGCGACGCGCCTGGCCGGGCGCTACTACACCCTGACCGACATGGTGCAGCGGCTCGAGCAGGTCGGCTGCCGGGTGGAGGAGCGCGCGGACAGCAAGATCCTGCTGGTCACACCGCCCACCTGGCGACCGGACCTCACCCGCCCCGCTGATCTGGTCGAGGAGATCGCGCGACTGGAGGGCTACGGCACGATCATCCCGATGCTGCCGATCGCACCGGCCGGTTCCGGACTGACCGCCGCGCAGCGCCGCAGGCGCCGAGTGGCCGACGCGCTCGCCGGCGCGGGCCTGACGCAGGTCCTCTCGTTCCCGTTCCTGGGCGCCGGCGACCTGGATGCGCTGGGCGTCGCCGCGGACGACCCGCGACGCCGCGCCGTGCCGATCGCCAATCCGCTGGACACGGACCGCCCGTTGGTGGCCACGACGCTGCTGCCCGGCTTGTTGTCCACTGCGTTGCGCAACCTCTCCCGAGGCTCCAAGGACCTGGCGCTCTACGAGATCGGGCAGGTCGTGCTGCCCGGCGGCGCGACGGCGCGGCCGCCCGTGCTGCCGGTGACCAGGCGCCCGTCCGAGGAGGAGCAGCAGCAGTTGTTCGCCTCCGTCCCGGCGCAGCCCGTGCATGCCGCTGCCGTGCTCACCGGCCAGTGGGAGCGCGCCGGCTGGTGGGGCGCGGGCAGGGCCGCCGATGTCAGCGACATCTTCGCGGTGGCCAGGCGGATCGGCGCCGTCTGCGGGGTGGCCGTCTCGCTGCGTGCCGCGGAACTCGCTCCGTGGCATCCGGGCCGGTGTGCCGCGATCGTCGCCGGTGACGACGGCGCGGCTGCCGCGCGGGTCATCGGCCACGCGGGCGAATTGCACCCGGCAGTCGTGGAGCGGCTCGGGCTGCCCGCCCGCACCCTGGCGCTCGAGGTGGACCTGTCCGCGATCGGGGCGGCGTTGCCGCCGGTGCCGCCCACCGTGTCGCCGTTCCCGCCGGTGCACCTGGACGTGGCGCTGATCGTCGACGCGAGCGTCGACGCGGACACCGTCATGCACGCGCTCCAGGACGGCGGCGGCGACCTGCTCGAGTCGACCCGGCTGTTCGACGTCTACGGCGGCGGCCAGATCGCCGACGGCAAGAAGTCGCTGGCGTTCTCGCTGGTGGTTCGCGCCGCCGACCGCACGCTGACGGTCGCCGAGGCCACCGAGGTGCGGGACGCGGCAGTCGCATCGGCCGCCGCACGCACCGGTGCGGAGATCCGCGCGTGACGAATCCCGCTACGGCCGCGCCCACCGCGCCTTCCCCGTCCGGATCGGCGCCGAGGGGCGCCCTCAGCCAGAAGATGCCACGATGAGTTCCATGAGTTCGCTGTCGTCACCGGAGCTTGCGCATCGCATCGAGAAGGCCGGCTACTACCCGGCGTTGGTGTCGGATGCGCTGGCCATCGCGCTGGCCGACGAGCAGGCCACCGCCCATCTCGTGCACGGCGAGACGACGTTCGACAGCGACAGCGTCCGCCGCCACCTGTCCGTGCTGGCGCTCACCCCGACCAGGCTGCTGCTGGTGCACGTGGACGACCACAGTCCGGAACTGCTGGCGCAGGCGGGCCTGGGTGACCTTGCGCTGGCCGACGATTCGATGCCCGACGCCGAGCGGACGGCGGGCCCGCACGCCGTGGCGACCAGCGAGGCCATCTCGCTGGGCTCGGTCAAGTCGGTGATGATCACGCACGTCGTGCCCGATCCGGTGCGGTACCACCAGGGCGCGCTGGGCCGCGAGATCACCCTGACCATCGCGTGGGGCGCCGTCTCGCGGGTCGACCTGGAGCCGGCGACCTGCGGCGACCCGCAGTGCGAGGCGGACCACGGCTACTCCGGATCCATCACCGGCGACGACCTGTCGCTGCGGATCTCCGCGGACGCGGACGGCCCGCAGGCGGTCGGTGATGCGCTGGCCTTCGCGCGAGCGCTGTCCGCCGCGACGGCGCGGAACTAGCGCGGTCGGCGGCGGCATGGCGGAGGCGGCGTCCCCGGGGCAGTCGGATATGACGGCCCCCGGGCCCGTCGGCCGCGAGCCGGCTCGCACGGCGCCGGACGACCCGGTGGTGCCCCGTTACGGAGCGGGCACGCTCGGCGCGGTGCTGCCGGGCGCGGCGGCGGCCCTCGGTGTCGAGACGGGTTTGCCCGCACTGACCTTTCCCCGCGTCGAACGCGCCTGCGTGGCGTTGATCGACGGGCTCGGTGCCGAGCTTCTGGCCGAGAGCGCGGCGGACGGCGATGCGCCGTTCCTCGCCGAGCTGATGACGGCGGGCCGCCCGGACGGGCAGCCGCAGCGGTTGCGGGTGGGCACGCCGACCACCACCGCCACGTCGATGGGCTCGTTCGGGACCGGGCTGCCGCCGGGCCGGCACGGCCTGGTCGGCTACCGGGTGCGTGACCCCGCGCGCGGCGCGCTGCTGAACGAGCTTCAGTGGGACCCCTACACGGACCCGGTTGACTGGCAGCCGCGACGGACGGTTTTCAGCCGGTTGATCGACGGTGGAGTGGACGTGCTCAACATCGGCGCGGAGGAGTTCGCCGGGTCGGGGCTGACCGTCGCGGCGTTCCGCGGCGGTGCGTTCACCGGAGCCAAGAAGCTGGCCGACCGGGTGGATGCGGCGCTGGCCATGCTGTCCCGGCCCGGCCGCCGGCTCGCCTACCTGTACTGGGGAGCCGTGGACACGGCCGGCCACGAGCACGGCTGGCGCTCCGCGCCGTGGCGCGCCGAGGTCCGGGCGCTGGACCGGCAGCTGGCCCGACTGGCCGCGGCGCTGCCGGCCGGCACCCTGCTGGCGGTCACGGCCGATCACGGCATGGTCGACGTGCCGCACACCGCGCGGCTGGACATCGCTGATCATCCGGCCCTGCGTCGGGATGTCGCACTCTTCGGCGGCGAGCCGCGTCTCGTGCAGCTCTATTGCCGGGACGGCTCGTCCGCGGCGGTCGCCCGCACGGCCGCCCGCTTCGCCGACGCGGTGAACGACAGGGCGTGGGTGCGCACGCGCGGCGAAGCCATCGACGCGGGCTGGTTCGGGCCGGTCGATGACCGCATCGCGCCGCGGATCGGCGATGTGCTGGTCGCCGCCCGCGGGGATTTCGCGCTCATCGATTCGGCGACGATGCACGAGAAGGCGCTGAAGCTGATCGGTCACCACGGGTCGCTCACCGACGCGGAACAAACCGTCCCGCTGCTCACCACAGTGGTCTGACGGCAGCGCGTGCCGAGTTGGCCCGGCCATCGTGTATCGTCATACACATTGATGCATAAAGTTGCAGCTTGCTCTCGATACGGGGGATCGGTTCATGACGTTTCGCATCGCGGTGGCGGGCGCGTCCGGCTACGCGGGCGGCGAGATCCTGCGCCTGCTATTGGCGCATCCCGACGTCGAGATCGGCGCGGTCACGGCGCACTCCAAGGCCGGGGACCGGCTCGGCGCACACCAACCACACCTGCTGCCCCTCGCCGATCGCGAACTGCAACCCACCACTGCCGAGGCGCTCGCCGGGTATGACGCCGTCTTCCTGGCGCTGCCGCACGGGCAGTCGCATGCACTCGCGGCCGAGCTGGATCCGGGCACCGTCGTCATCGACTGCGGCGCCGATCATCGCCTGACCGATCCGGCTGCCTGGCAGCGGTTCTACGGAGGTGAGCATCCCGGCGCCTGGCCATACGGGTTGCCGGAGCTCCCCGGGCGGGTCGACGGCGAACTGGTGCCGGCTGTGCTGCGCGAACCGTTGCGCGGGGCGAGCAGGATCGCGGTGCCGGGCTGCTATCCGACGGTCACATCGCTGGCGCTGGCCCCGGCGCTCGCCGCGGGTCTGGTCGAACCGGACGTTGTCGCGGTCGCCGCTTCCGGCACCTCCGGTGCGGGCAAGTCGCTCAAGCCGCATCTGCTCGGCAGCGAAGTCATGGGAGCCATGTCCGCCTACGGTGTGGGCGGTACGCACCGGCACAGCCCCGAGATCGTGCAGAACCTGTCGATCGCCGCAGGCGCCGCCGTCACGGTCTCGTTCACACCGCTGCTGGCACCCATGCCGCGCGGGATCCTGGCGACGGTGTCGGCGCCCGCAAAGCCCGGTGTCGACCTCGCCCGGGTCCGGGACGCGTACGAAAAAGCCTACGGCGCAGAGCCTTTCGTGCACCTGCTGCGCGAAGGCCAGTGGCCGTCCACCGCGATGACGCTCGGCGCCAATACGGCCGTGCTGCAAGTCGCGCTCGATCCGACGGCCGGACGCGTGGTCGCCGTCGCCGCCGAGGACAACCTCACGAAAGGCACTGGCGGCGCCGCCGTCCAGTCGTTCAACCTCGCCGTCGGTCTTCCCGAGACGCTCGGCCTTCCCATCGCAGGAGTGGCACCGTGAGCCCTATCGATCCGAGTCGCACCACCCGGCCCGGCGCCCGAGCACAGGGCGGGGCGGCACGATGACGGCACCCGCGCAGAGCGAGAACATCGGCGTGACGGCCGCTGCCGGCTTCCGAGCGGCCGGGGTCACTGCCGGACTGAAGCAGTCCGGCAAACCCGACCTGGCGCTGGTGGTCAACGACGGTCCGATCCGCGCAGCCGCCGCCGTCACCACTTCCAACCGGGTATTCGCCGCCCCGGTGAAGTGGACCCGGCAGGCCGTAGCGGGCGGCGAGATCGACGCCGTCGTCCTGAACTCGGGCGGCGCCAACGCCTGCACCGGCATTCCCGGCTACGCGGACACCGTCGCCACCGCGGAGTATGTCGCCGCGGCGCTCGGCACCGGGTCGGAGCGGGTTGCCGTCTGCTCCACCGGACTCATCGGCGAGCGGCTGAACATGCCGTTGCTGCTGGGCGGCATCGATGGCGCCGTGGACGCGCTCACCGTGACCGGCGGAGAAGATGCCGCACATGCCATCATGACGACCGACACGGTGCCCAAGACGGTGACGATCACGGCGAACGGCCCGGGCGGTGCCTCGTTCACCGTCGCCGGCATGGCCAAGGGCGCGGGCATGCTCGCCCCGGGCCTGGCCACCATGCTCGTCGTGCTCACCACCGACGCGGTGGCCACGGCTGCGGAGCTGGACACCGCGCTGAAAGCCGCGACCCGCGTCACCTTCGACCGGCTCGACTCCGACGGCGCCATGTCCACCAACGACACCGTGCTGCTGCTCGCCTCCGGCGCCAGCGGCATGGAGCCCGGTCCGCAGGTGCTCACCCAGGCGGTCACCATGGTCTGCGACCAGCTCGCCGAGGCACTGATGGCCGACGCCGAGGGCTCCACCAAGGACATCGAGATCGAGGTGCGCCGCGCCGCCACCGAGGACGACGCCGTCCAGGTCGGCCGAGCCGTGGCCCGCAACAACCTGGTGAAGACCGCGTTCTTCGGCGGTGACCCCAACTGGGGCCGCATCCTGGCCGCCGTCGGCACGACCACGGCCGCGTTCGACGCGGACGAGCTGGACGTGGCGATCAATGACGTCTGGATCTGCCGCGGCGGATCCGTGGGCGACGACCGCTCGCTGGTGGACCTCACCGGCCGCCTCGCCCACGTGGTGATCGACCTCAAGGCCGGCGGCGCCACCGCCACCATCCGCACCAACGACCTCTCCCACGGTTACGTGCACGAGAACTCGGCCTACTCGACATGAGCGAGGAACTATGACGCCGCAACCGGCCGCTGCACCCTCCCGCGCCGCCCAGCCCGGCATCGAGCAGCGCAACGCCGCGGATCTCACCGACGCTGCCGCGCGCGCCGAGGTGCTGGCCGGGGCGTTGCCCTGGCTGCGTCGCTTCGCCGGATCCGTGGTCGTCGTCAAGTACGGCGGCAACGCCATGGTCGACCCGGCGCTGCAGCGGGCGTTCGCCGCGGACATGGTCTTCCTGCGCACCGTCGGTCTCAAACCCGTCGTCGTGCACGGTGGCGGCCCGCAGATCTCCGGCATGCTGCAGCGGCTCGGCATTCCCGGCGAGTTCCGCGGTGGATTCCGCGTCACCACCGCCGAGGCCATGGACGTGGTGCGCATGGTGCTGGTCGGCCAGGTGGGCCGCGAACTGGTCGGCCTGATCAACCAGCACGGTCCGCTCGCGGTCGGCATGAGCGGCGAGGACGCCGGCCTGCTCACCGCCACCCGCCGCACCGTGCTCGTGGACGGGGTTTCCACCGACGTCGGGCTGGTCGGCGATGTCGCGTCGGTCAACCCGGATGCGCTGTCCGACATTCTTGCGGCCGGTCGCATCCCGGTGATCGCCACCGTCGCTCCCGACGAGCACGGCGTGGTGCACAACATCAACTCGGACACCGCCGCGGCCGCGATCGCCGAGGCGCTGCACGCCGCGAAGCTCGTCATCCTCACCGACGTCGAAGGCCTGTACGCCGACTGGCCGGACGAGTCGTCGCTGATCAGCCGCATCTCAGCCGACGCGCTGGCCGCACTGCTACCGGACCTGGCCTCGGGCATGGTGCCCAAGATGGAGGGCGCGCTGCGAGCGGTGCGCGGAGGGGTGCCGGCGGCGCACATCATCGACGGCCGCCGCGCCCACGCCATCCTCCTGGAGATCGTCACGCAGCAGGGCATCGGCACCATGGTCGTGCCCACTCTGGAGGAACAGTCATGAACAACCCGAGTGTGACGCAACCGGCGGGCAATGCCGTCGCCGGCCGGCGCTGGGCCGCGGCGCTGATGGGCAATTTCGCCACGCCGACAATCGAGCTCGTCTCCGGCAGCGGCGCCGTCGTCACCGACGCCGACGGCAACGAGTACCTGGACCTGCTGGGCGGCATCGCGGTCAACGCCCTCGGCTACGCACACCCGGCGATCGTGGCGGCCGTCTCCGAGCAGATCGCCCGACTGCCGCACGTCTCGAACTACTTCTCCGATCCGCCGGTGATCGCGCTCGCCGAACGGCTCAAGGAGATCTCCGGAGCCGGCGATTCCGGTCGGGTGCTGTTCACCAACTCCGGCACCGAGTCGAACGAGGCCGCGTTCAAACTGGCCCGGCTCACGGGCCGGCCGCGCATCATCGCAACGGAGAACAGTTTCCATGGCCGCACCATGGGCGCCCTGGCCATGACGGGGCAGCCCGGCAAGCGGGACGCGTTCGAGCCGATGCCGCCCGGGGTGGAGTTCGTGCCGTTCGGTGACGCTGCGGCGCTCGCGGCCGCCGTGGACCGCGACCCGGGCAGCGTCGCCGCCTTCATCTGCGAACCGATCCAGGGCGAGGCCGGCGTGCGTCTGCCGCAGCCCGGCTACCTCGCCGACGCGCGCCGCATCACGGCGACGGCCGGCGCCCTCTACGTACTGGACGAGGTGCAGACCGGGATCGGCCGTACGGGAACCTGGTTCGCGCATCAGCGTGCGGGCATCACCCCGGACGTGATGACCCTGGCCAAGGGACTCGGCGGCGGCCTGCCCATGGGCGCCGTCATCACCTACGGCGCGGCCTCGACGATATTCACCCCTGGATCACATGGCTCGACGTTCGCCGGTAACCCGGTCTGCGCGGCCGCCGCGCTCGCCGTGCTGGACACGATCGAGTCCGAGCATCTGCTCGACCATGTCGATGCCCTCGGCAAACACATCACCGGCGCGATCGAGGACCTGGCGCACCCGCTGGTCGCCGAGGTGCGCGGCGCCGGTCTGCTCATCGGTGTGCAACTGACCCGCCCGGTGGCCCGCGCCGTGCACGACGCCGCGCTGCAGGCGGGTTTCCTCACCAACGCGGCCGGAGCCGACGTGCTGCGGCTCGCGCCGCCGCTCGTCGTCACACAGGCTCAGACCGACTCGTTCGTGGCCGCGCTGCCCGGCATCCTCGACGCGGCGGCTACCACACCCCTGGCGCGCTGAGCGCCACCACTCGACACGACTCCCAAGGAGCATGGACATGATCCGGCACTTCCTGCGCGACGACGATCTCACCCCGGATGAGCAGACGCAGGTCCTCGACCTGGCCGACGCCTACAAGTCGGGCGCCGACACCTCCGCACCGTTGGCCGGCAAGTCCGTCGTCGTGCTGTTCGAGAAGAACTCCACCCGTACCCGGCTGTCCTTCGAGATCGGCATCAACCAGTTGGGCGGCCAGCCCGTGATCGTGGACGGGCGCACCTCGCAGATGGGTCGCGAGGAGACGATCGAGGACACCATCCGGGTCGTCTCCCGCTACGCCGACGCCGCGGTATTCCGCACGTTCGCGCAGCGGCGCATCGACGCCATGGCCGGCGCGGCCACCGTCCCCGTGGTCAACGCGCTCACCGACGAGTTCCACCCGTGCCAGGTGCTCGCCGACCTGCAGACGGTACGGGAACGCAAGGGGCCCCTGCCCGGCGTCACGCTCACCTACCTCGGTGACGGCGCGAACAACATGGCGCACTCGCTGATGGTGGGCGGCGCCACCGCAGGCATGCACATCCGCATCGCCGCGCCGGTGGGCTTCGACCCGAACCCGGACATCCTGCAGGACGCGAAGAACGTCGCCGGCTCGACCGGCGGCTCCATCGAGCTCGTCACGGATCCGCACGCCGCGGTGGACGGCGCCGACGTGCTGGTCACCGACACCTGGACCTCGATGGGCCAGGAGAACGACGGCCTGGACCGGTCCACGCCGTTCCGTCCGTACCAGGTGAACGACGATCTGCTCGGCCGGGCGGCCGGCGGGGCGATGGTGCTTCATTGCCTACCCGCGCACCGTGGCATGGAGATCACCGACGAGGTGATCGACGGCCCGGCCAGCGCCGTCTGGGACGAAGCGGAGAACCGGCTGCACGCGCAGAAGGCATTGCTGACGTTCCTGTTCCGCACCTCCGGGCTGGTCTAGGGCCGATGTCCGTCCCCCCCTCCGGACCGCTGCCCGCGACGAAGGCAGCCAGGCTAGGCCGCATCACCGCGCTCATCACGGAGCGCGAGATCCGGTCGCAGACCGAGCTGGCCGCTCTGCTCGCCGACGAGGGCACCCCCGTCACCCAGGCCACCCTGTCCCGGGACCTGGAAGAGCTGGGTGCGTTCAAGCTGCGGGGCGTGGACGGCGGCGCCGGGAACTACGTCATACCGGAGGACGGACACCTGCGGCCGATGACGGGCGGCACCTCCCGGCTGGGACGCCTGCTGGCCGACCTGCTGCTGTCGCACCATGCGTCCGGCAACATCGCGGTGCTGCGCACGCCGCCGGGCGCCGCGCAGTTCCTGGCGTCGGCGATCGACCGCGCCCAGCCGGACGGCGTGATCGGCACGATCGCCGGCGACGATACCGTGATGCTGGTCGCGGCTGAGGGCATCACCGGCGCTGAACTGGGCGCGCGGCTGGCCGGCTACGCGGCCGGCGAGACGGAAGCGGAGAAGGGCACGGTGGACCGATGACATCACCCGGGGCGACAGGAGAGTCCGGCGCAGGGCCGACGTCGCTGTGGGGCGGCCGGTTCGCCTCGGGACCGGCGCCGGCGATGACGGCACTGTCGAAATCGACGCAGTTCGACTGGGTGCTGGCGCCCTACGACCTGCGCGGCTCGAAGGCCCACGCCACAGTGCTGCACGCGGCCGGCCTCCTCACCGACGACGAATTCGCCCGCATGCACGCCGGGTTGGACGCGCTGGCGGTCGACGTGGCGTCCGGAGCCTTCGGGCCGGAGGACGGCGACGAGGATGTGCACACCGCCCTGGAGCGCGGCCTGATCGACCGGGTCGGCGCCGAACTCGGGGGCAAGATCCGGGCCGGGCGCTCCCGCAACGACCAGGTGGCCACGCTCTACCGGCTGTATCTGCGGGACGCCGCACATCGGGTGGCGTCCGCCGTGACCGACCTGCAGCAGGCCCTGATCGACCAGGCACGGGCCCATCCGCAGGCACCGATGCCCGGCCGCACCCACTTCCAGCACGCGCAGCCGGTGTTGCTCGCACACCACCTCGCCGCGCACGCCCAGGCGCTGGCCCGCGACGTCGACCGGCTGCGCGACTGGCAGCGGCGGCATTCGGTGTCCCCCTACGGGTCCGGTGCGCTGGCCGGCTCCTCGCTGCACCTGGACCCCGCGTCGGTGGCGGCGGATCTCGGCCTGGAAGGCGGCCCGGCCGCGAACTCGATCGACGGCACGGCCTCCCGGGATTTCGCCGCCGAGCTGGCATTCTGCTTCGCGATGCTCGCGGTGGATATCTCGCGCTGGGCGGAGGAGATGATCATCTGGTCCACCGTCGAGTTCGGCTACGTGCGGCTGCACGACTCCTACTCGACCGGCTCGTCGATCATGCCGCAGAAGAAGAACCCGGACATCGCGGAGCTGGCGCGCGGCAAGGCCGGTCGCATCATCGGCAATCTGACCGGACTGCTGGCGACGCTCAAGGGCCTGCCGCTCGCCTACAACCGGGATCTGCAGGAGGACAAGGAGCCGCTGATCGACTCGGTCGACCAACTGGAGCTGGTGCTGCCCGCGGTGACAGGTATGACGCAGTCCCTGGCGTTCGCCACCGACCGGATGGCGTCGCTGGCCGGTGCGGGCTTCTCGCTGGCCACCGATATCGCGGAGTACCTGGTGAAGCGCGGCGTGCCGTTCCGAGTGGCGCACGAGGCGGCCGGCGGGTGCGTGGCGCTCGCGGAGTCCACCGGCCGGGAGCTGGACCAGCTCACCGACGCGGAGTTCGCCCGGATCCACCCGGCGCTGGACCCGGGCGTGCGATCCGTGCTCACCGTGGCCGGCTCGCTGGCCTCGCGCGACTCGGTGGGCGGCACCGCGCCGATCCGGGTTGCCGAGCAGCTTGCGGCGCTGGCGGAGCGGGTGGCCGCGGACCGGGCCTGGGCGGCGGGCGCCCGGTGACCTACCGGACTGCCGGGTCCGCCCCGCGCCCGCCCGCCCCCTCAGCGTTTGCGCACTCATCGCCTGGTCGCGCACTCCGCACGGTGCGCGACCAGGCGAAGAGTGCGCAAACGCGAGTCGGGCCCGGCGCCGGCGAGCCGCTGTCCCGGGACTTCTTCGCCCGCGATCCGGAGACGGTGGCGCGCGACCTGATCGGCCGAGTTCTGGTGGCGGCCGCTCCGGACGGCGGCGAGCCCATCCTGCTACGGCTCACCGAGACCGAGGCCTATCACGGCCAGCAGGATCCCGCCTCGCACGCGTTTCGGGGGCCGACCCCGCGGACCGCCGTCATGTTCGGTCCGCCGGGGTTCCTCTACACGTATTTCGTCTACGGCATGCACTGGTGCGCGAACATCGTCACCGGCGTGGACGGCGAGGCCTCGGCGGTGCTGATGCGTGCCGCCGCCGCGGTCGGCAACGTGGACGCGCTCCGGCTGCGGCGCCGCTCGCCGTCCGGCTCGGTACCTCGCGACGTCGATCTCGCACGGGGGCCGGCTCGGTTGGCCGGCTGTCTGGCGCTCGGCCGAGCGGACTCCGGCGCGGACCTGCTCGGTTCCGATGCGCCGTTCTCGGTGCACGCCGGCGATGGGATGCCGCGCCCGGTGGCCGCGGGGCCGCGGGTGGGTGTGGCGGCCGGCGCGGAGACCCCGTGGCGGTTCTTCGAGGTCGGCGAGCCCAGCGTCACGACCTACCGCCGGGGCGGGCGGCGGCGCGGAGAGGCGTAGCGGCATCTGCCCGACGTTCCGCCCCGCCGCCCTTCCGCGATGATCAAAGTGCGCTGCGATGATCAAAGTGCACGATTGGTGACTCCAGTGGCGGGTGGGACCAACTTCGTACGCGCGGCGCACTTTGATCATCGCGGGGAGGAGGTCCGGGCCGCTCGGGTACGGAGGCGACTGGAACTCGGGCGGCTGGCAGAATGCCAACCGTGACCGATACCGCGACCAGCCCACCCGCCGAACGCCCTGCCTCCATCCTCGACGAGCTCGAATGGCGCGGACTGGTGGCGCTGTCCACCGATGCCGAGGCGCTGGCGGCGCACTTCGCGGCCGGGCCGGTCACCGTGTACTGCGGCTTCGATCCGACGGCCCCGAGCCTGCATTTCGGCAATCTCGTGCAGCTCGTGCTGCTGCGCCGATTGCAGCGCGCCGGTCACCGGGTGATCTGCCTGGTGGGCGGCTCCACGGGGCTCATCGGCGATCCGAGGCCATCGGCGGAGCGCACGCTCAAGACGAAGGAGCAGACGGCGCAATGGGTGTCGGGCATCCAGCAGCAGATCCGCCCGTTCCTGGATTTCGACGGCGACAATGCGGCCCGCATGGTCAACAACCTGGACTGGACCGCGCCGCTGAGCGCCCTGGACTTCCTGCGGGACATCGGCAAGCACTTCCGGGTCGGCACGATGATACGCAAAGAGATCGTCGCCGCGCGGCTGGCCAGCGACGAAGGGATTAGCTACGCGGAGTTCAGCTACCAGATCCTGCAGGCGCTGGACTTCCTGCACCTGTACCGCGAATACGGCTGCACCCTGCAGACCGGCGGACAGGACCAGTGGGGCAACCTCACCGCCGGCGTCGACCTGATCCGCAAGGCAGACGGCGGCACCGCGCACGTCCTGGTCACCCCGCTGCTCACCGACTCGAACGGCGTCAAGTTCGGCAAGTCCGAGGGCAACGCCATCTGGCTGAGCGCGGAGATGACCTCGCCCTACGCCTTCTACCAGTACTGGCGGAACATCGAGGACGCCTCGGTGATCCTGCTGCTCAAAGTGTTCACGGACCGCACGCATGACGAGATCGCCGAGCTCGAGCGCAGTCTGGCCCAGGAGCCGCACCTGCGCCGCGCACAGCAGGTGCTGGCACGCGATGTCACCGCCCTGGTGCACGGTGAGGAGGCCGCCGACGCCGCCATCGCCGCCGCAGGTGCGCTCTTCGGACGCGGTGACGTGACCGCCACCGATGCGTCGTCGCTCCGGGCGGCGCTGTCCGAGGCAGGGCTCGTGCAAGTAACCGCGCCGCTGCCCACCATCGCGCATCTGATGCAGGACGCAGGGCTGGTCTCGTCGCTGTCCGAGGCGAGGCGTGCCATCGCCGACGGCGGCGCCTACCTGAACAACGAGCGAGTCACGGACCCCGAGTACGTGCCCGGCGCCGGTGACCTGCTGTTCGGGTCCCTGATGCTGCTGCGGCGGGGGAAGCGGACCGTGGCCGGCGTCGAGCTGTCGCGGGCCTGACGGCCGGGTATGACGGCGCGGCGTGATGCGCGGCAGCGGTTCGGCACGTCCGATGCGATATCCGGCCGCGGCCGCCCGCGAGCGTCACGACCTGTGGCCCAGGTCACCGAAGCGGGCCGGCGGGGTCCCTCGTTCGGGCTATGGCACTCAAGACGTTGACCTGCAATAATGGGCAGTCCTGGAGAGATGATCAGGCGATTTGACACTCACGCGGGGCGACCGTAATGTTCTTCCTGTTGCTCAGCGCGGCCTACGGGCCGGAGCGACAAACCCCCGAGAAGCAACTCCGGGACAACCGGAGAGGCTTCGTCTTGCCCTGTGAAGGGTCTGGCGGATCGGGTCGGGCCGAGCGGTTTGACACCGCGTACCGGACCGAGTAGCGTTAATCGGGTTGCCCCCAAGGCGGTCGGAAGGCCGCGGCGGGTGCGCGTCCGTTCCTTGAGAACTCAACAGCGTACCGAAAGTCAGTGCCAACTTTTTATTAAACCCCGGCACTCGCGGCGGCCATCTGGTCGGCGTCGAGTGCAGGGATTCCTTTGGTACATAACGAGCAAACCAGCTCTATATGGACCAGTGATCGGGTATCTTACTTGCCAGTAAGTGCCTATCTTCATTTTTGTCAATCGGGTCGCCGAGTCATTCGTGACGAAGCGACCGCGGTTTATAGACATCAACGGAGAGTTTGATCCTGGCTCAGGACGAACGCTGGCGGCGTGCTTAACACATGCAAGTCGAACGGAAAGGCCCCTTCGGGGGTACTCGAGTGGCGAACGGGTGAGTAACACGTGGGCAACCTGCCCCTAGCTCTGGAATAACACCTGGAAACAGGTGCTAATACCGGATGATAACTGACGAGGGCATCCTTGTCGGTTCAAAGTTTTTCGGCTAGGGATGGGCCCGCGGCCTATCAGCTTGTTGGTGGGGTAATAGCCCACCAAGGCGACGACGGGTAGCCGGCCTGAGAGGGCGACCGGCCACACTGGGACTGAGATACGGCCCAGACTCCTACGGGAGGCAGCAGTGGGGAATATTGCGCAATGGGCGAAAGCCTGACGCAGCGACGCCGCGTGAGGGACGACGGCCTTCGGGTTGTAAACCTCTTTCAGCTCTGACGAAGCGAAAGTGACGGTAGGAGCAGAAGAAGCACCGGCCAACTACGTGCCAGCAGCCGCGGTAATACGTAGGGTGCAAGCGTTGTCCGGAATTATTGGGCGTAAAGAGCTCGTAGGCGGTCTGTCGCGTCGAATGTGAAAACCCGGGACTCAACTCCGGGCCTGCATTCGATACGGGCAGACTAGAGTTCGGTAGGGGAGACTGGAATTCCTGGTGTAGCGGTGAAATGCGCAGATATCAGGAGGAACACCGGTGGCGAAGGCGGGTCTCTGGGCCGATACTGACGCTGAGGAGCGAAAGCGTGGGGAGCAAACAGGATTAGATACCCTGGTAGTCCACGCCGTAAACGTTGGGCGCTAGGTGTGGGGGTCCTTCCACGACCTCTGTGCCGCAGCTAACGCATTAAGCGCCCCGCCTGGGGAGTACGGCCGCAAGGCTAAAACTCAAAGGAATTGACGGGGGCCCGCACAAGCGGCGGAGCATGCGGATTAATTCGATGCAACGCGAAGAACCTTACCAAGGCTTGACATGTACAGGAAAGTTCCAGAGATGGTTCCCCCGCAAGGTCTGTACACAGGTGGTGCATGGTTGTCGTCAGCTCGTGTCGTGAGATGTTGGGTTAAGTCCCGCAACGAGCGCAACCCTCGTCTTATGTTGCCAGCACGTTATGGTGGGAACTCATAAGAGACTGCCGGGGTCAACTCGGAGGAAGGTGGGGATGACGTCAAATCATCATGCCCCTTATGTCTTGGGCTTCACGCATGCTACAATGGCCGGTACAATGGGCTGCAATACCGCGAGGTGGAGCGAATCCCAAAAAGCCGGTCTCAGTTCGGATTGGGGTCTGCAACTCGACCCCATGAAGTCGGAGTCGCTAGTAATCGCAGATCAGCAACGCTGCGGTGAATACGTTCCCGGGCCTTGTACACACCGCCCGTCAAGTCACGAAAGTCGGTAACACCCGAAGCCGGTGGCCCAACCCTTGTGGAGGGAGCCGTCGAAGGTGGGATCGGCGATTGGGACTAAGTCGTAACAAGGTAGCCGTACCGGAAGGTGCGGCTGGATCACCTCCTTTCTAAGGAGCATCTGGCCATTCATTTGGTCCAGGCCACTACGCCGGCGAGTGTTCGGCGGTGGTGCGCTCATGGGTGGAACACTGACTAGTTCGGTCATTCTTCGCGTCTTCACGTCCAGTACAGCGAGTGGCTCGTGTTCGCACGGGCGCAAGCAGGAACGAGTGCAGTGCAAGAGGGATGACCGTAGGTACGCTGTTGGGTCCTGAGGGAGCGGACAACCGTTTCTTCATCGGGCCAATCCTGCGTTGAACGGCCGGCAATGTCGGCGCTGCAACGATCACGGGGTTGGGTACGCCCGTACCTTGAGAACTGCACAGTGGACGCGAGCATCTTTGTGGCTAAGTTATAAAGAGCACACGGTGGATGCCTAGGCACCAAGAGCCGAAGAAGGTCGTAGGAGGCTGCGAAAAGCCTCGGGGAGCTGCCAACCGAGCTGAGATCCGAGGATGACCGAATGGGGAAACCCGGCAGGAGTCATGTCCTGTCACCCATGCCTGAACACATAGGGCATGCGGAGGGAACGTGGGGAAGTGAAACATCTCAGTACCCACAGGAAGAGAAAGCAACCGCGATTCCGTTAGTAGTGGCGAGCGAAAGCGGAAGAGGCTAAACCGTTCGCGCGTGATAGCCGGCAGGCGTTGCGCGATCGGGGTCGTGGGACCATCTGGTCAGATCTGCCGATCTGACGGGGAGTAAGAAAATTACGCATTAGGCAAATGACATTGGAAAAATCAGGCACAGAGGGTGACACCCCCGTAGCCGAAAATGCGTAGTCTCCCTGGGATGTGTTCCCAAGTAGCAGCGAGCCCGTGAAATTCGCTGTGAATCCGGCGGGACCACCCGCTAAGCCTAAATACTACTTGGTGACCGATAGCGGACTAGTACCGTGAGGGAAAGGTGAAAAGTACCCCGGGAGGGGAGTGAAATAGTACCTGAAACCGTGTGCTTACAATCCGTCGGAGCGAGCTTTAGGGCTTGTGACGGCGTGCCTTTTGAAGAATGAGCCTGCGAGTTAGTGGTACGTGGCAAGGTTAACCCGTGTGGGGAAGCCGTAGCGAAAGCGAGTCCGAACAGGGCGATTGAGTCGCGTGCTCTAGACCCGAAGCGAAGTGATCTACCCATGGCCAGGATGAAGCGACGGTAAGACGTCGTGGAGGTCCGAACCCACTTCAGTTGAAAATGGAGGGGATGAGCTGTGGGTAGGGGTGAAAGGCCAATCAAACTTCGTGATAGCTGGTTCTCCCCGAAATGCATATAGGTGCAGCGTCACGTGTTTCTTATCGGAGGTAGAGCACTGGATGGTCTAGGGGGCCCACAAGCTTACCGAAATCAACCAAACTCCGAATGCCGATAAGTGAGAGCGTGGCAGTGAGACTGTGGGGGCTAAGCTTCATAGTCGAAAGGGAAACAGCCCAGATCGCCGGTTAAGGCCCCTAAGCGTGTGCTAAGTGGAAAAGGATGTGGAGTCGCCCAGACAACCAGGAGGTTGGCTTAGAAGCAGCCACCCTTGAAAGAGTGCGTAATAGCTCACTGGTCAAGTGGTTCCGCGCCGACAATGTAGCGGGGCTCAAGCACACCGCCGAAACCGCGGCATTCGCACTGTGATCGGCCAGGTTCTCCTGGTCCAGTCGTGCGGATGGGTAGGGGAGCGTCGTGTGGCGAGCGAAGCGGCGGGGTAACCCAGCCGTGGATGCCACACGAGTGAGAATGCAGGCATGAGTAGCGAATGGGGAGTGAGAAACTCCCCCACCGAATGACCAAGGGTTCCTGGGCCAGGTTAATCCGCCCAGGGTAAGTCGGGACCTAAGGCGAGGCCGACAGGCGTAGTCGATGGACAACGGGTTGATATTCCCGTACCCGCGAAAGAGCGCCCATGACGAGGCCGGTAATGCTAAGCGCCCGAGCCGGCGGACTCCTTCGGGAGACCAAAGGTAAGCGCGCGACCCGAGCCGGTAGTAGTCAAGCGATGGGGTGACACAGGAAGGTAGCTCCGCCAGTCAGTGGTAATACTGGTGTAAGGGTGTAGGTAGTTCCGGTAGGCAAATCCGCCGGGATGTTGATCTGAGACCTGACGCATAGCCGATTGAGGCGAAGTGAGTGATCCTATGCTGTCGAGAAAAGCCTCTAGCGAGCTCTGAGCGGCCCGTACCCCAAACCGACACAGGTGGTCAGGTAGAGAATACCAAGGTGATCGAGCGAACTATGGTTAAGGAACTCGGCAAATTGTCCCCGTAACTTCGGAAGAAGGGGAGCCGAGGTGCGTGAAGCCCCTTGCGGGTGGAGCGCGTTTCGGCCGCAGAGACTAGAGAGAAGCGACTGTTTACTAAAAACACAGGAGCATGCTAAGTCGCAAGACGACGTATATGCTCTGACGCCTGCCCGGTGCTGGAAGGTTAAGAGGACCGGTTAGCTCTTCGGAGCGAAGCTGAGAATTTAAGCCCCAGTAAACGGCGGTGGTAACTATAACCATCCTAAGGTAGCGAAATTCCTTGTCGGGTAAGTTCCGACCTGCACGAATGGCGTAACGACTTCTCTACTGTCTCAACCATAGGCTCGGCGAAATTGCACTACGAGTAAAGATGCTCGTTACGCGCGGCAGGACGGAAAGACCCCGGGACCTTTACTATAGCTTGGTATTGGTATTCGGTTCGACTTGTGTAGGATAGGTGGGAGACTTTGAAGCTGATACGCCAGTATCGGTGGAGTCAACGTTGAAATACCACTCTGGTCGTACTGGATATCTAACCTAGGTCCATGATCTGGATCAGGGACAGTGCCTGGTGGGTAGTTTAACTGGGGCGGTTGCCTCCCAAAGAGTAACGGAGGCGCCCAAAGGTTCCCTCAGCCTGGTTGGCAACCAGGTTTCGAGTGTAAGTGCACAAGGGAGCTTGACTGTGAGATCGACGGATCGAGCAGGGACGAAAGTCGGGACTAGTGATCCGGCACCACCTTGTGGAAGGGGTGTCGCTCAACGGATAAAAGGTACCCCGGGGATAACAGGCTGATCTTGCCCAAGAGTCCATATCGACGGCATGGTTTGGCACCTCGATGTCGGCTCGTCGCATCCTGGGGCTGGAGTAGGTCCCAAGGGTTGGGCTGTTCGCCCATTAAAGCGGCACGCGAGCTGGGTTTAGAACGTCGTGAGACAGTTCGGTCCCTATCCGCCGCGCGCGCAGGAGTCTTGAGGAAGGCTGTCCCTAGTACGAGAGGACCGGGACGGACGAACCTCTGGTGTGCCAGTTGTTCCACCAGGAGCACGGCTGGTTGGCTACGTTCGGAAGGGATAACCGCTGAAAGCATCTAAGCGGGAAGCTCGTTCCAAGATGAGGACTCCCACCCTTTGTGGGGTAAGGCCCCCGGCTAGACCACCGGGTTGATAGGTCGGAAGTGGAAGCACGGTAACGTGTGCAGCTGACCGATACTAATAGGCCGAGGACTTACCACAAAAATGCTACGCGTCCACTGTGCGGTTCTGGAGATACGGGCGAGCCGGCTCTCGAATCAGAGCCCGGCCCCATTAACTCCATAGAGTTTCGGCGGTCATAGCGAGGGGGAAACGCCCGGTCCCATCCCGAACCCGGAAGCTAAGCCCCTCTGCGCCGATGGTACTGCGTGGGCCACCACGTGGGAGAGTAGGTCGCCGCCGGACATTCATTCCGAAAGGGAGGTCGAACGTTTCTTTACGAAGCGTTCGGCCTCCCTTTCGGCATTTCTGCGTGATGCAGCATGGCAGCGGTAGGACGGGATCAAGGAGTGTCACATGGCCGACGATGAGCGTCGCGAACGCGAGAACCGGCAGCGGTCGCATCAGGGCGGTGGGTTCGGGAGCGACCGTTCGACCGAACGCGGCGAACGGGGCGGTTTTCATCGGGATCGTGCATCGGCGCCGCGTCGGAGCGACCAGCCCGGCGCATGGCACGAGCGTGGTTCACGCGGCGCGAATTCGAGCGGGGAGGATCGCGCGCGCCGACGCGACGGTGATGGTCAGAGCGGCAACCGGCCGCCATGGCAGGACCGCGGCGGCCGGCCGGCTGGCGCGGGCCGCGGCGCGGGCCCTGATCGCGAGGGCGGGAGCGGGTTCCGCGGCGGTGGTGGGAGCGACGGTCCGCGCCGGGACCGTGGAGGCTTCGGCCGTGATGGCCGATCCGGCGGCGGCCATGTCGGTGATCGTGGGGGACCGCGCGGCGGGGATCGTGGCTATCGTGGCGAGCGGTCGGCTGAGCGCGACGGGTCTTTTCGCGGGGCACCGTCCGGCGACGGCCGGCCGACTCAGCGACGACCGTGGCAGGACCGTGGCCGGGCGCCTTATGCGAACGAGGGCCGCGTCGACCAGGGACGACCGTGGCAGGACCGTGGCCGGGCGCCTTATGCGAACGAGGGTCGCGTCGACCAGGGCGGCCACCGAGGGCGTGATCAACGGGACCCCGGCTCCGCCGACCGTCAGCGCTGGCAGGATCGGGAACCTCGTGAGCCTCACGACGGTCGATGGCGCGATTCCAGCCGCGACGAGCGGCGCGGCGGCTTGGAACGCCCGCGGTACGGCGATGGCGGATACCGCCACGGTGACGAAAGGAATGACAGACGGGGACCTCGGGCGTCGCTCGGCGGTGGACGGGGCGACCCGCGGTCATGGCAGGACCGAGGCGCGCGTGGTGACCGGCCCACGGAGAGCCGGTACGGGAGCGACGCACGGTCCGGCGGAGCGCGCGCGCCCCGGCAGGATCGCGGGTCGCGCGACGGGGCCGGGCGCGGAGACCGTTCTCGCGGATTCCACCGGGACGATCGTTCCTCGACGGCTCGGGCCGAACGCACGCCATGGCAGGACCGACCCGGCCGGGATCGCGGCCCTCGCGACGCTTCGCAGACCCGGGACGAGCGGCCCCCGCGCCGGCGATGGGACACCGAGGGCGCCGATCGGCAGCTGTACGGGCGGGGGCCGCGCTCCGACCGCGATCGCTCGCAGGCCGCTCGCCCATGGCAGGACCGCGCGGACCGCGGCGGATACCGGCAGGACGATCAGCGGGGCCAGCGACCCCCTCGCTCTCAGGACAGTGCGGCCGACCGCCACGAGCATGGTCGTTCGGATCACCAGCGACACGACCGCGACCGCACCTTCGGTGGGGGGTTCGCCGACAGCCTCGGCCTCGGTACGCCGACCGCGTCGCGGGCGGACAGCCCTCATGCGGACAGCGCTGATGGACGCCGCGGGGGATTCGATCGGGGCACTGGGCGAGATCAGCGTCATGGCAGGCACTCCGGCAAGGGCGCCGGCGCGCGGCATGGCGGCGACCGCGAACAGTACCGCGACGAGGACCGCCCGGTGCGCGAGAAGCCGACCGGCTCCCGGGTCCGACCCGAAGACGTCGACCACACCTGGCCCGAGATCCCGGAGTGGGTGGACATCCGGGCGCTGGGCGGCGAGGTTCGTGCCGACCTGCGGGGTCTGAGCAAGCAGGGCGCGGAGTTCGTTGCGGGACACCTCGCGGCTGCCGGCGAGCTGGCCGAGACGGACCCCGAACAGGCCTGGGAGCATGCGCGGGCCGCGCGTTCCCAGGGCGGCCGTGTCGCCGTTGTCCGGGAGACCGTCGGCCTGGTCGCCTACCGGGCCGGCAAGTGGTCCGACGCGATCGCCGAACTGCGCGCCGCACGCCGCATGGCCGGCGGCCCCGGCCAGCTCGCCGTCATGGCCGACTCGGAGCGCGCGCTCGGCAGTCCGGAGCGCGCCATCGAATTGTCCAAGAGTCCGGAAGCGGCGCAACTCGATGACGAAGCTGCGGCCGAGCTCGCCATCGTGACCGCCGGCGCCCGGTCCGACCTCGGGCAGCACGAGGCGGCCCTCGCCGCGCTGCATGCCGCGGCCCGCGCCGTCGAGCCGGCGGCGGACTTCGCCTACCGCGTGTACTACGCCCTGGCGGCGAAGCTTCTGGAGGAGGGCCGAGCCGCCGAAGCGCTGACGTGGTTCGTGCGGGCCGCCGACGCGGATGCCGACGATGAGACGGATGCTGCCGAACGGGCCGAGTCGCTGGCGAATGGTGGCGACGGCTCACCGAGCGATGAGGCTGAAGAGGCCGAGGAAGTCGGCTGGCCTGATGAGGCCGAGGGAGTCGAGGAAGCCGCCAAGCCTGATGAGGCCAATGAGGCCGACGATGCTGACGGCGAGTCGGACGCCGATTCCGAAGCGCCGATCGACGACGAACAGCACGGATCCCCGTCATGAGCGATCCGTCCGCCTCGGATGCGGCGCCGCCGGCGCTGCTGGACGACTATGACGCGCTACTGCTGGATCTCGATGGCACGCTGCTTTTGGCCGGCGCCGTCATCGAGCACGCCCCACAGGCGCTCCGCCGCGCCCGGCAGCGCGGCAGACACATCCTGATCGTCACGAACAACGCCTCGCGCACCCCCGCTGAGGTGGCGAAACGGCTGTCCGAACGGTCGATGCGCATCGACGCCGAGGAAGTCGTCAATTCGCCACAGGCGGCCGCTGCGCTGCTGGCCGCCGCGCATCGCGAGGGCGACGCCGTTCTGGTGGTGGGCACCGACGCTCTGGACGAGGCCGTGGCCGCGGTCGGACTGCGCCCGGTGCGCTCCGCGGACGACCATCCGGTCGCTGTCGTGCAGGGCTACAGCCCGGACACCGGCTGGCGCGACCTCGCCGAGGCGTGCCTTGCGATCCGCGCCGGAGCGGACTGGGTGGCCACCAACGCTGATTCGACGCTGCCCACCGATCGCGGGATCCTGCCCGGCAACGGCGCGATGGTCGCCGCTCTCGTCGTGGCGACCGGCGCGCAGCCGCGGGTCGCCGGCAAGCCGGAACGCCCGCTACTGGACGCGGCTGTGGCGCGCGTCGGCGCCCGGCGGCCGCTGGTGGTCGGGGACCGGCTGAACACCGACATCGCCGCTGCCGCTCATGCCGGGCTGGACAGCCTGATGGTGCTCACGGGAGTGAGCACGGCTGCCGATCTGCTCGGCACCCAGCCGTCGCTGCGGCCGACCTACGTCTCGGCGGACCTGCGCGGGCTGACCGGCGAGGCACCTGTGGTGCGGCTCGCCGCCGCCGCGGATGACGACGCCCTGCGCTCCGCGCTCGACGCGCTGCGCGACAACTGAGCATCGCGCCACGCCACGGCGTTGGGCGTGCCACTGTCGGCTACCGTAGGACCATGACGCCGACCCCTGTGCCACCCGACCCGTTGACTGCGGTGGAGCGAGATCTGGCCACGCTGGACGCGGTGGCGCTCGACGAGCAGGCGGCCGTGTTCGAGGAGATGCACCGTGTCATCACCCAGGTTCTGGGCGGTACGGCGCCGCAGCCGGAACCGGGCCCCGACGACGGAGCTCGGTGACAGATGGGTGGTCAGCGGCTGGATACCGCGCTGGTGGCGCGCGGCCTCGCGCGGTCACGCACGCACGCTGTGCGGCTCATCGCCGACCAGCGAGTCCGCGTCGCCGGTGCTACCGCGCGCAAACCCGCGACTCCCGTCGATGACGCCACAGACCTGACAGTCGACCCGGGCGACGACTGGGCGTCTCGCGGCGCGCACAAGCTGATCGGCGCCTTGGACGCATTCGGCGTACACGTCACCGGGCGGAGGGCACTGGATGCCGGCGCCTCCCACGGTGGCTTCACCGACGTGCTGCTGCAGCGCGGCGCGAGCGCGGTGGCCGCCGTCGATGTCGGCACCGGCCAGCTGGTGCCGCGCCTGGGCGCGGATGAGCGGGTGCACGTCTACGACCACACCAACATCCGCGACCTCGACCCCGCATCGGCGCAGCGGATCGCTGCCGACCTGGGCGGCGCGGCCGATGTGGTCGTCGCCGATCTGTCCTTCATCTCGCTCACGCTGGTACTCCCGAATCTTCTCGCCCTGGCCGTGCAGGATCCGGGTCCGGCCGGGGCCGACGTGCTGCCGATGGTCAAGCCGCAGTTCGAGGTGGGCAAGGGCAGGCTGGGCGCGCACGGTGTGGTGCACGACCCGGCCCTGCGGCAACAGACGGTGACGGCAGTCGCCAGTGTGGCGGCGAGCGCCGGCTGGGGCGTGGTGGCCGTCGCGCCGTCCCCCCTTCCAGGACCGAGCGGAAACGTCGAGTACTTCCTGCACCTGCGCAAAGACGCGCCGATCGACGACGACCGCACCCGCCGGCTGGTGCGTCGCGCGGTGGAAGGAGGCCCGCGATGAGCGTCCCGACGGCGCCCGGCACCGGAAACACCCGGGCGGTGCTCGTGGTCGCCCACACCGGCCGGCCGGATGTCGCCGAGATCGCCGACCACGTCTGCGCCAGACTGGCCGCCGCCGGCATCGAGCTGGTGGCGTCCGAACCGGAAGCAGCCGAACTGGGACTTCCACCGACCACGACCGTCGACGGCCGGCCGGAGCCCGAACTCGTGCTGACCTTGGGCGGTGACGGGACCCTGCTGCGCGGAGCGGAGCGGGCACGCGAGGCCGGCATCCCGGTTCTCGGTATCAACCTGGGCCGGGTCGGTTTCCTCACCGGAACGGACGCGGAACATCTGGACGTCGCCCTGGACGCGGTGATCGCCGGCAACTACGACGTGAGCGAACGCATGACGGTCGATGTCCGGGTGGAGACCGACGGCATCGTCACCGCCGCCGGCTGGGCGCTCAACGAGGTCAGCGTCGAGAAGTCGACCCGCGAACGCATCCTGGACGTCGTCGTGGAGGTCGACGGCCGCGGTATCTCTGCCTACGGTTGCGACGGAGTGCTGTGCGCCACCCCCACCGGATCGACCGCCTATGCGTTCTCGGCGGGCGGTCCGATCGTGTGGCCGGACGTGCCCGCGCTGCTGGTGGTGCCCTCCAACGCGCACGCGCTGTTCGCCCGGCCGCTGGTGGTCAGCTCCGCCTCGACGGTGACCGTGCACATCGACCCCGACGGGCACCAGGCGATCCTCGCCTGCGACGGCCGGCGCATCGTGCCGATCCCGCCCGGCTCTCGCGTGCACATGCGCGGCGGCACCCAGCCGGTGCGGTTGGCCCGGCTGGGCGGCGAGCCCTTCACCGACCGCATCGTTCGGAAGTTCTCCCTGCCGGTGCACGGCTGGCGCGACCGGCGACACTGACCTGCGTGGCCGTTCGACACGCCCGTGACGTCGCGATTGTGGACAATCGGCCCACGCGTGACGCGCCGTGGGGGCGGTGCGATAGCGTGGCGCCATGCTGGCCGAGTTGCACATCTCCGGCCTCGGCGTGATCGAGGATGCCGTCATCGAACCTGCGCCGGGGCTCACCGTGGTGACCGGTGAGACCGGCGCAGGCAAGACCATGATCGTGACGGCGTTGGGTCTGATCTGCGGCGGCCGCGCCGACTCCGGCCGGGTGCGGCAGGGCGCCGCGCGCGCGGTCGTCGAGGCACGGTTCGTCGCAGAGGCCGCGGGTAGTAACGACGAACAGGACGCCGCCCGCGGCCGGCACCTGCTGGATGCCGCGGAAGCAGTGGGCGGCGACGTGGACGACGACGGGTCGCTGCTGGCCGTGCGATCCGTGTCGGGCGACGGCCGGTCCCGGGCGCACGTCGGTGGCCGGTCGGCGCCGGTGGCCGCCCTCGCGGAACTGACCGAGCCGCTGGTGGCGGTGCATGGCCAGGCCGAGGCGATGACGCTGCTGCGGCCGGCGAATCAGCGAGCGGTGTTGGACTCCTATGCCGGGCTGGGCGACGACCTTGCCGCCTACCGGGCGATGCGCGCCGAATGGCTCGACATCGTCGCACGGATCGACGAGAAGGCCTCGCACGCACGAGATCTCGCCCAGCGCGAGGCGCTGCTCCGGCTCGGTACCGAGGAGATCGCCCGCGCGGAACCGCGGGCCGGGGAGGACCACGAGATCGCCGCTGACGTGCGCCGACTCAGTGACGCCGACGCGCTGCGTGCGACCGCCACCGGGGCGCTCACCGCGCTCGTGGGGTCGCTGGATGTCGGGTCGTCGGGCGACGAGCCGTCGGCGGCCGGATTGGTGCAGCATGCGATACGCCTGTTGGAGGCGGCGTCCGATCCGGAGCTGTCCGCCCGCATCGACGATCTTCGCGGCGCGCTCGCCGTGCTGGGCGATGTGGGTAGCGATCTCGCCGTCTACCTGGACGATCTGGACGCCGACCCGGAGCGGCTGCAGGCGCTGCTGGAACGGCAGGCAGTGTTGCGCGCCCTGGTCCGCAAGTACGGGGCGGACGTCGATGCGGTCCTCGCCTGGGCGCGCGATGCGGCGGCGGAGCTGGCCGGGCTGGACGGCTCGGACGAGGCGATCGCCGCGCTGCGGGCCCGCGCCGAGAAGCTGGGCGTCGCGGTGACGGCCGCGGCCAGGGCGATCACGCGGCGCCGGACGAAGGCCGCCGCGGCGCTGGCAGAGGCCGCCACCGCCGAACTCGCACACCTGGCCATGGGCAAGGCGCGGCTGATGGTGGCCGTCACGCCGCTGCCGGAGCTGGGCGCGGACGGTGGCGATCATGTCGAGCTGCTGCTGGCGGCGCACGCCGGGGCGCCGGAGATCCCGGTGGCGCGGGGCGCGTCCGGAGGTGAGCTGTCGCGGATCATGCTGGCCCTGGAAGTCGTGCTGGCGGGGGCCGACCCGGTCTCGACCCTCGTCTTCGACGAGGTGGATGCCGGCGTCGGCGGGCGAGCAGCCACCGAGATCGGCAGCAGACTGGCCGCACTGGCCGTCCGGCACCAGGTGATCGTGGTGACCCACCTGGCTCAGGTCGCCGCGTTCGCGGACAAGCATTATGTGGTCGATGCCGATGCCGACGGCAGTGTCGGCGCCTCCTCGGTGCGCGCCGTCGACGGGGACGAGCGCCTGGCAGAACTGGCCAGGATGCTCGGCGGCACCGACGGTGCCACGGCGCGGGCGCATGCGCAAGATCTGCGCGTGGCCGCGACGTCCCCCTGAGGAGCCGGCCGCAGCTGCCACACGAACACGGTCAAACGCCTGTGAATCTGCACGAATCGTCCCCACTACCACGGTGAACACGGCCACACGTCGTGACGCGCCGCATTCACGTCCACACGATCCGTGCCGTGGGCTGGGACGATGGGCGCATGAAACTCATGTCCCGCACCCCGCAGCATGTCGACGGGTCGATCGGCGTCGCGCGCATCTCCCGGAATACGGGGGCCCTGCTGGAGCGGGTCGGACACGGGGATGTCGTCATACTCGATCAGGTCGATCTGGACCGGTCCACGGCCAACGCGCTCGTCACCGCCGGTGTGCAGGCGGTGGTCAACGCGGCGCCGTCGGTGTCGGGGCGCTACCCGAATCTCGGTCCGGAGATCCTGCTCGCCGAGGGCATCACGCTGATCGACGAGGTCGGCGAGGACATCTTCGGCCGGATCAAGGACGGCTCCAAGATCCGGCTGAACGACGGCGGCGTCTATGCAGGCGACACGCTGATCGCGCAGGGCACCGAACAGACGCCCGAGTCGATTGCCGACCTGCTCATCGAGGCCAAGGCCGGCATGGCGGCGCAACTGGAAGCATTCGCCGCCAACGCCATCGAATACATGAAGCGGGAACGCACCCTGCTCCTGGACGGCGTGGGAATCCCGGCAATCGCCACGCCGATCGCCGGCAAACATGTGCTGGTGGTCACCGCGTCGCCGGACACCGCAGCCGAACTGAAGAAGCTTCGGAAATACATCTCCGATTTCCACCCGGTGCTGATCGGAGTGGACAGCGGTGCAGACGCTCTCCTCGCCGCGGGCTACAAGCCGAAGCTCATCGTCGGCGACCCGGAGAAGATGGCCGCCAAGACGCTGCAGTGCGGCGCGGAGGTGGTGATCCCGGCCGATGTCGACGGCCACGCGGCGGGACTGGAGCGGCTGCAGGATCTGGCGCTGGGCGCGGTGACGTTCGCCGCCGCCGGCACCAACGAGGACCTGGCGCTGCTGCTGGCGCACGACAAGGACGCGGCGCTCATCGTCACCGTCGGTATGCACGCGGCGCTTACCGAGCTGCTGGACCGCGGACGGGGCTCCGCAGCCTCCACGTTCCTGATCCGCATGCGCGTGTCCAACAGGCTCGTCGAGGCCTCGGCGGTGCTGCGCCTGTACAAGGCCCGCATCTCCTGGTGGGTCGTGCTGCTACTGGTGATCGCGGCAGCGGCCGCGATCCTGGCCGCGTTGCTGGTGTCCGACGTCTCGGGGGCGTACGCGAATCTGATAGCGGGCTGGTGGAACGACGCCGTGGCCTGGGTGAAGGGGCTGTTCTAGATGATCTCCATGCGGTACCACATCGTGTCGCTGGCTGCGATCTTCCTGGCGCTGGCGCTGGGCATCGTGCTGGGCGCGACCAAGATCAACTCGCCGCTGCTGGCCGGACTGCAGGGCGACAACACCCAGCTCTCCACCCAGCGCGACGAATTGGCGGCCCACCAGACCAAGCTGGAGGACCGCGTCGCCTCCGATGCGAAGTTCGCGTCATCGATCGGCCCGCTCGCGGTGCGCGGCACGCTGCCGAACGCGCAGGTCGTGGTCATCACCACGGACACCGCCGACCCGGCCGACCGTGATGCCGTGCTGTCGCTGCTGTCCCACGCCGGCGCGGTGGTGACGGCGCAGGTGCAGATCACGGCGGACTTCACCGACCCGGCGCGCGCCGGGCAGCTCCGCGACCTGGCGATCGCCAACCAGCCGGTCGGCTCCCAGCTCCCGGAATCCTCCCAGGCCGGAACGCTGGCCGGTGGATTCCTCGGCACGCTGCTGCTGACCGGAGCCGACGGCAAGACGTTCGCCACCCCGGAGGAGGCCACTGCGGCGCTGTCGGCGCTGTCGGCCGCCGGCTTCATCTCCGCGTCCGGCCCCGTGGCCCCCGGTCGGTCCGTGGTGATCGTGGACGGGCCCGCCCGCACCAGCGACTCGGCCGTCGACCGGGCCCAGGCCGTGGTCGACATGGCTGCCGCGCTCAAGCAGACCGCGGCGGGCGTCGTGCTGGCCGGCCGCACCGGCTCGGAGGGCACCACCGGCTCGGTGGGTCTCACCCGCGCCGACACGGCCGCCAGCGCGCTGGTCTCCACCGTCGATGACGTCGATATCGATGCAGGCCGCATCGCCGCGGTGCTCGCCCTGGTGGAGCAGAACGGCGGTGGTGTCGGCCGGTACGGGCTCGGCGCGAACGCCACGGCGCCCGCGCCCACCCTCGCGGTGGGGTAGCAGCCGGGGGCTGCGTCATACCCGGATCCCGGGCGGCCGTCGGGGTGAGTCGGCGCGCGCCGGTGACCGGTCCGGGGTGCGGCGGACCGCAGCGCCCCGCCGTGTCCCGGTGGCGAGCGGCCCGAAGATGTTAGAGTGAAATCCCGTGGAGCGGTGGCCAGTCGGCGGCCGCGAGAGCCGCGGGAGACGCCTTGGCCGGATCGGTAACCGAGAGCCAGCACACCAAACACATCTTCGTGACCGGCGGCGTGGCATCGTCGCTCGGAAAGGGCCTGACGGCGTCCTCGCTGGGGCGCCTGCTCACCTCTCGGGGCCTGAAGGTCACCATGCAGAAGCTGGATCCGTACCTGAACGTCGATCCCGGCACCATGAACCCCTTCGAGCACGGCGAAGTCTTCGTCACCGAGGACGGCGCCGAGACCGATCTCGACATCGGCCACTACGAACGGTTTCTCGACCGGAACCTGACCCGCGACGCGAACGTGACCACCGGGCAGGTGTACTCGGCGGTGATCGCGCGGGAGCGGCGCGGCGAGTACCTGGGCCACACCGTGCAGGTGATCCCGCACATCACCAACGAGATCAAAGACCGGATCTACGCCATGGAGCAGGCCGATGAGCGGGGAGCGCGGCCGGACGTCGTCATCACCGAGATCGGCGGCACCGTCGGCGATATCGAGTCCCTGCCGTTCCTGGAGGCCGCCCGGCAGGTGCGCCACGACCTGGGCCGGGACCACGTGTTCTTCCTGCACGTGTCGCTGATCCCGTACCTGGCGCCGTCCGGCGAACTGAAGACCAAGCCGACCCAGCACTCGGTGGCGGCGCTGCGCAACATCGGTATCCAGCCGGATGCGCTGGTGTGCCGTTCCGACCGGGAGATACCGCAGGGACTGAAGAACAAGATTTCGTTGATGTGCGACGTGGACGCCGAGGCCGTGGTCGCCTGCCCGGATGCGCGCTCGATCTACGACATCCCCAAAGTGCTGCACGCCGAGGGCCTGGACGCCTACGTGGTGCGGCGGCTCGGGGTGCGGTTCCACGATGTCGACTGGACGCAGTGGGACGAGCTGCTCGACCGGGTGCATCACCCCGACGAGACGGTGCGCATCGCGCTGGTCGGCAAGTATGTCGATCTGCCGGACGCGTACCTGTCGGTGAGCGAGGCGCTGCGCGCCGGCGGATTCGCCAACCACGCCAAGATCGAGATCAAGTGGGTCGCTTCCGACACCTGCGCCGACCCCGCCGGCGCGGCGGTCGCCCTGGGTGACGTGCACGGCGTGCTGGTGCCCGGCGGGTTCGGCATCCGCGGCATCGAGGGCAAGATCGGCGCGGTCACCTACGCGCGGACGCACGGCGTGCCGCTGCTCGGGCTCTGCTTGGGGTTGCAGTGCATGGTGATCGAGGCGGCCAGGTCGCTGGCGGGGCTGGAGGGCGCCAACTCCACCGAGTTCGAGCCGGACTGCGTGCATCCGGTGGTCGCGACGATGGCCGAGCAGCTCGACGTGGTCGCCGGCGAGCGGGATATGGGCGGCACGATGCGGCTCGGCGCCTACAAGGCCGCGCTGGCCCCGGGCTCGCTGGTCGCCGAGATCTACGGCGCCACCACCGTCTCCGAGCGGCACCGGCACCGCTACGAGGTCGCCAACGCCTACCGGGATCGGCTGGAGGCAGCCGGACTGCACGTCTCCGGCACCTCACCGGACGGGTCGCTGGTGGAGTTCGTCGAGCTGGACCGGTCGCTGCACCCGTTCGCGGTCGCCACCCAGGCGCATCCGGAGCTCAAGTCGCGTCCCACTCGGCCGCATCCGCTGTTCGCCTCGTTCATCGGTGCCGCCGTCGACTACCTGCGCGGCGAACGGCTGCCGATCGGCGCCGTGCCCAGTGTGGCCACCGATGACGACGTCGCGGGCGGCGCCGAGCAGGTATGACGACATTCGCTGCCGGGCCGCACCGGGACGCAGACGGCCGGTTCGCCGTGCTCGGCAGCGTGCGGCACTTCGACGGCGCCATCGTCTCGGTGCGCGTGGACACCGTCGCCATGCCCGGCGGCGGGACGGCGCAGCGCGAGGTCGTGGAGCACATGCGGGCCGTCGCGGTCGTTGCGCTGGACGCCGATGGCCGGGTGGTGCTGATCGAGCAGTACCGGCATCCGCTGCGGCGCAGGCTCTGGGAAATCCCGGCCGGCCTGATGGACATCGGCGAGGAGGCACCACTGGCCGCTGCGCGGCGCGAACTGGTGGAGGAAGTGGGCCTGACCGCCGAGAACTGGTCCGTGCTCATCGATGTCGCCTCGTCGCCAGGATTCTGCACCGAGGCCGTGCGGGTGTTCCTGGCCACCGGCCTCACCGACGCACCGGCGCCGGACGCCGTCGACGAGGAAGCCGATCTGCGGCAGATCCGGCTTCCCCTCACCGACGCCGTCGCCGCCGTGATGCGCGGGGACATCGTGAACGGCACCGCCGTGGCCGGGCTGCTGGCCGCCTCGCGGGTGCTGGGGGGCGGGCGTGACGTCGCGGCCGTGCTGCGCCCCGGCGACGATCCGTGGACGGACTCACCGGCGCTGGTGGCCGGCCCCGGCCCGGTCGGCGGCGCTCCGGCGCTGACAGACAGCGGGCAAGGGCGCTGAGTCGTGGCGGGCGACGGGGATCGGGCCACGCCGGCCGGCGACGCGAACCCGGTGGCGACCGCCGACGTGCCCGCCGCGCTCACCGCCGCGCTCACCGGCTACCTCGACCACCTGATGATCGAGCGGGGCCTGGCGCGCAACACGTTGCTGTCCTACCGGCGGGACCTGGACGCCTATCTGCGCTACCTCGCCGGTATCGGCGTGGCGGACCCCGGCGACGTGACCGAGGCCATGGTCACCGGCTACGTGGCGTCGCTGCGGTCGGCGGCCGACGGATCGCCGCCGCTCGCGGTCGCCTCGGTGGCGCGGGCGCTGGCGGCGGTGCGCGGCTGGCACAAGCATCTCGTGGTCGAGGGCGTCGTGGCCGCCGACCCGGCGCGGGAGGTGCGCCCGCCCAAGAAACCGCAACGGTTGCCGAAAGCGCTGACAGTGCAGCAGGTATCCGCATTGCTGGAGGCGGCAGGCGGCACCGAGGGCGCCGGCGCCGGCCCCCGCGCGCTGCGCGACCGCGCCCTGCTGGAGTTCCTCTACGCCACGGGCGCGCGGATCTCCGAGGCGGTGGGGCTGGACGTCGATGACATCGATACCTCCGCCGGATCGGTGCGACTGTTCGGGAAGGGTTCCAAGGAGCGGGTGGTGCCCGTGGGCTCGTTCGCCCTGGCCGCCGTGGATGCCTATCTGGTGCGCGGCCGTCCGGCGCTGGCGCAGGCGAGGGCGGCGTCATCCACGCCACACGCGCGGCGGGACGGCGCGGCGCTGTTCCTCAACGCGCGTGGCGGGCGGCTGTCCCGGCAGAGCGCCTGGCAGGTGCTGCGCGACGCCGCGGAGCGCGCCCAGCTCACCGAGCACGTCTCGCCGCACACCCTGCGACACTCGTTCGCCACCCACCTGCTGGCCGGCGGTGCGGACGTGCGCGTGGTGCAGGAGCTGCTGGGGCACGCCTCGGTCACCACCACGCAGATCTACACGCTCGTCACGGTGGACTCCCTGCGCGAGGTGTACGCGCTGGCACACCCCCGCGCCCGGTGAACCTGCCCCGTACGACCCCGAGCACGCCTTCGCACCCCGCGCACGCCTTCGCACCCGCCGCAGCAGGTGCGAACAGCTCAAGCAGGTGCGAAGCGCTCGAGGACAGATGAGAAGCCGCGCCGGTCGCGTCGTGTTGGTCGGATGGCCCTGCGCCCCTTAGGCTGGGAGGAAGCGTCGTCGCGAGGATGACGCCCGCGTGAGCAGGGGAGCAGCGGGGCATGACCCAACCGGATGACGCAGCGTGGATCGCCGCGGCCGGTGCACCCCGCGCGGAGCGGACGGGTATGACGCCACCCGCGGCCGAGCCGGTCGTCGCGCCGCGGCAGCCGGAACCCGCGGGCGAGACGCAGGAGCTCGGCCCCACCGGCCGCCCGCTGCGCGACGTCCCCGAGCCCGGCACACTGACCACCCACGGCCCGGCCAAGGTCATCGCCATGTGCAACCAGAAGGGCGGCGTCGGCAAGACCACCTCGACGATCAACCTGGGTGCGGCCCTGGCCGAATACGGCCGACGGGTGCTGTTGGTCGATCTCGACCCGCAGGGCGCCCTATCGGCGGGGCTGGGCGTCGCCTCGCACGAGCTCGACCACACCGTCTACAACTTGATGTTGGAACCGAAGACCCAGGTGACCGACGTCCTGGTGCCCACCAAGCTGCCCGGCGTCGACCTGCTTCCCGCGAACATCGACCTGTCCGCCGCCGAGGTCCAGCTCATCAACGAGGTGGGCCGTGAGCAGACGCTGGCCCGGGTGCTGCGCCCGCTCACGCCGATGTACGACTACGTGCTCATCGACTGCCAGCCGTCGCTGGGACTGCTCACCGTCAATGCGCTGGCCTGCTCGCACGAGGTGCTGATGCCGCTGGCCGCCGAGTTCTTCTCGCTGCGCGGCGTGGCGCTGCTGGTGGACACCGTGGACAAGATCCAGTCCCGCATCAACCCCGACCTCACGATCGGCGGGGTGCTGGTCACCATGTTCGACGGTCGCACGGTGCATGCCCGCGACGTCGTCGCCATGCTGGTGGAGCGGTTCGGCGATCTGGTGTTCGACACCGTGATCTCGCGCACCGTCAAGTTCCCGGAGACGACGGTCGCCGGCGAGCCCATCACCTCCTACGCGCCGACATCGTCGGGAGCGGAGGCCTACCGGGCGCTGGCCCGCGAGGTGATAGCGCGGTGATCGCGGCGCCACCGGCCGACGAGATCGGCGTGGTGCCACCCGCTTCCGGTTCGTTCCATGTGCGGCTGGACAACTTCGACGGCCCCTTCGATCTCCTGCTGCAGCTGATCTCGGCGCAGCGGCTGGACATCACCGAGGTCGCGCTGCATCGGGTCACCGACGACTTCATCGCGCATATCCGTGCGGCGGGACCGGACTGGGACCTGGGCCAGGCCACCGAGTTCCTGGTCGTCGCCGCCACCCTGCTGGATCTCAAGGCGGCGCGGCTGCTGCCCGGCTCCGACACCGAGGACGCGGCCGATCTGGCCCTGCTGGAGTCGCGCGACCTGCTGTTCGCGCGGCTGCTGGCCTACCGCGCCTATCAGCAGGTGGCGTCGCTGTTCGTGGAACTGCAGGCGGCCGCGCTGCGCCGCTACCCGCGGGCCGTGACCCTGGAGGATCGCTTCCTGAATCTATTGCCCGAGGTGCATCTCGGCATGGATGCGGCCACGTTCGCCGCGATGGCCCGGGACGTGTTCGCGCCGAAGCCGCCCCCGCCGGAGGTGTCGGTGGCGCACGTGCACTCGTCGCCGGAGTCGGTGGCCGAGCACACTCGGGCGGTCGTCGTGTTGCTCAAAGTCGCCGGGACAGCGTCATTCTCGGAGCTGGTCGCCGGGTGTACCTCCACGATGCAGGTGATCGCCCGATTCCTCGGGCTGCTCAACCTGTATCGCAACAAGGCGGTGGCGTTCGATCAGGAGGAGCCGATGGGCCCCCTCACGGTTCGCTGGACGGGGGAGGCCGACGGTGACGGCGGAGCGTGGCGGGCGGCGGGCGGCGGGGCGGGATCGGCCGAGGCGGACGACGAGTATGACGCCGCTCGCGCCGCCGAAGCCGGCGAGGAGGAGAACCCGTGACGGAACCGGACGAGTCCGTCCCCGATCCGGACGGCGTCGATGACGGCGAGACCGAGGCGACCATCGACCTGGCCGACGCCGACGTCGCCGCAGCCTTGGAGGCCATCCTGCTCGTCGTGGACGCCCCCGCCACCGAGGAGGCCCTTGCGGCCGCCGTCGGCCGCGGCGTCGCGGACGTCCACGCGCACCTCACGGCCGTCTCCGAGCGACTGACCAGCGCGCGCTCCGGCATCGACCTGCGCGAGTACAGCGGCGGATGGCGCTTCTACACCCGGGACGTCTACGCGCCGATCGTGGAGCGGTTCGTCATGGACGGCACCCAGACCCGGCTGTCCAAGGCCGCCCTGGAGACGCTGGCCGTGGTGGCCTACCGGCAGCCCGTCACGCGGGCGCGGATCTCCGCGGTACGCGGGGTCAACGTGGACGGTGTCGTCCGGACGCTGCTGGCTCGCGGCATGATCGAGGAAGAAGGCGCCGACGCCGACACCGGCGGCACGCTCTACCGCACCACTGAGATGTTCTTGGAACGCATGGGCCTGGCGTCGCTGGAAGACCTGCCGTCGCTCGGCCCCTTACTGCCGGATGTGGATCAAATCGATGACGAATGACAATGACGAGGGCGGCGTCATGCCCGCTCATGAGCACGACGGCGCCGAGAAGCGCGCTGCCACATCGGAACTCGTGCGGCTGCAGAAGGTGCTCTCCGGCGCCGGCGTGGCCTCGCGGCGCAAGGCGGAGGAGCTGATCCGGCAGGGCCGGGTGCGCGTGGACGGCGTCGTGGTGCGCGACATGGGCGTGAAGATCGACCCGGATGCGGCCATCGTGCACGTCGACGGCAACCGGGTGCAGCTGCGCGCCGATTTGGAGTACCTGGCCCTGAACAAGATGCCCGGCGTGCTGTCCACCATGTCCGACGACGAAGGCCGCGCCACCATCGGCGACCTGCTCGACGACTGGGGCATCACCACCCGCCTCTATCACGTGGGCCGGCTGGACATCGACTCCGAGGGGCTGCTCCTGCTGACCAACGACGGCGAACTCGCGCACCGGCTCACCCACCCGTCGTTCGGCGTGCCGAAGACCTACATGGCCGAGATCCCCGGCCCGGTGCCGCGCGATCTGGGCCGCACGCTGCTGCGGGGCATCGACCTGGAGGACGGCCCTGTGAAGCTCGACGCCTTCGACGTGGTCGATGTGCTGGGCGGTCGCGCCGTCGTCAAGGTGGTGCTGCACGAGGGCCGCAAACGCCTGGTGCGGCGCATGCTGGAGGCCACGGGGCATCCCGTGTCGCGACTGGTGCGCACCCAGATCGGCGATTTGCAGCTCGGCCACCAGCGGCCCGGCACGGTGCGGCGGCTGAACCCGGTCGAGGTGTCCAAGCTCTACCGGGCGGTCGGGCTGTGACATCGAACGGCGTGACATCGGACGGCGTGTCGGCAACCGGGTATGACGCGGCCCCCGGGTCGCGCCTGATTGCCATCGACGGCCCCTCCGGCACCGGCAAATCCACTGCAGCGCGCGCCGTCGCTCGGGCTCTCGGCTACGGCTACCTGGACACCGGCGCGCTGTACCGCATCGTGACGCTGCACATCCTCGATGCGGGCATCGACCCGGCCGACGATGCCGCGGTCGCCGCCGCGCTGCCCGGCCTGGCCTTCGCACCGCCGACGGACCCGGACCGGCAGCAGCACCTGCTCGCGGGCACCGACGTGACGGCGCGCATCCGCCAGGACGACGTCACGGCGGCGGTGTCCGCGGTGGCGGCCAACCCCGCCGTGCGCGCCTTCCTCCTCGGGCTGCAGCGCGAGATCGCCTACGGCGCACCGATGGTCGTGGAGGGACGCGACATCGGCACCGTGATCGCGCCGGATGCCGCGGTGAAGATCTACCTCACCGCGGACGCGGTTGTCCGTGCGTCCCGGCGCGCGAAGCAGAACGGTGCGGGCAGTGGCGCGGGCACCGACGCGGCCTCCGTCGAGGCCGTGCAGCGGGATCTCGACCGCCGGGACACAGCCGACTCGACCCGCGCCGCCGCGCCGCTGGAGGCGGCCGCCGATGCCGTGCTGGTCGACTCCACCCACCACAGCATCGACGACACGACGAACGCCGTGCTCGCCGTCGCCGCCGAGCGGGGCCTGTTGCCCGGCGCTGCCGGGCAGGGGGTGCCGGCCGGGTCGGAGCCGGTCACCTGGTTCCACCTGCACGGCGACGACGACCCGGTGCCGACGGGCCGGCGCCCCCGCAACGTGGACCGCGGCCGGCGCATCGGCATCGCCCTGTCGCACCTGATGTACCGCATGACGGTGCGTGGCGAGCAGCACATGCCGGCGTCGGGGCCGCTGGTGGTCGTGTCCAACCACACCACGTTCGCGGACGGGCCGATGCTCTTCGGCAGGCTGCCGCGCCGCATCTCGTTCCTGGTGAAGGCCGAGGTGCTGGTCGGGCCGCTGGGCTGGCTGCTGCGTACCGTGGGCCAGTACGCCATCGACCGCGCCGCCCCGCAGCGGGAGGTGTTGCTCGCCGCGCTCGCCCAGCTCAAGGAGGGCGGCGTGATCGGTATCTTCCCGGAAGGGCAGCGCACCGACGGCTCGGTGAGCGAAGTGTTCCGGGGCGCCGGCTGGCTGGCCGCCCGCGCCGGAGCCACCGTGGTGCCGGTGGCCCTACGCGGCACCGCACGGCCGGCCGGGCGGAGAATGAAGAGGTTCCGGCCGCGGGTGCACGTGCTGGTCGGCAGGGCGTTCACGGTGCCTCGCGGTGCAGGCCGGACGGCCATCGACGCGGCCACCGCGGACATCCAGAAGCATCTGGCGAGGCTGGTGGCTGACCTGGACCGCGGGCTCGCGGCACGAGACGACTATCGCCGGCGGTACGGGCGGGGCTGGAGACGGGCATGAGTGGCGAATACGGCAGCGGCGCTCCGGGCGACGACGAGACCGGCGCCGCGGGCGGCTGGGAGGCCGACGGCACCTGGTCGGACGAGGACGAGTTCACCGGCTGGGAGGATTCCGGCGACGGCGCCGAATTCGGCGATGAGGAAGGCCCCGCAGCATCGTCATACACGGTGGCGGTGGTCGGGCGACCGAACGTCGGCAAGTCCACCCTGGTCAACCGGATCATCGGTCGGCGCGAAGCCGTGGTGCAGGACATTCCCGGGGTCACCCGCGACCGGGTGACCTACGACGGGCTGTGGAACGGGCGCACCTTCCACGTCGTGGACACCGGCGGCTGGGAGCCGGATGCCAAGGGAATGGCGGCATCCGTTGCGGCGCAGGCCGAGCGGGCCATGGCGACCGCCGACGTGGTGGTCATGGTCGTGGACGCGTCCGTCGGCGCCACCCAGACCGATGAGACGATGGCCGGCGTGCTGAGGCGCTCGCCGGTGCCCGTGGTGCTGGTGGCGAACAAGGTCGATGACGACCGCGGCGAGGCCGATGCGGCGGCGCTGTGGTCGCTGGGGCTCGGCGAGCCGTACCCGGTCTCGGCGCTGCACGGCCGCGGATCGGGCGATCTGCTCGACGTGATCATGCGCGCCATACCGGACGCGCCGCGCGAACGGATCGGTGCGGTGCGCGGTCCCCGGCGGGTGGCGCTGGTCGGCAAGCCGAACGTCGGCAAGTCGTCGCTGCTCAACAAACTCACCGGCGAGAATCGTTCCGTGGTGCACGATGTCGCCGGCACCACCGTCGATCCGGTGGACTCCTTGGTGGAGCTGGACGGAGAGACCTGGCGGTTCGTGGACACCGCCGGACTGCGCCGCAAGGTGTTCGCCGCATCCGGCACCGAGTACTACGCCTCGCTGCGCACCCATAACGCTTTGGAGGCTGCGGAGGTCGCGGTGGTGCTGGTGGACACTGCCCAACCCATGACCGAGCAGGATCAGCGTGTCGTCACCATGGTGATCGAGTCGGGCCGGGCGCTGGTGATCGCCATGAACAAGGCCGATCTGGTCGACGCGGACCGCCGGTTCGAGTCCGACCGCGAACTGGAGCGGGACCTGGCCCGGGTGCCCTGGGCGCAGCGCATCAACATCTCGGCGACGACCGGCCGGGGAGTGCACCGGCTCGCCCCGGCGCTGCGCACCGCGCTGGCCTCGTGGGACAAACGGATCAGCACCGGCCAGCTCAACGCCTGGCTGAAGGACCTGATCGCGGCAACGCCACCGCCGGTGCGTGGCGGCCGGCAACCCCGGGTGCTCTTCGCCACGCAGGCAGCGACCCGGCCGCCCACGTTCGTGTTGTTCACGACCGGTTTCCTGGAGGCCGGCTACCGACGGTTCATCGAACGGCGGCTGCGCGAAGACTTCGACTTCACCGGATCACCGGTGCGCATCAACGTGCGGGTGCGCGAGAAGCGCGACCGCCGCAAGTAGCCGGTCAAGCCTTCGCGAGGCCCCGAGCGGCGGCGACGATCTCCTCCTCGGAGACCAGCACCAGGTTTGCGGCCGGCCCGAGCGGCACGAACGAGTCGGCACTCGCCACCCGCGCGATCGGACCGGTGAATCCGGCGTCGATCAGCGCGGCCGCGATGCCCTCGCCGACTCCGCCGGTCTGCCGCGTCTCGTCCACGATCAGCACCCGTCCGGTCGTGGCCGCCTCGCGCAGCATGTCCTCGGTCGGCAGCGGCGAGAGCCATCGCAGATCGACGACGCGGCAGCGGATCGCGTCATGCCCCGTGTTGTCGCCGAGCCGGCGCGCGGCGCGCAGGCTCATGGGGACCCCGTTGCCGAAGGTCAGGATGGTGACGTCCGCGGGGCCGTTGTCGCCGTCCCGCCCATCGGAGCCGTAGGTGCGCGCCGCGCCGATCGGGATGTATGCGGACGGCGCGGGATACGCTGCCAGCCACGCATTGTCGCCCTCGGTGACGAGATCGCGGGTGTGGTAGAGCGCGATCGGTTCCAGAAATGCGCAGACCGTGCCGTCCACGGCCGCGGCGGCCAGGCAGGTGCGCAGCATCGCCGCGGCGTCGTCGCCGCGGCTCGGCGACGCGATGACGACCCCCGGGATGTCGCGCAGGACGGCGATCGAATTGTCGTTGTGGAAGTGCCCGCCGAAACCTCGCTGGTAGCCGTACCCGGCGATGCGCACCACCATGCCGTTGCGGTACTGGCCGCGGGAGAAGAACTGCAGCGTGGCCGCCTCGCCGCGGAGTTGGTCTTCCGCGTTGTGCAGGTAGGCGAGGTACTGGATCTCGGGCACTGGCAGGAATCCGGTGACGGCGGCGCCCAGCGCGAGCCCGAGGATCGTCTGCTCGTCCAGCAGCGTGTCGAATACGCGGGCGCGCCCGGCGGCGTGCTGCAATCCGCGGGTGACGCCGTACACCCCGCCCTTGCGGCCGACATCCTCGCCGAACAACAGCATCTCGGGGCGGCGGGCGAGTTCGTCCCTCAGGGCGCGGTTGATGGATTGCGCGACCGTCAGCGGCTCCCCGGGCTCCGCGTCGGGCGCGGCGGATATGACGCTGTTCTCGACGGCAGTCGGGTCGCGCGGGGCGAGCGGGGACATCACTTCGGCCCGGGTGGTGAGCGGCGTGGAGGTGAGCGCCTTCGCAGCGTGCTCGGCGACATCCGCCCCGATCTCGGCGAATTCGGCGGCGAGCTCGCTCCCGGTCGCCAGACCCGCGGCGATCAGGGTGCCGGCGGTGCCGAGCAGCGGGTCGCGGTCGGCGTCTGCGGCGATCTCCGGCGCCGTGCGGTAGGCGGCCTCCACGTCGGAGCCGGCGTGACCGTAGAACCGCACCGTCGTCAGGTGCAGGAACGCCGGGGACCGCTTGGCTCGCACGTGGTCGGCGGCGCGCGTGGCGGCGTCCAGGACGGCGAGCGGATCGGCGCCGTCCGCGGCGAAGTACTCCAGGCCCGGCCGGGAGCCGTAGTTGGCTGCCACCCAGCCCCGCGGGGTGTGCACCGAGATGCCCAGGCCGTTGTCCTCGCAGACGACGAGCAACGGCATGGGCAGCCCGGCGTAGCGGCACCACAGCGCGGCGTTGATGGCGCCTGCGGTGGTGGAGTGGTTGGACGAGGCGTCTCCGATGCTGGCTACGGCGATGGCGTCGGTGGGCCATGCGGAGGGCACGCCGAGCTTCTTGGCCCGGTCGATGGCGAATGCGACGCCGACCGCGCGCGGCAGATGGGATGCGATGGTGGAAGTCTGCGGGATGACGGCGATCTCGTGTCGGCCGAAGACTTTGTGGCGGCCGCCGGCGATGGGCTCGGCCGCGTCCGCGGCGACGCCTGCCAGCACGTCCGCGATCGGGTCGATGCCGGGGCGCTGCCAGGCGCGCCGCACGTAGAAACCGCCGGAGCGGTAGTGCAGCAGGGCCGGATCCGTGGGGCGCAGGGCCGCGGCGACGGCCGCGTTCGACTCGTGCCCGGACGAGCCGATGGTGTAGTAGCCGCGACCGGCGGCCTGCATGCGGCGCGCGGCCAGGTCCAGTTGCCGGGACGTGGCCTGAGCGCGGAAGATCGTCCGCAACTCGGCTGCCCGGCCGCCGGCCGGATCCGCGCCGGCCCCTGTCGGATTCGGCGCGGCGACCTTCGTGTCGTGCGGCAGCCGGTTGCCGGTGCCGGCCTCGGAGTCGGTGCGGTCGGTGGTGCGAGCGGGGGCGGTCAGCGCTGCGAGCCGCATGGCCAGGGCGTCGGCGATGTCGTCGGGGGTCGTCATAGAGGTGCCTTCACCGGGGAGAAGTCGAGGATTGCACACAGGATGTCGAGGTGCCGTGCGTTTCCGCAGGTCGTCACGCGGCGCGCGAGATCTGGCGTGCAATCCTCGACTATTGCCTCGCTACAGCCGGAAGTCCAGGTCTGCCACCAGCTCGGCCACGTCCATCTGGGCCTTCTGCAGCTTGCCGGAGTAGTCCCAGTTCATCGCCTGCCAGCGGGTGAACTGATCCAGCACCCACATGCCCGACTGGCGAGAACCGTTGCCGGACTTACCGTTCCCGCCGAACGGCAGGTGCGCCTCGGCGCCCGAGGTCGAGTTGTTCACCGACACCATGCCGGCCGAGATGCCGCGCCGGAACGCGAACACGCTCTTCGGATCGTTGGTGTAGATGGAGCTGGACAGGCCGTACCCGGGCTTGTTGGCGAGCTGGATGGCCTCGTCCAGGTCCCGGTAGGTGGTGACCCCGACGATCGGCCCGAACGTCTCGTTCATGAACAGCTCGTCGTCCGGCTGCACCCCGTCCACGATCACCGGGTGGTAGAACAGACCCGCCTCTGCGTCGCCGACGAAGCCCTGGCGCGGATTCGACGCGCTGATGCGGCCGGTGCCGGTGGATCCGTACACGGTGTGGTGCGGAGCGATCCAGCCCAGATACTTCTCGTAGGTGTCGGCGAATTTCGGTGCCAGCATCGGCCCGTACAACACATCCGCCGTCGGGTCGCCCATCACGGCGGCGCGGGTGGCGGCGTCGAACCGGCGCAGGAATTCGTCGTGCACGCTCTCGTGCACGATCACCGTGCCGAGCGAGGTGCAGCGCTGCCCGCCGGTGCCGAACCCGGCGAACAGGGCCCCCTCCACGGCCAGGTCCAGGTCGGCGTCCGGGCAGACCACCATCGGGTTCTTGCCGCCGAGTTCCAGGCAGGCCGACTGCACATAGCGGCCGGTCAGCTCGCCGATCTTCGAGCCGACGGCGGACGAACCGGTGAAGCCGACCTTATCCAGAGTGCCCTGCTGCAGGGCGGTCTCGAGCCCGCCGAACGTGGCCGGGCCGTCGGCGTAGACGACGTTGAGCACGCCGTCCGGCAGGCCGCCGCCGCGCACGAACAGTTCGAAGAACGCGGCCGCCGCCTTGGCCGAGTACTCCGCGGGCTTCCAGACCACCGTGTTGCCGGTGAGCAGCGCCGGCACGATGTACCACGACGGCACGGCCACGGGGAAGTTCCCGGCGGTGATCACGGCGACGGTGCCCACCGGATTGCGGAACGTGAACAGGTTCTTGTCCGGCATCTCGCTCGGTACGGTCTGCCCATAGAGCCGCCGGCCCTCGCCGAGGAAGAAGTCGCAGGTGTCGATGATCTCGCGGACCTCGCCCAACGCTTCGGCGTAGGGCTTGCCGATCTCCTCGGCGACGATCGCGGCGAGGCGCTCCGCGTTCGCCTCCACCAGCCGGCCGATGGTGGCGATCGCCCGGCCGCGCACCGGCGCCGGGACATCGGCCCAGGCCTGCTGGGCGTCGTGGGCCACGCGGATGGCGCGGGCCACGTCGTCGGCGGAGGCAAGCGTCACCTCGGCGACGGTCTCGGCGACGCGGGACGGATTGATCGACGAGTAGATCCGGTCGCCGGAACCGGCGGGTTGGGCCGTGCCGCCGATCACCGACGTCACCTGTGTGGGGGCCATGGTTTCTTCATCCTTCTGTCGCGCGCATGGTGCTGACTGTGATTCATTGTTGCGCTGTTCGCGCCGCCTGCGGGCCGCCTCGGCACCGAGGCCGGTGTGCCGGACGGTCGGCGAGACGGGGCTAACGCCCGACGGCGGTGAGCACCCGATCGAGGGCGTCCACAGCCTGGCCCAGCTCCTCCGCGGACACGGCCAGCGACGGCCGCACCCGGATGGAGCGCTCACCGCAGCCGAGGGCGATGACGTGCTCGTCGTCATACAGCTTCTTCAGCACCTCGCCGCGGAGCGCCGGTGTCACCACGTCGAAGGCGCACATGAGGCCGCGGCCGCGCACGTTGGAGACGAGCTCGGCGTGCGCCTCGCCGACGCGGCGCAGGTCCTTGAGCAGCGTCTCGCCGAGTTCGGCGGCGCGAGCCACCAGCCCGTCACGTTCGATGATCTCCAGCAGGCGGCGGGAGCGCACCATGTCCGTGAGGCCACCGCCCCAGGTGGAGTTGATGCGTGACGACACCCGGAAGACGTTGTCCGGCACCAGGTCCACGCGCCGACCGGCCATGATGCCGCCGAGCTGTACCTTCTTGGCGAAGGCGACCACGTCCGGTTCGAGGCCGAGCTGCTGGTAGGCCCAGTTCGACCCGGTCAGACCCACGCCGGTCTGCACCTCGTCCATGATGAACAGCGCATCGAACTCGTGGCACAACGCCTGCATGGCTTTCAGGAACTCGGGGCGGAGATGGTTGTCGCCGCCCTCGCCCTGGATCGGCTCGCAGATGAAGGCGGCAATGTCGTGCGGGTGCGTCTCGAACGCGGCGCGGGCCTGCTGCAGGGCGTGCGCCTCGGCGGCCTCGATCTCCGCGAGGTGCTCCTCGATGGGGAAGATCGCCGCCGGCGAGTCGATGCGCGGCCAGTCGAACTTCGGGTATCGGGCGATCTTCACCGGGTCGGTGTTGGTGAGCGACATGGTATAGCCGGTGCGGCCGTGGAACGCCTTGGTCAGGTGCATGATCCGGGTGCCGAGTTCGGGGGAGCGGCCGGCCGCCTCGTTGCGCCGCGACTTCCAGTCGAACGCCACCTTGAGGGCGTTCTCCACGGCCAGCCCGCCGCCTTCGATGAAGAAGAGGTGCGGCATTTCGGGATCGCCCAGCACGCGGGCGAACGTCTCCACGAACTCGGCATAGTGCGTGGTGTAGGCGTCGGAGTTGGCGGGCTTGTTCGCGGCGACCTCGGCCAGTTCGGCCATGAACTCCGGATCGTCCGCCAGGCCGGCCGGGTTCATGCCCAGCGGTGATGACGCGAAGAACGTGTACAGGTCGAGGTACTCGGTGCCGGTCACCGCGTCGACCACGGAGGAGCCGTGGCTGGCCTTGGTGTCCACCACGAAGCCGAAGCCGTCGGCCAGGATGTGCTTGGCCAGCGTCTCGTGCACCTGTCCCGGGGCGACCCTGGTCGCAGGAAAATCTCTTGTGAGAGTCGAAGTAGTCCGCATATTCTCGAGTCTAGGCGGTATCGACCAGAAAATCAGCACCCGAATCGGGTCGGGAGTCGGGTATGACGCCATTCGGCGGCGCCGCCGCCGCGGGCCGCGTCATACGCGGTTGGGCTCGGGCCGGGCGGTACCCCGCCGTCGCTACTTCAGCACCGCCAGCCGGGAACGATCGATCGTCAGACTGATCGCCCCGATGATCAGCACGCCGTACAGCACTGGTTCCACGCCCGGGTCGAGGCCGATCAGGCCGAGACCGGAGCGCAGCAGCACGATGATCAGCACTCCCACCACGGTGCGCATCAGGCCGCCGAACCCGCCGGTGATGGCGGTGCCGCCGATCACGATCGCGGCCAGTGACGGCAGCAGCAGCCCGCCGGCCAAAGTGGAGGAGCCGCTGAACGTCTGCGCCACCAGCAGCGCACCGGCCAGGCCCGACGTCATGCCGGAAAGGGTCAGCGCTGCAATCTTCACCGCGCCGACCGGCAGCCCCGCCAGCCGGGCCGCGGATTCGCCGTAGCCGATGGCGCGGACCGAGCGACCGAACGGAGTGAGCAGCATGGCGACGATCACCAGCGCCACCACCAGGCCGGTGACGACGACGCTGTGCGGCACGAGGCCGCCCATCTTGCCCGAGCCCCACGACAGCGCGTCCAGATCCGACACCGGCAGCGATCCGGCATTCGAGAACACGAGTGCCAACCCGGACCAGAGCGCCATGCCGCCCAGCGTCACCACGAACGACGGCACCTTGAACACGACGTACACGACGCCCTGCAGCGCGCCCGCGGCTCCGGCCACGAGGATGACGACAATCGCTGCCCAGGCGCCCATCGACGGGATCCACAAGGCCAGCAGGACCGACGACAGCGATGCCAGCGCCGCCGTGGACAGGTCGATCGCACCGCACAGGATGACAAGTGTCGCACCGATCGACAGCGCCACCAGTGGGGCTGCCGAATCGGCCATGGTGAGCAGACTCCGCGTGGTGAGCATGCCGGGCACCTGCGACGAGATCGCCAGCAGCAGTACGACGAACACCACGATCGGCATGAAGCGGATGGTCTGGCGACGCCACCTTCGGACCCGGGAACCGGTCTCGTGGGCGTCCGTTTCGGCCCGTCCGTCGGGATGCTCGGGGTGCTCCAGAAGGGTACTCATACCATCGCCCTCACAATGTCGACCGGAGCGGGCTTGTGGTCGGCCGGCGCGGGGATCTCCGCCCGGATCTCGCCGTCCTTCAATACGAGGACGCGATGGCTCATGGCGATCGCCTCCTCCAGCGTGTCGGCAATGAGGATGACGGTGCAGCCCTGAGCGGCCAGATCGCGGATCAGCCGGTACACCTCGGACTTGGCGCCGACGTCCAGACCGCGGGTCGGGTGGTCCAGGACCAGGACACGCAGGTCCGGGGACAGCAGCCAGCGGGCCAGGGTGACCTTCTGCTGATTGCCACCGGACAGGGCGCCGATCGGCGTGGACAGACCGGGCGTCTTGATGCCGAGCCGGTCCACCCAGCGGCGCACCGCCTTGCGTTCGGCGCGCACATCGACGAACGGCCCTCGGCAGAACTCGCGCACATGGCTCAGCGACATGTTCTCGGCGACCGACAAGGGTGCGATCATGCCGTCGGTGCGGCGCTCCGCCGGAACGAAGCCGATACCGTGCCGGCTGGCCCTGCGGGGATTGCGCAGTGCCACGGTCTTCCCGTCCAGCGTGAGGGTGACCGTGCGGGCGGCATCACCGAAGATCCCGCGGGCGACCGCTTCGCGACCCGAACCTTCCACGCCGGCCAGGGCGACCACTTCGCCCGGCGCCGCGCTGAACGAGACAGCGGTCCGCGTTGTCGTGGCGAGCCCGGAGACGACCAGCCGCCGTTGCGTCGGGACGGCGTCATCCTGTTGTTCCAGGTGATAGTGGCTGTCCGGCGAGGCATGGCCCACCAGCAGGCTGTGCAGTTCGGCCACGTCGGCCTGCTGCGGGTTCACCTCGGCCACCGACCGACCGCCGCGCAGGACATGCACCCGGTCGGACAGAGCCAGCACCTCGTCGAGGCGGTGGGAGACGAAGACCACCGATGCGCGCTCCCGCAGGTGCCGCACGTGCTCGAACAGTCGCTCGACCTCCTGCGCCTCCAGCACGCTCGTCGGCTCGTCCAGCAGGATGACGGGTTCCGCCTGGGTGCGCTCCTCGATGGCCATGGCCTTGGCGATCTCCACCATCTGGCGTTGGGCGAAGGTGAGCGTGTCGGTCCGGGCGGCGGCGTCGACGTCGATCTGCAACCGATCCAGGTGACGCTGTGCCGCAGCGAACAGCGGCTTCCAGCGATACCAGCCGCCGCGCACCGATCGGCCTTCGCTTCCCAGCAGGATGTTCTCGGCCACGGTCAGGTTGGGCACCAGCGACTGCTCCTGGTACACCATCGCGATACCCAGTGCGTTCGCATGCTGCACACCGCGCAGTGCCACCGGTGCGCCGCGCACCAGCAGACGTCCGTGGTCGGGCCGTACCAGGCCGACGAAGCTCTTGAGCAGCGTCGACTTACCGGCGCCGTTCTCGCCGACGAGGCCCAGGATCTCATGCCTGCGCACTGTCACGGACATGCCGTCGAGCGCGACAGTGCCCGGGTAGCGCTTCACCAGGCCGTCGGCCGCCAGCACGACATCGGCGTCAGGTGCGTTCATTTCACGACCCCCAGCTTGCGGCGGATCGGCCATGTCGTGGCCGCGACCGCCACGACGACCGCCACGCCCAGCACGGCGTTCTGCACATAGGAACTGACCCCGACCAGCACGAGGCCGTTGCCCAGCACGGCCAGCACCAGCACCCCGATCGTGGATTGCAGCACGCCGCCCCGTCCGCCGGAGAGCAGCGTGCCGCCGACCACGGCCGCCGCGATCGAGGAGAAGTTGAGTCCGGAGCCGGCCTGCACCACCCCCGAGCCCAGCTGCGCGAGCAACAGCAGCGCGCCGAGGCCGTAGAAGAGGCCCGCAAGGGCGAACACGTAGATCTTGTAGCGGCTCAGGTGCACGCCGGAGAGCCGCAGCACGTCTTCCGCGCCGCCGATCGCATAGGCGTAGCGGCCGACGCGGGTGTACTTCTGGATCAACCAGCCGGCGATCACGGCGCCCAGCGCCACGTACGTCACGGCGGTGAAGCCCAGCCAGCGTGTGCGGGCCAGGCCCACCAGGATCGGGTCGGTGACGCTGATCGGATTGCCGGCGAAGAGCATGGTCCCGATGCCCAGTCCGATGGCCGAGACGCCCAGGGTGGCCATCAGCGACGGGATGCGGATCTTGGTGAGGATGACGCCGTTCAGCGTGCCGAACGCCACGCCGACCACGAGGATCGCGAGCATCCCGGCCAGCCCCAGGTTGTTGTCGTTGCGCGTGTTGGCGACGAGGATGGCGCCCACCATGACGCCGGTGCCGATGATTCCCTCCATCGACAGGTCGATGGCGCCCATGAACAGGACGAAGGTGGTGCCGACGGTGACCACTGCCAGCACGGCGGCGGTGTCCAAGATGTTGTGCAGGTTCGTCAGTGTGCGAAACCGCGGATTCGCGATGGCGAAGCCGATCGTCAGGACGACGAGCGCCGCCAGCGGGGCGAAGTCCACGAAGGTCCAGCGGCGGGACCGCGAGTGATCTCGCGGTCCCGCCGTCGGCGCCGGGGTCCGCACGACGTCCGGCTCAGGGATGATCGTCATCCAATCGGCTCTGTAGCGCGATCGAAGACCTTGTTGCAGTCGTACTCGCCGACGTCGAGCTTGCTGGCGGCGAACTCGTCAACATTGTCCTTCGTAATCGAGAACTGCTTCGCGTAGAACTCGCGCTGCGTGTGCGGCATCGACGCGATGTTCAGGGCGCCGGTCGCCACGCAGTACCCGAGGGCCAGTCCCTCGCCGCCTTGCCAGGTCGGGTCGCTGGCGGTGGTGGCCAGCATCTTTCCGGCCTTGATGGCATCGAGCGCCTCCGGAACCGCGTCCGTTCCAGTGATCTTGACGTCGTTCATGCCCGCCGTCTGCAGGGCCTGCAGCGCGCCGAGAGCCATATCGTCGTTCGACGACCAGATGCCGTTGATGTCGTTGCCGTACTTGGTGATCAGGGTCTTGGTGATGCTCAGTCCCTCGGCGCGCACGAAGTCACCCGACTGAGAGTCGAGGACCTTGATGTTCGGGTACTCGGACAGTGCCTTCTTCAGGCCCTCCGAGCGGTCCTTGTCCGCGGACGAGTCCAACTGGCCGTGCAACTCGATGATGTTGCCCGTCCCGCCCATTGCGTCGAACAGCGTCTTGGCCATGGTGTAGCCCACCCACTTGCCGTCGAAGGCCACGTTCGCGACCCAGGTGTCGTAGCCGTCCCACGGGTGCAGGTCGGCGGGCTTGTTCCACTGCGTCACCACGAGCACACCCGCGTCCGTGGCCTCCTTGACGACGGGCGCCGCATCGGAGTCGTTGTTCGGCAGGATGTTGAGGATGTAGCAGGGCGCTTCGTCGGGACTGATGCTCGCCAGGAGCTGCTTGATCTGCTGCTGTTGCTTGGACGAATCATTGTCGTACGTGAGGTCGGTCTGGGTGGCGCCGACCGAGTCGGAGAACGCCTTGCCACCGGCCAGCCAAGATGTATAGAAGGGATTGACGTTGTCGCGGACCTGAACGACCGTCTTGTACTTGCCCGACGCGCAGGCGCTCGTAGCGGCGCCTGATGTGCTCCCCGCGGCGCTGGAGTCGCTGCTGGCCGCGGCCGCTTCGGTCGAACCGGCATCCGCCGCCTGCGAATTCGTGTCTGCTGCCGCCGTACTGGCCGCGTCCCCCGCCGAGCTCGTGGAGGCGCAGGCGCTCACCGCGAGCGCCGTGGCGAGTGCGAAGGCGCTCATGCGCAGGTAGCCGACCCGGCGGCGGCGCGATGGCGACTGGATGTGCAGAATGCGATGTTCCATTGCAGCTCCTGAAGTGTGATGAGAGCGGACGTGGTCGAACCGTTGCCCGTCAGCGGCACCCGCGTTTCGCTTCCGGTGCTTCGGACCATAATCGGCCCTCTGGACCCTCATCAATAACGAGAAACAAATGCTGTTCGGTCCCTGCTAATTCCAGAATCGCTACTCACGAGGGCTGCGCGCACCCGCGCCGCCGCGTCCGTCAGCAGGTCCGATGACCTGGAGACGAAGGCGCCCGAGAACCGACTGGACGGACCGGCCAGTGCCAGCGCTGCGTGCACCTCGCCATCCGGGCCCTGAACCGGGACGGCGATGCTGGACAGGCCTACCTCGAACTCCTGGTGGCAGGTGGCGTACCCGCAGCGCCGGATGCGATCGAGTTCCCGTCCGAGCTCCAGCGGGTCGGTGATCGTCCGTGAGGTGGTCGCAGGGAGCGGGCCGCGCAGGACATCGGAGATGGTGTCGGCCCGCTGGAAGGCCAACAGCGCTTTGCCCGATGCCGTGGCGTGCAGCGGCGCGGTCTTGCCGTCGTTCGCCGCCATTCGGAACGGTTCGCCATCGAGGGTGGTATCCACATACAGGACGCCGCCGTTGTGAAGGATGCTGACGAGGGACGCCTGGCCGGAGCGGCGAGCGAGCTCGTCCACTTCGAATCGAGTGGCGCTGATCAGCGGCTCCGCCGTGCTGACGGCGCTGCCCAGTTCATACGTGCCCCAATCGAGGTGGTAACGCAGCGACGCGTCCCGGGTCACCAGGCGGTGCTCGCGCAGGGTGTGTAGCAGGCTCAGCGCGGCGGGCTTGCTCAGGCCGACTCGGCGAGCGAGATCGCTCAGTGTTGCCGATCGCGGGTCGGTGCGGAGCGCCTTGAGCATGGCGGCCGCGTGATGCACCGACCGCACCGTGCGCGGCACGTAGTCCCGCCGCGGCGGCCGCGCCGCCTCCCCGGGTACCGCGGCGCAGTCTGGGACGAGCGTCATGGCGTTAGCATAGACCGAATAGCATTTGCCGAACGCTATTGTTACCAATTCGTGTTCGATCTACGTTTCTGAAAGGAATCGCGTCACGGGCCGCGTCAACCGGCCGGACACTCCCGAGCACGCGTTCGATCACGCTGAGGTGCCATGCCATGACGTTGCCGACTGGACAAGCGAGCTTCACCGGGGCCGCCGTCAGCGACGTCATCGATCTTGCCCGTCGGAAGGTCGACCGCCTGATTTCGGGTCATCCGGGACAGATGCCGATCTACACGACCGGAGGGCGGTGGCACTTCGGCGAAGATGCGTGGGCGCCGCTGTGGTCCGGTGGATTCCTGGCCGGGTTGTTGTGGATCTTCGCCAGCATGGACGATTCCGGGAAGTGGCGCCGTGCCGCGGAGGAGTACAGCCGGCTGCTGGAGCCGCGCAAGCTCGACGGCGGCACCCATGACATCGGCTTCCTGTTCGTGCCGAGCTGGGGCAGGTGGCACGCACTGGCTCCGTCCGACCGGACCCGGGACGTGCTCATCCAGGCCGGGCGAACGCTCGCGGGCCGGTTCAACCCGCAGGGGCGCTATATCGCGACCTGGGTCAGCCCGGGCAGCACCTTCATCGACGTGATGCCGAACATCGAGATCATCTACCTGGCTGCGCGGCTCGCCGGCGACGCCAGGCTTGCCGACATCGCGACGGCGCACGCACTCACTTCGCGGCGTCACCTGGTACGTGGCGACGGGAGCACCATCCACGAGGGCATTTTCGACCCGGAGACCGGCGAGTTCCTGCACGGTGGGACGCATCAGGGCTACCGCCCCGACTCGACGTGGGCACGAGGGCAGGCGTGGGCCATTCACGGATTCGGATCAGCGTACCGCTGGACCGGCGACGAACGCATGCTTCAGACGGCGCGGCGTTGCGCGGACTTCTACATCGAGTCCGTCGGCGATCGGTATGTCGGACCGAACGACTGGGACGATCCGCAGCCGGAATTCCCCTACGAGTCGTCGGCCGCCGCGATCGCGGCCTCCGGCATGCTGCAGCTTGCCGGGCTCGATCCGGCAGGCGGTGACGATTACGTGCGCTATGCGCGCCGCGTGCTGGCCACGCTGTCCACCGAGACGTTTCTGGGCCGGCCCGGTGACGGCTGGGAAGGCATCGTGCGGCACGCCATCTATCACCGCAGCGAGGCGATCGGCGTGGACGAGAGCATCATGTGGGGCGACTACTACTTCGTCGATGGGCTGGCGCAGCTGCTGGCCATCGATGCCGTGAGGAATGGCGCCGGCCGCTGATCGTCGTGGCGTCAGTGAGTGTCGGCCCAGCCCAGCTTCTGCGAGATGGCCAGCGCTTCCCTGCGCGCGGCCGCGGCGAGGGCGGGCACGGCCGCTTCGTCGATCCGCTCGGCCGGTCCGGCGATCGCGATCGCCGCGCAGATGCCGCCCGTGTAGTCGAAGATCGGGCAGGCGACGCTGCACAGTCCGATTTCCTGCTCCTGCCAACAGGTCGCATACCCGTCGGCCTGCGCGCGTGCCAACTGCTCGGCGAGCACCTGCGGATTACACACGGTGGACGGGGTCTTGGCCTCGAGTGGTCGCGACAGCACTGCCGCGACGACATCCGGTGGCTGGAAGGCCAGCAGCACCTTGCCCGACGCATTCGTGTGCAGCGGTGAGCGGCGGCCGACGTTTGCGACCATGACGAACGATTCCGCGGACTGGCCGCGGTCGAGGTATAGGACCGAGCGATCGTCGAGGATGCTGAGCAGCACGGCCTCGCCCGTCTCGTCGGCCAGCCGGTCGAGGTGTCCACGCGCGATCTGGGTGAGGCTCACCGACCGGATGACGGCGCTACCCAACTCGTAGAGGCCCCAATCGAGTTGGTACAGCGCATCCGGCCCCTTGGCGACGAAGCCTTCCATCTCCAACGTGCGCAGCAGGTGGTAGGTGGCCGGCTTACTGATACCGATGGCCGCGGCGAGGTCGCTCAGGCCCATCGGCCGGCCCTTGTTGGCCATGGCCTTCATCAGGTTCGCGGCGCGGGAGACGGACTGCACCACGCGCTTGGCCGGTGGGTCCGCGGTGTCGGCAGTGCCCGATCGTGGCATAGGTGGCCTCCAGTTCGCGGGCCGCTCGGTGGGCCTGACGCACTATAGCGTACGGCTAACAGTATTTGCCAGACGCTATTGAGGGGCGTCGGTGCTGTCTCTAGCGTGGCAGTGGGGCGGTTGGTTCGATCCGCCGTCACACCGACCGATCACACCAGACCTGGGGAACGGGAGTCGCGATGTCCACCACGTCGCTCGCGCCGCGAGAACTCACCAATATCATCGCCGGGGAAGAGGCGCCGGCGGGGGATCTCGTCATGCTCGATCGCCGCGCGCCCGGGACCGACGACATCGTGGCCCGGGTACCGGCCTCCACTGCACGCGAGGTCGAAGCTGCCGTGAGTGCCGCGCGCCGCGCCTTCGAGCAGGGGCCGTGGCGGCACTTCACCGGCGCGCAGCGCTCGGCCGCGGTCGGACGGCTCGCGGACCTGATCGAGGGCAGCGCCGCGCGGCTGGCCGTGGTGGAAGCGGAGGAGACCGGCAAGCCCATCACGCTGGCCGAGGACGATATCGCCGGTGCGGTCTCGCTGTGCCGGTATGCCGCCGCCCTGGCGCTGAGCGAGCACGGCGAGCTGTACACGAGCAGCGGCCCGGACTTCACCGGCCTGGTGCTCCGCGAGCCGGTGGGCGTGGCTGGGCTCATCGTGCCGTGGAACTTCCCGGCGCTGATCCTGTGCCAGAAGCTGCCCTTCGCGCTTGCTGCCGGATGCACTGTGGTGATCAAGCCGTCGGAACTGACGAGCACTACGTCATGGGAGATCACCAGGTTCGCGGCGGAGGCCGGTTTCCCGGACGGCGTCCTGAACCTGGTGCTGGGGGACGGTGTCGCGGGTCAGGCGCTCGCCGACTCGCGAGGCGTCGACCTCATCTCGTTCACCGGTTCGACGCTCACCGGCCGCAAGATCGTCACGGCGTCCGCGGGCAACCTGAAGCGGACGTCGCTCGAACTGGGCGGGAAAGCCGCGTCGATCGTCTTCGATGACGCCGATCTCGCCGACGCGGCGGCGGGCGTCGTCTTCGGGATGAGTTTCAACAACGGCGAGTGCTGTGTGTCCCAGCCACGACTTCTGGTGCAGCGGTCCATTGCCGACGATTTCCTCGCCGAGGTGACGAGGCTTGTGGGCGAGCTGCGCGTCGGGCAGCCGCTGGACCGGCGCAGCGATGTCGGCGCACTGATCCACGCCGGCCATCTGGACAAGGTCGCGTCCTACGTGGACCGGGCGCCGGACTTCGGCGCGGACGTCGTCATCGGCGGCGGGCGGCTGAGCGGCGGCGAATACGGCAACGGGCAGTTTATTCGGCCGGCTGTGATCGACGGGGTGCGGCCTGGAACGCCCGCGTTCCAGGAGGAGATCTTCGGGCCCGTGCTCACCGTGACCAGGTTCGACACCGCCGACGAGGCGATAGCACTGGCCAACGGCGTCGACTACGGCCTGTCCAACAGCATCTGGAGCAAGAACATCGATCGCGTACTGGACACCGCCAAGGCGCTGCGCAGCGGCAGCGTTTATGTGAACACCTCCATTGACGGACCGCCGCAGATGCCATTCGGAGGCATGAAAGCCAGCGGCATCGGTCGGGAGAAGGGCGAGATCGGCTTCGAGGAGTTCACCGAGGTGAAGTCGGTGTCCATCCGCACCGGTAGCCGCGCCGGAACATTCCTGCTGCCGTCGCTGGCACGCTAGGGTTCGCGTAGCAGCCTTGTCGCGGGCACCACAGCGTGACGCGATGCACGTGCAGCGGCATATCGGACAAAATGCCCCGATGCTGTGCTCGAGTCACGGCGACGCCGTGACTCGCGCACAGCGCGGGGCTCAGTGGGTGAGCACCGCCTTGATGGTCTGACCCGATCCGGTGTCGGCGATGGCGCGCTCGAGGTCGGCGAACGGATACGTTCGCACGAGCCTTTCCAGCGGGAATCGTCCCCGGCGGCGCAGGTCCAGCAGTTGCGGGATGAACACCCGCGGGACCGAGTTGCCTTCGACGATGCCCTGGACCTGGCGGGCCAATTGCATCACCGGCAGCAAATCGAGCGTCATGCCGGGTGCCGCGCCGACGATGCCGAGCCGGCCACCCCAGGCGAGACCGTCGACCAGTCGTGTCAGGACCGGAGCGACGCCCGTGGTGTCGAAGGCGTGGGTGGCGCCGCCGTGGGTGAGATCGCGAATCTGCTCCACCTGGTCCGCGTCCCGGCCGTTGATGGCGTGGGTGGCGCCGAGTTCCTTCGCGAGCTCGAGCCGCGATTCGACGATGTCGACCGCGATGATGGTGCCCACATTCGACGCCACGGCGGCCATCAGCCCGCTGAGTCCGACGGCGCCCGTGCCGGCGATCACGATGCTGTCCAGCGGGCCGGGGCGCAGGACGTTGAGGATGGCGCCTGCGCCGGTCTGGACGCCGCAGCCCAGTGGTCCGAGTAGATGCTCATCGCCGGCGTCGATCCAGCCCGGCACCTTCACCAAGTCGCGTTCCGCCACCAGGCCGTGGCTGCCGAATGACGACTGACCGAAGAAGCTCGCGCCGACCGGACGGCCGTCCCGGGTCGCCTTGTAGGAGCCGTCGCCGCGGGTGAGCGCGAAGTTGGTGTCGTTGAACAGCTCGCAGTTGAAGGGTCGTCCGGTGAGGCAGGTGCGGCATCTGCCGCACGAGGTGAATGAGGCCATCACGCGGTCGCCCTCGACGAAATCCGAGACGCCGACGCCGATGGCCTCGACGACGCCGGTGCCCTCGTGGCCGTAGATCGCGGGTGGAAAATCGGGCTGGTGGAACACATCGCGGGCGAACAGGTCGGTGTGGCACAGGCCGGTGGATGTGTAGCGAACCAGGACCTCGCCGGGACGCGGGTCGCCCAGTTCGATGCCGTCGACCAGTTCGAAGGTGCCATGCGGTTCGCGCAGTATGTGAGCGCTGATCTGGGTGGGCATGAGGCCTCCTGTCGTCGCGGGAGTTTCACCCTAGCCCGTCCGGGAGTGCCAGTCGATGACGAAGGCCTTCACCCGGAAATCAGGCGTACTGAGCCAACGCCTCACGAAGGGGGAACAACCGGCCCACGATAAACGGGTGCTCGTCAGCCATGTACAACCGTGATTTCGACTCCCTGAGCTTGCGAACGCAGTCGACGAGTCGACCGAGGTTGTCGGTCTCGAAGGTCAGCAGCCATTCGTAGTCGCCCAGCCCGAACCCGTAAACGCCGTTCGTCAAGATGTCGGGCACGAACTCATGCCCGATGTCGCCGTGATCACCGATCACCGCTTTGCGCTCCCGCCGGGGAAGCAGATAGTACTCCGGCGTGCGGATGAACGGATAGAAGCACAGGTATCTGCGCGCGCGCACACCGACCGCGAACGATGTCGGGTGCTCGGAGAACTCGAACGGCTTCGACATCCCGATGAAGGCATGCGGTGTCGATATGTACTTCCCGATCTCGGCGCGGCGTATTTCGAGCTGCATATCCTGGATGTCGTCCACGTCGTCCGCGAAAGTCCAGAAGAGAATGTCGGTGTGCGGTTGGAATCCCTGCACGACGTATGTCCCTCTGACGTGGACCCGGTCGCGGTACTTATCAAAGACTGCTACTGCTTCATCTATGCAGGCCGATTTGACGCTCTGCTGTAACGTGAACCACTCGGCGTTGAATTTGACCGCGAGCTGTGAGGTGAATTGCTCTGGCATGACCGCTCTTTCGTTTGGTGCTGCTACGACGTGTGCGCTGCGCGGCTCAACGCCTGAATCTGATCGACATGGTGCAGCTCGTGGATCCAGATCGTGTCCAGTGCAGCCTTGAGGCTGATCGATACATCCCCGAACAGGGTGGTCCGCTTGGCGGCGAGCTCGGATACGCGGGCCTCATTGAATACGCGCTGGAGATGGCCGAAACGGGCGATGTCCAGGACATCTATCAGTCTGTTGATGGCCAAGTGCTGACCGGCCGGTCGTACGGCCTCGTCGTTACCGATGACGAGGGTCTTCAGTTCGGCTGGTGTCGGATCGTCCCCGTCGTGAGGGGACGAAGCAAGAACGGAGAGTACGTGCCGCGCGGTGGCAATCTCATATTCCTGTATATGCACGACGATGTCGGCAAGCGTATAGGGGTGCCCGGTGAAGGTTTCCGAGTTGGCCTCATCCTCGGTGAACAATGAAAGGATATCGGAAAGCCTGTGACGAACCGAGCCGAGACTTGACACCACATCTTCCACAGCGGCGCCCCGCCTTTCTCGAAAACGACAAGATGAACGTGCACGTGATGCACAGGCCGCCCAAATCTGTATCGGCGGACTGCCCGACGTTCAGCCTAATCGTTCACACGAGAGGAATAGATGAGACTTCGGCAACAATAGCCTCGGTAAATGAAAGAATGTCGCTTACCTGTCCGGGATGGACTTGCATTCGGCGGTCCGGCGCCTCGCGACGAGGTCGTCAGACGTGAGGTGCGCGAATCCGGGGAGGAAAGCGCGTGTGGCGTCGGTCCGTCAGGACGTGGCCCGAGCGCGCATGGCCGCGACAACATCCTCGAGTTTCTGGCCCCGAATCTTCTGCAAGGTGCCGGCGACCTGTTGTGACCGGGTGTGCGCAGTCCCCAGGCTCGCGACGAGACCCGCTCGATCGGGGAACGAGGACTTGCCGATCACGCGTTGCGCGTCGACCAGCGCGGCGTCATATTGCGCCCGTGTCCGCTCGGTCGAATCGATCATGGCTTCAATGGTCGCCACCTTGTTCGCGATGGCTGCCGCGTCCGGCTTGGTGAGGTGAGCCGCGACCGCACCGGTACCGGACAATTTCCGCGCCAGCCCGGAAAGCGCCGAGGTGCTGTTCGCAAGTCGGAAACTTCCCGCGGCAATCGCCTCGGCGCTGACGACTGCCCGCCCGAGCACCGCTCGGTTCCGTGGCTGCGACTTGCCCCGTCGCACTTTGTCCGGCAGCGCTGTGGCGACGGCGCCGTATGCTTGCTGCAGTCGGCTCTTGACGGTGTGGTATTTGCTGGCATCGAAGTTCGCGGGGGCAGGCGCGATCGCGTCGAGTTCGGCGATAGTCGGCAGAGCCGGGTTGTCGACCCACTCGGCTTTGACTGCGTCCGAGGGGACTTTCGTCCACGTGCTCGGATCCACGAAACCGCCGTCCGGCGTGATCGGGCGCAGATCGATCGCCGCGACGATCCTCGGCAGCGCCAGCGCCGCCGCCTTCGCCTTGCCCGTGGGATCACCCGAGTTCCCTACATATGTCAAGGTCGCCTTGAGCGTCTCGGAATCGAGGTTCGCCTCGTCGGCGACATCGCCGAGCGCGGTCCGCGCGCGGTCTCCTTGCGATAGCTCCATTGCCTTGGCCAATCCGGCATTCCAGCCGGTCATGTACCAGCCCAATAGCTTCGGCATGCACTTGGTGATGGCATCATCCAGGCGTTCGCCGAACGTGGGACCGTCCTGGCCATCCGGAAGCGGCGGCTCGTTCTTCTTGACGACCTCCACCAACGCGCCGAGAGTCTCCTCCAAGAAGACTCCCGGATTGGCTGTCGCGAATCTCAGGCTGATGGTGTTGCTGACCATCGCCGTGCCGAGGAGTTGGTTCGCGACATCCAGGCGCGGAAGGACGGCGGTCGTGTCGAACGCGGTCAGCGACGTCCGGCCCTGCAACACCGACACCATGACGTTCCCGAGATTCTTCACTTCGCCGACGAAGCGATCGCTGTTGCCGGTCACCATGTCGGCGACCATCAGCAGTCCGAGATCGTGCATCACATCGGGGTTGTTGATCGCACTGACCAGATCCAACCGGTGCTCGCTGGAGCGCCCGGCATCGACCGCCAGCTCGGAGAAGGTCTTGGCGTTGACGATCTCGGACATGACGACGATGTCATCCGCGGCGGTCAGCGGCTTCCAGTTGTCGTGTCCGGGTTGGCCCGCGGCCGGCTGCGCAGGAGCCTTGGGCGCGCAGAGGGCGACCAAGTCGTCGAACTCCGGGGTACCGCGCTTCACTACCCGGGACGTGGGGGCGTTCAGGCCGAACTCCCGCATCAGGCGGTCCGCGCCGACGATCTGGGCTCCGGATTCTTCGGTGTTTGCGGCATTCTTGCCGAACGTCGGCTTGACGACGGCCGACTTGACGGGTCCGAACCCGTCCTTCGACGTCAGGATGTACACGCCGCCCGAGATTCCGCCACCGGGACGCCGCACGCCGCTCGTCTGTTGTGACCACATCACCGGCTGCTTGTCCCAGTCCGCCGGGAAGCGGTGGACTTGACTTCCGGCTTGCACGGTATGGGCGAGTTCGTGTGCCAGGACGTGGTCACCGTCCGTGGATCCCGGCCGATACTGCCCCGCGCCGAAATAGACATCCTTGCCCACGGTGAAAGCCCGGGCGCCCATGTCGGCGGCCAGCGACGCGGCGCGGTCGCCCGTGTGAATGCGCACGCCGCTCAGACCGCGACCGAATCCGGATTCCATGCGCTGCCGGGTCGATTCGTCGAGCCGGCGTGGATTGCCGGACGCGCGGTCCAGCGCTCCGGCGTCCAATTCGAGTTCCCCGGCGAGCCGACGGTCGGCCAAGCGATGGGCGGACACGGCACCGGGGGCACCCGTGTCGCCGCCTCCGGTCGTGTCGTGGAACGCGGCTGCCAAGGACAAGGCGCGCTCGGCGAGCCGTTCGGCGTCGATCTCCGCGCGGTCGGACGCCGCGCCGACCGGCACCGTACGACGACGGATCGGGCGATCGTCGAGATGTTCGACGTGGGATTCTTCCTTGAGCCCAGCCAGGGCGCCGCGCGCACGCATTCTTCTACATTAGGCTTCTGACGCCGCGCGCGACAGCGGGAAAACTCGATTTCCGAAAGATCGGTGCCCCGGCTAGATGTCACCCATGAGTCGTCCGAGCTTGGCGTACTCACGCCGACAGGCGGCGATCAGAATTTGCCGGGTTACGATCCCGGCACCGCTGGCCGCCACATGTGCTGCGGTCAGGGCGATGTTGCGAATGATCCCGCCTGAGATCGGCAATGCGTGCGCCAACGCCGGCAGGTCGAGATCGTCGTCCTGCGGGACCGTTACCGGTAGATGGAGTCGCCACAGCGCGAGGCGTTCCTCCGGGCCAGGTTCCGGGAACGCGCAGATCACGTCCAGTCTCCGCAAGAACGCCTCGTCGATGTTGTTGCGCAGGTTGGTCGTCAGAATGACGATGCCCTCGTGTCGTTCCATCCGCTGTAGAAGGTAGGCGACCTCCACATTCGCGTACCGATCGTTCGCTCCGCCCACATTTCCGCGCTTGCCGAACAGTGCGTCCGCCTCGTCGAACAAGAGAACCCCGTTGATGCGCTCCGCGGCGTTGAATACCCGCTCCAGCTTCTTCTCCGTCTCGCCAATGTATTTGTCGACGATGTGCGAGAGATTGATGACGAAGAGATCCACGCCCAATTCGTGCGCGACGACTTCCGAGGCCAGTGTCTTACCGGTGCCCGAGGGTCCGCTGAACAGGCAGGCGATGCCTCGTAACGAACGGCGATCGAGCCCCCACTCGGCTCGCACGATGTGGCGAGTCCGGTACCGGTCGGACATCGCGTGCAACTCGTGCGTCAGGTCCGGCGGCAGGATCAGATCGTCGAAGGTGGCGGACGGGACCACGTGGCGGGCAACGTCTTTCAGGCGACCCATGCCCTGCGCCAGAGCGGCGCTGCGCAAATGGGAGGTGTCAACGCTCTCGCCTTTGGCCATGGCCAGCCCGGAAGCCATGGCCCCGACGGATTCGACCCGGTCCGGCGCGACCCGGAGCAGTGCCAGTTCCGCAGCCGCGGTTCCAGCGTTCGGTATTGCCAGCTCGGTGGCCAACCGGTCCCACGCGGGACGGCGCAAGGCGACATCGAGGCGAGGCGACTCCAGCAGTACCGGTAGTGCCCCGCTGAGGGTCGGGTCCCAGGAGGCCGCTGATACCAGGATGAGCGGCCGGGCCGGCGGAAGGACAAGTTGACGCAGCGCCTCACGATCCCGCTGCGGGTCCACCGGCCCGACGACGACCGCACCCGCAACCAGTCCCGCCTCACACATCGCGGCCGACAGAACGTCATGGAGCGTCTGTCCCGGACCGAGCCGGTCCAGATCGAGCACCACGGCAGGCACCTCTGCCGCGCCGAGACCGGTTGCCGCGACGCTCCGACCCGAACCATCGGCGTCTCGCAGCCAGACGATCCACTGCCCGGTCAGCACGGCCCGGGCGATGTCGAGGACGGCGGGATGGTCGATCGGGGCCCCGGGGGCCAGCAACGCCACCAATGACTGATCGCAGGCCGCAGAGCCCAGCAGGTGGCCCACCACCCGTTCCGAGGTTGCCACCACGCGATCCGGCAGCGGATCGGCCTCATCGAACGTCACGATCAATCCCGCACGACGCAGTACCGAGTCCCGGTTCACCAGAGCGCGATCGTCGAGGTCGAGTAACGATCCGCCGGCGACCGCCAGAGCCACATCCACCCGTGGATTCGGGCGCGCACGGCCCGGGTCGAGCCCGGAGAACAGTGCCCCGAACCGACCGTCGAGCATGGCGGTAGCGGCCACCGCGACCAGGCCAGTAGCGACAGGGCCGAGGCCGAAGTCCTCGCCGAGCCGGTGCAGCCTGCCCCCTTCGACGGCACGTAGCGGTGCGGGTATGACGGGGCTGCCGGCGGCCAGCGCCGCCATCCGGGCCGCCACTTCCTCGCAGAGCCCGACTACCTCGTCGTGCAACACCCGTGTTTCGTCGGGGACCGCCACGGGGCTCTCGACGTCACTCGTCACCGGCGGACCCCGGGACGGGTCGGCCCGCGCGGCGACGTGCCGGCTCCCGTACGGAGCCTCGTCGGTCGATCACGGCAGTAGTATGCCAGAATCGGCGCGCCCGCCTGCACCTATCCATGACGGCTTCGCGCTGGTCCGACGTGCCGGATCGGATTTCGGCGGAGTGCCTGTCGGAACGTTTCCCGTGTCGACCGCACGCCCAAGACGTCGAACGCGCTCGACGGCTGCTCTCGTCATGGCCGGCGGCGTGCCTGCAGGCAGCGCCGAGGCGGTGTCGGAGCCGGCGGATAGGGTGAGGCCACCCCATTGATCATCCGTACACGCGCGCCCTGGGCGCAGGAGACGAGTACATGTCACCGACCACCAGCGAGGGCCAGCGCGCCGAGCTTCACCGGACCATTTGGCGGATCGCGAACGACCTCCGCGGCAGCGTGGACGGCTGGGACTTCAAGAGCTACGTGCTCGGCATGCTGTTCTACCGGTTCATCTCGGAGAATCTCGCCAAGTACATCAATGACGGCGAGCGCGCGGCGGGCGATGTCGAGTTCAGCTACGCCGAGCTCCCGCACGCCGAGGCCGAACGCGGGCGGGCCGACACCGTCGCGGAGAAGGGGTTTTTCATCCTGCCCGGCGAGCTCTTCGAGAACGTGCGCGAGCGCGCGCCGCGGGACGAGAACCTGAACGAGACGCTGGAGCGGGTCTTCCGCAACATCGAAGCCTCCGCGGTCGGCACCGACAGCGAGGACGACTTCAAGGGCCTCTTCGACGATCTGGACGTCAACAGCGGCAAGCTCGGCTCCACGGTCGCCAAGCGCAACGAGAAGCTGGTGAAGCTGCTGGACGCGATCGGCGACCTCCCGCTGGGCGAGTTCGGGGCCAACGCGATCGACCTTTTCGGCGACGCCTACGAGTATCTGATGCAGATGTATGCCTCCCAGGCCGGCAAGTCCGGCGGCGAGTAATACACGCCGCAGGAGGTCTCCGAGCTGCTGGCCCGCATCACGGTGGTCGGCAAGACGCAGGTGAACAAGGTCTACGACCCGGCTTGCGGCTCCGGCTCGCTGCTGCTGAAATTCGCCAAGGTGCTGGGCCGGGAGAACGTGCGACGGGGCTTCTTCGGCCAGGAGATCAACCTGACCACCTACAACCTCGCCCGCATCAACATGTTCCTGCACGACGTGAACTACGAGAAGTTCGACATCGCGCACGGGGACACCCTCACCGACCCCGCGCACTGGGATGACGAGCCGTTCGAGGCGATCGTGTCCAATCCGCCCTACTCGATCCGGTGGGAGGGCGACTCGAACCCGCTGCTGATCAACGACGAGCGGTTCGCCCCGGCCGGTGTGCTGGCGCCGAAGTCGAAGGCCGACCTGGCGTTCACCATGCACATGCTGTCCTGGCTCGCTGTCAACGGCACGGCGGCGATCGTCGAGTTCCCCGGCGTGCTCTATCGCGGCGGGGCGGAGCGGAAGATCCGCCAGTACCTGATCGACAACAACTACATCGACACGGTGATCCAGCTGCCGCCGGACCTGTTCTTCGGCACCACGATCGCCACCTGCATCATCGTGCTGAAGAAGTCGAAGAGCGACAATGCGGTGCTGTTCATCGATGCCTCGGCCGAGTTCGTCCGCAGCGGCAACAAGAACAAGCTGAGCGGCGAGAACCAGCAGCGCATCCTCGGTTGGTTCACCGCCCGCGAGGACGTGGAATACACCGCCGCGCTGGTGCCCAATGAGCGGATCGCGGAGAACGACTACAACGTCTCGGTTTCCAGTTACGTGCAGGCCGAGGACACGCGCGAGGCCGTCGACATCGCCGCGCTAAACGCCGAGATCGCGCAGATCGTGGCGCGTCAGCAGGAACTTCGCGTGTCCATCGACGCCATCGTCGCCGACCTCGAAGGCGAACAAGTATGACGAGGATCCCGGTGTTCTCGGGCCGCGAGGAGCTGTTCCCGGTGTGGGGAGTGACCCGATGAGCCGCATCGACGACTTGATCGCGGAGCTGTGCCCCAACGGGGTGGAGTACAAGGCGCTGGGTGACATCGGTGAGTTCATCCGCGGCAGTGGCCTTCAGAAGGCGGACCTGATCGACGACGGTGTACCGGCCATTCACTATGGCCAGGTGCACACGTACTACGGAATATGGACGGAGACGACGAAGTCGTTTACGTCACCTGCGTTGGCTGCCAAGCTTCGGCGAGCGCGGACTGGTGACCTGGTGATCGCAACGACGAGCGAAGATGACGCGGCCGTGGCAAAGGCGACAGCGTGGATCGGACAAGGCGAGGTCGCGGTCAGTGGCGACGCCTATATCTACCGGCACAACCTTGATCCTCGCTACGTCGCCTACTTCTTCCAGTCAGAAAAGTTCCAGCTCCAGAAGTCGTCGCGGATCACGGGTACGAAGGTCCGGCGAATCTCAGGCGACGCTCTCTCGAAGATTCGAATCCCGGTGCCGCCTGCCGATGTTCAGCGGGAAATCGTGCGAATATTGGACCAGTTCACCGCGCTGGAGGCGGAGCTGGAGGCGGAGCTGGAGGCCCGTAGACGCCAGTACGCCTTCTACCGCCACCGACTCTTATCTTTCCCGAACGGAACTGAGATATCACCGCTCGGGAAACTTGCAGTCAATCTTGACAACAAACGAAAGCCAGTTACTCGTGCTGCTCGCACGGCTGGCGATATTCCATACTACGGGGCGTCTGGCGTTGTGGACTACGTCAGCGACTACATCTTCGATGGTGACTATCTCTTGGTGTCGGAAGACGGCGCAAATCTACTTGCGCGCACCACACCAATAGCATTTTCGATTTCGGGCAAGACCTGGGTGAATAACCACGCGCATATTCTGCAGTTCGGAAGTCGCGCTGAGCGCCGCTTCGTCGAGTATTATTTGGAGTCGATAGATCTTTCGCTATTCATCTCAGGCGCGGCTCAGCCCAAACTCAATAAAGCTAGCCTTAGCAGCATACCGATTCCAGATCCTCCCCAGCGTGAAAAGGAGAGAATCGTTGCGATCCTCGACAAGTTCGACGGCCTCGTGAACGACCTCAGCATCGGTCTGCCGGCCGAGCTCGCGGCACGGCGCAGGCAGTACGAGTACTACCGCGACAGGCTCCTGACCTTCGAGGAAGCGTCCTGACCGGCTCCTAGCAGCAAGTAGATTTTGCATCTACCCTTGGACCATGAACGCCATCTCCGTCGCCGAACTCCGGCAGAATCCGACCGATGCGCTGGCACGCGCCGAAGCCGGCGAGACGATCGTCATCACGCGCCACCGCCGAGCTATCGCCAAGATCGTCCCCCTCGACGCGCCCGGTGTCACCCTTATTCCGCCGCGTAAGACCGGGCCTGCGCATCTGGGTGCGTGTCTTCCGCACCGCAACCGCACCACCGAATACGTCGAGGCTCTTTTGGCCGAGATGGAGGAGGATCGGTAGTGCTGTACTACCTCGACACGTCTGTCGCTGCTCAGGCGCTCGTTGCCAACGGCCCGGCACGCTCGTGGTTCGACGAGGTCACCGCGTCCGGCAGCGACACGCTCGTGTCGTCGCGACTGCTGCAGACCGAACTCACGCGCGTCCTCCGGCGCGAAGGCCAGCCAGTTTCCGAACGCGCCGAGGTTCTGGACTACGTGGGTGGGATACCCGTGTCCGAACCGATCCTTGCCACCGCCGAGGCCATCAC
>Ga0209941_1000095_pt1 | contig 184932 bp, 151 predicted proteins | sample ThiBiot_300_plan_FD_183945 | JGI IMG/M metagenome (GOLD analysis project Ga0209941, IMG submission 183945) | Wastewater bioreactor microbial communities from Cape Town, South Africa - Thiocy_solids_1 (SPAdes) | ecosystem: Engineered > Bioremediation > Thiocyanate > Unclassified | place: South... | reverse complement strand
GATGGCATGCGCCGCGCGTCACTCCTGTTTGCCACGGTGCTGCTGACCGCTTGCGGCCGGCACGCGCCGGCGCTGACCGTAGACGCACTTGCGCACGACCCGCAGCAGCTCTACGCGTTGCGCCGCCACTGTGCGCGCTCGCCCATGCGCATCGACCGTGCGAGTTGCCGGATGGCGGACGCCGCCTACGCGAAGCGCTTCTTCCTGGGGTTGGGTGGCCCCGATGAATACCAGACGCTGCGCTCCCTCCCGCCGATCCCGGAGAGCTTCGAGTCAGACGCTGCCGAGGCGCGGCCGTGAACGATCTGTCCGTCATTGACCAGTTCCTGTCCGTCTTCTCGCGGTACATCGACTCGGGCTTCGGGCTGCTACACGGCGAGGTCATGTACCTGTCGGCGACGCTGATCGTCATCGACATGACGCTCGCCGGCCTGTTCTGGGCGATGGGCGGCGAAGAGGTGCTGGCGAAGCTGATCCGCAAGACCCTCTACATCGGCGCCTTCGCCTACATCATCGGCAACTTCAACCTGCTCGCCGGCATCGTGTTCCGCTCGTTCGTCGGCCTCGGCCTGCTCGCGTCGGGTTCGGCCGTCAGCGTCGGCGACTTCCTGCAGCCGGGGCGGCTCGCGGCGATCGGCGTCACCGCCGGCGCACCGATCCTGCGGCAGGTCGGCACGATGTCGCATGGCATCACGGCGGTCTTCAGCAACTTCGACATGATCGTGGTGCTGCTGTTCGCCTGGGTGGTCGTGGTCATCAGCTTTTTCATCCTGGCGATACAGCTTTTCGTGACGCTGGTGGAGTTCAAGCTGACCACGCTTGCCGGCTTTGTGCTGGTGCCGTTCGCACTCTGGAACAAGACTTCGTTCCTGGCCGAGAAGGTGCTCGGCAACGTGGTGTCCTCGGGCGTCAAGGTGCTGGTGCTCGCCGTGATCGTCGGCATCGGCTCGACGATCTTCGGGCAGTTCCAGACGCCGGCCGGCGCCGATCCATCGCTGAACCACGCGCTCGCGCTCATGCTGGCCTCGCTCACGATGCTGGGCCTGGGCATCTTCGGGCCGGGGATCGCGACCGGCCTGGTGTCCGGGGCGCCGCAGCTTGGTGCAGGAGCCGCTGCCGGCACGGCGCTTGGCGCGGCGGGTCTTGCCGTCGCGGGCGGTGCCGCCGTGGCAACCGGTGGTGCTGCGGTGGCGGCCGGAACCCGCCTGGCCGCCCGTGGCGCGGTGGGGACTGCGCGTGCTGCCCGTGGTGCTGCCTCCGCGTACCGCGCCGGGGCCACCGCATCGGGCGCAACCGGAGCCAGGGCATTCGGGGCGGGCATGGCAAGCGCCGCCCGCGCCGCGAGTAGCCGCGTGGCGTCCGCCGTTGGTGCGGGCGGCGCGTCCCCTACAACCGGCAACAGGGCACCGGACTGGGCGCAGCGCCTGCAACGTCGACAGCGCTTCTCGCAAGGCGCTTCGACCGCCGCGCACGTCGTGCGCTCGGGCGATCACGGCGGTGGCGGCGCCGCGCCCGAGTTGCGCGATCCCTCGAACGATTGACGGAGACCCATCATGCGTTTCAAGCGACCCGGCGTACGTTACAGCCACACGCCCGCACCCGCGACGCCTTATCAGGCGGCCGCGCAGGTGTGGGACGAACGCCTTGGCAGCGCCCGCGTACAGGCCAGGAACTGGCGGCTGATGGCCTTCGGCTGCCTGGGCCTTGCGCTGCTGATGGCCGCCGGCCTCGTCTGGCAGTCGGGGCAGTCGCGCGTCACGCCCTATGTAGTCGAAGTCGATCACGCCGGGCAGGTGCGCGCGGTCGGCGCGGCGGTGACGCCGTACAAGCCCACCGATGCGCAGATCGCCTGGTATCTCGCGCGCTTCATCACCAACGTGCGCTCACTTTCCATCGACCCGATCGTGGTGCGGCAGCACTGGCTCGAAGCCTACGGCTACACCACCGACAAGGGTGCGGCGACGCTGAACGCCTACGCCCGCGCCCACGATCCGTTTGCCCACGTCGGGCAGGACTCCGTAGCGGTGGACGTGACCAGCGTGGTGCGCGTGAGCGACGCCTCGTTCCAGGTGCGCTGGACCGAGCAGCACTACCACGAGGGCACGCCCACGGGCAGCGAGCACTGGACCGCGATGCTCACCCTCGTCATGCAGACCCCGCGCACCGAGCAGCAGGTGCGCCGCAATCCCCTCGGCATCTACGTCAAAGGCCTGTCCTGGAGCCGCGACCTGGATGCATCCCAAGGAGCCAAGAAATGAAACGTGCCATGACTGCCATTGCCGCCCTCGGCGCACTGGCCGCGTTGTCCGGCTGCGCGACGCAGGGCAAGCCGCCGCCCGCCATCTCGCTGGACGAGCCGGTGCAGGCCGAGCCATTGCCCGAACCGGCCAAGCCGGTCGCGGTGGTGGAGGTGCCCAAGCCCTTGCCGCTGCCGGGCCAGATGAAGCCATTGCCCGGCAAGGCTGATGCAAAGCCCGCTGCGGAATCGGCTGATCCGGCAACGCGCGTCGAGCGCGCCAATGCCGAAGCCAGCATGGCGCCCACCCGCGAGGGCTACATCAACGCGATCCAGGTCTGGCCATTCTCGGATGGGGCGTTGTATCAGGTCTATACGAGTCCCGGGCGCGTGACGGTGATTCGCCTGCAGCCCGGCGAGGATCTCGTGACGGTCGCCGCCGGCGATACGGTGCAATGGATTGTGGGCGATACGGCCAGCGGCAGCGGTGCGAACCGGCGTGTCGCCGTGATGGTCAAGCCGGTGCGCGTGGGCATCAAGACGAACCTCGTCATCACGACCAACCGGCGCACTTATCTATTGGAACTCACGTCCACCCCCAAAACGTGGATGGCCTCGGTGTCGTGGGAGTATCCGAAGGACCAGATGCTGGCGCTGCAGGCCCAGGCGCAGGCCGCCGATGCCCGGGCGCCAGTGGCGGGCGGGCTGTCGCTCGACCAGTTGCATTTCCGCTATGCGATCACGGGCGACGATCCGCCGTGGAAGCCGGTGCGGGCCTTCGACGATGGCCGGCACGTCTACATCCAGTTCCCGGCGGGTATTGCGCAGGGCGAGTTGCCGCCGCTGTTCGTGGTCGGGCCGGACGGCAAGGGCGAATTGGTGAACTACCGGTTCCGCGCACCCTACGACATTGTGGATCGGCTGTTCGGCGCGGCTGAGCTGCGCCTGGGTGGAAAGAAGGCCGCCGTGGTGCGCATCGAGCGCACTGATGGCGTGGCTGCGGGGGCAGGGCATGGACACGACTGACCGTGAAGCCCAGCCGACCCCGAAGGTGGCGCCCGAGGGGATGGCGCTGCGGGCGGCGCCGCGCCCGGTGACGCGGCTCAACCGCCGCACGCTGGCCGTGTCCGCCACAATCCTGGTGGTCGCGGTCGCCGCGGCCTCGATGTGGGCACTGCAATCGAAGGGCAGACGCGGCCCGGCCGATCAGACCAACCTCTACAACGTCGATCGCGTCGCCAAGGCCGACGACCTCGACCAGTTGCCTGCCGACTATTCCAAGCTGCCCGAGAAGCCCGCATCGGCTCCTGCCGCGAGCGTGCCCCAGCTCGGGCCACCGCTGCCCGGTGACGTAGGGGCGGCCTCGGCTGTGACGCCATTGCAAAGCGGCACCATGAACCCAGGGGCGTCGGCTGAGAGTGTCGATCGGCAGCGGCAGGCCGAAGAAGTCGCGCGGTCGGCAGTGTTCTTCCGTACCAGCAATAACACGGGAAAGCCCGACACCGCTTCGGCAGGGGCGAACATCTTGCCGGTGGCCAATACCGCCGGTGCATTCAATCCGATGGGTGTCGGCCCAACCTCCACGGCGGCACAGCCCAACGATCCGACGGCCCTCCAGAACCGGCAGAGCCAGAAGGAAGCATTCATGGCCAAGGGCGGCGATGCCGCGACGAGCAACACCGGCACCCTGCAGGCGCCGGCTTCGCCGTACACCGTGATGGCCGGCACCATCATCCCGGCCGCGCTGGTCACCGGCATCAACTCTGACCTGCCAGGAGAGATCATCGCCGAGGTGACGCAGCCGGTGTACGACACCGCAACCGGACACTACCTGTTGATCCCGCAGGGCTCACGCCTAATCGGCCGTTACGACAGCCAGGTGGCTTTCGGGCAGCGCCGCGTGCTGCTGGTGTGGTTACGCCTGGTGCTGCCCGACACCTCGTCGATTGCGTTGGACAAGCTGCCCGGCATCGACCCGGCGGGCTATGCCGGCTTGGAGGACGGCGTGGACTGGCACTGGAGCCGCATCCTGGCGGGTGCGGCGCTGTCCACGCTGCTGGGGGTCAACGCCGAACTGGCCGTCTCCAATCAGAATCAGGCCAACGGAAACACCGTGATCGCTTTGCGCGACAGCGCGCAGGACACCACCAACCAGATCGGCCAAGAGATCACGCGCCGCAACCTGAGCATCCAGCCGACGCTGACCGTGCGACCAGGGTTCCAAGTCAACGTCATGGTGAACAAGGATCTGGTGCTGCGGCCGTACCAGCCGCTTTTCATCCAGCGAGGGCCGATGCCATGAGCATGCCACCGAAAAAACTGCGGCTGGGGTCGCTGCCCGATACGCAGACCGTCAAGCTGGCCTTTGCGTGTCCGGCCCGGCTCAAGGCCGACCTGGACCGCTACGCCGCGCTACACGCGCAGACCTACGGCGAAGCAGTGGATGCCGTGACGCTGATTCCGCTCATGCTGGAGGCGTTCATGGCGGGGGATCGCAGTTTTCGGCGCGCGGCGGCACCACCGAGGACAAAATTGGGCGGCGCGTTGGGGTAGGGAGCTCCCAGATCATATGCAAAACTCTACAAAAAGCGTAGGTTTTTGCATATGACATGGGGTACAAGAGTAAAGACACCGGACGGATGAAGCGGGAACGGCACGTCTTTCGAGGGCTACCCTGAGGAAGGAGGGGGCGTTTGCGGAAACCTGTATTTTCGTAGTCTGACTACGATTTAAACAATGTATTCAAATTGACTTTCCCTTCGGAAAGTTGTAGTTTTCGTAGTATGGCTACGACTGGCGCGAGCAAGCTAAAAGCCCTCTATACGCACTTGGCACCTGGGACACCCCTGACCTCGGAAGACCTAGCAGTGCTGGGCATCTCTGCCGATCTGGCGGTGCACTACGTCCGTGCGGGATGGCTCGCGCGCCTTGCGCGCGGGATATATTGCCGCCCCAACGATCCCCCAGCCTTGCATCCCAGCCTGTTGCTGTTGCAGCGTCGGTTCGAGGGGCTGCACGTCGGTGGCAAATCCGCGTTGGACTGGTACGGCGTGAGGCAATACGTGGCGCAGAAACCGGTGCTGCATCTGTATGGTTGGAGGGCAGGGCGCTTGCCTGAATGGTTCACCAAGCGCTTTCCATCTGAGTACCACCGCAAGCGCTTGTTCGACGAGCAACTGGACACCTTGCTGCACGTCGGCCCGTTCGAGCAACGCAGCGGGGCGCCGCGGGTGTCGGCGCCGGAGCGGGCATTGTTGGAGCTGTTGAGCGAAGTCGGCGTGCGCCAGTCCTTGCAGGAAGCTCGCGAACTCGTCGAAAGCGCCTACAGCCTGCGCGTCGACGTGTTGCGCACGCTGTTGCAGCATTGCACGAGCATCAAGACCGTGCGGCTGTGCCTGACGCTCGGCCGTGAGGGTTCGTTGCCCTGGGCAGCCAAGCTCGACGCGGCCACGCTGCCAATAGGCAGCGACCGGCCTTGGGTGTCCCGATCGGCTGATGGCCTACTGGTGCTCAAGCCGTGAACCAGATCTATCTCGACACCGCACGCCTGCTGACGCAGGTGGCGCCACTGGTGTTCGTGGACGACACTTTCGCATTGAAGGGCGGTACGGCGATCAATCTGTTCGTGCGCGACATGCCGCGCCTGTCGGTGGATCTCGATCTGGTCTTTCCCGATCACACGTTGCCGCGCAGCGAGGCGCTGGAACGCATCAACGAGGCTGTCCGGCAGGCCGCCGAGCGGTTGAGGAAGCATGGGTTTCAAACGCACGCACCGGCGGCGGCAGCAGGGGAGACCAAGCTGCTGGTGCGGCGCGACTCGATCCAGGTCAAGGTCGAAGTCAATTTCGTCACGCGTGGCACTGTGCAGCCCATCCGCCGCGCTTCACTCACGCCGGCAGCCCGCGATGCGCTGATGGCTGACTTGGAAATTCCCGTGGTGTCGCTGGAAGACGTGTACGGCGGCAAGCTGGTGGCAGCGCTCGACCGCCAGCATCCGCGTGATCTGTTCGACGTTATGCAGCTCTTCGCGCACGAAGGCATTACACCCGGCATCCGGCGCGCCTTCGTGGTCTATCTGGCCAGTAGCAATCGGCCGATCCATGAAGTGTTGTTCACGCAGCTGCGGGACATCCGGTACGACTATGAGCACAACTTCCAAGGCATGACGTCCGACTTGGTGCCTATTGATGCGCTGCTCGCCACGCGAGAGCGCATGATGCGCGAAATCCGGCAGGGTTTGGACGACAACGAGCGGCACTTCCTGCTGTCGCTGGCCGCGGGCACACCCGAATGGTCGTTGTTGGACATCGCGCACCTCGAGCACCTGCCTGGCATTCGCTGGAAGCTGCACAACCTGGCGCGGTTGCAGAAGGCCGATGCGAAGAAATTTGCCGAGCAGGCAGATGTGCTGGCTGCCAAGCTTACATAGTACATTTATAACTATTGGCGGGGGAGCGAGTCATGCGCATTGAGTTTGTCGAAATCGGAAACTTTAGAAAATTACTCTCGACCCGAGTGGGTTTATCTTCCGAAAAGACCGTTTTCGTGGGGGCCAACAATAGCGGAAAGACTTCGGCCATCACAGCACTTCGTTATTTTCTTATGAATCGAGGGCGATCCAGCTTTTGTTTCAATGATTTCACGCTCGCTCATTGGCCGTCGATTAATATGATGGGTGCTGCATGGGAGGCGGCACATGCAGCAAGTGAGGCATTGCCCGAACCCGATTGGGGCTCGGTGCTGCCATTCCTTGATGTTTGGCTTCAGGTCGCGGAGGACGAAGTTCACTATGTCCGGAAGATTGTGCCGACCCTTGATTGGAATGGTGGACGGCTAGGTGTGCGGATGCGCTTGGAGCCGAAGGATACTGTCCAACTACAACAAGAATATGTAGCGGCACGAACTCAGGCATTAACGCTGCAAGCGACTGGCGCCGCTCTAGCCGCGGAACAAGGCAAAGCTGCAGCCGACTTTCAGGTTGCAATCTGGCCACAGAATCTTGTCGAATTCCTGCAGCGTAAGCTGGCAGCGTTCTTCACGGTCAGGCCCTATGTGCTCGATCCGGCTGCCTGTGTTGATCCGGAATATGGAACAGCCAAACCGCAGGCGCTCAACGGCAGCGAGCCGATCGATGGTGATCCGTTCCATGACCTCATTCGTATCGACGAAATCAGCGCCCAGCGCGGTTTTGGCGTGGAGGGCGAGGATAACGATGAGGAGATGACCACTACAGTCAGCGGGTCGCGAAAGCTGTCAGTCCAACTCCGCCAATACTACAGTCGCCATCTTGACCCTTACGAGAATCCAGATGCACAAGATCTTCTCGCGCTCAAGGCGATCGAGGAAGCTCAGCAAGCCTTCAACTTGCGACTCAATGACGGCTTCAAGAAGCCGCTCAAAGAGATGCACAAGCTTGGCTATCCAGGTGTCACGGACCCAAAGCTGAATATCTCGACACGCCTACGCCCTATTGAAGGACTGAACCACGATGCTGCCGTGCAGTTTGTCGTGCCGATCCATGACGGCGATGACATTACCGACCTGTACTTGCCGGAAGATTCCAACGGGCTGGGCTACCAGAATCTCATCTCTATGGTGTTCCGCCTCATGGCCTTTCGCGATAGTTGGATGCGTGTTGGCAAGGCCAAGCACAAGGCTTCCGATGACACGATCATTCCACCCTTGCATTTGGTACTGATAGAAGAGCCCGAGGCGCATCTTCATACGCAAGTCCAGCAGGTTTTTATCCGTCAAGCGTACAAGATTTTGCGTAATCATGATGACCTCGGCGGGAGCGAAAATTTTGTAACGCAATTGGTGGTTAGTACCCATTCGAGTCACATCCCCCACGAGTGCGAGTTTGATTCTTTGCGCTATTTTCGCCGTCTCCCAGGTGGTCAGAAAGCGATTCCAACTTCTTGCGTTGTCAACTTAGAAAATGCGTTCGGTGTTGATCTAGACACTAAGCGTTTCGTAACTCGCTACCTGCGAGTTACCCACTGTGACCTGTTTTTTGCCGATGCCGCAGTCCTGATAGAGGGGCCGGCCGAACGCATCCTCGTACCTAATTTTGCGAACTGTCATCCAGAGTTCGAAAAACTCTCGGAGAGCTACATAACTTGGCTTGAAATTGGTGGTAGCCATGCGCACAAACTGCGCAGCCTGATCGAGAAAATCGGGCTCACCACGTTAGTCATCACCGACATCGACTCCTGCAACGCAGCGGGTGCCAGTGCGCCTCCAGTGCGGGGTGCGGGCTACACCACGCGCAACGCAACCCTGCGGACATGGTGGCCCGTTATCAATGATCTCGACCCTCTGCTCGACAAGCCTGAGAACGAGAAGGTAAAAATCTGCTCCGCCGAAAAGTTTTCGGTGCGAGTTGCCTACCAGTCGCCCGTCCAAGCGACTTTTAAAGGAGTTACCGCCGAGGCGCTTTCCTACACCTTGGAAGATGCAATGGTGATGGCAAATCTCGATTTGTTTGAGGCATTGCCTGGAACTGGACTCATCGCCAAGTTTCGCGCTGCCATTACCAATAGTGCCGATCTGACGGCCTTGAGTGCAGCACTGAAGGCTGCGCTTGAGGGTGGGGGAAAGGCTGAATTTGCGCTAGATCTACTTGAAATTGAAGACCCACTTTCGCTGAAGCCCCCAGCTTACATTCGCGACGGATTGCTATGGTTAGCGGACCAGCTTGAGTACAAGCAGGTCGAACTCGGGCTCGCTCAACTGGTGGGGAGAGATGCGGCCGAAGCGGCTGCAGCACCTGAGGAGATAGCGGCGTGAGTAACGTTGTCGAGGCGTCGTCGAATGTCACCCTCGACGATCATGTAGAGGAGGAATTGGCTGGCTTCCTAAACTTGAAGAAGCCCACGAGCTTCTTTCTGTTTGCCGGTGCTGGGTCGGGGAAAACGCGCTCACTCGTGAACGCGCTGAACTATTTGGCGAAGACCTATCGCGATACTCTCCGTCTGCGCGGTCGACAGGTTGCCGTAATCACCTATACAAATGCAGCCTGCGACGAGATTGTGCGTCGCACTGAATACGATCCGCTGTTCGTAGTGTGCACCATCCATAGTTTCGCTTGGTCGCAAATACAAGGATTCAATACGGATATCCGTGCCTGGCTGAAAGGCAATCTGCAGCGTGAAGTTGCCGACCTTTTGGTAGAGGAAAAAAAGGGTAGACCTGGAACCAAGGCATCAGTCGCCCGTCAAGCTCAAATAGATTCTAAGCAGCGTCGGTTAGAGCGGCTCGACGACATCAAGACCTTTACCTACAATCCCAATGGCGACAATAAGGAACGTAATTCGCTGAACCACAGCGAAGTCATCAAAATATTCTCGACGTTCCTGTCCACGAAGCCGCTCATGCAGCGCATGTTCGTCGAGAAGTTCCCATTCCTGCTAATCGACGAGAGCCAAGACACCAACCGGGCACTCATCGACGCTCTGTTCGCTGTTCAGCATACCCATGCTGATCGCTTTTGCTTGGGCTTGATTGGCGACACGATGCAGCGCATCTACCCAGATGGAAAAGAGCGGATCGAAAGCGAGATGCCGAAAAGCTGGGCGACTCCTGAAAAGAAGCTCAATCACCGCTGCCCCCGCCGCATTGTTCGGCTCATCAATCAGATTCGCGATGGCGCTGACAATCACAAGCAGGAGCCGCGCGACGATCGGCCGGAAGGTTGGGTGAGACTCTTTGTGTTCCCAGTCGATGTGTCGGACAAGCGGGCCTTGGAACAAAGGGTGCGGAACTATATGGCGGAACTAACTGGAGATCAGAGTTGGACCAGCGCCAGTAAATGTAAGGTCCTGACGCTAGAGCATCATATGGCAGCCAAACGAATGGGTTTCCTAAAAATGTTTGAGGCGCTGGCTTCCATTGATGAATATCGGACGAGCTTTCTCGACGGTAGCTTTGCGCCGACCCGATTCTTTACCCACCTCGTCCTGCCGCTCGTTACGGCACAGCAGAAAGGCGATAAATTTGCCGTGGCAAAGCTTGTGCGGGAAAACTCCCCTCTGCTCAGTAAGGAGTCTTTGAAGGGCAATGAAATGCCGCTAGCGCAACTTCGCGCCGCGCAGGCTGCTATCGACAGCCTGATGGCTCTTTGGGCTAACAGTGAACCAACCTGCGCCGCGGTCGTAGCAAGCATCGCAGCAACCAACCTCTTCGCGATCCCTGACAGTCTCAAAGCCGCGTTGGCCGCCAAGCACGCCGAACCGGGAGTGGCACCTGACGACGAAAACGCTGACCCTGTTAGTGATCAGATCGCGGCACTCATCACGTTTCTTGATTGTGCATTCTCGGAAATCGCGCCGTATGCTGCATATGTCGCGCACGAGGCTCCGTTTGACACCCATCAAGGGGTGAAGGGGTTGGAGTTCGAGCGTGTCATGGTTCTCATGGATGATGAGGAGGCTCGAGGCTTTTTGTTCGGCTACGACAAGCTGCTAGGCGCCAAGGCGCCCACGGCCGCTGACATCAAGAATGTGCAGGAAGGTAGAGAGACCTCCATAGATCGTACGAGGCGCTTGTTCTATGTGACTTGCAGCCGCACTTCATCTAGCTTGGTTCTTGTAACCTATTCTCCAGACCCAGCGGCGGTTCGAGCGCATGTCACTGCAAATGAGTGGTTTGCAACAGATGAGGTTCTATTCGAATTGCCTTGACGGATGGGCCACCACCAATTGTTCGGTATGATGAATCTGGCTGATAATGGTGCTGCAAGAGTTGACACCGCGCAGATTGCTCCATCTCCCGCGCTAGCAAAAGGTGTGCGCCGCTGACGGTAAAAGCGACGGTAAAGGCACTATGTCGACCGAAGTCAAACCCTTTAGTCATGCGGACTTGCGTGACCCGTTGATGATCGAGTGGGAGTGAGCTGCGTCCGTTGGTTGAGCCCAGTCCACCGAACGCTCATTCGTCCAGTTCCGCAGAGGCCTTGGCGAGCCAATCGCGAGGCGACATTCCGATCTTGGCTGTGAACGCACGCGACAGCGCCGAAGGGTTCGCATAGCCGAGTTCTTCGGCCAGAATTTTGATGGGCCGCCCGTCACGGAATCGGCTTTGTGCCAGCGCGATGCGCCAGTGGCTCAAGTAATCGGCCGGAGTCTGGCCGACCGCTTCGCGGAAAGTGTTGGCGAATGCCGTGCGGGACATGCCTGCGCGCTCTGCCATGCGCTCCAGTGTCCAAGGCTCGCCCGGGCTGTCATGCATGGCCACAAGAGCGCGCGCCAGTCGAGGGTCCGACAAGCCGGTGATGAGACCGGGGCGCACGCCGGCTTCCTCGGGGTGGTCAAGCAGCCAGCGCAGCAACTGCAGCAGCACCACCTCGAATAGCCGATCGGCCAGCAGCCGTTGGCCGCAGCGAACGCGATCGGTTTCCGAGAAGAGCAACTCAAGTGCCGAGTGCAGGCCCGGCACCTGCGCCAGGGGCAGCGCGATCAAAGGCGGCAGTGCCCGCGCCAACGGGTTTTCCGCGCCCCCATCGAAGATGAGCCGCGCGCAAGTGAAATCGGAGCCTTCCACCGGAGGGTTGTGAAAGCGATGGGTGACCGGGCGTGGGTACAGCAACAGCGTCGGCTCGTCGAAGCGCATCCGCTTGGGCATCTCGCGTGCGCTCGGGTGACTCACCTCAAGCCGACCACGGCGCAGCACATGCAGGTAGCCGTGTCCTTCGCAGGCGTCGAAGTGATTGAGCCCGCACAGCATGCCGGTGTGATGCAACTGGGCACGGACCCGAAAGCGTTTCAGGATGCCCGACAGGCGGTCGACAGATGCGGGGGGTTGCATATGAACGAAATGGTATGTTTTGTGGACAAATTGAACCCAATAATACATTTCGAGCGCTGATACTGCATCCACCGAGCCACCACGGAAAGGCAACTTCTTCAAGGTGGTGTCGGGCAGCCTGTCGCTGCAGGGCGGGGTCAACCAACGAGACCTGCTCGTGACCCTGTTCCTTCACTTCAACCTGAAACTTTCCTGGAGATCGAAATGCTGCGCGTCAACATTCAACCTCAACTCGCCCCCGCCGCGAGCCAGCCTCTGCTAACCCAGATCCAGCAAGCGTTCGGCACCACGCCCAACATGTTCAAAGCGGTAGCCAACTCCGCCGCCGCATTGCAGAGCATGTGGACTGCCTTTGGCGCATTGGGCAAGGGCACCCTGGGCGCCAAGCTCGGCGAGCAGATTGCTGTGGCCATCGCCAATCGGAACCACTGCGAATATTGCCTGGCGGCTCACACCGTGCTCGGACAACAGGCTGGCGCGTCTTCCGCCGAGATGGCCGCTGCCCAGGTTGGCCAATCCGATGACGCCAAGACTGCCGCAGCCCTGACCTTCGCTCTGAAGGTCGTTCAGCAGCGTGCGCAGATCACCGATGCCGATGTCGCGAACCTGCGGGAGACTGGTTTCGGCGACGAACAGATCGTCGAAATCATGGCGCATGTCGCCCTGAATCTCTTCACCAACTACGTCAACGTCGCTTTGGATGTCCCCGTAGATTTTCCCAAGGTCGCCCTTAGGTGAACTTGAGCGAGCCTCCGCCGGAAGGGGGGCTCGCTCTCAATTGCGGAGTCGCGCCTTTAGCAGCCGTCGAGGCACACACGAACATCCCCGGCCAAGCGGGTCGTCCGCGCCATCCATCCATCCATCGTCCCCTCGCTTCGCTCGGCTGACGCCTCCGGCCCGGCGTCCAGCTTTGGGTCGGTGCGGCCTGTTGACGATCAAGCGGGAGTGAAGCCGTGCCGCAGGATCATTTTTTCGGCGTGAGGTGATACAGGCCGCCGGGCTGGGCGTCCTCCAGCATCCACAGCGAGCCGTCCGGCGCCTCCTCGATATCGCGGACGCGTTTGCCGACGTCCCAGCGCTGGGCCGCGGTGGCACCGCCCTTGCCGTCGAACGTGACGCGGATGATGGCCTGGCTGGCCAGGCCACTGATCAAGGCGCTGCCGTTCCACTGTGGGAAGACGCTGCCCTTGTAGAACATGAGGTTGCCCGGCGCGATCACCGGCACCCAATAGATCACGGGCTTGGCGAGGTCAGGCCGCGTATCGGGATTGGGGATCGGCACGCCGTCGTAATTCTTGCCGTAGGAGACCAGCGGCCAGCCGTAGTTCTTGCCACGCTCGATCAGGTTCAACTCGTCGCCGCCGCGCGGACCGTGCTCGAGCTCCCATAGCCGGCCATCCGGAGCGAAGGCCAGGCCATACGGTGTGCGATGGCCGGTGGTCCAGGTCTCGGCCGGCGTCAGGTTGGGGCCAGGGAAGGTATATGTGCTGACCACGGGTGCCGTCTTGGCCGCCTCGGTATCGCGCGGCGGATCGATCAGGGGGATGCTGCGCGCGCCGGTCTTGCCGGCCCACGGATTGCCGGGTGCGGGTTTGCCGTCCAGAGTCAGGCGCAGGATCTTGCCTTCGGGTTGGTTGATATCCTGGGCGGGGGTCATCCGCTGGCGTTCGCCGACGGTGAGGAAGAGATATTTGCCATCCGGCGAGAAGGCGATCTGCGCGCCCTCCTGGCCACCCTTGCCCTTGGGCATCTGGCGCCACAGCACCTTGAACCCATCCAGCCTGGGTTGCCCGTCGTCCAGCACGAGCCGGCCCCGGCCCAGCGCCAGGCCGCCGCCGTAACTGCCCGGTTCGGAATAGGTGAGATAGACATTGTGGTCGGTGGCGTAATGGGGCGAGAGGAAGACGCCCAGCATGCCGCTCTGGCCCTTGTAGTAGCTGGGCGGAATGCCCTTGAGCTCGGTCTTGGCGCCCTGTGGGGTCACCAACTGCACACGACCAACCTTTTCAGTCACCAGCATGCGGCCATCGGGCAGGAAGGCGATGCGCCAGGGCAGGTCGAAGCTTGCCACCTGGGTCATGGTGAAGGGCAGTCCAGGGTCGGTTTTCTGGTCGCCGGCGTTGGTCTGGGCATAGGCCGCGCTCGACAGCAAGGCCATCAGGAGGACTGCGTTTGCCAATTTGGTCATCTGCGCGCTTCCCATGCCTAGAGCAACCTGGAACATCCTAGCACCGACATATCGTCCCCCCGGCTTTCGCCATGCGGTTGGCGGCCAGGTCTGCATCTGCAGCGAACGCAGTGGGTTCCGGCTTTGTCAGCGGACCGCTTTTACGCCGGCAAGCGGCGGCGGGCGATGCCGGCATGGAAGCGGGCACCGTCGAGCAGGATCGCGTCGGCGAAGTCGTAGCCGGGATTGTGCAAGGGCGGCGACCCCTCCCCGTTGCCGAGGAAGGCGAAGCAGCCCGGCACACGCTCGAGAAAGCGCGCGAAATCCTCCGAGGCGGTGATCGGCCGCGCGGCGACCGAGACACGTTCGACACCCATGATTCCGGTGGCGACGGCCAGCGCCTCGGCGGCGCAGGCCGGGTCGTTGACGAGCGGTACGAACTCGCGCGTGTAGCGGACCTGGGCGGCGACGCCATGAGCGTAGGCAATTCCCTGCGCGATGCGCCGCATATACGCCTCCACGGCCGCGCTGACCGCAGGATCGAAGCTGCGTACGTCGCCGCTGATCGTGGCCACGCCGGGCAGGACGTTGCGCGTGCCGTCGGTCACGAACTGGGTCACCGAGACCACGGCCGTGTCCGCCGGGTCGAGCCGGCGCGAGACGATTTCCTGCAGCGTGGTCACCAGCGCGGCGCCGGCAACCATCACCTCGGCCCCGGCCTGCGGGCGCGAGGCATGGCCGCCCAGGCCGGTCAGCACGATCTCGAAGTTGTCCTCGGCCGACATGATCGCGCCCGGCCGCGTGGTGAAACTGCCCAGCGCCTGTCCCGGCATGTTGTGCAAGCCGTAGATTTCCGTGAACGGGAAGCGCTCGAGCAGGCCGTCCTCGAGCATGGCGAGTGCGCCGCGCCCCCATTCCTCGGCGGGCTGGAAGATGAAGCGTACGCAGCCGTCGAAGCCGCCTTCCTCCGCCAGCAGGCGCGCCGCGCCGAGCAGCATGGCGGTGTGGCCGTCGTGGCCGCAGGCATGCATGGTCCCCGGTACGGTGGAGCGGTGCGCGCATTCACCGGTCTCGGCAATACGCAAGGCGTCCATGTCCGCGCGCAGGGCGATGGCGCGCCCGCTGCTGCCGCGCCTGAGCGTGGCCACGATGCCGGTGCCGCCGACGCCCTCGACCACTTCGTCCATGCCGAAGCCGCGCAGCAGCTCGGCGACGAACGCGGCGGTACGCGCCTCCTCGAAGCCGAATTCGGGATGGGCGTGGAGGTGGCGGCGCCAGGTGCGCATCTGCTGGTGGAGCTGATCGGTATCAGCCATGGACCTGTCCTCGCTTGGCGACTTCCGTCGGGCTCGCGCCCACCAGTTTCTCGTATACCTGCGGATCGGTCGCGCCTTCGGTGTTGATGATCAATACGCGCGAATGCGCGTCCAGGCCGGCCTGGGCCGACAGCTCAGCCTGCCGGCGCAGTGCACGCAGGGCGGCCAGGCCCGCCGTGCCGGATTCCCCGGCGACGATGGGCGCGTCGTGCGCGCTGCCCGTGGCCAGCACGCGCATGGCCTCGACGGCCTCGGCATCGGTGATGGTGGCGAAGTGGTCGACGCCGGGCGCCAGGAAGCGCCAGGCCAGCGGCGAGGTTTCGCCGCAGGCCAGCCCGGCCATCACCGAATCCACCGAGCCGGTCGCCCTGGCGGCGTGGCCCTGGATCGCGCTCTGCAGCAGGCAGTCCGCCTGTTCCGGTTCCACCACGATGAAGTCTGGCCGGCGCGCGCCGTGGTATTCCCACAGCCAGCTGGCCAACCCGGCGGCCAGGCCACCGACGCCGCCCTGCAGCAGGACATGGGTGTAGGCGCATTCGCCGTCGCGTCGGGCACCGGTCTGCTCGGCGATCTCGGCGGCGATGGTGCCGTAGCCCTGCATCACGTCGCGTGGGATGTCCTGGTAGCCCTCGTAGGAGGTGTCGGAGACGACCTGCCAGCCGTTGGCCGCCGCCAGGCGGGCCGCTTCCTCGACCGAGTCATCGTAGTTGCCGGCGATGCGCACGATGCGCGCGCCATGGGCGGCGATGGCCGCCTCGCGCTCGCGGCTCACGTGGGCGTGCAGCACGATCACGCAGCGGCAGCCGGCGTCGCGCGCGGCGGCGGCCAGGCTGCGGCCGTGGTTGCCGTCGGTGGCGGTGATCACGGTGTAGTCCGCGAGTACGTCGGCGTAGCGGCCGGCGAGGATGTCTTCCGGCCGGAAGCCGGGGTGCAGGCGCAGGAGCTGCCGCACCAGGGCGATCGGCGCGCCCAGGGCCTTGAAGCTGCCCAGCGGCGAGCGCATGGATTCGTCCTTGACGCTGAGGCGGGCGACCTGCAGCTCGCGGGCCAGGTCCGGCAGCTCGCGCAGCGGCGTGGGACCGGCGACGCCCGGCCAGTCGGACAGCCAGCGGCGGCTCTCCGCGGCGCGGTCGATGCTCATGATCGCCTGCAGCTCGGCGGGATAGGGCGCGCGCGTGGCGCGCGGATTGGTGAACAGCATGGTGGTCTCCTGGCGGGCAGGGCGGTCGATGGACAAGGGATCAGGGGGCGGTCATGCGCTGCTGTACGACGTCAAGGAGCACCTGCGTGCCCTGGATCAGTTGGGCGTCGTCGGTATGCTCGCGCGGGTTGTGGCTGATACCGCCGCGGCTGGGTACGAAGATCATGGCGGCCGGGGCGATGCGCGCCATCATCTGGGCATCGTGGCCGGCACCCGAGGTCATGCGCCGGTGGCTCAGCCCCAGGCGTTTGGCGGAGGCCTCGATGGCGCCGGCCAGGCCGGCGTCGAAGCTCACCGGTTCGAAGCGCACCAGGCGTTCGGTCTCGATGCGCACGCCTTCGCGTTCGGCAATGCGCGGCAGGAAATCGGCCAGGCGCTGTTCGGCCGCTTGCAGGCGGCGGTCGTCGGGATCGCGCAGGTCCACGGTGAAGCTGGCCTGGCGCGGGATGACGTTGATGGCGTCCGGCTCCAGGCGCAGCGACCCGGTGGTGGCGAGCGTGGTTTCCGGCGCCGCCGCGACGACCTGCTCACGCAGGAAGGTGATGATTGCGGCGGCCGCGTAGCCGGCGTCATGGCGCAGGCGGGTAGGCGTGGTGCCGGCGTGGTTGGCCGTGCCGTGGACCGTGATCTTCTGCCAGGAGATGCCCTGCAGGTTCTCGACCACGCCGATCTCGAGGCCCTCGGCCTCGAGGATCGGGCCCTGCTCGATGTGCAGCTCCAGGTATTCGCGCGGCACCAGCGTGCCCGGCGCCATGTCGCCGGCGTAGCCGATGCGCGCCAGCTCGCCGCCGAGCCGGGTGCCGTCGATGCCGCGGGAGTCGAGCGCGGCTTCCAGCGCCAGTCCGCCCGCGTGCACCAGCGAGCCCATCATGTCCGGCTGGTAGCGCACGCCTTCCTCGTTGGTGAAGGCCGCCACGACGAGCGGGCGGGGCGGCAGCGCGCCGGCGGCGCGGTAGACGCGGGCCACGGCCAGGCCGGAAAGCACGCCGTAGCAGCCGTCCAGCGCGCCGGCATTGCGCACCGAGTCGATGTGCGAGCCGATCATCAGGGCTTCGCGCGGCTCGCCACCGGCGGCGCCCGGCAAGATGCCGAAGATGTTGCCGATGCGGTCGATCCGCACCTCAAGGTCGAGTTCGCGCATCCAGTGCACGAGCCGGTCGCGGGCCTCCTTGTCGGCGTCGGTCAGGGCCAGGCGCGTGCGTCCGCCGGCGACGGCGTCCGTGCCGATGTCGCCCAGGGAGCGCAGTTGTCCGAGCAGGGTGGCCGCATCGATGGAGAGGGCAGTGCTGTGCATGGGAAGCTCCGGCCAGGAGGACGTTTCGTGAAATAATATTTCGCGGACGCCGGTAATCGTTTTCGATCCGGCACCAAAGAGCTGAATGTTTTATTGAATTCGACCCCGTGGACGGCGCATGACCGCCAAACTTGACCGCTACGACCGCGTCCTGCTGGCTGCGATCCAGGATGACGCCCGCCTTGCGCAGAGCGAGCTGGGGGAACGTGCGAGCCTGTCCACCGCGGCGGTGAACCGGCGCCTCAAGCGGCTGGCCGACGACGGCGTCATCGAGCGCTACACCGCCTGCATCGATCCCAAGGCCGTGGGCTATGGCCTGACCATCGTCGTCGAGGTCATGGTGGACAGCGAGCGCGCCGACCTGCTCGACGCCATGCAGAAGCGCTTCAAGGCTTGCCCGCAGATCCAGCAGTGCTACTACGTCGCCGGCGAATGCGATTTCGTGCTGGTGTTCCTGGTGCGCGACATGGAGCAGTACGTGGCGCTGACCCGCGAGCTGTTCCACGACGACAACAACGTCAAGGCCTTCAAGACCCTGGTGGCCATGGACCGGGTCAAGACCGGCATGAGCGTGGCCATCGGCACCGATTGATGCGCGCGGGTCAGGACCTGCGGCGTCGAAGCGGAAGCCGCCCGCTGCTATTTTTACCCCGTTGCCAGCTCGCGAGGATGCTGCATGGACCGGTTTGGCGTTGACATTGTCGGCGGACTTGGCGCGGGGCGCCGGCCCATGCGCCGTGGCCGCACATGAGCGGCGAGGATGTCGGGCGCCCCGCGTCCACTGCCGACGACGTGTTGTACATGCACCAGGCGCTGCAGCTGGCGGTGCATGCGCGCGATGCGGAACGCGAGGTGCCCGTGGGTGCGGTGCTGGTGCACGAGGGCGTGGTCATCGGCGAAGGCTGGAACCGCAACCTGACCTTGCATGATCCGACCGCACACGCCGAGATCCTGGCCATGCGCATGGCCGGCACCCGGATCGGCAATCACCGGCTGTGCGGCACCACCTTGTATGTCACGCTCGAACCCTGCGTGATGTGCGCGATGGCGATGATCCATGCGCGCATCGACCGGCTGGTGTTTGCCGCCAGCGATCCCAAGACCGGGGCGGCCGGCGGCAAGTTCGACACCTTGCTCAGCGACCAGCACAACCACCGCGTGGAAGTCCTTGGTAGCGTGCTGGCGGAGGAGTCCGCGTCGCTGCTCAGGGAATTCTTCAGGGCGCGACGCTAGGAACGTGGGCGGTAAAAATGTTCGAGGCTGCGCGGGCCGTACAGTTTCCTCGCCCACGCGCCTGGCTTTCGGCAGCCGCTCGGCGGCATTCCGGATCGTACGTTGACGGAGGTGTAGACTGCCAAAACTTCACGCAGGGAAGATGCATGATGATGTTTTCGACACGCTTGTTGGCCCTTGCTGGCCTGGTGGCCGCTGGCGGAGTGGTCGGTGTAGCCATTGCGGCGCAAGGTGCTCCTGATGCGGGGTCGACAACCGCCACCGATCCAGTCGCGACCCTGGTTGGCCGCCTGGACCTGACGCAGTACAAAGCCACGATCAAGGGTCTGACGAAGTTTGGCGACCGCCGCCAGGGCACGCAGCGCAACCGCGATGCCGTGGACTGGATCGAGGCGCAGCTGAAGAGTTATGGCTGCACGCCCACCGCTCGCATCACCTACGATTTCCAGCCGCGCCCGCGGCCAGCGCGGACGCCGGAGGAAATCCACCAGGCCCGGCTGCGCTTCATGCAGGCGCGCAAAGGTCCCGGCGGCTCGCACATGCGCGGCAACGTGGTGGCGACCGGCGTGAACACCGATCCCATGAAACAACCCGATGCCAAGCTGCGCGCGCTCGATACGCCGCCGAGCGTCCCCGGCGAGCGCCAGGAGGTGTATTGCACCAAGGTCGGTACCACGCATCCGGACGAGATGTACATCGTCAGCGGGCACATGGACGGCATCGGCTGGGGCGAGGCCGCGAACGATGATGGCTCGGGGACGGCGCTGGTGATGCAACTGGCGCGCGTGCTGAGCTCGCCGGACGTGAAGACCGATCGTTCGATCCGCTTCATTCTGTGGAACAACGAGGAGACCGGTCTCAACGGATCGCGCGCCTACGTCGAGCAGCGTGCGGCGCTGCAGGGCAAGGAGGATCCCGTGGGTTCGGGCAAGTATCCGGAACCCAAGTGGCTCGGCGTCATCCAGCACGACATGATGATGTTCGACCATGGCATGCCCAAGGCTGATGGCAGTGTCAGCAAGGTGCAGCGCCCGGAAGCCGACGTGAATGTCGAGTTCCAGTCCAATTCGAAATTCGCCGCCGCCTCGCAGAAGCTGGCTTGGGCGCTGGCGGACGCGAACGACAAGTATGCGACCGACTACCCCGCACAGGTCGGCCAGCACATGACCAATACCGACTCCGCGCCGTTCCAGGATCTGGCGCCCTCGATCAGCGTCCGCGAGAACGAGCGCGGCGCGCAGATCGGCGCGGGCTGGGATCCGCAATGGCATCAGCCGACCGACGTGTTCGCGACTTATAGCGATGCGGATTTTCGCCTCGGCCTGAACGCGGCGCAGACCACGCTCGGCGCGGTGGCCAAGCTGGCGGGCGCTACGCTGACCAAGTGACGGCGTAACGTGTGAGGTCGCGACCGGCCGTGCTGATCTCAAGCGCGGTTCGGACGTGACGACGCTTCCGTTCGGATCCGGCCGGCAGCAGCGCAACCATGCACACAAGCCCGCCGCAAGCTCATGCGCATGCGCTCCCGGGCGTGGCGACATCGCGTATCCTTGAACACTTGCCTGTCGACTTCTGGCCACGTCCAGCCTTCCCATTCGAGGATTTGCCATGACCATCCATGTCACCTTTACCACCAACCGTGGTCCGATCCACCTGCGCCTGCACGAAGACAAGGCGCCAATCACCGTGGCCAATTTCGTCAATCTGGCCCGGCGCGGCTATTACGACGGCTTGTCCTTCCATCGGGTGATTGCCGACTTCATGATCCAGGGCGGTTGCCCGGAAGGTTCGGGGCGCGGTGGCCCCGGCTACCGCTTCGAGGACGAATTCGACGCCGGGCTGAGACACGACAAGCCGGGCGTGTTGTCCATGGCCAATGCCGGCCCGGGCACGAACGGCAGCCAGTTCTTCATCACCCATGGCCCGACCCCATGGCTGGACGGCAAGCACAGCGTGTTCGGTGAGGTGCTGGATGAGTCGGACATGGCGGTGGTCAACGCGATCGAGCAGGGCGATACGATCGAGAAGGTGACGGTGGAAGATGATGCGGGCGCGTTGTTGGCTGCGCATGCCGATCGCGTGAAGGAATGGAATGCCGCGCTCGATCAACGTGGCTGAGGATTGTGTCATTGACGAAAGGGCGGCCGGTAGGGGGCAATCCTCTTGTGGGTGCGAGCCGGCGCGGCGCGTGTGGTTTCGTGCAGACGGTGACCGTTGGCGCTGGTCTGCTTATCGGCGGCTGCACTGATCAGAGCAGAAATCCAACGCGCGCTCTAGGATGTGGACCACATATCCCGCAATTTTGATGGAGAGCAACCATGTCATTTCTCGATAATCTGGTGGGCGGTCAAGGCCAGGGCGGCAGCGGCTCCCTGATTGGCGTGGTCGGGCAGCTGATCGAGCACGCAGGTGGCGTCCAGGGCCTTGTCAGCAAGTTGCAGGAGCATGGTCTGGGCGGCGCCGTGCAATCGTGGGTAGGCACCGAGGCGAATCAGCCAGTGTCAGGCAGCCAGTTGGGTACGGCTATGAACAATGGCGGCATGGGCCCCTTGTTGCAGGAGGCGGCGAGCAAGCTGGGTATCGATCAGGACGCCTTGCTGGGCAAGCTGTCGCAAGTGCTCCCCGCCGCGGTTGATCACCTGACCCCGGATGGGACAGTGCCTGCGGCTGGTCAGGGCGGAAGTTTCAACCTGGGCATGCTCGAGGGCCTCGCGGGCAAGTTGCTGGGTTGACCGACAGGTTTGGCCGAGGGCGTCGCCGGATTCCGTAGCCGGGTTCTGCAGATCGTCAGGCATGGCCTGGCCGTGGGTTCCGGCTGCTCCGGCCATTCGGCGCCACAGCCGAACCGCGTGGTAAAATAGCGGTCTTTGCTGCTCACCCGCCGGTGTGTTCACCATGCTTCAGCTCGCTCAGCGCGTCGGTCGCGCCAAACCCAGCACCATCATGGTGATCGCCCAGAAGGCCAGGCAGCTCAAGGCCGCCGGTCGCGACATCATCAGCTTTTCAGTGGGCGTGCCAAATTTCCTGCCGGGCGAACACGTGTACGCGGCGGCGCGTGAAGCGCTGACGCACGACAGTGGGCAGTACGGCAACGGTCGGGGCCCCGAGGCGCTGCAGGACGCTTTTCTGCAGCACATCGAGGCGCTGGGCTTCCATGGTTACCAGCGCGCCAACGTCGCCATCGGCATCGGCGCCAAGCAGGTCCTGTACAACCTGGCCGAGGCCCTGCTCGACGAGGGTGACGAGATCACGTTTGCCGCGCCGTACTGGACCACGTACCGGGACATTGCCGGCATCGTCGGGGCGCGGATCAATCCCTTGCCCTGCGGCCCGCAGCACAACTACAAGCTCACGCCGGAGCAGCTCGACACGGCGCTGGCGCGCAAGCCCAAGGTGTTCCTGTTCAACAATCCGTCGAACCCGACGGGCATGGTGTATACGCAAGCCGAGATTGCCGCGCTGGCCGAGGTGCTGGTGCGGCATCCGGAGACTTGGATCGTCACCGACGACATCTACGCGGCGATGGTCTTCGACGGCATCGGCTACCACAATTTCGTCCACGCCCGGCCCGAATTGCGCGATCGGCTGATCTTCGTGGACTCGGTGTCCAAGACCTATGGCATGCCCGGCTGGCGGGTGGGTTTCCTGGCGGGCCCGGAGGTGGTCGCCAAGGCCATCACCACGCTGAACTCCAGCCACATCACCAGCCTGCCGGAAGTCGTGAGTGCCGCCGCGGTTGCCGCCTTGACTGGCCCACAGGACATCACCCGCGCCAAGTGCGAAGACTTTGCCGCGCGGCGGGACACGGTGTATGCCGCCTTGAGCGCCATACCCGGCGTCGTCTGCCCCCGCCCACAGGGTGCGTTCTATGCCTTCCCGGACATTTCCGTGGCGTTCGGCAAACGCCACGAGGACACCCTGATCGGGGATGATGTCGGTTTTTGTGCCGCCCTGCTGGATGCCGAGGGCGTGGCCTGCGTGCCTGGATCGGCATTTGGCGAAGCGCGCGGCATGCGCATTTCCTACACCTGTCCGGCCGCCCAGCTGGAGCCGGGGCTGGAGCGCATCACCCGTTTCTTCGCCGGGTTGCGCTGAAGGCGCTGCGCAGCATCCCGGGCCCAGCGACGACGGGGTCCACCCGTGTGAACCTGGCCGCGGCCTGGCGACCGGCTGGTTCGAGAATTCCCAATCCATTCCAAGGAGTCTGCAGCTGATGAAAGCCCCCGTTCGAGTTGCCGTTACCGGTGCCGCTGGTCAGATCGGCTATGCCTTGTTGTTCCGTATTGCCGCCGGCGACATGTTGGGTGCGGACCAGCCGGTGATCCTGCATCTGCTGGAAATCACGCCGGCGCTGCCGGCGCTGCAAGGCGTGGTGATGGAGTTGAACGACTGCGCGTTCCCGACCCTGGCCGGCGTGGTCACCACCGATGACGCCAACGTGGCGTTCAAGGATGTGGACTACGCGCTGCTCGTCGGTGCCCGCCCGCGTGGCCCGGGCATGGAGCGCAAGGACCTGCTGCAGGCCAATGGCGGCATCTTCGGTCCGCAGGGCCAGGCCCTCAATGCCCATGCCAAGCGCAGCGTGAAGGTGCTGGTGGTCGGCAACCCCGCCAACACCAACGCGCTGATTGCGCAGCAGAACGCGCCCGATCTCGATCCAGCCTGCTTTACGGCCATGGTGCGCCTGGACCACAACCGCGCCAAGTCGCAGTTGGCCGAGAAGACCGGCAAGCACAACACCGACGTGCGCAAGATGATCATCTGGGGCAACCACAGCTCCACGCAGTATCCGGACGCGTCGCACGCGACGATCGCCGGCACGCCAGTATTGGACCTGGTCGGCAAGGAATGGTACGAGCAGGAGTTCATTCCCACCGTGCAGCAGCGCGGGGCGGCGGTCATCAAGGCCCGCGGCGCTTCCTCGGCGGCGTCCGCGGCGTCCGCGGCCATCGATCACATGCGCAGCTGGACGCTGGGTACGGCCGACGGTGATTGGGTATCCATGGGCGTCACCGCCGATGGCTCCTATGGCATCGCGCCCGGGGTGATCTACGGCTATCCGGTGACCTGCCGCGACGGCAAGTACAGCATCGTGCAGGGCCTGGCCGTCAGCGGGTTTTCACGTGCGCGCATGGATGCCAGCAGCCAGGAACTTCGCGATGAGCGCGCCAGCGTCGAGCATTTGTTCGCAAAGTAGGCAGCGGCCAGCGGTATCCAGGGCAAACAAGAGGCCGGCGCAAGCCGGCCTCTTGTTGTGTGTCGTCAGGGTTGCGCGTCGTTTGCCGTGGCGACGTGGCTCAGGCGGCCGCCATCTCGGCGACGGCCGCGGGAGCGGAAGTGCGGATCAGGTGGTCGAACGCGCTCAGGGCCGCGGTCGATCCGGCACCCATGGCGATGACGATCTGCTTGTACGGCACCGTGGTGGCGTCGCCGGCGGCAAACACCCCCGGCAGCGAGGTCTGGCCGCGGTCGTCGATGACGATCTCGCCGCGCGGGGTCAATTCCAAGGTGCCCTGCAGCCAATCGGTGTTCGGCAGCAATCCGATCTGCACGAAGATGCCCTCCAGCTCAAGCGTGTGCGTGCTGCCGTCGGCACGATCCTGGTAGACCAGTCCGGCGACCTTCTGGCCGTCGCCGACGATTTCCGTGCTCTGCGCGTTGACGATGATGTCGACGTTCGCCAAGCTGCGCAGTTTGCGCTGCAATACATTATCGGCGCGCAGCTTGCCATCGAACTCGACCAGGGTGACATGGGCCACGATGCCGGCGAGGTCGATGGCCGCCTCCACGCCGGAGTTGCCGCCGCCGACCACCGCCACGCGCTTGCCCTTGTACAGCGGCCCGTCGCAGTGCGGGCAGTAGGCCACGCCCTTGTTGCGGTATTCGTCTTCACCCGGCACGTTCATGTGCCGCCAGCGCGCGCCCGGCGAGAGGATCACGGTTTTCGCCTGCAGCGTCGCGCCATTGGCCAGGCGGACTGCGGCCAGGCCGCCAACCGTCGTTGCCGGCACCAGTTCCACGGCGCGCTGCAGGTTCATGATGTCGACGTCGTAGTCCTTGACGTGCCGTTCCAGGGCCACGCCCATCTTCGGGCCGTCGGTGGCGCTGACCGAGATGAAGTTCTCGATCGACATGGTGTCCAGCACCTGGCCGCCGAAACGCTCGGCCGCCAAGCCGGTGCGGATGCCCTTGCGCGCGGCGTAGATGGCCGCCGCCGCGCCGGCCGGACCACCGCCGACGACGAGCACGTCGAACGCATTCTTGGCCTTGAGTTTTTCCGCCTCGCGCGCGCTGGCGCCGGTGTCGATCCTGGCCAGGATCTGCTCCAGGCTCATGCGGCCCTGGTCGAACGGCTCGCCGTTGAGGAACACGCTCGGTACCGACATCACCTGGCGCGCGTCGACTTCGTCCTGGTACAGCGCGCCATCGATGGCGACATGCTGGATCTTCGGGTTGAGCACGCTCATGAGGTTCAATGCCTGCACGACGTCAGGGCAGTTCTGGCAGGACAGGGAGAAATAGGTCTCGAAGCGGAATACGCCATCGGGGCCGGGACCGTCGAGGTTTTGTATCTGTTCGATGACCTCGGGCGCGACCTTGGCGGGATGGCCACCCACCTGCAGCAGGGCGAGGACCAGCGAAGTGAATTCATGGCCCATGGGAATGCCGGCGAAACGCACGCCGATGTCGGTGCCGGTGCGCTTGATCGCAAACGACGGTTTGCGCGCATCGTCGTCGCCGCGCACCAGGGTGATCCGCGGGGACAGCGCAGCGATTTCCCGCAGCAACTCGTCGAGCTCGGTCGACTTGGCGCTGTCGTCCAGCGACGCGACGATCTCGATCGGCTGCGTCAGTTTTTCCAGATAGGCCTGCAACTGGGCGGTGAGCTTGGCATCCAGCATGACGGACTCCGCGATGGACTCTTGGGTGCAGGTGGCGCGCGCGAACGGCGCAGGCGCCGTCCGGCACCGTGTTCGAAGGCGGACCCGGGTGTGCCCGGGGCCGCGGCAGGTGCGGCTTTAGATCTTGCCGACCAGGTCCAGCGAGGGTTCCAGGGTCTTCTCGCCTTCCTTCCACTTGGCGGGGCAGACCTCGTTCGGGTGGGCAGCGACGTATTGCGCGGCCTTGACCTTGCGCAGCAGTTCCAGTGCGTCGCGACCGATGCCGCCGGCGTTGAGCTCGATGATCTGGATCTTGCCGGCCGGATCGATGACGAAGGTGCCGCGATCGGCAATGCCGTCGGCCTCGATCAGCACCTCGAAGTTGCGCGACAGTGCCTGCGTCGGGTCGCCGATCATGGTGTACTTGATCTTGCTGACCGCCTCGGAGCTGTCATGCCAGGCCTTGTGGGCAAAGTGGGTGTCGGTCGAGACGCTGTAGATTTCCACGCCAAGCTTCTGGAACGTGGCGTAGTTGTCGGCCAGATCCTCCAGTTCGGTCGGGCACACGAAGGTGAAGTCGGCCGGGTAGAAGAACACGATGGACCACTTGCCTTTCAGGTCGGCGTCGGTCACTTCGATGAACTTGCCGTTCTTGAACGCCTGCGCCTTGAATGGCTTGATTTCCGTATTGATCAGGGACATGTCTTTCTCCTGTGATGAATGGACTGCGGGGACAAGCATAAGGCGGCCCACACCATCGGTCCAATTGATTGTGGGAATAAGATCGATTTGACATGGCTATGACAGAACTGTCACGCCGGCCTTGGCGGATGCGGGCCGTCGAGGGCGCCCAAGCTCCTGGCCTCAAGGCGCGGTCAGGCTCTCGTTGCGTCGCATCTGGGTATCGACCACGGTGGCAACGACGATGTCGCTGCCGACGTTGACCGTGGTGCGCATCATGTCCAGGATGCGGTCCACGCCAATGATGATGCCGATGCCTTCGGGCGGTACGCCGAAAGTGGCCAACAGCCCGGCGATCATCGGCAGGGAACCGCCGGGGATACCGGCGACCGCGACGGCGCTCAGCACCGACATCAGCATCAGGATGAATTGCTGGCCCAACGCCAGCTCGATGCCGAAGGTCTGGGCGACGAACAGTACGACGCAGCCTTCAAACAAGGCCGTGCCGCTCATGTTCATCGTGGCCCCGAGCGGCAGCACGAAACCCGCGGTGCTGGGCGAGAGCTTGAGTTCGTCGTGCGCCACGGCGAGCGACATCGGCAGGCAGGCATTGCTGGAACTGGTCGAGAAGGCGGTGACCAGCAGCGTCTCGATCTGGCGGAAATACCGCATGGGCGAGCGCCTGGCCAGGAATTTCAGCCACAGCGACATGGTGCCGAACAGGTGTACCGCCAGCGCCACCGCGCAGCCGACCACGAACACCGACAAGGCCACCAGGACGTCGGGCCCGACCTTCACGATGACGCTGTAGATCATGGCCGGTACGGCATACGGTGCCAGCTCGAGCGCGTAACCGACGATACGCGTCATCAGCTCGGTGATCGTGTCCAGGGCGCCCTGCACCCGCTTACGTTGCTTTCCGCGCAACTGGGTCGCGGCGGCACCGACCAGGATCGCGAACAGGATCAGCGGCAGCACGTCGCCCAGCACGTCGCGGCTCGAGCCGGCGACCGCACCCACCAGGTTGCGCGGCATGAACATGTCCACCAGCGTGCCGAAGCTCATGCTCGGTTGGGCGGCCTTGGTGGCGATGCTCTGCTCCGCGCCGCCACCGTACTCCTGCATCAGTTGCGTGCGCGCCTCTGCGTCCAGATGGTGGCCGGGCTGCACCGTGTTCATCATCACCAGCCCGATCATCACCGCGATGAACATGTTGGCGAAGAACAGCCCGAACGTGCGCCCGGCCAGCGGCCCGAGCTTGCTCAACTGACCCAATTGGGCAACGCCGGAAGCGAGCGAGGCAAACACCAGCGGAATCACCACGAAGAACAGCATGCGCAGGAAGATCTGTCCGAACGGATCGAACACCGCGGTGGAGATTTTCCGCATCAGCACCAGCGTCGCCGGGTGCAGGTAGCCGACGCCGAGCGTCAGCACGGCGGCGGCGACACCAATGACCAAGCCCCAAAGGATGCGTTTTGCCAGCGAGTTGGTTGCGCTCATCGTGCCGAATGTACGGGAGCCGGAGCGTTTCGTCACCCCTCCCGCCTACTCGCGCGGAAATGGCTAACCACAAATGCCGGCCACGCCATGGAGAGTGGGCCGCCCACGGGTGGTCATGCCGGTCCCGAGGGTGGGGCCGTGATCGGTTAAAATGAGCTTTTGCGCGGAGTCGACATGAGCAGCCATCAATCCGCCGGTGAGCGTTTTCGCGCGGCCGTCGCGGCGGAACAGCCGCTGCAGGTGGTCGGTGCGATCAACGCCTATGTGGCCCGCATGGCGCAGCGCACAGGCTTCCGGGCCTTGTATCTGTCGGGCGGCGGCGTGGCCGCCAACTCGCTGGGGACGCCCGATCTGGGCATCAGCACGATGCAGGACGTACTTACCGACGTCAACCGCATCACCGATGCCTGCGATTTGCCGCTGCTCGTCGATGCCGATACCGGCTGGGGCGGCGCATTCAATATCGCGCGCACCGTGCGCTCGCTGATCAAGGCCGGCGCTGGCGCCATGCATATCGAGGACCAGGTGGCGGCCAAGCGCTGTGGTCACCGCCCCGGCAAGGCGATCGTGGCCAGGCAGGAAATGGTCGATCGGGTGAAGGCCGCGGTCGATGCCCGCAGCGATGCGCAGTTCGTCATCATGGCCAGGACCGATGCGATTGCCGTCGAGGGGATCGAATCCGCCATCGAGCGCGCGCTGGCCTGTGTTGAAGCCGGCGCGGACATGATCTTCCCGGAGGCAATCCACAGCCTCGGGGAATATCGCGAGTTCAAGGCGGCGGTGCGGGTACCGATACTCGCCAACATCACCGAGTTCGGCATGACTCCGCTGTTCACCCGCGATGAGCTTGCCAGCGCGAACGTCGACATCATCCTGTATTGCTGCGGTGCCTATCGGGCGATGAACAAGGCGGCGCTGGATTTCTACCAGACCGTGCGCCGCGACGGCACGCAGAAGGCTGCAGTGCCGAACATGCAGACGCGGGAGGAGCTTTACGAATTCCTTGATTACCACGCCTACGAACGCAAGCTGGATCAGTTGTTCGCGAATGGCGATACTGATTGACCGGTTTTGCTCCCGGCGTCACGCCGGAGCATCCGCGCATTTCCAATGGAGACGGTACGCATGACTGAGACGACGCAAACCCTACCCAAGCCCAAGAAGTCGGTTGCCTTGTCCGGGGTGGCCGCCGGCAACACGGCGCTGTGCACGGTCGGGCGCAGCGGCAATGACCTGCATTACCGCGGCTACGACATCCACGACCTGGCGGCCAAGGGCACGTTCGAAGAGGTGGCGTACCTGCTGGTCTACGGTGTGCTGCCGACCTGGGCCGAGCTGAAGCGCTACCGCTCGCGCCTGCAGCGCCTGCGCGGGCTGCCCGCGCCGGTCAAGGCAGCGTTGGAGTTGCTGCCTGCAGCCACGCATCCTATGGACGTGCTGCGCACCGGTTGCTCGATGCTGGGCACGGTGCTGCCTGAAGGCGCGGGCCACGATGTCAGCGAAGCGCGCGGGATCGCCGATCGCCTGATGGCGAGCTTCGGCTCGATGCTGCTGTATTGGTACCACTTCAGCCACAACGGCAAGCGCATCGAGACCGAGACGGACGACGAATCGATCGCTGCGCACTTCCTGCACCTGCTGCACGGCAAGGCGCCCAGCGAGCTGCATGCGCAGGCCCTGGACAAGTCGCTGATCCTGTACGCCGAGCACGAGTTCAACGCTTCCACGTTTACCGCGCGCGTGATCGCCGGCACCGGCTCGGACCTGTATTCGGCCATCACCGGTGCCATCGGTGCGCTGCGCGGCCCCAAGCATGGCGGCGCGAACGAGGTGGCGATGGAGATCATCTCGCGCTACCGCAGCGCGGACCAGGCCGAGGCCGACATCCGCGAACGCGTGGCGCGCAAGGAAATCATCATCGGCTTCGGCCATCCGGTGTACACCGTGTCCGATCCGCGCAACGAGATTATCAAGGAGATCTCGCGCAAGCTGTGTACGGACGGCGGCAACCCGGTGCTGTTCGACATCTCCGAGCGCATTGAGAAGGTGATGGCCGAGATCAAGAAGATGTTCCCGAACCTCGACTGGTTCTCCGCCAGCACCTACCACATGCTTGGCGTGCCGACAGCGATGTTCACGCCGTTGTTCGTGATCTCGCGCACGGCCGGCTGGAGCGCGCACGTGATCGAGCAGCGCGAGGACGGCAAGATCATCCGGCCGAGTGCCAACTACACGGGGCCGGAAGACCAGGTCTACCTGCCCATCGACAAGCGCTGATGCGCGCGCCGGTGTGGCGGGTCACAAGCCTTGGGCTTGCTGCGCGGCCTTGACACCAGGGTCCGCCTGCATGCGCTCGAAGAAGCGCTGCAGGCCGTCCATGCCGCCAAGGTCGACGGCCTTGCCCTTGGCCCAACGCAGCAATACGTACAGGTAGGGATCGGCGATCGAGCGCCCTGCGCCGGCAAGCCAGTCGTGCCTGGTCAACGGCGTGTTGGCGATGGCAAACAACCCATGCAGGCGACGCTTGGCGTGCGCCGCCAGGTCGTCGTACTGGCTGCTGTCGGCAAGATAGCGGTCCGGTCCAAACATTGGCTTGAACGACTGGTGCACATCGGAATTGAGGAAGCCCAGCCAGTGGTTGACCTCGGCGCGGCCGCGCGGACCCTCCCCGGCGAGCTTGGCTTCCGGGTGGAGGTCGGCGAGGTAGTGCAGGATGGCGATGTTCTCGCTCAGCACGAAGTCGCCGTCCACCAAGGTCGGTACCACGCCGGCCGGATTCAGGCGCAGGTATTCGGGTGACTTCAGCTCCTCGCGCTTGACTTCGGCGATTTCAAATGGCGCGCCGATCCATTCCAGCACGATGTGAGCCACCAGCGGGCAGGCGCCCGGCATGTAATAAAGCTTCATGATCGATCCAGGACCAAGGGGAAAGGTTCCCAGTGTCGCGCGGCGTCGCGCGGGCTTCAAGGCTGCGCGATCGACGGTTTGGAATCAGCCGTCCATGCGTGATGTGGCGGGGGCAAGGTGGTAGCGACAGGCAGCTGCCGATCCGTCACGCTGCCGGAGGGGACGGCTTGGCGCGTAGCCGTTGGCGCCGCCGGGCCAGCCAGCCACCGCCACAGACGACGAGCAGCAGTACCACATCCGTCATGTAGGGCATGGCCGGGTGCGCGTCGAACCAGCCACGCAGCCAATCGTCATGCGCAATCATGCGGCCGGCGGTGAAGGTGATCACCGCGGCGCCGACATACATGATGATCGGGAAGCGTGTGATCAGCCCGAGGATGAGCGTGGACCCCCACACCACCAGGGGCACGCTCACCAGGAGGCCGATGAGGACCAGGCCCAGGTGGCCCTTCGATGCGCCGGCAATGGCCAGCACGTTGTCCATGCCCATCAGCGCATCGGCGATGATGATGGTGCGCAGCGCGCCCCAGAACGTGGTGGTGGCCCTGATTTCCGGATCGTCACCGCCGTCGTGGCGCAGCAGGTTCCAGGCAATCGGCAGCAGCAGCACGCCACCGGCCAGCATGAGTCCCGGCAGCTTGAGCAGGTAGACCACGATCGCGGTCAGCGCGAAACGCACGGCGACCGCGCCAAACGTGCCCCAGAAGATGGCCTTGCGCTGCAGCGGGCGCGACAGGCGGCTGGCCGCCATGGCGATGACGATGGCATTGTCGCCGGCCAGTACCAGGTCGAGCAGGATGATGGCCAGGAGGCCGGAGAAAAATTCGCTGAAGGCAAGTTCCATGGCGTACTTCCAGGCGCGGCAGAGACAGTGGCAGACACGAAGCCGCGCGGCTCATGACCACCAAAAGTCTCGTTCGCAAGAAGCTGCCATGGGGCCGGGGCGATGCTTCACCCGTGCTGACGGTCGCCATACCGACGCGCTGCAGGCGGGCGCCGGGAACTACTCCCTCTTGACTTGCGTGGGCATTGTTGCGAGTGCCTGGGCCATGGTCAAGCCGCGATCGCCAGCCTTGGCAGCGCTCGGCTAAAATACGAAATCCTCGCCAGCCAGGATGCGTCATGACCGATGTTGATATCCGCTCCGCCAAGCGCCCCGACCCCGACCAGCCGCTGGCGGACATCGCCGAGTACGTCGCCGACTACCGCATCCAGTCCGGCGAGGCCTACGACACGGCCCGGTATGTGTTGCTCGATTCGCTGGGCACGGCGATGTTGGCGATGAAGTTTCCCGAGTGCGTGAAGCATCTCGGCCCTCTGGTCCCCGGCGCGACCCTGCCTGGTGGCGCGCGCGTACCGGGTACCAGCCATGAGCTCGACCCGGTGCAGGCAGCGTTTGCCATCGGCACGCAGATTCGCTGGCTGGACTTCAACGATACCTGGCTCGCCGCCGAGTGGGGCCATCCGTCGGACAACCTGGGCACCATTCTCGCGCTGGGCGATTATCTCAGCCGCAAGGCGGTGCGCGAGGGCGGCGCGCCGCTCCACGTGCGCGACGTGCTCGGCTATGCGATCAAGGCGCATGAAATCCAGGGTTGCTACGCGCTGCTCAACAGCTTCAACCGCGTGGGGCAGGACCATGTGATCCTCGTGCGCCTGGCGTCCACTGCCGTTGCCACGGCCATGCTGGGCGGCAGCAAGGAACAGATCATCGCGGCGGTTTCCAACAGCTGGATCGACAACGGGGCGCTGCGCACCTACCGGCATGCGCCGAATACCGGACCGCGCAAGAGCTGGGCTGCCGGCGACGCGTGCCGGCGCGCCGTCACCCACGCCATCAACGCGGTGTATCGCGGCGTGGTGGGCTATCCGTCGGCGCTCAGCGCGCGCACCTGGGGCTATTACGACGTGGCTTTCAACGGCAAGCCGTTCGAGTTCGAGCGCCCGTTCGGCAGCTACGTGATGGAGAACGTGCTGCTGAAGATCAGCTACCCCGCCGAATTCCACGCGCAGACTGCGGTGGAATGCGCGATCCGCCTGCATCCGCAGGTGGCTGGACGCCTGGACCAGATTGCCAGGATCAGCATCGAGACCCAGGAGGCGGGCTGCCGCATCATCGACAAGACCGGCCCCTTGGCCAACTACGCCGATCGCGACCACTGCATCCAATACATGGTGGCGGTACCGCTCATCTTCGGCCGCCTCGTGGCCCAGGATTACAGCGACGAGGTGGCCGCCGATCCGCGCATCGACCGTTTGCGCGACAAGATGGAAGTGACGGAAAACCCGCAGTTCACGCGCGACTATTTCGACCCGACCAGGCGCTACATTGGTAATTCAGTGCAGGTGTTTTTCACCGATGGCAGCAGCACCGACAAAGTCTCGATCGATTTCCCGATCGGGCACCGCAAGCGGCGCGTCGAGGGTATCCCGGTGCTGTTGCAGAAATTCGAGGCGGCCATGCGTGGCCACCTGCCGGCGCACCAGGTCCAGGCCATCATGCAGGCAACGGCCGATCCCGAGCGCCTGGACGCCATGTCGGTGCAGGATTTTATGCACCTCTTCACATTGTAGATACAAGGCAAATGGAAGATGACTCATCTTGGACACGCGCAAGGGCGGAGTTTTTCCTGGGCGTTGCCGGGGCGCTGGTTGCGGGAGAACGGGGTATAACGTCGTTAGTATGGTGAAGTTTGAGTCCTTGTTCGGATATGCGGCTTCCTGAATGAAGCCTCACCGGCAAGAGCGAAGCAAGCCTTGGTTTATGCCAGAAAAATTAACGATTTTGCTACACTCTGTCCCGCTTGCTGGAGAACCACCAGGTGCGAGTTGCAAGCAACGTGAATGAGAAGAACGGACTTCCGATTATTGCAACGCGACCCTGTCGAGGTTCGGACGGACGCGAGAACCTTCACCTGAGGAGAGACTGATGAAACGTAAGGGTTTGTATTTTTTGATTGCGCTGGCCTTGGGCGGCGTGGGGGCCGTGCATGCCCAGGACGCGACTGCGCCGGCCACCCCAGCCGACAGCTCCAGCAGCGATGCGGTTTCGCCGAGCTTTGACGGTCGTTGGTACATAGCGCCCACCGTCGGCGGTTATTACAACGATACCGATCGCAACACGAACAGCCGTCAGTTCTATTACGGCTTGGGCGTCGGCAAATTCGTCAATCCCAACATTTCACTGGATCTCTTCATCGACCGTACCAAGCGCGATCGCGATCGCGGTGCTGCGGCGGGTGGTGGCCATTCGTCGAGTCAGCATTGGTCCAACAACACCACGGGTATTGCCGCCCGCTTCTATGCCGGCGGTTGGAACTCCTGGCGGCCCTATGCCCTGGCCGGAATCATGGGCAGCCACCACAACAATTCGGGTGACAGTGGGTGGTCGCCGGCGGCAGAACTCGGCGGCGGTATCTCCAAGACCATCACCGACAGCTCCGACGTGCGCCTGGAAGCCGGTTATCGCTATGACTGGGATGACAAGAGCCAGCGCAACCAGGACGGCTATGGCGACTGGTTCCTCGGCTTGAGCATCGTCGCCAGGCTCGGCAGCTTGCCGCCGCCGCCCGCGCCGCCGCCCCCGCCGGCAGCCCCAGCGCCTGCAGCACCGGATTGCTCGACCCTGGATGCGGATGGCGATGGCGTCAACGATTGCCTCGACAAGTGCCCGAACACCGCCGCCGGTACGATCGTCGGTCCGGATGGTTGCGCGCAGAAAGTCGTGATCGACCTGCGTGGCGTCAACTTCAAGTTCGACCGTCCGAAGAAGGGTGAGACGGACATTTCCAAGTCCCTGGCCGTGCCGACCTCTGATTCGATGGCGATCCTGAATCAGGCCGTCGATACCCTGCAGCGTTATCCGCAGGTGCATGTCACGGTGGCCGGTTACACCGATTCGATCGGTACCGACGCGTACAACCAGGGCCTGTCGGAGCGTCGTGCGAAGATCGTCTACGACTACCTGACCAGCCATGGTATTGACGCCAGCCGTCTGGAAGGCCCGACCGGGCACGGTGAGAGCGATCCCATTGGCGACAACGCGACCGATTCGGGTCGTGCGCAGAACCGCCGTACCGAGCTGCAAGTCCAGCAATAAATCGCAGGGCTTTGGTGCGTATCGAGAAAACCCCGCTGCGGCGGGGTTTTCTTTTGCCCGGCGGCTTGTACCCTACGGCGATGTCGCCATCCAGGTATCCAGCACCCCGCGCAGCTGCTCCAAGCCGCCAAGTTCCGGCACACGGCTTGGCCCGTGTGTTGTCCAAGCTTGGCGTGTGCTCACGGAGCCAGGCCGAGCGGCGGATACGCGCTGGCCGGGTGCGGGTCGACGGCAAAGTCGTCCGCGATCCATACGTGCCAATCCCGTTGCCGGCACCCGACATCGAAGTGGATGGGAAGCCGGTCGCGGCGGTGGCGCCGGTCTACATCATGTTCAACAAGCCGCGCGGTCTGATCGTCAGCGCTGCCGACGAACATGGACGCGATACCGTCTATGGCGAATTTGCCGACGCAGGCTTGCCGTGGCTGGGCCCGGTCGGGCGCCTGGACAAGGCCAGCGAGGGCCTGCTGCTGCTCAGCAACGACAGCGTCTGGGCTGCGCGGATCACCGATCCGGCGGGACATGTGGACAAGACCTACCACGTGCAGGTCGGCTGCATCCCCACGGATGAACTCCTGGGCCAATTGCGTGCGGGCGTCGATGATGCGGGCGAGCACCTGCGGGCGCGGCAGGTATCGCTGTTGCGCGCAGGCGGCAAGCACGCCTGGCTGGAAATGGTGCTGGACGAGGGGCGCAACCGGCACATCAGGCGCCTGCTGGCGGCGCATCACGTGCAGGTGCTGCGCCTGCTGCGCGTGGCCATCGGCCCCCTGCAACTGGGTACCTTGGCCAAGCGCCAGTGGCGCCATCTGCAGCCGTGGGAAGTGGAGGCGCTGGGCGGCGCGTCACGCTAAGAGCGTGGGTCAGTGGATTCCGGGCATGCCCAGCGCGCGGGCCACCTTGGTGAATGCACCAACCGCATGGTCCAGTTGCGTGCGGGTATGCGCCGCGCTCATCTGCGTACGGATGCGGGCCTCGCCCTTGGGCACCACCGGGAAGAAGAAGCCACTGACATAGATGCCTTCGTCGAGCAGGCCGGCGGCCATGGACTGGGCCAGCTGCGCGTCGTGGGTCATCACTGGCACGATGGGGTGGGTGCCTGGCTTGATCTCGAAGCCCGCGGCGGTCATGCACGCGCGGAAATATTCGGTGTTGGCCTGCAGCGTCTCGCGCAGATCGCCCGCACGCTCGAGCATGTCGAAGACCTTGATCGCCGCGGCGACGACGTGCGGCGGCAACGAATTGGAGAACAGGTACGGGCGCGAGCGCTGGCGCAGCATCTCGATGATGTGGCGCGGGCCGGTGGTGAATCCGCCCACGGCGCCGCCGAGCGCCTTGCCCAGGGTGCCGGTGAAGATGTCGATCTTGTCCATGACCCCATGGACCTCGGCCGAGCCGCGCCCGGTCGCGCCGAGGAAGCCGGTGCAATGGCATTCGTCGATGTGCACCAGCGCGTGGTATTTCTCCGCGAGGGCGGTGATCTGGTCGAGTGGCGCGATATAGCCGTCCATCGAGAACGTGCCGTCGGTGGTAATCAGCTTGGTCCGCGCCCCGGCCGCGTCGGCAGCCTTGAGCTGGGCCTCCAGGTCGGCCATGTCGCGGTTGGCGTAGCGATAGCGCTGCGCCTTGCACAGGCGGATGCCGTCGATGATCGAGGCGTGGTTGAGCGCGTCGGAAATCACCGCATCCTGTTCGCCCAGCAGGGGCTCGAACAATCCGCCGTTGGCGTCGAAGCAGGCCGCGTACAGGATGGCGTCCTCGGTGCCGAAGAATGCGGCAATCCGGGCCTCCAACTGCTTGTGCAAGTCCTGCGTGCCGCAGATGAAGCGCACCGAGGCCATGCCGAAGCCATGCGAGTCAAGCGCCTCCTTGGCTGCCTGGATGACTTCGGCGTTGTCGGCCAGCCCAAGATAATTGTTGGCGCAGAAGTTCAGTACCTTGCGTCCGTCCTGCAAGGTGATCTCGGACGATTGCGGCGAGGTGATGACGCGCTCGGCCTTGAACAGGCCTTGCTCGCGAATCGCACCCAGCTCGCTGGCGAAACGTTGGTTGGCGGTGTTGGTCATGGCGTGGTTCCAGTTCCAGTAAGCGGGATACGCGGACGGCGGGGTCGGTCGGGCATGCGGCGACCGTGCGTGGGCAACGGGCCTGGCGCGGGCCGGCGTGCGCAGGCGCCACGCCGTGGCCTCAACTCCAGTTGCAGACGACCTTGCCGCAGTTGCCGGTGGCCATCAGGTCGAAGCCCTGCTGGAAGTCGTCGATGGCGACCTGGTGGGTGAGCACCTTGTGCAGCGGGAAGCCGGTGAGCACCATTTGCGTCATCTTGTACCAGGTCTCGTACATGCGGCGGCCGTAGATGCCTTGCAGGGTGAGACCCTTGAAGATCACCCGGTCCCAGTCGATGCCTGCGCCATTGGGCTGGATGCCGAGCATGGCGACCTTGCCGCCGTGGTACATGCAGCCCAGCATGTCGTTGAAGGCGCGCGGGTTGCCACTCATCTCCAGGCCGACGTCGAAGCCTTCCATGTGCAGGTCCCGCATCACCTCGGCAACCGACTGCTGGGCCACGTTGACCACGCGCGTGGCGCCCATGTCGGCCGCCAGCTTCAGGCGGTAATCATTGACGTCGGTGACCACCACGTTGCGCGCCCCGACGTGCTTGCAGATGCCCGCGGCAATAATGCCGATCGGGCCGGCGCCGGTGATCAGCACATCCTCGCCGATGACGTTGAATTCCAGCGCGCAGTGCGCGGCGTTGCCGTACGGATCGAAGAATGCGGCCAACTCCGATGAAATCTGGTCGGGGATCGGCCAGAGGTTCGTGGCCGGCATGTTGATGTATTCGGCAAATGCGCCGTTGCGGTTCACGCCGATGCCGATCGCGTGCGGGCACAGGTGCTGGCGGCCGGCGCGGCAATTGCGGCAATGGCCGCAGACGATGTGGCCCTCGGCGGACACGCGATCGCCGACCTTGTAGCCGGTGACGCCGGGGCCCAGTTTGACGATGCGGCCGACGAACTCATGGCCAATCGTGAGCCCTGGCTTGATCGTGCGCTGGCTCCAGTCGTCCCACTTGTAGATGTGCAGGTCGGTGCCACAGATCGCCGTCTTGCCGACCTTGATCAGCACCTCGTTGGGCCCGACCTCCGGCACCGGCACCTCTTCCATCCAGATGCCCGGTTCGGCCTTGCGCTTGACCAGTGCTTTCATCGTTTGTGCCATGAAGTGTTCTCCGCGGCCCGTGGAGCGGGTCAACAGGCATAAATTATAGAGCAGCGGCCCGCCGCGGTCGTGGCATGCCAAGGGCGCCGGCTGGTGCTGGCGACGGCGGCCGCGCCACTACACTGGCAGCATGCCGATCGACTCGCGTCCACTTGCCGTGTTCCTCATGGGACCGACCGCCACCGGCAAGACCGAGCTTGCCTGCGCCTTGCATGGGCGTTTTCCGCTGGACCTGGTCAGCGTGGATTCGGCCTTGGTCTATCGCGGCATGGACATCGGTACGGCCAAGCCGGATGCCGCCGTCTTGTCGCGTTGCCCGCATGCCCTGATCGACGTGCGCGACCCGGCCCAACCCTATTCCGCGGCGGAGTTCCGGACCGATGCGCAGGCCATCATGCAGCGGATCAGCCAGCAGGGCCGAGTACCCTTGCTGGTGGGCGGCACCGGACTGTATTTCCGTGCCTTGCAGCAGGGCTTGTCCGAGCTGCCGGCGGCCAATGCCGACACGCGCGCGCAGTTGGTCCTGGCTGCCGGGCGGGAAGGCTGGCCAGCCATGCACGCCCGCCTGGCACGGCTCGATCCGGACGCGGCGCGGCGCATCGATCGCCACGATGCCCAGCGCATCCAGCGTGCGCTGGAGGTGATCGAGCTCACTGGCCGGCGCCTGTCGGAGTTGCACCGGCGCCCGGCAGGCAGCCCTTTCCCGTGGCGGGTGCTGAAGCTGGGCCTGGTGCCGACCGATCGGGGCCTCCTGCACGCGCGGATCGCCGGACGCTTCGACGCCATGCTGGCGGCCGGGCTGGTGGCGGAAACGGCCGGGTTGCTCGCGCAAGCGGGCGTGCACGCCGATTTGCCGGCCATGCGCGCTGTCGGCTATCGGCAGGCGGCGGAATTCCTGCGTGGCGAATGCACGGCTGCCGGTTTGCGCGAACGCGGCATCCAGGCTACCCGGCAACTGGCGAAGCGGCAGCTGACCTGGTTGCGCGGCGACCCGGCATTGCGCCACTTCGAGCCCTGGCAAGCTGGTCTGCGGGATCGGGTGGTTGCCGCAATTGCCTCGTTCCTTGGGTCGGGTCGGGCCTGAATCCGGAAGGTGGCGGCTTCCGGCCGCGCCTTCGTCATGCCGGGCCCACTGGCGCAGGTGGTTCCTGTACATGCCAGAAAGCAGATACCATCTGCGTGCTTGTGCCGGCGCTGGTATTGCGTTGTTTTCGGCTGGGTTTGTTTAGGGGGGAAAAGAATATGTCCAAAGGACAATCGCTGCAGGATCCGTTTTTGAACGCGCTGCGACGCGAGCGCATCCCGGTGGCCATCTACCTGGTCAATGGCATCAAGCTGCAGGGCACGGTCGAGTCGTTCGACCAGTTTGTCGTGCTGCTGCGCAACCAGGTCAGCCAAATGGTCTACAAACATGCCATCTCGACCGTGGTGCCGAGCCGCAACGTGCATGTGGGCAACGGCCAGGAGGAGGAGGGCGCCAATGCCGCCGCTGCCGGCGCTTGATCCGGCCCGATCCGCCCGCATGAAGAGGGCAGGCCCATGAGGTATTTCCTGTCCCGTGTTTGATCGTCAAAAGCAAGGTGAGCGCGCGCTGCTGCTTACACCGCACGCGCGAGGCGAGGGTGACCCGGTACGGCGTACCGCGGAATTTGCCGAGCTGGCAAAGTCAGCCGGCGCCGAGGTGGTCGGAGTGGTGGCCGCACCGGTCAAGGTTCCGGATCCGCGCTACTACGTGGGCAGCGGCAAGGCCGACGAGGTGGCGGAGGCAGCGCGGGCCGCATCCGCCGACGTCGTGCTGGTGGATCGGCTGCTCACGCCGGTGCAGGAACGCAACCTGGAACAGTTGGTCAAGGTGCGGGTGGTCGACCGCGCCAGCCTGATCCTGGACATCTTCGCCCAGCGCGCGCGCTCGGCCGAGGGCAAGCTTGAGGTCGAACTGGCGCAGTTGCGCCACTTGGCGACCCGGCTGGTGCGCGGCTGGACCCATCTGGACGCGCAGCGCGGTGGCGCCATCGGCAACCGCGGGCCTGGCGAGACGCAGCTGGAAACCGACCGGCGCCTGCTCGGCGAGCGGGTCAAGATGCTCGGCAAGCGCCTGCAGAAGGTGCAGACCCAGCGCCACCAGCAACGCCGTGCGCGCTTGCGCAACAGCGTGCCGCGTGTGGCCTTGATCGGCTACACCAATGCCGGCAAGTCGACCCTGTTCAATGCCTTGACCAGGGGCGAGGTACTTGCCGCCGACCTGCTGTTTGCCACGCTCGACCCCACCGTGCGCAAGCTCGATGGCTTGTCCTGCGGCCCGGCGGTGCTGGCCGATACGGTGGGGTTCATCCGCGAGCTGCCGCACGACTTGGTGGCGGCGTTTCGCGCCACCCTGGCCGAAGTGCGCGATGCCGACCTGTTGCTGCACGTCGTCGACGCTTCGGACGAGGACAGCGGCCAGCTGCAGCGCGTGGTGGAGCAGGTGCTGGTCGAGATTGGCGCCGACGAGGTGCCGCAGTTGCGGGTGATGAACAAGATCGACCTGGCCCAGGCCGGGCCGCGCCTGGATCGCGACGCAGCAGGCCGGCCGCGGCGGGTCTGGCTCTCGGCCGCCAGCGGCAGCGGCCTGGATTTGTTGCGCGACGCGCTCGGCGAACTGCTTTCCGGCGAGCGCTGCCGCGCGACGCTGCAGTTGCCGCTGACGGCCGGTCGACTGCACGCGCGGCTGCGTGCCTCGGGTGCCGTCGTCGGGGAAAGCGTGGATGAGCAAGGCTGGCGGCTGCAGATCGACGCCCCGCGCAGCCTGATCGAGCCCTTGGCCGGCGGTGACCTGGCCGAAGCGCGCTTGTTACGCAACCTGCTGGCTCCGGCATCATGACGGTGCGCGCCGGGTTTCGCGCCCCGCCTCTGCTAGAATCCATCCCATTGCGAGACTGCTGGTGATCGTGCGTCGGGCGTGGCAGCGCCTGCACTGCCGTGGCTCACGCGGCATTCCGTTTCTTTCCAGGGGCCGGTGCTGGTTGCCGGCCCTTCCGCTGCCTCCAGGAGACTGACATTGGCTTGGAATGAACCCGGAAACGGGCAACGCGATCCCTGGTCGAGGAAGCGCCCCGGGGCTGGCATTCCCTCCCTGGGCAAGCTGCTCAAGGACCTGCAGGCGCGTTTCAACAAGCTGGGTCGCGGGCCGGGCAATGTGCTGGGCGTGGTGCTGCTGGTGGTGGTGATCGCGCTGCTGCTCAGCAGCTACACCATCGTCAACGCACGCCAGGAGGGCGTGGTGCTGCGCTTTGGCGAGTATGCGCGCACGCTTGGCCCTGGTTTCCACTTGAAGCTGCCCCGGCCGATCGAGACGGTGATCAAGGTGGACGCCACGCGGGTGCGCTCGGTCACCGACAACGTGGTGCTGCTGACCAAGGACGAGAACATCCTGACCGTGGACTTCACCGTGCAGTACCAGGTCGGCGACGCGCGCAAATACCTGTTCTCGCTGAACGAGCCGGATGCCACGACACACGATGCCGCCGAGGCCGCGGTGCGTGCGGTGATTGGTCGCAGCGACATGAACGACATCCTGTCCGGCAAGGGTGCCACCCTGGTGAGCGAGGCCCAGCAGACATTGCAGCAGACCTTGAACGAGTACAACTCGGGGCTGCGCGTCACCGAGGTCAGCTTCCAGAACGTGGCGCCGCCCAAGGAAGTGAAAGAGGCGTTTGACGACGTCAACAACGCCCGCGAAGACAAGCAGAGTATCGAGAACAATGCCTTGGCCTATGCCAACAAGGTCATTCCGGTGGCACGCGGTGACGCCTCGCGCATTGCGGCCGAGGCTTCCGGTTACAAGGCCGAGCGTGTCGCATTGGCCCAGGGCGATACGGACCGCTTCTTGCTGTTGCTCAAGCAGTACAAGGCGGCGCCGGTGGTCACCCGACAGCGCCTGTGGCTGGAAACCATGGAGCAGGTCATGGCGGACAACCCGAAGGTGATCGACGGCACCGGTGGGCGCAACATCATCAATCTGCCGTTTGACCACACCAAGGCTGGCACGCCACCCAGCGGCGATTCCAATCGCGCCGCCACCACCAGCGCGATCGTGGCGCCAGCCAGTGGCGCCAGCAGCAATGATGGACAGCAGCCATGAACAAGACCATTGCCATCGTCGTCGCGGTGATCCTGGTGCTGCTTGGCCTGAACAGCATGTTCGTGGTCAGCGAAGGGCAGAACGCCCTGCTGCTGCAATTTGGCCGCATCGTGCGCGCCGACTACAAGCCAGGGCTGCATTTCAAGATACCCGTGATACAGAACGCGGTGCACTTCGACAACCGCATCCTGTCGCTCGATGCCCAGCCGGAGCGCTACTTCACTTCGGAAAAGAAGAGCGTCAATGTCGATTTTTACGTCAAGTGGCGTATTGCCGACAACAGCCTGTATTACCGCGCCACCGGCGGCGACCAATTGCAGGCTGCGCAGCGCCTGACCCCGATCGTCAAGGATGCGCTGCGCTTCGAGTTCAACTCGCGCACCTTGAACGAGCTGATTGCCGGCGGTCGCAACGAGGTCACCGACCGCGTGCGCGAGATCACCGACGCCTCGTCACGCAGGAATCTCGGTATCAACGTCGTCGACGTGCGCATCAAGCGCATCGACCTGCCGGACGAAGTCAGCGAGTCGGTGTACAAGCGCATGCGTGCCGAACGCTCGCAACTGGCCAACGAGCTGCGCTTCACCGGACAGGAGGCGGCGGAGAAGATCAAGGCGGATGCCGACCGGCAAGGCCTGGTGTTGCGTGCCGACGCACGCCGCGATGCCACCAAGGTCCGCGGCGAGGGCGACGCCGAGGCTGCGGCCGTGTATGCCGCGGCATACACCCAGGATCCCGAGTTCTATGCCTTCTACCGCAGCCTGGCTGCCTATCGGAAATCCTTCGAGGATGGCAAGGGCGTGCTGGTGCTCAAGCCGGATTCGGAGTTCCTGAAATACTTCAACGACGCCACACCGAAGCGCTGAGTGCAGCACGCCCGTGACCGGCTGCACCTGGGCACGCGGTGGGCGTATGGTCGGGCCTGGCGCTTCGTCGGGCATGACAGGCCAGCCGCCGCCGCATGTCGACGGCAGTCCCGCCTTCCGGGCGACGTGCAAGGCAGTCACGCAGCAGCCATTTGTCAGCGAGTGAACACAGCATGGGAAAGTCCGTCGTAGTTCTGGGTGCGCAGTGGGGCGACGAAGGCAAGGGCAAGATCGTCGACCTGCTGACTGAGCGCGTCTCCGCCGTGGCCCGTTTCCAGGGCGGCCACAATGCCGGCCATACCCTGGTCATCAAGGGCAAGAAGACGGTCCTGCACCTGATCCCCTCGGGCATCCTGCGCGACGATGCGTTGTGCCTGATCGGCAACGGCGTGGTGCTGTCGCCACCGGCGTTGATGACCGAGATCGGCGAGCTCGAGGCCAACGGCGTCTCGGTGCGCCCGCGGGTCAAGATCAGCCCGGCGACGCCGCTGATCATGCCGTACCACATTGCGCTGGACAAGGCGCGGGAAGCGGCTGCCGGGGGCAAGGCCATCGGCACCACCGGCCGCGGCATCGGCCCGGCGTACGAGGACAAGGTGGCGCGCCGAAGCGTGCGCGTGGCCGACCTCATGTATCCGCACGAGCTGCCGGACCTGTTGCGGACTGCCGTCGACTATCACAACTTCATCCTCACCCAATGGCTGCACGCCGATCCGGTCGACTACCAGCAGGTGCTGGACGACGCCCTGGCCTGGGGCGAATACATCCGTCCGTTGGTCGACGACGTGGCGACGGTGTTGCATGACATCCGCCGCGAGGGCGGCAACATCCTCTACGAGGGCGCCCAGGGCGCGCTGCTGGATATCGACCACGGCACCTATCCCTACGTGACCTCATCCAACACCACCATTGGCGGTGCACTGGCCGGCACCGGCGTAGGCGTGAGCGACATCGACTACGTGCTGGGCATCTGCAAGGCCTACGTCACCCGTGTCGGCAGCGGGCCGTTCCCCACCGAACTGCATGACGACATGGGCGAGCTGCTGCGCCGGCGCGGCATGGAGTTCGGTGCCAGCACCGGGCGGCCGCGTCGCTGCGGCTGGATCGACTTGGTGGCGCTCAAGCGCGCGGTGCAGATCAACGGCATCAACGGTCTGGCCATCACCAAGCTGGATGTGCTCGACGAGCTGGCCTCGATCAAGGTCTGCGTGGCCTACGAGTATCGCGGCAAGCGGCGCGAGCTGGCGCCGCTGGATGCCGACGGCTGGGCGGAATGCCAGCCGGTGTACCTGGAGTTTCCCGGCTGGCAGGAATCCACGGCCGGCATCCGCGACTGGAACAAGCTGCCGGCTGCCGCCCGCGCCTACCTGCGCTCGGTCGAGGAACTTTCCGGTTGCCGCCTGGCCATCGTCGCCACGGGAGCGGATCGCGACGATACGATCGTGCTCGACGACCCGTTTGCGTGAGCGGCCCGGTGCCGCACCAGCGCCGGCAGCACCGTGCATCCCGCATGCACACTGGCGCGTGTTCCTGAGTCGATCAGTTGCGCTCAGGCCTTGCTTGCCTTGGGCGCGGCCGCACGGACGCGGCGCTCGCCGATGGGCAGGGTCAGCGTTTCCTTGACTTCCTCCATCACGATGTAGCTCTTCGAGTCGCGGACGTTCGGCATGGTCAACAGGGTGCTGCCCAGCAGTTCGCGGTAGGAGGCCATTTCCGGCATGCGGGCCTTGATCAGGTAGTCGAAGTCGCCGGACACCAGGTGGCATTCCAGTACGTTTGGCAGGCGCAAGGCGGCATTGCGGAATTCTTCGAAGATGTCGCCGGATTTGTACGCCAGGCTGATCTCGACGAACACCAGCAATCCGGCGCCGACGCGCTGCGGATCGACCCGGGCGTGGTAGCCGGTGATGATGCCGTCGCGCTCCAGGCGCCGCACGCGCTCGGTGCACGGCGTGGTCGACAGCCCCACGCGCTCTCCGAGCTCGGTGAAGGAGATGCGGCCCTCCTCCTGCAGGGTGCGCAGGATGTGCTGGTCGATCTTGTCGAGTTCGCGTGAACGCATGGCTTTACCCATCCCAAGATGACCGGGTTTATCAGGGAAATTACCTGACTGCTTCATGAAATATGGGAAATAAACCCAGGTGACCACCCATATACTAGCCCAGGTACATGGTTATTCGGCCTGGTTTGGCGCACGGGGGTGGGTGATGCGTGTTGCGGTTCTGGGGAGTGGGGTGATCGGCACTTGCAGCGCCTGGTATCTCGCGCAGGCCGGCCATGATGTGGTGGTCATCGACCGGCAACCGGCGCCGGCACGGGAAACCAGCTTTGCCAACGCCGGGCAACTTTCGCCAGGCTATGCCTCGCCATGGGCTGCGCCGCAGGTGCCGGTCAAGGCCTTGAAGTGGCTGTTCCAGAAGTATGCGCCGCTGTCGATCCGGCCCGGCCTGGATCCACACCAGTACCTGTGGCTGTTGCAGATGCTGCGCAACTGCACCGCGGACCGCTATGCGGTGAACAAGGCCCGCATGATGCGCCTGTCCGAATACAGCCGGCTGTGCATCGACGGCTTGCGCCAGGAAACCGGCCTAGAGTACGAGGGTCGCCAGCTCGGCACCACGCAACTTTTCCGCACCCAGGCGCAACTCGACGACGCGGCCAAGGACATTGACGTCTTGAAGCAGTACGGCGTGCCCTACGAAGTGCTGGACCGTGCCGGCATCGTGCGCGTCGAGCCTGCGCTGGCCGACGTGGTTGGTACCCTGGCGGGGGCGCTGCGCCTGCCGCGCGACGAAACCGGTGATTGCGAAATCTTTACCCGGCACCTGGTCGAGCGGGCGCAGGCGGCCGGAGTCGAGTTCCGTTTCGGTGCCACCGTGGATCGCCTGGAAAGCGATGGCAGCCGCGTGAGCGCGGTGGTCGTCGATGGCAAGGCCGAACATGCCGACCGCTACGTGCTGGCGTTGGGCAGCTATTCGACCCCGATGCTGGCGCCCTTGGGCATCCGCCTGCCGGTCTACCCGCTCAAGGGCTATTCGCTTACCGTGCCGATCACCCACCCGGAACTGGCCCCGGTCTCCACCGTCCTCGACGAAACCTACAAGGTGGCGCTGACCCGCTTCGACCAGCGCATCCGCGTCGGCGGCCTGGCCGGCGTCAGCGGCTTCGATTTGTCGCTGCGCCCGCGTGGCCGCGCGACCCTGGAGAAGGCTCTGGGCAGCCTCTTCCCCCGTGGCGGCGAGATGAGTGCGGGCACGATCTGGACCGGCTTGCGTCCGGCGACCCCGGATGGCACGCCGGTGGTCGGCGCCACGCGGCTGGACAACCTGTTCCTGAACACCGGTCACGGCACGCTGGGCTGGACCATGGCTTGTGGCTCGGGTCGGTATCTTGCCGATCTGATTTCGGGCCAGAAACCGGAGATCAGCATGGAGGGCCTGGATCTCTCGCGCTACGGCAAGCCCTGGCCGAGTGCGGGCCAACGGCCGGTCCACGCCTGATGCGCCCGGCCCGCGCACTGGTCGATCTGCCGGCCTTGCGCCACAACTATCGATTGGCGCGCAAGCTGGGTGGACAGCGCGCCTTGGCGGTGCTGAAGGCCGATGCCTATGGGCATGGCGCCACGCGTTGCGCGCAGGCGCTGGAGGCCGAGGCCGATGGTTTTGCCGTGGCCTGTATCGAGGAGGCGCTTGAGCTGCGTGCGGCCGGCATCCGTGCGCCGATCCTGTTGTTGGAAGGCTTCTTCGAGGCGGCCGAGCTGGCCCTGATCGAGGCGCACGATTTGTGGTGCGCGATCCAGGCCGACTGGCAACTCGATGCCCTGGCCCAGGCCAGGTTGCGGCATCCGCTGGACGTCTGGCTGCTGCTGGATTCGGGCATGCACCGGCTGGGTTTCGCCCCCGCGGCGTGGCAGGCCGCGGCACAGCGCCTGCAGGGCTTGCCGCAAGTCCGCAACGTGGTGGCCATGACCCACTTTGCCCGCGCCGACGAGCTTGACTGCGCGCGCACCGACGAACAGCTCGCCGTGTTCCGGCAGGCCGGCACGGCACTGGCATTGCCAACGAGCGTGGGCAACTCGGCCGCCGTGCTGGGGTGGCCTGGCGCCGACGGCGACTGGGCCCGCCCCGGCCTCATGCTGTATGGCGTCAACCCGTTTGGCGCTCCGCATCCGCAGGCCGACTCGTTGCGGCCGGTGATGACGCTGGAGTCGGCGGTGATCAGCGTGCGCGAAATCGGTGCGGGCGAACCGGTAGGTTACGGCGCGCACTTCGTGGCGCGGCGGCCGACCCGCGTCGGCATCGTGGCCCTGGGCTATGCCGACGGCTATCCGCAGCTGGCGCCGAACGGTACGCCGGTCGCGATCGATGGCCAGCGCGGCGAGCTGATCGGCCGCGTGTCCATGGACATGCTCGCGGTCGACCTCACCGACCACCCGGCAGCGGGACTCGGCAGCCGGGTGGAACTGTGGGGTGCCGGGATCCTGGTGGCCGAGGTGGCCCGGCATGCGAACCGCACTGCGTACGATTTGCTGTGCGGCGTCAAGCGCGTACCACGCGTCTACCTCGACGCCTGACAAACCTCGTCATTCCAGTGAAACTTTCTTCGTCATTCCCGCTTTCGCGGGAATGACGAAAGTACGAATTCGGGTGGGCGTTTCCTAGGCTTCCGCGGGTTCGTCGCGGTAGGCGTCGATGGGGATGCACGAGCACATCACATTTTTGTCGCCGTAGATGTTGTCCACGCGCGCCACCGGCGACCAGTACTTGTGCTGCTTCAGGCTGGCCAGCGGATAGACCGCCAGTTCGCGCGGGTAGGCGTGGGTCCATTCGCTCGCGCTGGCCATGGCGGCAGTGTGCGGGGCGTTTTTCAGCGGATTGTCCTCGCGGTCGAGCTTGCCTTCCTCGACGGCGCGGATTTCCTCGCGGATCTGGATCATCGCCTCGATGAAGCGGTCGAGCTCCTGCTTGGGCTCGCTCTCGGTCGGTTCGACCATCAGCGTGCCAGCCACCGGGAAGCTCAGCGTCGGCGCGTGGAAGCCGAAATCGATCAGGCGCTTGGCCACGTCCTCGGCACCAATGCCGCTGCTGTCCTTGATGGCGCGCAGGTCGAGGATGCACTCGTGCGCCACCAGGCCATTGCGTCCCGTGTACAGGGTGGGGTAGTGCGGGGCCAGGCGGCGGGCGATGTAGTTGGCGTTGAGCAACGCCACCTGGGTCGCCTTGCGCAGGCCCTGCTGGCCCATCAGGGTGATGTACATCCAGGAGATCGGCAGGATGCCGGCACTGCCGTAGCTGGCTGCCGAAACCATCCCTCCGGAGCGGCTCTTGTGAGAAGTCGCGCCATGGATGGCCGGCTCTTGATCTTCGCCAGCAGGGATGCCGGCTGTGACGAACGCCCGCGGCAGGAACGGTGCCAGGTGCGCCTTCACCGCGCACGGGCCGACGCCGGGGCCACCGCCGCCGTGCGGGATGCAGAAGGTCTTGTGCAGGTTCAGGTGCGACACATCCGAACCCCAGGAGCCCGGCTTGGCCACGCCGACCAGCGCGTTCATGTTGGCGCCGTCGGTGTACACCTGGCCGCCGTTGGCGTGCACGATGTCGCAAATCTCGATGATGTCTTCCTCGAACACGCCGTGCGTGGACGGGTAGGTGATCATCAGCGCCGCCAGCCGGTCGGCGTGCTTTTCGGCTTGCCGGCGGATGTCCTCGACGTCGACGTTGCCGTGCGCGTCGCACTGGGTGACCACGACCTCCATGCCGCACATGTGCGCCGAGGCCGGGTTCGTGCCGTGCGCCGATTCGGGGATCAGGCAGACATTGCGGTGGCCCTCGCCACGCGAGCGGTGCCAGGCGCGTATCGCCATCAGGCCCGCATATTCGCCTTGCGCACCGGCATTCGGCTGCAGGCTGACCGCGTCGTAGCCGGTCAGCTCGACCAGCATGGCTTCCAGGGAATCGGTCAGCTCCTTGTAGCCGGTGGTCTGCGCCGCCGGAGCCAGCGGATGGATGGCGCCGAATTCCGGCCAGGTGATCGGGATCATTTCCGCCGTGGCATTGAGCTTCATGGTGCAGCTGCCCAGCGGGATCATGCTGCGATCCATGGCCAGGTCCTTGTCCGCCAGCAGGCGCAGGTAGCGCAGCAGCTCGTGTTCGCTGTGGTGGGTGTTGAACACCGGGTGGGTGAGGAACGGACTGTGCCGGAGCAGGCCGGCAGGCAGGGCGTTGGCCGTGGCGGCATCGAGCGCGTCGATGGTGGTTTGCGCCGCGGCGTCCGCCGCGTCGCTGCCAATGGTCACCCCAAACAGCGCGGCAATGGCGACGACGTCGTCGCGCGTGGCGGTTTCGTCGAGGCTGATGCCCAGGCTGTGTTCGTCGACATGGCGCAGGTTGATGCCGGCGTGTTCGGCCTTGGCGTGGATGCTTGCGGCGTCCACGCCAATGACGTGCAAGGTGTCGAAGAAGTCGCCGTCGACCTGGGCGCCGGCCATGCGCAGGGCCGCGGCCAGGATAGCCGTGAGGCGGTGCGTGCGCTGGGCGATACGGGTCAGGCCGTTCGGGCCGTGGTACACCGCGTACATGCTGGCCATGATCGCCAGCAGGACCTGCGCGGTGCAGATGTTCGAGGTCGCCTTTTCGCGACGGATGTGCTGCTCGCGGGTCTGCAGGGTGAGGCGGTAGGCCGGCTGGCCCTCGGCGTCGATCGACACGCCGATGAGGCGGCCGGGTATCTGCCGCTTGTAGGCGTCACGGCAGGCCATGAAGCCGGCATGCGGGCCACCGTAGCCGAGCGGCACGCCAAAGCGCTGGCTGTTGCCGACCACGATGTCGGCACCCCAGTCGCCCGGCGCGGCAAGCAGGGTCAGCGCCAAGAGGTCCGTGGCCACCGCCACCAAGGCACCGCGTGCATGGGCGGCGTCGACCAGGGCGCGATAGTCGTGGATACGGCCGAAGGTGTCCGGATATTGCAGCAGCACGCCGAAGCTGTCGACGCTGGCCGCATCGGCATCGGCGCCCACCTGCAGCTCGATGCCCAGGCCCTCGGCGCGCGTGTGCAACACCTCCAGGGTCTGCGGGTGCAGGTTGCGTGAGACGAAGAACACGTTGGACTTCGATCTGCACGAACGTTTTGCCAGGGTCATGGCCTCGGCTGCCGCCGTGGCCTCGTCCAGCAGGGACGAGTTCGCGATTTCCATACCGGTAAGGTCGGCCACCATGGTCTGGAAGTTGATCAGCGCTTCCAGGCGGCCCTGCGAGATTTCCGCCTGGTAAGGCGTGTAGGCGGTGTACCAGGCTGGGCTCTCCAGGATGTTGCGCAGGATCACGTTCGGTGTCCAGGTGCCGTAATAACCCTGGCCGATGAAAGTGCGCAGCACCTTGTTCTTCTTGGCGATGCGCCGGATCTTGGCCAGCGCATCGACCTCGGTCACCGCACGCGGCAGGGCCAGGGGGGCGGTCGACTTGATGCCCTGCGGGACGATCGCGTCGGTCAAGGCCTCCAGCGACGCGTAGCCGAGGTGCTGCAGCATGTCTGCAATCTCGGCGTCGTTCGGGCCGAGGTGCCGCTGGATGAACTCGTCGTGGTGCTCGAGCTCGTGCAAGGAAGGGATAGATTGCTGGCTCATGATTGGACGTCCGACTGGTGCCGTGCCGTGCCGCACGTGGGGCGCCCCTCTGTTCTTTTGCCTGAGAGTTTGGAAGCACGTGGCGTGCTTCGTGCCCCTTCGGCGCCGGATTCAACCGGTCTCTCCAGAGTGTGTGCGCTTGGTGGTATGGGGGCCTGAGCGATTACGGGCATTACGTCTTCGGCAGCGGTCCAGCCGGTTGCCCGGCTCACCGCTTCTCCCACCAGCGCTGGTGCCGCAATTATACAGTGCGTCGTCAAGCCACGAGGCTGCGGCGACGAACCGCCGCGCAGGCGTGGTGGCCAGGTGCATGGTGCGGCCTGGCGTCCGGCTGGTCCAAAAAAGCGAAAGCCGCCTTGTGACGGCGGCCATCCCTTACAATTGGTGCCCGGGAGAGGACTCGAACCTCCACGGAGTTGCCCCCGCTAGCACCTGAAGCTAGTGCGTCTACCAATTCCGCCACCCGGGCAACAGCATGTCGTCATTGCGGCGACATGAGCGGCGTAATGTAGGCAGCCGATCCCGGGTTGTCAACTTCTTCATCGTGCCAGTGCAAAAATCCGCATCGCGCTTTCCGCTCCGGGCCGCGCGTGCATCACCAGGACTGCCAGTGACCAGAAAGAAATCTTCCTCCGGGCCACGTGTCGACAAACGCACGCAAGCCCACTCGACCGCGGCCAAGCGCCGCGCTGCAGCGTCCCCTGCGCACCAGGGTGCGCCGCGCGACCCGCAGGCCGAGCGCGAAGCCCAGCGCTACGCCCGGCCTATCCCGAGCCGCGAAGCGATTCTTGCCCTGCTCGAGGCGCGCGGCGAACTGTTGAAGGAGGCACGCATTGCCGAGGCCTTGGGTCTTGACCAGGCCGAGGACCTCGACGCCCTGCACCGGCGCCTTACCGCCATGGTGCGCGACGGCCAGTTGCTGCTCGGTCGTCGCGGCGGCTACGCGCCAACGGAAAAGCTGGGCCTGATGGCCGGTACCGTCCTGGCCAACGCCGAGGGCTACGGCTTCCTGCGCCCGGATGAAGGCGGTGACGACTTGTACCTGTCGCCACAGCAGATGCGCCTGGTGATGCATGGCGACCGCGTGCTGGCCAGCGTGGTGGGCATCGACCGCCGCGGGCGGCGCCAGGGCGCGATTGCCGAAGTGCTGCAGCGTCGCTCGCCGCGCCTGGTCGGACGCGTGATCATCGAAAACGGCGTGATGCTGGTGACCCCGGACGACCGCCGCCTGCAACTGGACGTGGTGATCAAGCCCGGCGGCGAGCACGGCGCCCGTACCGGCCAGATCGTGGTGGTCGAGATCACCGACCCGCCGACGGCGGCGCGCGGGCCGCTGGGCGAGATTCGCGCCGTGCTGGGCGAGCGGCTCCAGCCCTCGCTGGTGGTGGAAATGGCGATTGCCAGCCATGACCTGCCGCAGGAGTGGCCGGATGCGGTATTGCAGGAAGCCGCCGGCGTGGCCGATACCGTTGGCAAGGCTGAATGCCAAGGTCGCATCGACCTGCGCCAGCTGCCGCTGGTGACCATCGACGGCGCCGATGCCCGCGACTTCGACGACGCGGTGTATGCCGAGCCGCGGCGTGGCGGGGGCTGGCGCCTGCTGGTGGCGATTGCCGATGTGTCGCATTACGTGCGTGCCGGCGAGGCGCTGGACCGGGAGGCGTACGAGCGCGGCACCTCGGTGTATTTCCCCGGCTTCGTGGTGCCGATGCTGCCCGAAACCCTGTCCAACGGCATCTGCTCATTGAACCCGAAAGTGGATCGCTTGTGCATGGTGTGCGACATGCTGGTCGACGCCGTGGGCGAGGTCACGCGGTCAAAGTTCTACCCGGCAGTGATGCGCTCGCATGCCCGCCTGACCTACGACCTGGTCTGGCAGGCGGTTGGCCTGGGGGCACCGGACGCGTTGCAGGCCGTGGCCGACGTGCTGCCGCAATTGCGTCAGTTGCATGGGCTGTATCGGGCCATGGCGCAGCAGCGCAAGCGGCGCGGGGCCATCGACTTCGAGACCACTGAGGTGAAGTTTCGCCTGGACCAGACCGGTGGTGTCGAATCCATGGGCGCCACGGTGCGCAACGACGCGCACAAGTTGATCGAGGAATGCATGATTGCCGCGAACGTGCAGGCGGCCCTGTTCCTGGAGAAGAAAAAGATCCCGGCCCTGTTCCGCGCGCACGAGCCGCCGCCGGCCGACAAGTACGAGGACCTGCAACAGTTCCTGCGCGAGTTCAAGTTGCGCATGCCGCCCCTGGAAGAGGTGACTCCGGCGGACTTCTCGGAAATCCTGGCCCTGGTCAAGGACCGGCCCGAGCGCGAGCTGATCCAGTCGGTGCTGCTGCGCGCGCAGAGCATGGCCGCCTACCAGCCGGAGAACCGCGGCCATTTCGGCCTGGCCTTGGACGCCTATACGCATTTCACCTCGCCAATCCGCCGCTACCCGGACCTGCTGGTGCATCGCGCGATCCGCTATGCCCTGGCCGGGGGCAAGCCCGGCGATTACCTGTACAGCCCGACCGAGATGGCGGCGATGGCCGTGCACTGCTCGCATCGCGAGCGGCGCGCCGAGGAGGCCGAACGCGATATCGACGAGCGTTTCAAATGCGCCTGGATGGAAAAGCATGTCGGCAGCGAGTTCGACGGCCTGGTCACCGGGGTCACTTCATTTGGCCTGTTCGTGGAACTCGACGAATCCAAGGTCTCCGGCCTGGTGCACATCAGCCAGTTGGCCAACGACTATTACCACTTCGACGCCATCCGCAAGCTGCTGAGCGGCGAGCGTACCGGGTTGCAGTTCCGCCTTGGTGACCATGTGCGGGTCCAGGTCCTGCGCGCCAGCCTCGAGGATCGCAAGATCGACTTCCGCCTGGTGGCACCGCGGACCCGCCAGGCCAAGGAGCAGGCCGATGGCAAGCCGCGGCAAGCCAGGCCAGTGCCCAAGGGCACGCCCGCTGCACCGTCAGCCGACCGCCGCGCTGGCGGCACGCGTGCGGCCACCAAAGCGGCGCGTGACCAGGCTGCGGGGCAGGGCGTGAAGCGTACCCGGCAAGGTGGTGGTCCGGCAAAACTCTCGGCCCGGGGCGCCAAGCCGCGCTCGCCAGCCCCGGCTCCGGCCGGCAAGGCCGCTGCCAAGACCTCGGGCAGGCGCAAGCCGGGTCGGCGATCCGGCAAGGCCGGTCGCAAGCCATGAGCGAGAGCTGGATCGTCGGCATCAACCCCGTCGAAGGTGCGCTGAGCAACGACGCCGGGCGCGTGCGTGAGGTGCTGGTCGAGAACGGCCAGCGCAATGCCCGCGTGCTGGAGTTGGCCGAGCGCGCGAAGAAACTGGACATTGCGGTGCGCCATCGTCCGCGCGACGAACTGGACAAACTGGCCGGTGTAGCGCGTCACCAGGGCGTGGCGGCGCGCTACGAGGCGGCACCGGCGGCGCACGAGGGCGACCTGGCCGGTTTGCTCGAACGCGACGGCAGCGACGCGCTGGTGCTGGTGCTCGATGGCGTCACCGACCCGCACAACCTCGGCGCTTGCCTGCGCAGCGCAGCGGCGACGAAGGTCACGGCGGTGATCGTGCCGAAGGATCGCGCGGTCGGCCTGACCCCGGTGGTGCGCCGCGCCTCGGCCGGCGGCGCCGACCGGGTGCCGTTGATCGCGGTGACCAACCTGGCGCGCACGCTGCGTGAATTGAAGGATGCCGGCGTGTGGATCACCGGCCTGGCCGGCGATACCGACACCACCCTCTACGGCGTCGACTTCAAGGGGCCGGTGGCGCTCGTCTTGGGCAGCGAAGGCGAGGGCATCCGCCGGCTCACCCGCGAGCTGTGCGATTTCGTGGCGAAGATTCCCATGCCGGGCTCGATGGAGAGCCTCAATGTCTCCGTGGCCACCGGCATTGCCTTGTTCGAAGTATTGCGGCAGCGAGGTGCTCGATGACGACTATATTCTGGTATGACTGGGCCGGCTACGCCGGCGTGGTCCTGGTGCTGTTGGCGTACCTGCTGCTGCAGGCCCGGAAGTTGCCCGGCCATGGCCTGGTGTACCAGCTGATGAACCTGTTCGGAGCGCTCGGCGTCATGCTGTCGCTGGTCTTCGGCAGCTTCAACCTGCCGGCCTTCCTCATGGAGCTGGCCTGGCTGCTGATCAGCTTGTACGGCATCGTGCGTGGCCAGCGTGCGCGCGCAGCGGCCTCCACCCAGGTCGAGCCCGGGGAGCCTTGGCGCTAGGGCGCTCTGGTTCCCTCAGTCCACCACCACGCCACCGGCGTCGCGCGCCAGCAGCTCGAACTGGCGCCAGCGGTTGACCACGGTGCAGAACAGCTCGGCGGTGCGCTCGGCGTCGTAGATCGCCGAATGCGCCTCGTGCGTGTCGAAGGCATGGCCCGAGGCGAGCACGGCTTTGCTGAGCACGGTCTGACCATAGGCCAGGCCGCCCAGGGTCACCGTGTCGAAGCAACTGAACGGGTGGAAGGGATTGCGCTTGAAGTGGCAGCGCAAGACAGCCTGGTTCAGGAAGCCGAGGTCGAACGCGGCGTTGTGCCCTACCAGGATGGCGCGCTGGCAGCCGGCGGCGTGGATCGCCTCGCGCACGCCGTGGAAGATGTAGCTCAGCGCCAGCTGTTCCTTCATGGCGCCGCGCAACGGGTTGTAGGGATCGATGCCGGTGATTTCCAGCGAGCGCGGATCGAGGTTGGCGCCGGGAAACGGCTCGACGTGGGTGTGCAGCGTCGGTGCTGACCGCAGCCGGCCGTCCGCGTCCAGGGTCAGCGGGATGGCGGCGATTTCGAGCAGTGCGTCGTGTTCGGCGTCGAAGCCGCCGGTTTCCACGTCCACCACGACCGGCAGGTAACCACGAAAGCGCTCGGCCATGCGGGTCGAGGCGCTGGCGTTGGTGGCGGGTTCATCCATGCACCAAGGATAACAGCGCCCCGGCGGCCCGTCGGCGCTCAGTGATCCAGCGTCACCCCGGTCAGGAGGCCGCGCGCCAGCATGATGCATTGGCGCCGGTACAGCAGCAGTTGCCATTGCCGCCCACCGATTTGCTGCCACAACACGGCCGAACGCACCGCGGCCAGCAGGTTGCTGCGGATCTTCTCGACCACTGCCGGCTGCTGCAGCTGGTCCGGGTTGCCACTGACCATGACCCGCGGCTGCAAGGTGGAGAGCACGGCGGTGTACAGCTCGGCCAGGCGGGCGGTGACCTGGGTGGACTCCTGGCCGAAGTGCTCCACCTGGCGTTGCGCGGCGACGATACCGGTCTGGAGCTTGTCCAGCAGATCCTGGTGTGCGCTCAGGTTGCGCTCCAGGCGCATGACGGTGATGGCCATCTTCGTGACCAGCATGCTCTGGTCGGTTTCGTCGAGCTGGTTGACCAGCGCACGCAGGCCGACGCGCAGCCCCGAGACGCTACCGTAGACGGCGGTGACCGACGGCGCGTCGATGCGGAAGACGCTGGCGATGCCGGTCTCCATGGCGCCCTCGTCGCAACGACCGGTGCTGGCCAGTTGCTGGGTCAGCGCGCAGGCCTGGAACAGGCCGGCCAGGGCGATCACCCGTTCCTCATTCATGCCAAAAGTCTCGAACACGGTGCGGCGGTGCTCCTTGGTGATGCGTCAAAAATGCTGCGCGAGCGGCTGTGGCTGCTCATGGGCGGCGGCAAGCCCGGGTGCCATACCGCCGAAGGCCGCGTCGGTGGCCACGATGACCGCGCCGCCGAGGCAGACGGCGCCCGCGTAGAAGACGATCGACTGCCCCGGCGCCACGGCGACCTGGGCCTGGTCGAATTGCACCTCGAGCCGGTCGGCGTGTACCTCCACGGTACAGTCTCGGTCCTGCTGGCGATAGCGCGTGCGCGCGGTGCAGCGGAAGCGGGCCGCCGGTGTGCGGCCGGCGACCCAGTCGGCCGGCGCCGTACGCAGGCGCCAGGACTGCAGCCAGCGGTTGGCGCCGCCCTGCGCGACATAGACCACGTTCGCGGCCACGTCCTTGCCGACCACGTACCACGGCGCCCCGCTGGCGTCGTGGCGGCCGCCGATGCCCAAGCCGTTGCGCTGGCCCAGGGTGTAGTACATCGCGCCTTGATGCGTGCCGACGCATTCCCCGCCGGGCGTGCGCAGTTCCCCTGGGCTCGCCGGGAGGTAGTGGGCTAGGAAACTGCGGAAATCGCGCTCGCCAATGAAACAGATGCCGGTGGAGTCCTTCTTCGCCGAAGTGGCCAGGCCGGCCTCGCGCGCCAGGCGGCGCACCTGCGCCTTTTCCAGCGCCCCGATCGGGAACAGCGTGGCGGCCAGTTGCTGCTGGTTCAGCGTGTACAGGAAATAGGTCTGGTCCTTGGCCGTATCGGCAGCGCGCAGCAGCTGGTACGCGCCATCGCGTTCCCCGACCTGGGCGTAATGCCCGGTGGCGATGCGCTCGGCACCCAGCGTGCGGGCCTCGTCGAGGAAGGTCTTGAACTTGATCTCACGGTTGCAGGCCACGTCCGGGTTGGGCGTGCGTCCGGCCCGGTATTCGTCGAGGAAGTGCGTGAAGACCCGCTCCATGTATTCGGCGGCGAAGTTGCGCGCGTGGAAGGGGATGCCGAGTTGCCCGCAGACCGCCACCGCATCCTTGCGGTCGCCGTCGACCGTGCACGGGCCGGCCAGCCCGTCGTCTTCCCAGTTCTGCATGAACAGGCCTTCGACCTGGTGGCCTTGCTGCTGCAACAGCAGGGCCGCCACGGACGAGTCGACGCCGCCCGAAATGCCGAGCATGACCTTCATGGCGTGCCGACCTGCGACTGCGGGGCCATGGGTGTGGGAGTGGGTTCTTTCATATGACGCAAGGCACTGGAAATCGTCACATTGTGCCATCACCTTGGACAGGGTCACGCGGCAGGCGCGTATGGCCCGCGGCGTATAATCGAACCAGGTGCATTGATCCCACTCCCATGACCCACGAATACGAATCGGAACACGGCAACGACCGCGGCTTGGCGGTGGCACCCGCCAAGCCCGACGTGGCCCGGCCACCGTTGTTCCAGGTGTTGCTGCTGAATGACGACTTCACGCCCATGGATTTTGTGGTAGAGGTGTTGCGTGCGTTCTTCGACCTCAACCAGGAGCAGGCGGTACAGATCATGCTGCATGTGCACACGCGGGGTCGTGGCGTCTGTGGTGTATTTACGCGTGAAGTTGCCGAAACCAAGGTCGTGCACGTGAACGAGTTTTCGCGCGCGCACCAGCACCCGCTGTTGTGCACTATGGAAAAGCTGTGAGCACCCCCATTTTGTGCACAAGGCGGTGCAGCAAGTCCGTCATCACCTAGCGGAGACGATCCGAATGTTCAGCAAGGATCTGGAAGTCACCATCGGCCAATGCTACAAGCAGGCGCGCGAGCAGCACTACGAGTTCATGACCGTCGAGCACCTGTTGCTCGCCTTGACCGGCAACCAGTCCGCGCTGAGCGCCTTGCGTGCCTGCGGCGCCGACCTGCCGCGCCTGGTCGCCGACCTGGAGCGCATCATTGCCGAGACCGTGCCGGTCTTGCCGCGTGGCGACGAGCGCGACACGCAGCCGACGCTGGGTTTCCAGCGCGTGCTGCAGCGCGCGGTCTATCACGTGCAATCTTCCGGGCGCAAGGAAGTGACCGGTGCCAACGTGCTGGTGGCGATCTTCGGCGAGAAGGATTCGCATGCGGTGTACTTCATGCACCAACAGGAAATCACCCGCCTGGACGTGGTCAACTACATGTCGCATGGCATCGCCAAGATTGGCGACGAGCCGACGGCCGGCAGCGCCAGCGCGGGTGAGCGCGAGGGCGAGGAAGGTACCGAGAGCAAGAACAACCCGCTGCAGGAGTTTGCCAACAACCTCAATGAGCTGGCGCTGCAGGGCAAGATCGATCCGCTGATCGGGCGCACCGACGAGATCGAGCGCACGATCCAGGTGTTGTGCCGCCGGCGCAAGAACAATCCGCTCTATGTCGGCGAGGCCGGCGTGGGCAAGACGGCGCTGGCCGAGGGCCTGGCCAAGCGCATCGTCGACGGCGAGGTGCCGCAGGTGCTGGAGGACGCGACGATCTGGGCGCTGGACCTGGGCGCGCTCGTGGCCGGCACGAAATACCGCGGTGATTTCGAAAAGCGCCTGAAGGGCGTGATCGCCCAGCTCAAGCAGCAGCCCGGCTCGATCCTGTTCATTGACGAGATCCACACCATCATCGGTGCCGGTTCGGCGTCCGGCGGCACCATGGATGCCAGCAACCTGATCAAGCCGATGCTGGCCTCGGGCGAGTTGCGCTGCATCGGCTCGACCACGTTCCAGGAATACCGGGGCGTGTTCGAGAAGGATCGCGCGCTGGCCCGCCGCTTCCAGAAGATCGACGTGGTCGAGCCGTCGGTGGCGGACAGTCTGGAGATCCTCAAGGGCCTGCGTTCGCGTTTCGAGGCGCATCACCAGGTCACCTACACGAACGAGGCGCTGAAGGCGGCAGTCGACCTGTCAGTGAAGCACATTCCCGACCGCCTGCTGCCGGACAAGGCGATCGACGTCATCGACGAGGCCGGCGCGCGCCAGCGTCTGCTGCCGGAGGAGGAGCGCACGGGCAAGATCGACGTCGCCGAGGTCGAATACATCGTGGCCAAGATGGCGCGCATTCCGGCCAAGCAGGTGTCGGCGTCCGACCGCGATGTGCTGCGCAGCCTGGAGCGCAACCTGAAGATGGTGGTGTTTGGCCAGGATTCGGCGATCGAGGCGCTGGCAGCCTCGATCAAGATGGCCCGCTCCGGCCTGGCCGACCCGTCACGGCCGATCGGCTGCTTCCTGCTCGCCGGTCCCACCGGCGTGGGCAAGACCGAGGTCACCAAGCAGCTGGCGCTGCAGCTCGGCATCGAGCTGATCCGCTTCGACATGTCCGAGTACATGGAAGGCCATTCGGTGTCGCGCCTGATTGGCGCCCCGCCGGGCTATGTCGGCTTCGACCAGGGCGGCCTGCTCACCGAGGCCGTGGTCAAGCATCCGCATGCCGTGCTGCTGCTGGACGAGATCGAGAAGGCGCACCCTGACGTGTTCAACACCTTGCTGCAGGTCATGGACCACGGCGCGCTCACCGACACCAACGGGCGCGAGGCCAACTTCAAGAACGTGATCGTGGTGATGACCACCAACGCCGGGGCGCAGCTGGCCGCCCGGCGCGGCATCGGCTTCGTCGAGCAGAAGCACGAGTCCGATGCGATGGAGGTGATCCGTCGCCTGTTCACCCCGGAGTTCCGCAACCGCCTGGATGCCATCATCCAGTTCAGCGCGCTGGGCTTCGAGCATGTGCTGCGCGTGGTGGACAAGTTCCTGATCGAGCTGGAAGCGCAGCTGACCGAAAAGCGGGTGAGCCTGGACGTGGATGCCGACGCCCGCCGCTGGCTCGCCGAACACGGCTTCGATCCGCAGATGGGTGCGCGGCCGATGGCGCGCGTGATCCAGGACAAGGTCAAGCGCGCATTGGCCGACGAGCTCTTGTTCGGCAAGTTGGCCGAAGGCGGCACGGTGCGCCTGAGCGTGGTCGACGGCGAACTGCAGGTGCGCACCGAGGGCCTGGAGAAGCTGCCGGCCGTGGTGGAGTAGGGGTTGCACTGTTTCCCGGCACGCCATGGTGCGTGCCGGGCGATCAGCACACTGTGCAGCGCCAGTGGCCTACTTCATGCGGTAGGTGATGCGGCCCTTGCTGAGGTCATACGGCGTCATTTCGATCTTCACCTTGTCGCCGGTGAGGATGCGGATGTAGTGCTTGCGCATGCGGCCGGAGATGTGGGCAATGATCACGTGCCCGTTTTCCAGCTGGACGCGGAACATGGTGTTGGGCAGGGTTTCCTGCACCGTGCCTTCCATTTCAATGACGTCGTCTTTGGCCATGTGTTCCGGATAGTCGCGCACGGCCAAACCGGCCGCGGAAGCGTGCAAGTATGACATGGATCGGGGTGTGCTGGCAGCAAGGCCCCGCTTGAGAACCGTTACGCCAGGTGCCGGTCCAGCCTGGCGCGGATGTCCTGCTCGATTTTTCCGCGCCACGGGCGCAGCAGGAAGCCCAGTTCGGCCGTGACCCGGACGCTGCGCTCGCCGATGGTGATCGCGCCGTCGACGCCGCTGCCGGAGAGCTGCAGCACATCGCCCTGCCAGCGCCGGTCCAGGCCGTATTGCCGGTGCAGGCCTGCGGCCAGGTCGTCGATCAGGGTGCGGATGCCGGCAACGTCCAGGTTGTGCGTGCGCTCGATGTCGATCATGGCCATGCGGGTCTTCAGTGCAGGTACCGGGGTTGTATGCCAGCATACAAGGCTCGGGTCGCGACGCGGCGCCGCGGCGTCCTCCGCGCTGCGCCGGGCGTCTTGGTGCGGCTGTGCGGGTGGCAGCCGCGACGCGGGCAACACGGGTTTTCCAGGGTATTGGCTTGGTCGCTTTGATCGATGCGCATTGAATTCATTCCGGCCAGCCGCGACAGCCTGTCGTGGACCCAGGCGCGGCTGCGCATCGGCAGCGCGCCGGACAATGACCTGGTCCTGGCCGTTGGGCAGGCGGCGCCGCGGCACCTGTTGCTCGAGTCCGACGCCCGTGGCTGGGTGCTGTGGGTGGTGCCAGGTGCGCCGCATGTCTATGTCAATGCAAGGCCGGTCCGCGAACTGGCCTTGCTGCGCCCTGGCGACGTGGTCAGCCTGGGGGATTGCCGCTTGTTGTTGTGCGCCGACGAGGTGCCGGGCCGGCGCCGGCCGCCACAGGCCGTAGCCGACCATGCGCCTTGCACGGTCGCCCTGAGGGCCGTGGCCGGGCCCTTGTCGGGCAAGGTCCTGGCGGTGCACGAATATCTGGAGCTGGGTCCGCGCGGACCTTATCCGCTGGAGCTGCCGCAGGGCGAGAGCGCGACGCTACGCATCGGCTGGCGCGACGGACGCCTGGCCCTCGCCGTGCTGGAGCCGTCCGCCCGGCATGGCTTGCGCGTCAACGGCAACCTGGTGACGGATGTAGTGCTGCAATCGGGTGACCAGATCGGGATCGGCATGCATCGTTTCGTGGTGGCAGCCCCGGGGATCAAGCTGGAGCCGGCGCCGGTCGCGCCGCCGGCACCGCCGCCGCCCCGTCCGGCAGCGGGACCGTCGCATGCCGGGACGGCATGGCTGATCGTGACTGCCGCAGTCCTGGCGCTGGGGATCGCCCTGCTGTTGCTGGTGCGGTTTTGACCGCGGGTACTTGGTGGCGCCTGCCGCTCGTTGTATAAGACGCAGTTGTTTCGCGGCCTGCAGGTGTCCGGGGCGCGGTGCATCCCAAGCGCGCCCTGACGGTGGGTGCGATCGATTTTTCCATGCCGGGTGCGCAACGGCACCCGCGTCCACAGGCGACTGGTCCATGAGTGAAAATCCCATTTCCTTGAGCGACATGCGTGAGCGGATCGACAGCATCGATCGGCAGATCCAGCAGTTGATTTCCGAGCGCGCGCAGCGCGCGCGCGAGGTGGCCACGGTCAAGGGCGAGGGCCTGGCGGCAATCGACTATTACCGGCCCGAACGCGAGGCCCACGTGCTGCGCATGGTCGTCGACCGCAACGACGGGCCGCTGCCGGACGGCGAGATGGTGCGCTTGTTCCGCGAGATCATGTCCTCCTGCCTGGCCCAGGAAGATCCGCTCAAGGTCGGCTATCTGGGGCCGCAGGGCACGTTCAGCGAGCAGGCCGTGTTCAAGCATTTCGGCCATGCCGCCTATGGCCTGCCGCTGGGCAGCATCGAGGAGGTGTTCCAGGAGGTCGCCTCCGGGAATGCCGACTTTGGCGTGGTGCCGGTGGAGAACTCCGGCCAGGGCATGATCCAGGTGACGCTGGACATGTTCCTCACCTCCGAGGCCGTCATCTGCGGCGAGATCGACCTGCATGTCCACCAATGCCTGCTGTCGCGGGCGGACCACACCGAGGACATCCGCCGCGTCTACGCCCATCCGCAGTCGTTGCAGCAGTGCAAGACCTGGCTGCGCGTGAACTTGCCGGACGTGGAGTTCGTGCCGACCAGCAGCAACGCCGAGGCGGCCCGCCTGGCGCGGCATGCCGACGATGCGGCAGCGATCGCCAGCGAGTCGGCCGGCAAGATCTACGGCCTCGAGGTCATCGCCCAGGGCGTGGAGGATCGCGCCGACAACACCACGCGCTTCCTGGTCATCGGGCGCAACCGCTTCCCGGCTTCCGGCAACGACCGCACCTCGCTGTTGGTCACGGTGACGGACCGGCCTGGTGCGCTGTACCACGTGCTCAGCCCGTTCGCCCGGCGCGACATCAGCATGAACCGCATCGAGTCGCGGCCCGCGCATACCGGCAAATGGCAGTACGCGTTTTTCATCGACGTCTCCGGGCACGTGGACGACGAGATATTGCAGGCGGCGATCCAGGAAATCGACGCCTCGGCCGGTTCGGTGCGGGTGCTCGGCTCCTATCCGGTGGCACTGCCGTGACGCGCATGCGGCCTTGGCCTGGCGGGTGACGAGCTTGAACCATCTCGATTGGGTGACCAGCAAACCGCACCAGCCGCTGCACGGCAGCGTGCGGGTGCCGGGCGACAAATCCATGTCGCATCGTGCGCTCATGCTCGCGGCGCTGGCCGACGGCGAGTGCCGGGTCGTGGGCTTCCTGGAAGGCGAGGACACCCGCGCCACCGCCACCAGCTTGTCGCGTCTCGGCGTCGCCATCGACACCCCCGGGCCGGGCGAGCGCATCGTGCGCGGGGTCGGCATGCACGGCCTGCACGCGGCATCCGGGCCGCTGGATTGCGGCAATGCCGGTACCGGCATGCGCTTGCTGACCGGCCTGCTGGCGGGCCAGGCCTTCGACAGCGTGCTCACCGGCGACGCCTCGCTGTCGGCGCGGCCCATGAACCGGGTGATCGATCCGCTGGCGCGCATGGGCGCGCAGATCGACAGCCATCGCGGCTTGCCGCCCTTGCACATCCATGGCGGCCACGCCCTGCACGGCATGCGCCACCTCAGCCCGATCGCCAGCGCCCAGGTGAAGTCGGCACTGCTGCTGGCCGGGCTGTACGCCGAGGGCGACACCGAAGTGGTCGAGCCGCAGCCGACGCGCGACTATACCGAGCGCATGTTGCGCGCGTTCGGCTGGCCGGTGGATTTCACGCCAGGCCGGGCGCGGCTGGCCGGCGGCTACGTGTTGCGCGCGGCCGACGTGGAGATCCCGGCGGATTTTTCCTCGGCCGCGTTCTTCATGGTCGCCGCGAGCATCGTCGAGGGCTCGGAACTGCAGTTGCCGGCAGTCGGGCTCAATCCGCGGCGCACCGGCCTGCTGGCGGCCTTGCGCCAGATGGGGGCGGACATCCGTATCGAGAACGAGCGCCAGACCTCGGGCGAGCCCATCGGCGACATCGTGGTGCGCCATGCGCCGCTGCACGGCATCGAGCTGCCGGCGGCCCTGGTGCCGGACATGATCGACGAACTGCCGGTGTTCTTCGTCGCTGCCAGCGTGGCGGAAGGGCACACGGTGATTTCCGGTGCGGCCGAGCTGCGGGTCAAGGAATCGGACCGCATCGCCTGCATGGCCAGCGGCCTGCGTACGCTCGGGGTGGCGATCGAGGAGACGCCGGACGGGGCGATCATCCACGGCGGGCGCCTGGGCGGCGGCGTGGTTTCCAGCCACCTGGACCACCGCATCGCCATGAGCATGGTGGTGGCCGGGCTGGTGGCCCGCGCGCCGGTGCGCGTCGCCGATTGCGCAACGGTGGCGACCTCGTTCCCGGATTTCCGCGAAATCGCCAGTGACTGCGGTTTCGCCCTGCGCGTGGCCAGCTGAGGGCGCCACCGTGACCGGCTTGCCCGTATCGGTTGGGTCGCACCTGCAGGCATCACGGCCATGAGCGCCGCCGCGCCATTCGTGGTGGCCATCCCGGCGCGCTACGCGTCGACCCGCCTGCCCGGCAAGCCCTTGCGCCTGCTTGGCGGCCAGCCGCTGATCCTGCGCGTGGTGGAGCGGGCGCGGCAGGCCGGTGCCACCCAAGTGGTGGTGGCGGTCGACGACGAGCGTGTGGCCCGCGCGCTCGATGGCCAGGGCGTGGACGTGTGCATGACCAGCCCGGACCATGCCTCGGGTTCCGATCGCCTGGCCGAGTGCGCCGCGCATTACGCCTGGCCTGCCGATACCGTGGTGGTCAACCTGCAGGGCGACGAACCGTTCGCCCCGGCCAGCGGCATTCGCGCCGTGGCCCAGGCCTTGGCCGAGGACGGCGCGCCCATGGCCACCCTGGCCACGGCGATCGATGACGCCGAAGAGCTGTTCAACCCCAACGTGGTCAAGCTGGTGCGCGGCAGGGACGGGCATGCGCTGTATTTCAGCCGTGCGCCGCTGCCCTGGGCGCGCGATGCGTTTGCCGCAGACCGGCAGGCGCTGCCACAAGGGGTCGAATTCCTGCGCCACGTTGGCATCTATGCGTATCGCGCAGGTTTCCTCGCGCGCTATACGCAATTGCCACGCACGCCGCTCGAGCAGGCCGAATCGCTGGAACAATTGCGCGTGCTCGAACATGGCCACGCGATTGCCGTGCGCCTGGCGCCGGAGCCGTTCCCGCCCGGCATCGACACCCCGGACGACCTGCAGCGCGCCGAGCAATGGCTGCGCTCCCAGGGCTGAGCGGACAGGCGCGGTTCGGGCCGGCATGCGGCAGGGCAGCTAGAATGGCGACATGCAATCCACACCTGCGCCGGCGTTCGATGGCAAGGCGTTCGTCCGCACGCTGAGCTCGTCGCCGGGCGTATACCGCCACTTCGACGTCGCCGGCGAGCTGCTCTACGTCGGCAAGGCCAGCAACCTCAAGAAGCGCGTCAGCAGCTATTTCCTGCGCCCACCCAAGGAGCCGCGTATCGCGGCCATGGTGGCGCAGATCGCCCGCGTGGAAGTCACCGTCACGCGCACCGAGGGCGAGGCGCTGCTGCTGGAATCGCAGCTGATCAAGTCGCTCAAGCCGCGCTACAACATCCTGCTGCGCGACGACAAGAGTTATCCGTACATTTATCTCTCCACCGGCGAGGATTACCCGCGGCTGGGCTTCCACCGCGGCGCGCGCACCAGGCCCGGGCGTTATTTCGGCCCGTACCCGAGCGCGTACGCCGTGCGCGAAAGCCTCAACCTGATGCAGAAGCTGTTCAAGCTGCGGCAGTGCGAGGACAGCTATTTCCACAACCGCACCCGACCGTGCCTGCTGTACCAGATCGGGCGCTGCAGCGCGCCCTGCGTCGGCATGATCAACAAGGAGGAATACGCCGCCGACGTGCGCCATGCCGAAATGTTCCTGGAAGGACGCAGCAGCGCGGTCATCGACGAACTGGCGACGTCGATGGAACAGGCCAGCGCAACCCTGCAGTTCGAGCGTGCGGCCAGGTTGCGCGACCAGATCGCCGCCCTGCGCCAGCTGCAGGCCGGCAACTACGTGCAGGGCGCGAACGCCGACATGGACGTGATCGCCTGTCGGATCGAATCCGGTCTAGCCTGCGTGAGCATTCTGTTCTTCCGTGACGGCATCAGCCTGGGCACGCGGGATTTCTTCCCGCGCCTGCCGGTGGACGCCGAGCCGGGCAACGTGCTTGGCCAGTTCATTGCCCAGTACTACCTGGAGCGCCCGGCACCGCGCGAGCTGATCCTGGGCGGCGAGGTTGCCGACCTGGACTTGCTCAAGGAAATGCTGACGGCCAAGGCCGGACGTGCGGTCGACCTCAAGACCAGGGTGCGCGGCGATCGCGCGCGCTTCCTGCAGATGGCCGAGCGCAACGCACAGGCCTCGCTCACCGCCCGGCTGGCCAGCCGGCAGACCCTGGGCACGCGCTTCGACGACTTGCAGGCTCTGCTCGGCCTGGATGAATTGCCGCGGCGGATCGAATGCTTCGACATCAGCCACACCATGGGCGAGGCCACCGTTGCCTCGTGCGTGGTGTTTGGTCCGGAAGGCCCGGAAAAGTCGCACTACCGGCGCTTCAACATCACCGGCATCACCCCGGGCGACGATTACGCGGCCATGCACCAGGCGCTCACGCGCCGATTCCGCCGGCTTGCGGAAGGCGAGGGCTTGCGCCCGGACATCCTGCTCATCGACGGTGGCAAGGGCCAGGTGGCGCAGGCGCTGGACGTGCTGCGTGACTTGGGCATCCGCGACATCCTGGTGATCGGCGTGGCCAAGGGGCCGGGACGGCGCGCCGGGGAGGAAACCCTGGTGCTGGCCGACGGCGGGCGCGAGTTGCATCCGGGCTCGTCCTCACCGGCCCTGCACCTGATTGCGGCAGTGCGCGACGAGTCGCACCGCTTCGCGATCAGCGGGCATCGGGCGCGGCGCGAGAAGGCCCGACAGCATTCGGTGCTGGAGGACGTGCCTGGCGTCGGCGCCCGCCGGCGCTCGATGTTGCTGCGCACGTTTGGCGGCATGCAGGGGGTGCAGGCGGCGGGCATCGAGGAGCTGACGCGGGTGCGCGGCATCGATCGCGAGCTGGCGGAGCGAATCTATGCGAGCCTGCACGGTTGAGCGGGCTGGGGCCGTCACGCCGTTGTGGTTCGCGGCGTGCGACACTGGGGCAACTCTTCGGATCGAATCATGCGCATCAACCTGCCAACTTGGTTGACCTTGTTTCGGGTGGCCTTGCTGCCCGTCATGGTGCTGGTGTTTTACCTGCCGTTTGCCGGCCACAACATTGCCGCGGCCGTGGTCTTCGTCTTGGCCGCAGTGACCGACTGGCTTGACGGCTGGCTGGCGCGGCGCATGCGCGCCACGTCGGCGTTCGGCGCCTTTCTCGATCCGGTGGCGGACAAGCTGATGGTGGCCGTGACCCTGTTCATGCTGGTCGAGGCGCATTACGGCGGCTGGTCGGGGGTGCTCATGGCGATCACCGCAGCCGTCATCGTCGGTCGCGAGATCAGCGTCTCGGCGCTGCGCGAGTGGATGGCACAGATCGGCATGCGCGCCACGGTCAAGGTGGCGATGATCGGCAAGTTGAAGACGGTGATGCAGATGGTCGCCCTGGTCGTGCTGATCATGCAGCACGACAAGTCGGCCGAGGCCCTGCGCCTGTACCACATTGGCGAGAGCTTGCTGGTGATTGCCGGCATCCTGACCATCTGGTCCGGCCTACATTACCTGCGCGCGGCCTGGCCCTACCTGCGCGACGGCGTGACCGCCGACACGCACCAGCCCGGGTGGCACGAGACACCCTGAAACCCATTGCGGATCCGGCTGCATTGGCCTTGCAGCCCGGACGGTTTCTACCGCCTGAGCTCCCAGCCGGGTATTCACAGGCAAATATGTTCTGGTATGATGTGCCGCTCTGCTGCGGGAATAGCTCAGTTGGTAGAGCACGACCTTGCCAAGGTCGGGGTCGCGAGTTCGAGTCTCGTTTCCCGCTCCAGTTCCTGAAGCCTCGCACCGTCGAGGCTTCTGTTTTCCGGGCATACGGCGGTTGCCTTGCCGCCCACGCAGCGGCAATGGCCAGGTGGCAGAGTGGTCATGCAGCGGCCTGCAAAGCCGCGTACGCCGGTTCGATTCCGACCCTGGCCTCCAATTGCCCCGCACCTCCCCGGTACACCGCGGTTTTGCCTACCGGCAAACCCGGTGCTATGGGAACCCGCTGATGCAAGCGCCGCTGCAAGCGTCGAGCGTGCAACCACGCCCTGCGCGAACTTGTCGTGGTGGCCGTACAGCACTCACGCCACCTGCTTGAACAGGTCCTGGAAAATCAGGGGGCCCCAGACGCGGCCACGTGCCTGCACCAGCGTGCCACCCTCGTCGAGTGTCCCGAGGTTCACGGGCGCGAAGCCGAGTCGCTTGGCAAGCTCCGCCACCTGCGCTGCGGCGCCTTCGTCGTCACTCGACAGGAACACGACGCGATGGCCGCCCTGGACGTTCGGGTCGCTGGCCAGGGTGCGCGCAAGCAGGTGATTGAAGCCCTTCACGAGCTTGGCGCCGGGGAATGCCTTGGCGACAAAAGCGGAGGAGGGGAGACCGTCGAGATCTTCGATTGGGTCATTCGAATTCATCGCGTCGATGATCGTCTTGCCCTGCCAATTCGGGAGGGCTTTGGCGACCTCCCGGTGTCCCTGGAACAGAACCGCCAGGATGATCACGTCTGCCTTGAGCGCTTCGGGCAGCGTCTTGGGGATGACCGTGGACCCGATCGCCTGCGCCTGCGGAGCCAGCGCTTCGGGCGGCCGTCGACTGGCGACGGCGACTTCGATGTTGTTGCGGGCGAAGGCGCGGGCGAGCGCTTGGCCCACGGCGCCGAAACCGATGATTGCGTAGCTCATGGAGGTTCTCCTTTCGTATTGGTTGGATCGCCAGATTGGCGTCCTGTAGCCGAAACTTGGGCCTCTTGACTCATCAATACAATTGACGAAACATCGCTTAATACGATCCATTCTTTGGATGCACGTGCTCGACAACGTCACCATCAACCAGCTGCGTGCGTTCGTCGCGGTATGCGACCAGGGAAGCTTCTCGGGTGCGGCGCGGCAGCTGCGACGCGCGCAGTCGGCCATCAGCCACGCAATCAAGGCGCTGGAAAGCGCGTTCGATGTCGAACTGTTCGAGCGCAACACGCGCAAGGCGCAGCTCACCGCGGCGGGGCGCAGCCTCTTGCCAGACGCTCGGGCGGTCATCTCACGCACGGAAGAAATGAAGAACCGCGCCGGTGCGATCGCCAAGGCCGGGGTGCCGCAGGTTTCGGTGGCGGTCGATGCCTACTTCCCGCGCGCCCACCTGATCGACTGCCTGCGGACGCTGCAGGAGGAGTTCCCCACCGCAGCGATCAATCTGCGGATCACGACCATGCAGGGCGGCGAGAACCTGGTGCTCGAAAGGGTGTGTGCCTTGGCCGTCACGATCGCGGACGTGCCGGAGGTGAACCCGGATGCCGTGGAACGGCACTGGCTGGGCGAGGCGAAGATGGTGACGGTGTGTGCTCCATCCCATCCGCTCGCGTCGACACCGAAACCCATCGCCAAGGACGAGTTTGGCCGACATGTCCAGATCGTCGTCACTGACAACCAACGCGGCGCCGAGAAGACCCAAACCGGGGTTGCCGGCAAGCGCCAGTGGCTGGTCAACGATCTCGGCGCCAAGCGCGACCTGCTCAAGGCCGGTCTCGGCTGGGGACACCTGCCGCGCCACCTGGTCGCCGAGGATCTGGCCAGCGGACAGCTCATCGAACTCGAACGCCGCGCCTGGCACATGCGCCCGCTGACCTTCGTGGTCTCGCAGCGGCGTGGTCACGATCTCTCACCATGCGAATCGCGGCTGGTGGAGATTCTTGGCGAGGCTTAGCTCTGTGCGAAGCGCGGCGTCACTCCTTTTTCACATGCGGCGCCAGCGCACTGCCGGGCTTCCAGCGGGGCGGTGCATCGGCATCCGCGACCGCTTCCACCAGCGCGTAGAAGAACCGGTTGAACTTGCCGGCGGCAGCCCAGTCCATCGGCTGCGTCAGGTCATCCTGCGGCCGGTGATATTGCACCTGGTACCAGTGGCGATAGCGTTGCTCCGCATCGCTGCCCGGGCGGTAACCGAAAACGAAGCCGGTCGCGGGAATCCCTGCCTGGATGAACGGCCAGTGGTCGGAGCGACGCAGCAGTTGTCGTTCCGGTTCGGGGTCGAGTTGCACCGCGATGTCCATGCCATTCGCCACGTGGCGCACGGCATCGCCAAGCGTGCTGTCATCGAGTGCGTGGACCGTCATCAGATCGAGCGGGAAAAGGGGACGGATCTGATCGAGATTGATGTTGGCGGCGATCGAAGCGATCGGCACTGTGGGATGCGCGACGAACCAGCGGCTGCCGAGCAGGCCTTTTTCCTCACCCGTGAACGCCGCGAACAGCACCGGGCGGCGAAAGCCTGATCCGTGTCGCCGATCGGCCAGCCGTTCCAGCAGGGCGACATACGCGGCATCGTCCAGCGTGCCGTTGTAGATGGCGTCACCCTGCACCGGCTCGCCACGACCGTAGCCGTCCAGATGGGCGGAGATCACTACCGTCTGGTCGCGCAGCGCGGCATCGGTTCCAGGCAGCATTCCGAGCACGTTGGCCGAGGTGATTACGCGATGCTGTACCTCGAAATGCGCGCGAAGGCGTTCCGCCACTTCGAAGCGCGGCAGTGGCTTGCCGGCGAGTCCCCATGCGATCAACTGTGCGGCATCATGGCCGGAACCCGCGATCACCTTCGCCAACGTATCCGCGTTGAGCGTGGCCAGCAGCAGGTGATCATCGGCGGGTGGCGGCGCGCCTGTCGGTGCCACCGAGCGCGCGTATGCCATCGGCCAGCGCGTCGGCTCCTGCGTGTATCCCACGTCGGCAATATCGAGCAGGCCTGCAGCACCCGCCTGTTGCACGGCTTTCAGGCGATCACGACGACTGGTGAGCCCGGCCCGCCTCCAGCCGTAGCACACCACCATCTTGTCGCGCACGTCGCCCAATGAACCGGGCGCGCAATAGCCGCCAAACACGACTGCCGCGTCGATCGTGGTCGGCATGCCCGGCGACACTCGCGGAAAGATGTCATACAGAAGCCGCAGCGATCGCTTGCCGACGGCAATGTGCGTGCCCTGCTGGGTGATCCTGCGGTCGTCGAGCTTGAACGATTGAAACCAGGTGCCGTTGTCGCCCGCCGGCTTCAACCCCGCCGCCGCGAATCGACTGGCCACCAACTTCGCTGCGCGATCGTAGCCCGCAGAACCGATGTCGCGTCCTTCCATGCCATCGTTCGACAACGCCTCGGTTGCCTGCCACCACGCGCGCGTGTCCGCATCCGTGATCTCGTGCAGACGCGTAGGAGTAGAGTCGGCCGCCAGCGAAGGCGCGCCGATCGACAGCAACAGCATGCCAAGCAACACAGACCTCAACATGGCGTACCTCCGGGAAAAAGGGAGAAGGAGTGGGCTGGCCTGAGTTTGACGGACACCTTTGAACGGGAACAATCCCCTGGGAGCTGTCCGAAACAAAGGGGAAACAAACGGGGCAGGATCATTTACCGACAACGAGAACGGACCCGACCCCCATGCACTCGCCATCATTGACTGGAATTCCCATGAACTTCGAAGACTTCGACCCGCTCCTGGAGCGCGCGCACGCCCACGCAGGGACCTTCCTGCACGGCTTGCCGCGACGCTTCGTCGGCGCCCGCGCCGGCCGGGACGAGATGATGGCCGCACTCGATGCGCCGCTGTCGCAGCACGGCGAAGATCCTGCCGCGGTGCTCGACCTGCTTGCGCGCAATGCCGAGCGCGGCGCTTCCGCGTGTGCCGCGCCGCGGTATTTCGGCTTCGTCATTGGTGGCTCGCTGCCCGTGGCGCTGGCGGCGGATTGGCTGGTGTCGACCTGGGATCAGAACGCCGGCATCCACGTCATCTCGCCGATGACCGCAGCGCTGGAGGAGATTGCCGCGCGCTGGCTGCTGGAGCTGTTCGACCTGCCGCGCGGGAGCGGCGTCGGTTTTGTCACCGGCTGCCAGATGGCGCATTTCACCTGCCTCGCCGCCGCGCGCCATGGCGTGTTGCGCAAGGCCGGGTGGGACGTCGAGAGCGACGGCCTGAATGGTGCGCCGCGTATTCACGTCGTCGCCTCGCAGGAAGCGCACGTGACCGTCGATATCGCGTTGCGCTACCTGGGACTTGGCACGCGCGCGCTCGTACACGTCGAATCCGACGCCCAAGGCCGCATGCGCACCGACCATCTGCGTGAGCTGCTGCCGATGCTGCACGGCCCGGTCATCGTCTGCGCGCAGGCCGGCAACGTGAACACCGGTGCCTTCGATCCTCTGCGTGAGATTGCCGAAGCCGCGCGTGCGCATGGCGCCTGGCTGCACGTCGATGGCGCGTTCGGCTTGTGGGCGCGCGCCAGCCACAGCGCCGCATTGCGCGCAGTCGTCGACGGCATCGAACTCGCCGACTCCTGGGCGACCGACGCGCACAAGTGGCTCAACGTACCCTACGACAGCGGCATGGCCATCGTGCGCAATGCCGAGGATCATCGCGGCGCGATGACATCGGCTGCCGCCTACCTGATCCAGACCCGCGGCGCGGAGCGCGATGCGGTCGACTGGGTGCCCGAGTTTTCCCGTCGCGCCCGCGGCATCCCGGTGTACGCGGCGTTGCGCGCCCTTGGCCGCGACGGCGTCGCCGACCTGGTCGAGCGCTGCTGCGCACGTGCGCGGCAGTTCGCCGGGCTGTTGTCCGCCGCACCCGGCGTCGTGGTCCTCACCGACGTCGTCCTCAACCAGGTACTGGTGCGCTTCGGTGACGACGACGCGCTCACGCGCGCCGTCATCGATGGCGTGCAAGCCGAGGGCACCTGCTGGGCCAGCGGTACCACCTGGCACGGCCTCGCCGCCATGCGCATCTCGGTGTCCAACTGGGCGACCAGCGAGGACGACGTTGCCATCAGCGCCGACGCGATGCTGCGCGTGTACGGCGGCCTGCATGCCGCATAGGGCCTGCTTTGTGACCCGCGTGCTGGCGCAGCCCCGGCTCTGGGTCATCGGGGGCGAGCATGACCTCGCCGCTTGAGAATCTCGCCGGCGCCGGCAAGCCGCTTGCGGTGGCGGTGCTGGTTTCAGGCGGGTGTCTTACCGGATTCCCGTGTCGCCGGCGGCTGCAGGCGTGAGGGCGGAGGCCGGCTGGGTGGCGCCGCGGCTGAACTTGGCGCTCAAGTGTTCCATGGCTACATAGAAGGCCGGGGTGATGTACAGCGTCAGGGTCTGCGAGAAGATCAGGCCGCCGACGACGGCAATGCCGAGTCCGCGCCGCGATTCGGAGCCCATGCCGGTTTCCAGCGCGATGGGCAGCACGCCGAGGATGGCGGCAAACGTCGTCATCATGATCGGGCGGAAGCGCACCAGGCCGGCCTGGATGATGGCGTCGCGCGCGTTCATGTTTTCCTCGCGGCGCATCTGGATGGCGAAGTCGACCAGGATGATGCCGTTCTTCTTCACCAGCCCGACCAGCATGATCAGGCCGACGAAGCTGAACACGTTGAGCTGCTGGTTGAACAGGATCAGCGCCAGCAGCGCGCCCACCATGGCGAGTGGCATGGCGGTGAGGATGGTGATCGGATGGATGAAGTGTTCGTACAGGATCGCCAGCACCATGTAGATCACCAGGATGGTGATGAGCAACAGGATCGGCAGCTCCACCAATGATTCCTGGAACGTCGCGGCGGTACCGGCAAACGTGCCGGTGACGTCCGCCGGCATCATGCTCGCGGTCAGGTTCTGGATCGGGCCGATCACGTCGCCCAGCGACACGCCGGGGGCGAGATTGAAGGAGAAGGTGACCGATGGCAGCTGCTGGTAGTGGTCCACCTGGGTCGGGCCGACGCCGGGGGTGACCTTGGCCACGCTGGCGAGCGGCACCAGGGTGTTGCCCGTGCCCGGGACGTACAGCGCGTCGATTGCCGACCGGTTCTGCTGGAACCGCGGCGCCAACTGCATGATGACGAAATACTCGTTGGTCGAGCCGTAGATCGTGCTGATCTGGTTGCCGCCGTAGGCGTCGTACAAGGACGTCTGGATGTCCGTCGCGTCCACGCCCAGCTTAGAGGCCTTGCTGCGCAGGATGTCGACGTTGAGCTGCGGGTTGCTCAGGTCGAGGTCGGTGTCCACGTCCTCCAGGCCGGGCAGCCGCGCCAGCGCCGGCAGGAAGCGTTGCGCCGCGTGGTCGAGTGAATCCACGTCCAGCCCCTGGAGCACGTACTGGTAGTCGCCGGAGGTGCTGCTGAAGCCGCCCATCCGGATCGCCGGCGGGTTGGAGAAGAACACCTGCATGTCGCGCACCTTGGCCACGGCCTTGCGCAGTTGGCCGATGATCTGGTCGGCGTTGGCGTGGCGCTCGTCCTGGGGCTTCAGCGAGATCGAGAGCCGGCCGACATTGGTGCCGGCGCTGCTGCCGAAGCCCTGGCCGGCGCTGGACATGGCGGCCTGCACGTTGGGATTCTGCTGCACGGCCTGGGCGACGCGGTTCTGCATGCCCTGCAGCTGGGCAAAGGTGATGCCGTCGGGCGCCCTGGTTTGCGCCTGGATCTGCCCGGTGTCCTCGGTGGGGATGAAGCCCTTGGGCACGATCATGAAGAAGTAAAAAGTCAGCACCAGCATGCCGGCGGCCACCACCATCATGCTGCGCCAGTGGTCCACCGCCCAGACCAGGGACCTGCCATAGCCGTCGCGCATCCAGTTGAAGCCGTTTTCCAGGCTGGCGTACAGCCGTCCGTGCTGGCCACTCTCCTGGATGAAGCGGCTGCACAACATGGGCGTCAAGGTCAGCGACACCAACCCGGAAATCAGGATGGCGATGGCGACGGTGACGGCAAACTCGCGGAACAGCCGCCCCAGCAGGCCGCCCATGAGCAGGATCGGCAGGAACACCGCCACCAGCGAGATGGTCATCGACAGGATGGTGAAGCCGATCTCCTTGCTGCCGATCAGCGCCGCCTGCAGCGTGGGTTCACCACGCTCGCGGTAGCGCACGATGTTCTCCAGCATGACGATGGCGTCATCCACGACGAAGCCCACGGCCAGCACCAGGGCCAGGAGCGACAGGTTGTCGAGGCTGAAGCCAAACAGCTTCATCAACGCGAAGGTGCCGATGATTGAGGTGGGCAAGGCCAGCGCGGAGATGATCGTGGCGCGGACATTGCGCAGGAACAGGAAGATCACCAGCACTACCAGCACGATGGCCAGGAGGAGGGTGTACTTCACTTCGTTGATCGAGCCGCTGATGAAGTCGCCGCGGCTGTACATGACGTGCAGGGAGGCGTCGCCCGGCGCGTCATTGGTCAGCGCCGGCAGCAGGTCGCGGATCTGCTGGGCGATCTTCACCGTGTTCGAACCGGGCTGGCGCTGCACGCCGAGCACGATCGCGGTTTCCAGCTTGCCGTCGTTGTGGGCGTTGTCGAAATACTGGGTGAGCTGCTTGTCCTGCTCGATGCTGTCGACTGCCTCGCCCACGTCCGACAGGTGCACCGGCGCGCCATCCTGGCTGGCGATGATGAGGTTGTTGTAGGCCTGGGCGTCGGTGAGCTGGCCGGCGGCTTTCACCGTGAAGGTGTTGGTTGCGCCGTACATGGTGCCGGAGGGCAGGTTGGTATTGCCATGCTGGACTGCCTGCACCACCTGTTCGAGCGAGAGGTGGCGAGCGGCCAGCGCATACGGGTTCATGTACAGCCGCACGGCATATTTGTGCGAGCCGAACACGTTGACCTGGGCCACGCCCGGGATCATCGAGATGCGCTCGGAAACCTCGGTCTCGGCAAACTCGTCGAGCTGGGTGAGCGGCACGTGCTGCGCGGTGATGGCGAGATAGATGATCGAGGAATCGCCGGGATTGACCTTGCGCAGGTGCGGCGGCTGCGGCATGTTCGGCGGGAGTTGCCGGATGGCCTGGGAAACGGCCGTCTGGACGTCCTGGGCGGCGGCGTCGATGTTGCGCGACAGGTCGAACTGCAGCGTGATGTTGCTGTTGCCGATGGTGTTGACCGAGTTCATCGACACCACGCCGGCAATCGTCGAGAACTGGCGCTCCAGCGGCGTGGCGACCGAGGCCGCCATGGTTTCCGGGTCAGCCCCGGGCAGGTTCGAATAGACCACGATCGTGGGAAAGTCCACGTTCGGCAGCTCGGCGACCGGCAGCGTGAAATACGCCACCAGGCCGAACAGGATCAGGGCGGACATGATGACCGTGGTCATCACCGGGCGATGGATGAACGCCGCGGAAAGGTTGGCCTTCATGTCGCACCGTGCGCCTCGACGGCCGCGCCGACCGGCGCGCCCAGGGTGACCGGCATGCCGGGGCGCATGCTGCGCGGCACTTCGGTCACGACACGCTCACCGCCCTTCAGCCCGGAGCTGACCACGGCCACGTTGCCGACCACGCGGTCCACCTTGATGTTCTGCACCTTGGTCACGCCGTCGACGACCTGGTATACGAAGTTGCCGTCCTGTCCGGACTGGATGGCCGAATCCGGTATGGTCACCGCATTGTCCTGGATCGCCAGCCGGGTGTTGACGCCGACATACTCGCCCGGCCACAGCTGGATGTCCTGGTTGGGGATCTCGGCCTTGAACAGCACCGTGCCGGTCGCGGTGTTGACCGTGTTGTCGATGAAGACCAGCTTGCCCTCGCCGCGCGACCCGGAACCGTCTTCATTGGAGATGAAGACCTTGATGCTGTGCTCCGCGTCGTACTTGCGAATCTCGGGCAGGAACTGCTGGGCGAGGTTGTACTGCACCAGGATGGGTTTCATCTGGTTGATGGTGACCAGCGGCACGGTGTTGGCGGGCGACACCACGTTGCCGGACTTCACCGCCAGGTTGCCGGTCAGGCCGTCGATGGGCGACACGATCCGGGTATAGGCCACGTTGATTTGCGCCTGCTCCAGCGCGGCCTTGGTCTGCGCCGCGGTGGCCACGGACGCCTCGTATTCCTGCGCCGACACGTAGCCCTTGGCGGCCAGCGGCTTTTCGCGATCGGCCTGGGTCTTGGCGGCCAGGTAGGCGGCCTTGGCGGAGGCGAGCGCCGCCTCGTAGGGTGCCGGGTCGATCAGGAACAGCGGCTGGCCGGCGCTGACGTGCTGGCCCTCGGTGAAATACACCTGCTTCAGCACGCCGCTGATCTGCGGCTGGATGTTGACCGTATGCTCCGATTGCACCTGGCCCACGGCGAGTCGCTGGATCGGCATGGACTTGACCGTGGCCAGTTCGGTGACCACCGACAGCGGCGGCGCTGCGCGTGCACCGACGTGCTCGCCGCGCGCATTGGTGGCGATGCGCCAGCCGAGCAGCACGGCCAGGCACGCCACGGCCAGGCCGCCCAGGGAAAGCGAGGTCGATTTGGTGCTCACGGCAATTCCTGGCCGCCGGCCGTGGCTGGCGTATGGCCGGCCAGACGCGCTGCCTGTCTGGGGCGTGTGAATGCCCTCGTGGATGCAGGGATGCGGATTGCTGCAGGTTGTTCCTGCGCCGGTGTTCGGATGCGCACGCTCGCCTCGGCTGTGTCGATTCGACTACCGGGCAATTTTACTGCCGCCATCCGCGCTGTTTCGCCTGACATTGGTCATGCTTGACGTGGCCGATGACCGGCATTCAGGCTGGCCGAAAGGGCGCTCCGAGTCCCGCCGCGGGCGGGTTTGTCGGAGATCGCCATGAGCGGGCTTACTGGATTGGCTGGCCCTGCTTGGGTTGGCCCTGCTTGGGATGCGACTTCTCCCACTCGTGCTGCTGCTCCAGCAGCTGGTCGGGATCGAAGTTGTCCTGGTCCAGGCCCTGCATCTGTTCGATGATCGCGGCCGGCGGGTTGCCACGGTAGATCTGGTACAGGCGCTGCTGCCGGTAGGCGTCGCGCAGGAACACGTAGGGATCGTAGGCCGATTCGAGGAAGCCCTCGGCATCCAGCGCACGGGCGCGCAGGGTGACCACGTAGATCGCCTGCGGCACGTATTGCAGGCCGTGGTAGTGATGCGTGCGGCCGTAGATGCTCAACGGGTCGAGGAAATAGTTGTCCACCGGCAGGCGCCAGACGTCACGCATGGTGCTGGGGCCCAGCAGCGGCACCATCAGGAAGTCCCCCTCGGGGACGCCCCAGCGCGCCAGGGTGATGCCGAAATCGTTGTCCTGCAGCGGCAGGCCGAGCTGGCTGGCCGGATCGAAGAAGCCACCGATGCCAAGCGTGAGGTTGACCAGGAACCTGCCGGTGTCCTGCAAAGCGTGCGTAGGCCGCGCCTGCAACAGGTCGTTGAACACCACGATGGGCATGCGTATGTTGGTGAAGAAGTCGCTGACCGAACGGCGTACCGGCGGGTTGGTCACCTTGCGGTAGCCGACGGCCGCCGGGCGCAACACCGCCTGGTCCACGACGTTGTTGAGCTTGTAGACCTCGCGGTTGTACTTCTCGAGCGGGTCATCCGTGCGCGGCTTGGCGATGGCGCAGCCCGCCAGCAGCAGTACGGCCAGCACGAGCAAGCAGCGGGCAGGCTGCAGCGAACGAACCGGGTGCATCATGATGCGTGCTTGCCCTTGGCCAGAAAGGCCATAAGTGTACTGGTTGGTGCTGTTATATGCACGGCCTGCAGCGACAGTGGCCCGGGCGTGTGCAGCCGCCCATGATAACCGCACGCAGATTGCCAGCAAAGCGCCTGCGCTCTACACTTGAGCGCGTTACAAGCCATTAATATCAGAGGATTTCGCATGGCCCGTATCACCGTGGAAGACTGCCTTGAGGTTGTGGACAACCGCTTTGAGCTGGTGCTCATGGCCACCAAGCGGGCAAGGCAACTGGAGAAGGGCGTCGAACCGGCGGTCAATCCGGGGCACGACAAGCCCACGGTGGTGGCCTTGCGTGAGATTGCCGAGCGCCGCATCGACCAGGCCATGATCGACCAGATCGACAAGGCCGAGCGCGAGCGCGCGGAGCGCGAGGCGCTGGAATGGGCGGCCGCGGAAGTCGACGATGACTTGTCCAAGGTCGGTGACGACTGATGGACGCCAGCGGCTGTAGGCGCGACCCCGGCACCCGCATGACGGGCGCCGGTTCACGCGTACGCCGCGCTGCGGCCGCGCACTCGTTGCGGCGTGTCGTGGAAGACCCCGCTTTGGCAAATGATGGATTGGCGCAGGCCACGCCGGGGCGCCAGGTTCGCACCTGAGGCGTAGCGCCGCCATGCCCATCGCCGCCCGACCCGCCGAGCTCGATCCGTCGTCGCTGCCACCCTATGCGGTGGCGCTCAAGGAAAGCGTTGCCTATTTGCCACCCGAGCAGGGCGCGCGGGTGATGCAGGCGTTCGCGGTGGGCGCCAAGGCGCATGCCGGCCAGGAGCGCAAGAGCGGCGAGCCGTACATCACCCACCCGGTCTCGGTGGCGATCATCCTAGCCGGACTCGGCATGGATGCCGAGACCATCGTCGCCGCGCTGCTGCACGACACGCTCGAGGACACCGAGCTGACCCGCGCCGAGCTGGCCGCGGAATTTGGCGAGGTCGTGGCCGAACTGGTCGACGGGGTGACCAAACTCGACAAGATGCGCTTCGGCACGCGGCAGGAAGCGGATGCCGAGAGCTTCCGCAAGATGCTGCTGGCCATGGCGCGGGACATCCGCGTCATCCTGATCAAGTTGGCCGACCGCCTGCACAACATGCGTACGCTGGGGGCCAAGGACTTGCCGGCGCGGCGCCGCATTGCACGCGAGACCCTGGAAATCTACGGCCCGATCGCGCAGCGCCTGGGCATGAACAAGTTCCGCACCGAGTTGCAGGATCTCGGTTTCCGCATGCTGTATCCGGACCGCTACCGGGTGATCAGCGAGCGCATCCGCGCCGCCCTCGGCAACCGGCGCGAAGCCATGGCAAAGATCCGTGCGGCCCTGACCGAGCGGCTGGGCGCCGAACATATCGAGTCCCGGGTGGTGGGGCGCATCAAGTCGCCGTGGAGCATCTACTCGAAGATGCGCAACGAACACCTCACCTTTGCCCAGCTCATGGATGTGTATGGCTTTCGCGTGGTGGTCGACAGCGTGGTCAACTGCTACGTGGCGCTGGGCGTGGTGCATGCGCTGTACAAGCCGGTCGACCGGCGCTTCAAGGATTTCATCGCCATCCCCAAGGCGAACGGCTACCAGTCCCTGCACACGGTCTTGCTGGGGCCGTTCGGTGCGCCGATCGAGATCCAGATCCGCACCACCGAGATGGACTCGGTGGCCGAAAGCGGGATTGCCGCGCACTGGGCCTACAAGACCGACAGCGGGCCGGCCAACAACGCGCAGGCGCGGGCCCGGGCCTGGCTGTCGTCACTGGTGGACAGCCAGGTCAACACCACGTCCTCGGCCGAGTTCATCGAGAACGTCAAGATCGACCTGTTCCCCGACGAGGTCTACGTGTTCACGCCGCGCGGCGACATCTTCGCCTTGCCGCGCAACGCCACCGTGCTCGATCTGGCCTATGCGGTGCACACTGATGTCGGCGACCATGCGGTGGCCGCGCGCGTGGACAAGAAGCTCACGCCATTGCGGGCGCGGCTGGAGTCGGGGCAGATGGTGGAAATCATCACCGCGCCGTCGGCGGTGCCCAACCCATCCTGGCTCGAGGCCGTGGTGACCGGCAAGGCACGCACGGCGATCCGCCAGCACCTGAAGCACCTGCAGCACGAGGATGCGGTGGACTTTGGCCACCGCATGCTGGATCGCGCCCTGGACCTGCGCGGCTTCAGCATCGACGGCATTTCCCCGGAAGTCCTGGACCGCTACCTGGCGAGCATCAAGTATCGGCGCCTGGAGGAACTGCTGGCCGACATCGCCCTGGGCAACCGCATGCCGGACCGGGTGGCGGCGCAGCTGTTGCAGGCACGCGGCAAGCAGGCCGGGGATACGCCGCAGGCACCGCATGCCAACGAGAACATCCGCATCACCGGCGCCGAGCGCGGCGTACTGAGTTTCGCCAATTGCTGCCACCCCCTGCCGGGCGACGACATCGTCGGTTATCTCTCGCCGGGCAAGGGTATCGTGGTGCACCGCACCGAATGTCCGAACGTGGCCGAACTGGCCAAGATGCCGGAACGTCGCGTGGGCATCGAGTGGGATCGCGAAGTGCGTGGCGATTACCGTGCCCGCTTGCGCGTGGAAGTGGCCAACCACCCTGGCGTGCTGGCCACCGTGGCCGCGGCGATCGCGGCGGCCGATTCCAACATCGACAACGTCGAATATGTGGAACGCGACCCGACCGCGGCGACGCTGATGTTTTCGATGGAAGTCAAGGATCGCAAGCACCTGGCGGATGTCATTCGCCGCGTGCGGCGCACCGGCGTGGTCAGCGCCGTGCATCGCTACCCCATGTAGCGGGTATGCCGCGCCCTATGCGGCGGCCTGGGCTTGCGCGCCCTGGATAGTTGAATCTTGAAGATGGATCAGCCACCGAGTCGTCCGCATCGGCAGCCGCCGGTGCCGGGTTATCATGCTCATTCGCTGCAGCGGCTCCCGCTTGCACCATTCCCGCCTTCGCAAGGAAATCCAATGTCCCTCGATTACATCGCCACCACCCAGGCCCCGGGCGCGATCGGGCCTTACTCGCAGGCCGTGCGTGCCGGCAACACCGTGTATTTCTCCGGCCAGACGCCGATCGATCCGGCCACCGGTAACCTGGTGGAGGGCGACATCAGCGCACAAACGCATCGCGTGTTCGACAATCTGGCCGCGGTGGCCAAGGCGGCCGGCGGCTCGTTTGCCCAGGTGGTGCGGGTCGGCATCTATGTCACCGACCTGGCGAATTTTGCCGTGGTCAATGGCGTGATGGCCGAGTATTTCCAGCAACCGTATCCGGCGCGCTCCACGATCCAGGTCGCCGCCTTGCCGAAGGCGGCCCAGGTGGAAATCGATATGATCATGGTGCTCGACTGAGGCGTGGCTCCGCGAACCGCTGCTTGCCTGCCGCCAGGGCGGTCGTGCCGATGACGTCGGCCACGGCCAGCGCCTGGCGGTGAGTGCGGCCATGGCCGTGCGTCCGGAACGGGGTGGCGCGGGCGCCGGGCTGGCGCCGGTCGAAACCATCGCCGGGGTGGGGCAGGTACTGGCTGCCGCACTTGGCCGGCTGGGGCTCACGCGGGTGCGGGATCTGTGGTTCCACCTGCCGTTGCGCTACGAGGACAAGACCCGGATCACGCCGCTGGCGGACTTGCGCGGCGGCGAGCGTGCCCAGGTGATCGGTACGGTCGAGGCGGTGGAACGCGGCTTCGCTTTCCGCCCCCAGCTCAAGGTCGCCCTGCGCGAGCGGACGCACACCTTGTTGCTGCGCTTCTTCCACTTCAACCGGGCCCAGGCCGAGCAGCTGCGCCCCGGCATGCAGCTGCTGTGTTATGGCGAAGTGCGCCTGGGCGCGCATGGCCTGGAGATGGTGCACCCGCAGTATCGAAGCTTGGACCCACACGCGCCGCCGATCCTGGACGCGGCGCTCAGCCCGGTGTATCCGACCACGGAAGGCCTGGGACAAAAGCGCCTTGCCAACGTGATTGCCAAGGGCTTGGCGCGGCTGCCGCCAGGGGCGGAGCTGGAGCTCATCCCGGCGTCGCTGCTGGCCAGTTGCGGCCTGGCTTCGCTGCGCGACGCGCTGCTCTACGTGCATCGCCCGCCGCCGGATGCGCCAGTCGACGAGCTCATGCGCGGCGCCCATCCGGCGCAGGCACGGCTGGCCTTCGAGGAGCTGCTGGCGCGACACCTCAGCCTGCGCAGCATGCGTGAGCGGGTACGCCGCAAGGTGGCGCCGAGCCTCGGCAGTACCGGGCGCTTGCGTCGGCGCCTCAGCGCCAACCTCGGCTTTGCCTTGACCGGCGCGCAGCAGCGCGTGGTCGGGGAAGTCCTGCACGACTTGGCGCTGCGCCACCCGATGCTGCGCCTGGTGCAGGGCGACGTCGGTTCGGGCAAGACCGTGGTGGCGGCGCTGGCGGCGCTGGCGGCGGTGGAATCCGGCTACCAGGTGGCGCTGATGGCGCCTACCGAGCTGCTGGCCGAACAGCATCGTCGCAGCTTCAAGGCGTGGTTTTCGCCGCTGGGCATCGAGGTCGAATGGTTGGCCGGCAAGCAGCAGGGCAAGGCCCGGGAACGGGCCCTGCAACGGGTCGCCGACGGCGCACCGGTCGTGGTCGGCACCAACGCGCTGATGCAGGAAGGAGTGAGCTTTGCGCGGCTCGGCCTGGTGATCGTCGACGAGCAGCACCGCTTCGGCGTGCAGCAGCGCCTGGCCTTGCGCGCCAAGGGCGACGGTGGCGAGCAGGTGCCACACCAGCTCGTGCTCACCGCCACGCCGATTCCGCGCACCTTGGCGATGAGCGAGTATGCCGACCTGGACGTCTCCTCCATCGACGAGCTGCCGCCGGGCCGCACGCCGGTGCACACCATTGCGGTTTCCAATGCGCGGCGGCCCGAGGTGATTCAGCGGCTGCGCACGGCCTGCGCGGAAGGGCGGCAGGTGTACTGGGTTTGCACCCTGATCGAGGAATCCGAGCAGCTGCGCGCGCAAGCCGCCGAAGTAGCGCATGCCGAACTGGTGCAGGCGCTGCCTGGCGCCAGGGTGGCCTTGCTGCACGGGCGCATGAAGGCCGGCGAGAAGCAGGCGACGATGCAGGCGTTCAAGGCCGGCGGGATTTCGGTCCTGGTGGCCACCACGGTCATCGAGGTCGGGGTGGACGTGCCCAATGCCAGCCTGATGGTGATCGAGAACAGCGAGCGTCTCGGCCTGGCACAGCTGCACCAGTTGCGTGGCCGCGTGGGGCGGGGCAGCACGGCTTCCGACTGCGTCCTGTTGTACCAGTCGCCGCTCGGTCGCCTCGCCCGCGAGCGCTTGCAGGTACTGCGGGAAACCCATGATGGCTTTCGCATTGCCGAACGCGACCTCGAATTGCGCGGCCCCGGCGAGTTGCTCGGTACCCGGCAAACCGGGCAGGTGGCGTTCCGTATTGCCGACCTGGCGCGTGACGCGCACCTGTTGCCGATGGTGCAGCAGGTCGGCGCGGAGATGCTCGGGCAATATCCGCAACAGGCCAGCCAGCTGATCGAGCGCTGGCTCGGCAGTGCCTTGCTCTACGCCAATGCCTGAGCGGTGGGCGGAGCGGCCCCGTGCCTCATCGGGTCCGGGCCGGCATGGCCTGTGCTTGCGGCAGACGTGGCCAGACCGCTACAATATCGGCTTTTACGCGTCATATCCGAGCCAACCATGAAGCCCGATACCCATCCAAGTTACAAGCCGGTGGTGTTCCAGGATCTGTCGTCCGATTTCTCGTTCCTGACGCGATCGACGATGACCAGCGACGAAACCATCAAGTGGGAAGATGGCCAGGAGTACCCCCTTGTCAAGGTGGACATCTCCAGCCATTCGCACCCGTTCTACACCGGCAAGCAGAAGACGTTGGACGTCGGTGGCCGCGTCGACAAGTTCCGCCGTCGTTACGCCGCCGGCAAGAAGCCGGCAGCCGACACCGAATAGGCGGTAGCGACCGCGTCCGACGCGGGTGTGGCGCCCGTCCAGACCGGCCCCTGGCTGAAGCATGCCCGGGCCGGAGTGCGGTTGATCCATGCATATCGGCGCCGCGGAGCGGCCCGATCATGGGTCGTGCGTCTGCGCCGCGGTGCGCAGAACTATACTGTCGACCGCATGTCCACGTCGTGGTCGTTGAGTCTGGTGTGAGGAGCTGTCCGTGTCTGATGCAAAAACAGTGAAACTGGTTGACGAATCGAATGGGCGCGGCGCCGAGCTGCCCCTGGTGTCCGGGACCCTGGGTCCGGCCTGCATTGACATCGCCACCTTGTACAAGGACACCGGGCATTTCACCTTCGACCCCGGCTACGCCAGCACGGCCAGCACGCGCAGCGCGATCACCTATATCGACGGTGAGCAGGGCATCCTGCTGTATCGCGGCTACCCGATCGAGCAGCTGGCGGAAAATTCCAGCTTCCTGGAAGTGGCCTACCTGCTGCTGGATGGCGAGCTGCCCACGGCGGACCAGTTGGCCGTGTTCCAGCACGACGTCTCGCATCACACGATGATGCACGAGTCGCTGAAGAACTTCTTCCAGGGCTTCCATCACGACGCCCACCCGATGGCCATGCTGGCTGCTTCGGTGGCTTCGCTGTCGGCGTTCTACCACGACAACCTCAACGTCGAGGACCCGGCGGACCGCAAGCTCGCGGCGATCCGGCTCATCGCCAAGATGCCGACCATCGCGGCGGCCTGTTACCGCTATTCCATCGGTTGGCCTTTGCGCTACCCGCGCAACAACCTGGAATACGTCGAGCGCTTCCTGCACATGATGTTCGAGGTGCCGAGCGAGCCGCTGGAATTGAGCCCGGTGGCGACCAAGGCGCTGGATCTGCTCTTCATCCTGCATGCCGACCACGAGCAGAACGCCTCGACCTCGACCGTGCGCCTGGTCGGTTCCACGGGTGCCAACCCGTATGCGTCGATTGCCGCAGGCATCACCGCGCTGTGGGGTCCGGCCCATGGCGGCGCGAACGAGGCCGTGCTCAAGCAGCTCGAGGAGATCGGCACGCCGGGCAACGTGGAATCGGCGGTGCTGCGGGCCAAGGACAAGAACGACAGTTTCCGACTCATGGGCTTCGGCCATCGGGTGTACAAGAATTTCGATCCCAGGGCGCAGATCATCCGCAAGATGTGCCACGCCGTGTTGGACGAGCTCGGGGTGAACGATCCGTTGCTGGAGGTCGCGCTGAAGCTCGAAGAGGCGGCGCTGAAGGACGACTACTTCGTCAGCCACAAGCTGTATCCGAACGTCGATTTCTATTCCGGCATCATCTACAAGGCCTTGAACATCCCCACTGAGATGTTCACGGTGATGTTTGCCATTGCGCGCACCGCCGGCTGGACCGCGAACTGGATCGAGCAGCACGAAACGCCGGGGTCACGCATTGGCCGTCCGCGCCAGCTGTACACCGGTGCGGTGCGGCGCGACTACGTGCCGGCCGGTCGGCGCTGAGCCACCTGGGCTCGCCCGCCGCATTGCGCGGCATTCCGCTGTCGACTGCCTGCAACCCGCAGTCCGCTTGCGGGCGGTGTCGACCTTGACCGATTGATTCTGGATACCCACCCGGCGCCAGGATGCAGGCAACGGCGCGCAGGCGCGCTCAGAAGATATCGTAGGCGTGCTGCTGGCCCTTTTGTTCGGCGGCGCGCTTGCGCAGGGCGTCGACGTCCTCCACCTTGAATATCTCCTGCATGCTGTTGGGATCGTCGGGCGTGGTCGGCAGCCCGCTTTCCTTGTTGATCAGCAGGGTCGAGATCCCGGGTGGCATGGGCAGGGTGGCCGAGGGCTGGCCCTTGAGTGCGGCGCCCATGTATTCCATCCAGATCGGCAAGGCGGCCTTGGCGCCGAATTCGCCGCGGCCGAGCGAGCTGTAATTGTCGAAGCCGACCCATACCGCGGTCGACAGGTCGGTATTGAAGCCCACGAACCAGGCATCCCGATGGTCGTTGGTGGACCCGGTCTTGCCGGCCAGGTCGTCGCGGCCCAGGGCGCGCGCCGCTGAGCCCGTGCCGCGCACGATCACATCCTTCATCAACGAGGTGATCAGGTAATCGTTGCGCACGTCGATGACGTGCGGCGCGAGCACTGGAGGATGTTCGCCGGCAGCGTGGACATCGGCCGGAAGCACGGCGCCGCCGGTGACGTCGGCGCTGCGCGCGGTTGCCGGCGGGCTGCCGGCAACGGCTGGATTACCAGCCGCGGGGAGGCTGGCCGAGGCTGACGGCGGCGCCGGCGGGGCCGTGTCCAGCAGGCGTTCCTTGCACTCGCGGCAGGCGCGGGCCGGGTTGGCCACGTACAGAGGCTGGCCGTTGCGGTCGTCCACCCGTTGGATGAAATACGGCGTGACCAGGTAGCCGCCGTTGGCAAACACCGCGTAGCCGCGTGCCATGTCCATCGGGGTGACCGAGGCGGTGCCCAGGGCCATGGTCAGGTTGGCCGGGATGGAATCGAGCGCGAAGCCGAAGCGGGTCATGTACTCGCGCGCGTAGCCAATGCCGATTGCGTCGAGCAGGCGCACGGAAACCAGGTTCAGCGAGCGGATCAGTGCCTCGCGCAGCCTGGTCGGCCCACCGAACTTGCTGTCGTCGTTGGCGGGCGTCCAGATTCCGTCGGGGCTCGACGGGTCGGGAAGCGCCAGCGGCGCATCGTTGACGATGGAGGCCGGGGTGAAGCCGCGCTCGAACGCCGCCGAGTACAGGTAGGGCTTGAAGCTCGAGCCCGGCTGGCGGGCGGCCATGGTGGCGCGGTTGAACTTGCTGCGTTCGAAGTTGAAACCGCCGACCAGGGACTCGACCGCGCCGTCCTCGGGGTTGAGCGCCACCAGGGCGCCCTGGACCGTCGGGATCTGCGCCAACTGCCACGCGCCGTCCTTGCCGGCTTCGACGCGGATGATGTCGCCGCGGTGCACCACCTTGTCGACCGCGGTCGGCGTTGCACCCACCGAACTTTCGCTCTTGTACGGTCGGGCCCAACTGAGCGACGCCAGGGAGAGTTCGATGCTCTTGCCGTCGGCGCGGTAGACCGTGGCCTGGCCGGTGGTGCTGGCGGTGACCAAGCCGGCCTGCAGGCCGGATACCGGCGGGTACTTCCGGAGCACGGTCGCATAGTCGCTGACCGTCGCCTGCGCCGGGAGCTCGACCCGCGCTTCGGGTCCGCGCCAGCCGTGCCGGCGGTCATAGGCGGCCAAGCCGTTGCGTAGTGCCACGACCGCTGCATTCTGCCGTTTGCTTTGCACCGTGGTGTACACCACGTAACCCTCGGTCAGGGCTGCGTTGCCGAAGCGGTCGAGCACCTGTTGGCGCACCATTTCCGCCAAATAGGGTGCATCGACCTCGATCGGCGGCTCGTGCGGGTAGGCGTCGTTCGGCTCGGCAATGGATTCCTGGTATACCCCCTGGTCGATATAGCCGTGGCGCCGCATTTCGCCCAACACCCAGTTGCGGCGTTCGATGGCGCGCTTCGGATTGTTGATCGGATTGACTGCCGAGGGCAGCTGGAAGCTGGCGGCAATCAAGGCGCATTCGGCCACGGTGAGCTGGTCGACGGTCTTGCCGTAGTAATACTCCGCTGCCGCGCCGACGCCGTAGGAACGATGGCCCAGGAACATCTTGTTCAGGTACAACTCCAGGATCTGGTCCTTGCTCAATTCATGTTCCATGCGCAAGGCGATGAATATCTCGGTGATCTTGCGCGAATACAATTTCTCCGGGCTGAGGAAGAAATTCCGCGCCACCTGCTGGGTAATGGTCGAGCCACCCTGGCCCTTGCCGCCGCCGGTGACGAGCACGTGCCAGCCGGCGCGCACGATGCCGCGCCAGTCCACGCCGGGATGGTGGTAAAAATCGGCGTCCTCGGCCGACAGCACGGCCTCCTTAAGTCGGGCCGGTACCTGGTCGATAGAGACAGGGATGCGACGTGCCTCGCCGAAGCTTGCGACCAGCTTGCCGTCGGCGCTGAGCACCCGCAGCGGTACTTGCAGGTGGATATCCTTGAGGGTGGCCACATCCGGCAGCCGTGGCGCGATCAACCAATACGCGACGCCAGCACCGATGCAGGCGAGAAGGAAACCGGAAAGCGCAAGGATGGAGGCCCAACGCAGGAAACGCTTGAAAATTGGCATAGGTAGGGAAACGTTGATACTCAAGCCTGGCCCGCCAGAGTATAAGGGACCGGATTCTTTCGGGCAGGTTTGCCGGCGACGCGTGGAATGTGAGACGCGTCACGCCATTACTTGAGAAAGTTTTTGTAGGCCGTTGCTATTGCGTTAAATGTTCGATTTAATGGCAACGCGCATCCGACCAGAGATGCTGGATTCGGGCACATGCGGGGCAGGGGGAAGGTGCCGTGGGACTTTTTACACCGAAGAAGCCGGATCTGATCGGTGTCGACATCAGTTCGACGGCGGTCAAGTTGCTTGAGCTCAGCCAGTCGGGCGGCCGCTACCGGGTCGAGCATTACGCGGTGGAACCACTGCCGCCGAACGCCGTGGTCGAAAAGAACATCGTGGAGGTCGAGGCGGTAGGCGATGCCATCCGTCGCGCCTTGGCGCGCTCGGGATCGAAGCTCAAGCACGCCGCGGCAGCGGTCGCCGGCTCGGCGGTGATCACCCGGGTGATCCCGATGTCCAACGAGTTGTCCGAGGACGATCTCGAGGGACAGATCCAGGTCGAGGCTAACCAGTACATCCCGTATCCGATCGACGAAATCAGCATGGATTACGAGGTGGTCGGCCCGGTGCGCGACAGCACCGACATGAACAACGTGTTGTTGGCCGCGTCGCGTACCGAGAACGTCGACATGCGCGTGGCAGCCTTGGAATTGGGCGGCCTCACCGCCAGCGTGATCGACGTCGAAGCGTTCGCGCTGGAGAACGCGTTTGCGATCATGGCCGACCAGCTGAAGGTGGGCCGCGATGGCCTGGTGGCGGTGGTCGACGTCGGCGCCACCATGACCACGCTGTCGGTGCTGCGCAACCAGCGCACCATCTATTCACGCGAGCAGCTGTTCGGCGGCAAACAGCTGACCGACGAGATCATGCGCCGCTTCGGCCTCTCCTACGAGGAGGCGGGTCGCGCCAAGCGCAAGGGCGGCTTGCCGGACAGCTACGAGAGCGAGGCGCTCGAGCCGTTCAAGGAATCGTTGGTCCAGCAGATTGGACGCCTGTTGCAGTTCTTCTTTGCGGGCAGCGAATACAGCAAGGTCGACCAGGTCGTGCTGGCTGGCGGCTGCGCGGCAATCGAGGGCCTGGGGCCGCTGCTGCAGGAGCAACTCGGGGTGCCGTGCATCGTGGCCAACCCGCTTGCCCGCATGTCGCTGTCGACGCGGGTGCAGGCCCAGGTGCTGGCACAGGATGCGCCAGCGCTGATGATTGCGGTCGGCCTCGCGTTGAGGAGCTTCGACTGATGGCCCATGTCAACCTACTTCCCTGGCGTGCCGAACGACGCAAGCAGCGCGAGCGCGAGTTCTACATGCAACTGGTCAGCGCGCTGGTCGCAGGCATCGGCGCGTTGCTGTTATGGACGTTCTGGATGAACCAGCGCGTCGACAACCAGAACGAGCGCAACGCCTACCTGCAGACCGAGATCAAGCAACTCGACGTCCGCATCGCCAAGATCAAGGACCTGGACCGGGTCCGCGACCACCTGTTGGCGCGCAAGCAGATCATCGAGCAGTTGCAGGCCGATCGTTCGCAGATGGTGCATTTGTTCGACGAGCTGGTGAAGACCATCCCCTCGAGCGTGCGGCTGACCGGATTGCAGCAGAACGGCCAGGCCATGAAGCTCGACGGCGTTGCCCAGTCCAATGCCAGCGTGGCTGCCTACATGCGCAACATCGAGCACTCGCCGTGGATGGGGCATGCCGACCTGCGCAAGACCGAGAACAGCCACGATGGGACGCGGATGCCTTACCGGTTCGGGCTTGACGTCAGCCTGAGCCGTCCGAAGGCCGAGAGCGCCGGGGCTGCCGATGTCTCGCCGGCCGCCGCTTCGACGGCCTTGGGCGCGCCGGCGGCTGCGGCTTCGGCATCGGCGGCTCCGGCGCCCGCGCCCGCAGCGGTGGCCACGCCGGCCAAGGCAGGGAGCGCGCCATGAGTCTCTTCAGCGAACTGCGCAATCTGGATCGCAACAATGTTGGCGGCTGGAGTCCGGCCGTCAAGATGTTCTTCACCGCCCTGGTATTCCTCGCCGTCCTGCTGATCGGCTGGTACGTCTTCATCCGTGGCCAGCAGGACGAACTGGCATCCCTGGCCCAGCAGGAAGTGCAGCTCAAGGCCGACTTCTCCACCAAGCAGACCAAGTCGGCCAACCTGGAAGCACTGCAGCAACAGCTGACCGAGATGCAGGACATGTTGCGCCAGCTCCTGCGCCAGCTGCCGAGCAAGACCGAAATGCCCGAGCTGCTGGTCGACATCTCACAGACCGCATTGTCGGCGGGCCTGGTGACCGATCTGTTCCAGCCGGGACCGGAAACGGTACGTGACTTTTACGCCGAGAAGCCGATCACGTTGCGCATGACCGGTACCTATCATCAATTCGGTACCTTCATCAGCGGTGTCGCTTCGCTGCCGCGCGTGGTCATCCTTACGCTGCATGACGTGTCGTTGACGCCCGAACGCAACGCCGGTGCGAGTGGGCGGCTGGTGCTGCAGGGGACGGTGCGGACCTACCGCTACCTGGATGACGAGGAAAGTGCCGCGCAGGCCAAGAAACAAGGTGCCGGCGGCTCGGCGGGGGCGCGTAAATGACCAAGCATTCTGCCAACATGCTCCGCCGCGCCGGGCTCTGGGCCGTGCTGCTGGCCACCACCTTGATGATGGCCGGGTGCACCCGCGGCATGTCCGACCTGCGGCAATGGGTTGCCCAGCAGAAGGCGCGCAAGGGTGCGCCGATCCAGCCGTTGCCGGTGATCAAGACGTTCGAGACCTTCGTCTATGCCGACCAGGACATGCGCGATCCGTTCAGCCCCAGCACGGCTGAGTTGGGCAACGAGGGGCGCGCCACCAGCGGGCCGCGCCCGGATGCCAACCGGATCAAGGAGCCGCTGGAAATGTTCGCGCTGGATACCTTGAAGATGGTAGGCACCGTGGGTACCGGCACCGGTTTGCAGGTCCTGATCAAGGACCCGACGGGTGTGATTCATCGGGTGCGCGCGGGCGATTACATGGGCCAGAACTACGGACGCATCACTACGGTGACCGAGGATCATGTCGCTCTGGTCGAGATGGTGTCCAACGGGAATGGTGGCTGGATGGAACGTCCTGCCAGCATTGCGCTCGGCGAGAAATAGTAAAAGACAGGGGCTGCTGCAATGACCAACCAAATTCGCTATGTGCCAGGCCGTGGCATGCACCGTCCGCTCCGCTGCGCGTGGCTGGCATTGCTGCTCGTCGGCATGGGCTGGGCCAGCTTGGCAGCGGCCGCAACCGCGACCTCGACGCTGACCAACATCACCTATGACACCCTGCCGGGCGGACGCATTGCGGTGCACATGGACTTCGGCAACGGTCCGGTGCCGCAACCGCGCATCTTCACCACCAACAATCCGCCGCGCATCGCGGTCGACTTCCCCGACACCGGCAACGAGGCGTCGCGGCACCTGGAGATCGGCAAGGGCTCCACTTCCGGCGTCTCCGCGGTTTCTGCCGGTGGCCGCACGCGCGTGATCATCGAATTGATGCGCGAGTCGACCTATCGCTCGCACGTTGAGGGCAAGCAACTGGTGCTGGTGGTCAACAACGGCACCTCCGGGCAATCGGTGACCACGGCGTCCACGATCGACCCGAGCAAGGCCTTGCCCTCGGCGGCAACCGGCCCGGCAATTGCCAACATCGACTTTCGCCGCGGTGCCGACGGCCAGGGGCGGGTACTGATCAACTTCAGCGGCTCCGGGGCCAACGCGGACATGCGCGAGGAAGGCAACAAGGTGATCGTCAACATCACCAATGCCAACCTACCCAAGCGCCTCGAGCAGCGCCTGGATACGCTGGACTTCGCCACGCCCGTGCAGTCCATCGTGACCAAACCCGGGATCGGCGGCGGCGCACGCATGGAGATTGCGGTGAAGGGGCCGGTGGATACCTCGGCTTACCAGACCGCGAACCAGTACGTGGTCGAGGTGGCGCCGAAGAAGGCCGACGTCAGCCCGGAGGCCCTGGCCGCGGCCGGAAAGCCGCCCATCTACGACGGCAAGCGGGTTACCTTCAATTTCCAGGACATTCCCGTGCGCTCGGCGCTGCAGCTCGTGGCCGACATCTCCGGACTCAACTTGGTGGCTGCGGACAGCGTCGGCGGCAGCGTCACCCTGCGCCTGGTCAACGTGCCGTGGGACCAGGCCCTGGACGTGATCCTGCGGGCCAAGGGGCTGGACAAGCGGCGTGACGGCAACGTGATCTGGATCGCGCCGCAGACCGAGCTGGCGAAGTACGAGCAGAGCGTGGCCGAGGCCAAGCTGAAGGCACAGGACACTGCCGAGCTGGTCAGCGCCTACATCCCGATCAGCTACGGCAAGGCGGCGGACATTGCCAAGCTGCTCACCACCGGCAGCATGCAGGGTGGTGGTGGCATCGGCGGCGCCGGCGCCGGCATGCAGCGCGGCTTCCTGTCGCCGCGCGGCAGCGCCTCGTTCGACAACCGCACCAACACCTTGCTGCTGAATGACACGCCGCAGAAGATTGCCGACGTGCGCAAGCTGATCGAGGTGCTCGACCGGCCGGTGCAGCAGGTGCTGATCGAATCCCGGATCGTGGTGGCCACCGACGACTTCACCCGCAACCTGGGCGTGAAGTGGGGCGTGCAGGCCCAGCACACCACCGCGAGCGGCAACGTGGTCAGCACCAGCCCGACCGGCGCCAACGCCGGGAGCCTGGCGATCAACCGCCACAACGTCAATTCGCAGTACGCCTATGACGTGGCAAACTTCAACCGCAACGGCGGCACGGGCACGTTGCCGCGGCCGGGCGCGATCACCTACCAGACCGACGGCACCGGCGGCTTCAACGTCAACCTGCCGGTGACCGGCACCACGGCAGGCCAGCTGGGCCTGGCCATCCTGGGCAAGAACTACCTGGTCGACCTGGAGTTGTCGGCCGCCCAGACCGAAGGCCGCGGCGAGGTCATTTCCAGTCCGCGCGTGATCACGGCCAACCAGCAGGAAGCCGTCATCCGCCAGGGCCAGGAGATCGGCTACGTCACGTTCCAGAACTCTGGCGGCCAGGGTGCCGGCAGCGGCACGGCAACCGTGCAGTTCAAGGACGCGGTACTGGAGCTGAAGGTGACGCCGACGATCACCGCCGACAATCGCGTGTATCTGGCGATCAACGTCAAGAAGGACGCGCTGGACGGCTATGTGGATGCCCCGGGCAGCGGCAAGATTCCGACCATCAACACGCGCGAGATCAACACCTCGGTGCTGGTCGACAACGGGCAGACGGTGGTGCTTGGCGGTATCTATGAAATCAACAAGAACAATTCCACCACGAAGGTGCCGGGCTTGGGCGACATCCCCGGCATCGGAGCGTTGTTCCGCTCCACTTCGCGCACCAACAGCAAGGCGGAGTTGCTGATCTTCGTGACGCCGCGGATCCTGAGCGACTCGGTGCATTGAGTCCGGCCCCTGCTGCACAGTGCTGAACGAGAAGACGGCTACGGCCGTCTTCTCGTTTATGGGCAGGTATTCCCTGCGTCCGCAACCGACGGCCGGCGTGGTGTTGTTAAACTTGTGGGGATTGTTATGGTCTGTCTCTCATCGCCGTGCCGCCCGTGGATCATTCGGGCCTGGCGAGCGTCATCACCGCGAGGAAACGCGTGCCCATGGATATGCCCGAAGAGCCTGTGTCGACCGAGTTGCAGATGCGCTTTGCAGCGCTTCGGGAGGACCTTGAGAAGTGCGTCATCGGCCAGCCACGGCTCATCAACTGCCTGCTGATCGCCCTGTTGGCGGATGGCCATCTGCTGGTCGAAGGCGCGCCGGGCTTGGCCAAGACCACGGCGGTCAAGGCGCTTGCCGCGCGGATCGACGCGGACTTCCACCGCGTGCAGTTCACCCCGGACCTGTTGCCGGCCGACCTTACCGGCACCGACGTGTTTCGCCCGCAGTCCGGCAGCTTCGAGTTCGAGCGCGGCCCGCTGTTCCACAACATCGTGCTGGCAGATGAGATCAACCGGGCGCCGGCCAAGGTGCAGTCGGCGCTGCTGGAGGCGATGGGTGAGCAGCAGATCACCGTGGGGCGCAGTACCTGGCAGCTGCCCAAGCTCTTCATGGTCATGGCCACGCAAAACCCGATCGAGCACGAGGGCACCTTCCCGCTGCCCGAGGCACAGCTGGACCGGTTCCTGATGCATGTGACGATCGCCTACCCGGATGCGGCCGCGGAACTGGCGATCCTGCACCTGGCGAGGCAACAAGCCGATGCCCAGGTCGAGCGTCGTTCGGCGCCGACCGCATTGCTCAGCCAGGACCGGGTGTTTGCCGCGCGGGCCGCGGCCATGGCCGTACATATGGCTCCGGCATTGGAGGAATACCTGACGCAGCTGGTCCTGGCCACGCGTGACGCCGGACGCTACGGGGTGGAACTCAAGCGTTGGATTGCCTGGGGCGCCAGCCCGCGCGCCACCATCGCCCTGGATCGCTGCGCCCGCGCCCACGCCTGGCTGGCCGGCCGCAGCTACGTCCTGCCCGAGGACGTCCATGGCATTGCCCACGAGGCACTGCGCCACCGCGTGCTGCTGAGCTACGAAGCCGAGGCCGAGGGCGTGCATGCCGACCAAGTGATCACCCGCCTGTTGGACCTCGTGCCCTTGCCGTGACTGCGTTGGCCCATGACCCCATGGTCGATGTCGACCGCACCGCGGTCTCGTTGCCGGCCCTGATTGCCCTGCGCGAATGCGCGGGGCGCGGCCGTGTTGCGCCGGTGGTCAGCCGTACCACGCAGGGCGGCCAGCACACCACGCGCCTGTTCGGCCGCGGCATGGACTATGCGGAGTCGCGCGTCTACCAGGCCGGCGACGACGTGCGGCGGCTGGATTGGCGGCTCACTGCGCGCAGCGGCAAGCTGCATACCAAGCTGTTCCAGGAAGACCGCGAAAGCAGCACGCTGCTGGTGCTGGATACGCATGCGAGCATGCGCTTCGGCTCCCGCGGGCGGTTCAAGTCGGTGCAGGCGGCACGCGTCGCCGCGGCGCTGGCCTGGCTGCTGGCCCAGTCGGGCGAGCGGATCGGCATGGCTGGTTTTGGCGCCGGGCCGGGCCAGGTATTGCGGCCGACGGCTGGGCTGCGTGGCGCGCTGGCCGCTTGCGGTGCGTTGGCCCGGTGGGATGGCACGGCTCCTACGGACGATGGTGAAGCCTTGTCCGCCGCGCTGAGGCGTTTGCGCCGCTCGCTGCAATTGGCCAGCCGCGTGATCTTGATCAGCGACGGCTTCAGTTTCGATGCGCCAGCACAGGGACCGCTGCGTGAGCTGGCCCGGCGCGGTTCGCTCAGCTTCGTGCTGGTTGCCGATGCCATGGAGTTGAAACCGGCACGGGCCGGCAGCTATCCGCTGGAAAGCGACGGCCATCGCGGCCTGGTGAGCCTGCGTTCGGCTGCCCAACAGCGCTCCCTGCTGCGCATGCTCGGCGCCGGTGCGGTACGGCTGCGCAGCGCTGCCACCACCCTGGCTTGCCCGTGCGTGGAGGTCGATGGCGCGGCCGACGCCTGCGCGGCCGCCGCACGCACGCTGCACCCGGCGCGGGGGCTGCATTCATGATGTGGCAAGCGACGGTGCAACCGCAGGCGGGTCCAGCGGGCGCGCCCGAGCTGCGTGACATCCATGTGCCGCCCGATCCGTCGTGGTGGCCGCCGGCCCCTGGCTGGTGGCTGCTGGCCATGCTGGTGCTGGCATTGTTGTTTGCGGCGGCTTTGGCGTGGCGTTACGTGCGGCGGCGCCGACGCGCGCGGCGGCTGGCGTGGCAGGAACTGGAAACCTGCTGCCTGCGACACGCCCGGGATGCCGACGACGTGCTTCTCGCCACCGGCTTGCATCAGCTGTTGCGGCGCGTGGCCCGCCTGCACGACCCGGCTGCCGTACGCCAACAAGGGGCGGCCTGGCGTGCCACCTTGCAACGGGTGACCGTGGCCCCGGGCGTGTTGCAGCAGTTGCTGGCGCTGGAGCAGGCCATGTACCGGGACGATGCGCCATTTGATCCGCCGCAGGCGCTCGCGGCGGTGCGCACCTGGCTGGCCCTCGCCCTGCGGCCGCGCAACTGGAAGCCGGTGGTGGCCACCCATGCCTGAGTTTGCCTGGCCGTGGTTGGCGGTGCTCCTGCCCTTGCCGTGGCTGCTGCGGCGCTGGCTGCCGGTGGCGGCACCGGGTGCGGCACTGCACCTGCCGCAGCCCGGCTTGCGCATCGAACAATTGGCGGCCACCGGCAGCGATCGGCTGGTCGCGTCGCTGCTGGTGCTGGCCTGGATATGCCTGATTGCCGCTGCCGCGCGCCCGCAATGGGTGGGGCCGCCGCAGGCGCTGCAGCACAGCGGCCGCGCAGTCATGCTGGCGGTCGACCTGTCCGGGAGCATGCAGACGCCGGACATGGTGCTGGGTGGCCAGCAGGTCAACCGCTTCGAAGCCGTCGAGGCCATTGCCGGCGATTTCATCAGCCGGCGCGGCGGCGACGAAATGGGCTTGATCCTGTTTGGCAGCCAGGCCTTCCTGGTGACGCCGCTGACCTACGACCTGTCCGCCGTGCGGGCGCAGCTGCAGGGTGCGGCCGTCGGCCTGGCCGGTACCGAGACCGCCATTGGCGATGCCATTGCCGTGGCCGTGAAGCGGCTCTCCTCGCTGCCACAGCAGGCGCGCGTGCTGGTGCTGCTCACCGACGGCGTGAACAATGCCGGGCACATCACCCCGCGTGAAGCCGGGCGGGCGGCCAAGGCAGCCGGCGTGCGCGTCTACACCATCGGCATCGGCGCCACGCGCATGCGCGTCCCGGACTTCTTCGGCAGCCAACTGGTCAACCCGTCCGCCGACCTGGATGCGGCCATGCTGACCACGCTGGCCAATGAGACCGGCGGCCGCTTCTTCCGCGCCACGGACAGCAGCGAATTGGCCGATGCCTACCGCGCGATCAACGCCCTGGAGCCGATCGCCCAGCAGGGCCCGAGCCTGCGCCCGCGGCACGAGTTGTTCCGCTGGCCGCTGCTCGCCGCCATGGCACTCCTGCTGGCCGCGATGGCCGCGCGCCGGTTCAGCCTGGCGGCGGAGCCGGCGACATGATCGAGGCCTGGCAGCAGTTCCACTTCCTGCGCCCCTGGTGGCTGGCCACCCTGGCCATGCTGCCGCTGGCTGCCTGGCTGGCCATGCGTACGGGCATGGCCCAGCGGCAACTGGCGCGCCTGGTCGACGCCGAGCTGTTGCCCAAGGTATTGAGCGGGGGAGAGCGTCGCCGGCAGTTGGCCGGATGGCTGTTCGTACTGGCCTGGATCTTGTGCGCGCTGGCCCTGGCCGGCCCGACCTGGAGCAGGGTCAGCGAGCCGCTGTACGCCAATCGTGCCGCACAAGTCGTTGCGATCTCCCTGGCCCAGGACATGCTGTCGCACGACACGCCGCCAAGCCGGCTCGACCGTGCGCGGCAAAAGGCCCACGCCTTGCTCGACGGCAACCACGACGGCTTGAATGCGCTGATCGGCTATGCTGGCGCGGCCTTCGTGGTCGCCCCGCTCACCGCGGACGCGCACAGCCTAGGCGATTTGCTCGACGCCATGGCGCCCGACACCATGCCCGTGCCCGGGAACGACGCCGCCAAGGCCATTGCACGCGGCGTGCAGCTGATCGAAGAGGCCAAGCTTGGCGGCGGCGTGCTGGTGCTGATCACCGACCAGGCCGATGCGGCCGCCGACGCGGCAGCGCGCGCGGCACTGGCTGCGGGCGTCCAGGTCTCGGTCCTGGGCTCCGGCAGCGCGCAAGGCGGCCCGGTGCCGGTGGGTGGCGGAGACTTCCTGCGCGACGACCAGGGCCGTCTGGTGCTGGCGCGGCGTGACGATGCTGCGCTGTCCCGTCTGGCCGCTGCAGGTGGCGGCCGCTACGAGGTGATGACGGCCAACCATGACGATGTCCAGGCCTTGCATGCCGGCTTGCGTGCGGTGCGCGCGAAGGCGGCAACTGACGAGGCCGGTGATGCCTGGCAGGACCAGGGGCCATGGCTGCTGCTGCCGCTGCTGTTGCTGGTGGCGCTGGGCTTTCGTCGCGGCTGGTTGCTGTTCGTGGCACTGGCGATCCTGCCCGTGGTGCCGGGTCCCGCCATGGCGGCGGGGTGGGCCGACTGGTGGCAGCGCCCCGACCAGCAGGCTGCGCAGGCCTTGCGCGACGGGCAGCCCAAGCTGGCCCAGGAGCTTGCCCGCGACCCGGCGCTGCGTGGGACGGCGGCGTACCGGGCCGGTGGTTATGCGGCCGCGGCACAGGCGTTCCGGGAGGCGCCAGGCTCGAACGGCGCCTACAACCTGGGCAATGCGCTGGCCAGGCAACACCAGTACGACCAGGCCATTGCGGCCTATGACCAGGCGCTCAAACTCGATCCCGACAATGCGGATGCGCGCGCCAATCGGCTGGCGCTGGAGGAGTGGTTGCGCAAGCAACGCCAGCAGTCGCAGCAGGGCAAGCAGCAGCAATCCGGCAAGCAGGGCGACCAGGATGCGGCGAAGGGTGGCCAACAAAAACAAGACGACGAAGGCCAGCAGTCGCCGCAAAACCAGCCCTCTGGCCAAGACCAGTCCGGCAAGCAGCAGCGCGACGAGCAGCCAACCGGGAAGGGCCAGCCGCCACAGCCCGAGACGGCGGAGCAACGCGCCGCCCGGCAGGCACAAACGGACGAGGCGCAGCGCGGCTTGAAGCAACAAATGGATCAGGCCTTGGCCGGGCAGTCCAAGCCGACGCAGCCGTCCGGACACCAACTGGGTGCGCTGGCGGCAGACGACCCGCAGGCCAAGCTGCCGGCGGCCCTGCGCCAGGCCCTGCAACGCGTACCGGACGATCCCGGCGCGCTGCTGCGCCGCAAGTTCGCGCTGGAATACCAGCAGCGCATGGCTGGCGATGGCGGAGGGTCGCAACCATGAAGCGCAGGCCCTGGCTCGCCGCAGTGATGCTTGCGCTGCTTGCGCCCCTCGCGGCGTGGGGTGCCGGGGTGCAGGCTTCCCTGGACCGGAGCACCGTGCAGCTTGGCGAAACCGTCACCTTGAACCTGCAGGTGCAGGGCGCCGGCAGCAGCATCGTCATGCCCGACCTGCAGGGGCTGCAAAAGGATTTCACCGTACTTGGCACTTCGCAAAACCGCAGCGTGAGCGTGATCAATGGCCATGCCGCATCGACCATGACCATCGGCGTGGCCTTGCGGCCAAACCATGCCGGCACGTTGACCGTCCCCGCCTTGAGCATCGGTGGCGAGCAGACGGCGCCACTGCAGCTGACGGTCAATCCACCCAATCCGGACGCTGTCGCGCGCGCGCGCGGCGACGTGTTCATGCAGGCGCAGGTCACCCCGGCACAAGGTTATGTGGGCGAGCAGTTCAGCTATGTGCAACGCCTGTACTACGCAGTCAACATCAGCAGCGGCACGCTCGATCCACCCAGCGTGGACGGCATGGACGTGCAGCAGCTCGGCAACGACCTCAATTACCAGGCGCAACGCGGCGGCCGTGACTACCACGTGCTGGAGCGCCGCTATGCGCTAACGCCGCAGCAAGCGGGCCGGATCGTGATACCGGCCACGGGCTTTCGCGGCGATTCGACCAACCCGATGGACCCGAACAGCTTTTTCGGCTCCGCCACGCCACTCTCGGCCAGCGCGCCGGCGCTGTCCATCGAAGTGCAGGCACCCCCGGCGTCCTGGGGCAGCGCGGACTGGTTGCCGGCGCGGGACTTGAGCCTGGCCATCGATGGCTGGCCGGACGCGCAGCATCCGGTGCACGCGGGGCAGGTGGTGAACCTCACGATGACCATGCGCGCCACCGGCCTGCCAGCCGAGGCGCTGCCGGCCTTGAGCATGCCGGCCATCCCCGGGGCAACGGTGTACCCGGGCAAGACCGAGCAAAGCACGCGACCGGAAGGGCAATGGTTGCTCGGGCAACGCCAGCGGATGTTTGCCTTGGTGCCCAACCAAGGCGGCACACTGACCGTGCCGGCGACCACCGTGCAGTGGTGGAATGTGCTGACCGGACGCGTGGAAGTCGCGCAGATTCCCGCGCACCGCTTCACGGTGTTGCCCGCGCTCGGCCGCGGCGGCCTGGCGCCGCCGGCCGCGGCGGCCTCCGCCCCGGCATCGGCCACCACGGCGCGCGGGGCAGACGGCCACGAGTCGACGCTCGCAAGCGGGTCCTGGCCGTGGCGTTGGCTTGTCCTGGGAGCGTTGGCGCTGGCGCTGCTGGGCGCAGCGGCATGGCGGTGGCGACGGCATCGCCGGAACGTGCCCGCGGCGGCACCGGCGCCGGTCGGTCCGGCGACCGCGGAAGCCCCCTCGGCGCGGCAAGGCCGCTTGCGCTTCCTGGCGGCGGCGCGCGGCAGTGACACGGCGTTGCAGGCGCACAGCCTGCTGGCTTGGGCGCGGGCGGAACGGCCGTCCGTCCGCAGCCTGGGCGATGTGCTGGCGCTGCTGGACGACGGCGCCCAACGCGACGCCGTGGGCAGCCTGCAGCGGCAGATCTATGCCGGCGAGCCGGCTGCCCGTGGCGCCGTGGACCTCGCGCGCGTGTTCAAGCGTGGCTTTGCCTGGAAGGCCGCGGCCGATGACGATCGGGGTGATGGCCTGGCGCCGCTGTATCCGTTCAAGCTCGACTGAGCGCAGTCCCGGTCAACCGGTATCCGCGCGGTCATGCGATGCCGCATGGCACCGCACCCGGACTTCAGCGCGTAGGCACCGCCGCGTCATCCAGGGCAGCCTGGAACGCTTGGTGGATGGTGGCATTGAAGCTGCACAGCACGACCTCGGCCGGTCTGTGCGCCAGCGCCTCGCGCAATGCCGCCACGGCGACCGCCGCGGCCAGCGGCGCGGGATAGCCATAGACCCCGCAGCTGATGGCTGGAAAGGCGATCGAGTGCAACTGCTGCTGCTCGAGCAACTGCATGGCCTTGGCATGGCAACTGGCCAGGAGGTTCGCCTCGTGGCGCGTGCCGCCATGCCAGATGGGCCCCACGGCGTGGATCACGTAGCGCGCCGGCAAATCGAAGCCCGGGGTGAGCCGGGCGTCGCCCGTGGCGCAGCGTATGCCTGGGGTGGTTTCCGGCAGGGCTCGGCAGGCCTGCAGCAGGCGGGGGCCGGCGGCGCGGTGGATGGCGCCATCGACGCCACCGCCGCCGAGCAGGCTCGGGTTTGCCGCGTTGACGATGGCGTCGACCGCAAGCGTGGTGATGTCGGCCTGGATCAGGGTGATGGACATGGCGGGCTGCACTTGCCAGGGGGCGTGGGGGCTTTGCGGACCGAGGCATGACCAGCGATGCCGGCGCTCGATATGCTGTTACGATTGTCGGTTCCGGCCGCCGGCACCAGCGCCAAGGGTGATACCTGCGCCGGATGGCGACCATCCTGGTTTGACATCTGTGGTGGAGTTGCGGTCAACGCAATCTTCACCAATGCGTTGTGTCTGGATCAGGGACAGTCTGCCAGCAGTGGCCTGCGACCGGAAGCTCGACTGGCCGCATTGTCTAAGGACACTTGGGATCAATTTGTATGGTGTGGAAGAAAATCGCCATGTTGGCGGCTGGCGTCGTGGTAGTCGCTGTGTCGCTGCATTTCGTGGGCGGCAGCAAGGCTGGCCGGCAACCGATGCCGCAGCGGACGGGGGCGCCGGTACCGGTGGAGGTGGTTGCCGCGAGCAAGGGTGACCTCGAATTGTCATTGAAGGTGGTGGGTCGGGTCGAGGCCTGGTCGACCGTGACTGTCCGCGCGCGGACGTCCGGCCAATTGCAGTCATTGGCCTTCCAGCCCGGCACCCAGGTGCGCAAGGGCGACTTGCTGGCGCAGATCGACCCGCATCTGCTGCAGGCTAAGCTGGACCAGGCGCGGGCCAGCGTGGCGCGCGACCGCGCGCTGCTGCAGAAGGCCAAAGCCGACCAGCAGCGCTATGCCGACATGCTGGGCAAGGGCTTCGTCTCCAAGTCGGACTACGACTTGTATACCGCGAACCTCGCCGTTGCCGAAGCCACGCTGCAAAGCGACCAGGCGGCGCAGGAGCTGGCGCAGACGCAGGTCGATTACACGCGCATCGTCGCGCCGTTCGACGGCATCACCGGCGCGCCGCTGGTGTACCCGGGCGCGCAGATCACCGACAGCGCCACCGACATCGTGGTGCTGAACCAGATCGAGCCGGTGCGCGTGGCGTTCAACATCCCCGAAGACAGCCTGCCGGCGGTGCGCACGGCCGCGAAATCGGGGCCACTCGCCGTGCAGGTGGCCGTCGCCGGCGACCACGAGGCGCCGCAGTCGGGCAAGCTCGACTTCATCGACAACGCGGTCGACGTCGCCACCGGCACGATCGTGCTGAAGGCGCAATTCGACAATGCGGCGCATCGGCTCACGCCAGGCCAGTTCGTCCAGGTGCAGCTGCCCACCACGCGCCTGACCGACGTAGTGAGCGTGCCGGTGCACGCGCTGCAAAGCTCCACCGACGGCAGCTTCGTCTTCGTGGTGGGCGCCGATGGCAAGGCACAGCAGCGACCGGTCACGCTGGGGCCAACCACCCAGGGCCGCGCCGTGGTCGACAAGGGCTTGCAGGACGGCGAGCAGGTGGTGACCGAGGGCCAGATGTTGCTGATCAACGGCAGTCCGGTACAGATCACGGAGGGTTGATGCCGTGAACATTTCGCACCTGTGCATCCAGCGGCCGGTCATGACCTCGATGGTCATGATCGCCTTGATCGTCTTCGGCATTGCCGCCTATCCGCAGTTGCCGGTGAACGAATTGCCGAACGTGGACTTTCCCACGATCAACATCAGCGCAAGTTTGCCAGGGGCGTCGCCGGAAACCATGGCCTCGGCGGTCGCCACGCCGCTGGAGGGTTCGCTGTCGCGGATTGCCGGCATCGACTCGATGACCTCCACCAGCGCGCTCGGCTCCACCTCGATCACGCTGACGTTCAACCTGGACCGCAACATCGACGGCGCGGCGCAAGACGTGCAGGCGGCCATTTCCTCGGCCACGCGCCAGTTGCCGCGCGACATGCCTTCGCCACCAACCTACTTCAAGAGCAACCCGGCGAACTCGGCAGTCCTGTACCTGGTGATGAGTTCGACGACGCTGCCGCTGACCACGGTCAACGAATACGCGGAAACCGAGCTGGCCCAGCAGCTGTCGATGATCGAGGGCGTGGCGCAGGTCAATGTCTACGGCTCGCAGAAGTATGCCGTGCGCGTCAGCGTCGATCCCGACCGCCTTGCATCGCGTGGCATCGGCATCGACCAGGTGCAGAGCGCGATTGCCAAGGCCAACGTCAACCAGTCGACCGGTTCGCTGTATGGCAGCCGCCAGCAATTGCCGATACGCAGCGATGGCCAGTTGCAGCGCGCGGCCGCCTACAACGATGTCGTCGTCGCCTACCGCGATGGCGCGCCGGTGCACGTGAGCGACATCGGCAGCGCACAGGACAGCATTCAGGATGACCAGCGCATGAGCCTGTACAACGGACAGCGCTCGATCATCCTGGCGATCCAGCGCCAGCCCGGCGCCAATACCGTGGCGACGGTGGAACGGGTCAAGGCGGTGCTGCCGGCGTTCCGCGCCGGGCTGCCGCCTTCGGTCTCGCTGGGCGTGCACTACGACCGTTCGCAATCGATCCGTGCGTCCGTGAATGACGTGCAGTTCACGCTGCTGTTGGCCGGCGTGCTCGTGGTGTTCGTGATCTACCTGTTCCTGGGCAACCTGTCGGCCACCCTGATCCCGGCCGTCGCGCTGCCGATCTCGATCTTGGGCACGTTCGGGGTCATGTACGCGCTCGGCTACAGCCTGGACAACCTGTCGCTGCTGGCCTTGACCCTGGCCGTGGGCTTCATCGTAGACGACGCCATCGTCATGCTGGAGAACATCGTGCGCCACATGGAGGCTGGCGTACCGCCGTACGAAGCCTCCGTGCGGGGGGCGGGCGAGATCAGCTCCACCATCATCTCGATGATGCTGTCCCTGATTGCGGTCTTCATCCCGGTGATGTTCATGGGCGGCATCGTCGGGCGCCTGTTCCACGAATTCGCAATCGTGATCAGCGTGGCGATCCTGTTCTCCGGCCTGGTGGCCATCACACTCACGCCCATGCTGTGCAGCCGTTTCGTCACCGCCGAACGCGCCGGGCACGCCGCCGGCCAGCGGCGCAACTGGCTGGTCACCGGCTTCGACCGGGGTTTCAGCGCGGTGCGTGATGGCTATGTCGGCAGCCTGGCCTGGGCCATGCAGCGCCCGCAGCTGGTGCTGGCGATGTTCGCCGCGTGCCTGGTAGCCACGGCGGGGCTGTTTTATCTCGTACCCAAGGATTTCATCCCGGCCGGCGACAGCGGCCAGCTCCACGTCAACACCGAAGGTCCGCCGGACATTGCCTATGCCAGCATGGTGGAGCGCCAGCAGAAGCTGGTGGACATCGTGGCCAAGGATCCGAATATCGCGAGTTACCTGTCCACGGTGGGCGGTGGCGGCCCACGCTCCACGATCAACAATGGTTCGATCACGCTGGTGTTGAAGCCGGCCGGCGAACGCAAGCTGGACCCGGATGGCATCATCGCCGAGTTGCGCCCGAAGCTGGCCACGGTGCCCGGCATCCGCTCCTATATCCAGAACGAGCCGGCCATCCGCATTGGCGGCCGCATATCCAAGGCCCAGTATCAGTACACCTTGCAGTCGGCCAACCTGGCGGAGCTGTACCAGTGGGGCGGCAAGGTCACCGACGCGTTCCGCACCCTGCCTGGTTTCGAGGACGTCACCAACGACCTCAACTTGAACAGTCCCTCGATCATGGTCGAGGTCGAGCGTGACAAGCTGGCGCCGCTTGGCCTGACCATGGCCCAGGTGCAGAGTGCGCTGGGCGCCAGCTTCGGCCAGAACCAGGTGTCCACCATCTACGGCGCGGCAACCCAGTACTGGGTGATCATGCAGGTGGCGCGGCCGTTGCAGAATGACCCTGGCATCCTCTCGCAGCTGTACGTTACCTCCGCCACCGGCGCGCTGGTACCGCTCAATGCCGTGGCCACGTTCAAGCGCGTGCCGCAATCCCTGACCGTCAACCACCAGGGGCAGCTGCCGGCGGTGACGGTCTCGTTCAACCTTGCCACCGGCGTCAGCCTGAGTACCGCGGTAGGCCAGATCCAGGAGGCCATCCGCAACATCGGCTTGCCGGCAACCGTCAGCGGCAGCGTGCAGGGTTCGGTGCAGGCGTTCCAGCAGTCGATGCAGGGCATGAGCGTGTTGCTGCTGCTCGCGGTGTTCGTGATCTACCTGGTGCTGGGCATCCTGTACGAGAGCTTCATCCACCCGTTGACGATCCTGTCCGGCTTGCCGGCAGCGGCGGTTGGCGCCTTGTTCACGCTGCTGATCTTTGACGCCAACCTCGACCTGTTCGCGTTCGTCGGCATCATCATGCTGATCGGCATTGCCGAGAAGAACGCGATCATGCTGATCGACTTTGCGCTGGAGCGGCAGCGCGAGGAGGGCATGGCGCCGGCACAGGCAATCTTCGATGCCTGCCGCGTGCGCTTCCGCCCGATCATGATGACCACCATGGCCGCGATGGCCGGTACCTTGCCGATCGCGATCGGCTTCGGCGCGGGTGCCGAAACGCGCCGTTCGCTTGGCCTGGCCGTGGTCGGCGGCCTGGTGTTTTCGCAAATCCTAACGTTGTACCTGACGCCGGTGATCTATCTGTACATGGATCGCCTACAGCAGCGCTTCCGCCGCCGCGTCGGCAAGCCCGTCCCGGCGGAGGCCTAGGCCCCAAAGCCGGGGCAGCGGCTTTTCGTGATGGCGCCTCGCGGGCGACGCCCCGCTTTCGGCTTGTGCCGCCCCTCGATCAAGAGCGTTTCGTGCGCCCGGAAGGGCAACCCTCCGGGCGCGAGCGGGGTCATGCGACGAGACGACTGATCGTCAGGCGAACGGCGTGGGGTTATTCCTCGACCGGGTCGTCGGCGAAGGCGCCGGGGGCGGAGCCGAAGTCACCGTCGGCCTGCGCCGCCATGTAGGAGAACGCGGCGTAGACCGCGACGTTCTGCGCCAGCTCGGCGGGATCGATCTTGTCCAGCGTGTCGTTCGCGGTGTGGTGCCAGTCGAAGTAGTGCGTGCCGTCCTGCACCAGGCTCAGAGCGGCCATGCCCTTGGCGTGCATCTGCGACAAATCCGAACCGCCGCCGCCCGGGTATTGGGTGTTGTACGCGACGCCGAGCGGCGCGAGCACCTGCGCGATCTGCTGGATCGCGCCGCGCGCCTCGGGTTTGACGCTCGCCGTCATCATCCAGATCTTGCCGGCGCCGAAATCGGACTCGGTGCCGAGCTGGAATTGCTTGACGTCCTTGGCGTGCTTTTCGGCGTAGGCCTTGCCGCCCCACAGGCCCATTTCCTCGTTCGCGAACGCGATCACGCGGATCGTGCGCGCCGGCCGCTGCGGCAGGTCGCGGATCAGCTTGCCGGCAGCCATTGCAATGGCCACGCCAGCTGCGTCGTCGATCGCGCCGGTGCCGGGATCCCAGGAGTCCAGGTGGCCGCCGATCGCGACCACCTGGTCCGGATACTTGCGACCGGTGATCTCGCCGATGACATTCGCGCCGGTGTATTCGCCGGCAAAGCCGCAGTCGAGGTCGAGCTTGACGGTGACCGGCTTGCCATAGGCGAGGATGCGCTCGAGCTGGTCGGCATCGGGATTGGACAGCGCCGCGGCCGGGATCGCGCCTTCGGCCTTGGTGAAGCCGGTGACGCCCGTATGCGCGATGCGCTGATGGGCGTCGGTGCCGGCTGAGCGCAGCAGGTAGCCCGCCGCCCCTTTGCCTGCCGCGATGACCGGACCGGCCGTACGCACGGCCGAGCCCATGCCATAGTCATGGCCGTCCTTCGCGCGCTGCATGCGAAAGCCGATGTACACGATCTTGCCTTTCACCTGGGCCGGGTCCGCGGCCTTCAGTGCATCCAGGCTGTCGAACTTCACCACTTGTGCGGTGAGCCCGCCCTGAGGCGTACCTGGCGAGTAGCCCAGCGCAGTCAGCACCAGCGGCTGCGGAAACGGGGCGACGATCGCGCCACTCTCGCTGCGGCGCTCCCACAACGGGTAGGTGACGGGCTCGGTGTAGACCTTGTCATAGCCAAGCTCCTTGAACTTCGCCACCGCCCAGTCGCGGGCACGCTGGTCGCCATCGCTGCCAGCCATGCGCGGACCGACCTCGGTCGTCAGGGATTCGGTGATGCGGTAACCGGTGTCGTCGTGCAGCGCCTTGTCGCGCAGTTGTTCGGCGGTCGTGACCGCGGCGGCGGGTATCGTCGTGGTCTTGCTGGCGGCGCTGGCAACGGCGGAGGCCAGGAGCGTGCTGCCGAGCAGCAGGGCAAGCGGGAGAGGGCGCATCGGATATCCCCTGGGAAAGAACGCCGATTATGCCCGACTTCTCCTGTTTGTCGGTCGGCTACCTGCGGGTCGGGTCGTGCCCAAGGCGGCCAGGTTCACAGTAGCCATTCGATCGGCAACCAGGACAGGATGCGCGTCCACGCGCGCTGGGCCCATGAGGTGTCGGGGTCGGTGGCGTAAAGCCGTGACTCTCCGTCGACCCGCAGCACCCATCGGATGTCATTGCCTTCGAGCTGAAGCTGGTAGGCGTGGCCGGGGATGTCCTGTTCGAAGGCCGTCGCCATTTCCTGCGCCATCGCCGGGCTATCGATCAGGAAGCCCATCTCGGTGTTGAGGTCGACCGAGCGCGGATCGAAGTTGAAGGAGCCGATGAACACTTGCCGGTCGTCGACCGCGAAGGTCTTGGCGTGCAGGCTGGATGCCGAGCTGCCCGACGGACCCATCCGGGTGCGATCGGGATTGCCTTCGGACGTGCGTTTCAATTCGTACAACTTCACACCCGCCTTGAGCAGGCGTTTGCGGTATTTGAGATACCCGGCATGCACCGCCGCCACGTCGGTGGCCGCGAGCGAGTTGGTCAGGATGCGCACATCCACTCCGCGCTCGGCCAGGTTCGTGAACTCGCGCGCTCCATCCGTTCCCGGTACGAAATACGCCGTGATGAGTTGCAGCGAATGCCGGGTGTTGGCGAAGACGGGAGCCAGGTCGTCGATCAGGCGATCCTGCCCGTCTTTGCCTGCGAGCGTCTTGTCCGGTGGGTCGCTGTACATCCGCGTCGACGCCCAGATGAACTGCGCCGTCCCGTCGTCAAGGCGTCGCACTGCATCGTCTTCCTGGAGTGCCGTGCGATACGCGCTGGTCAGGTCCGACCGTTCCAATGCCTCCGTCCGCGCATGGAAGCGTGCCAGGGTGCCGGCTGCCGGCGCGCGCACGATGCGCCCGATAGGAAAGGCGCGGCTGCTCGCCCAATAACGGTCGAACTCGTCCGAGACCTCCGGTACCACGGGTCCGACCGCCAGTACGTCGAGATCGGCAAACTCCACGTCGTCGGTCGCGCCGAAGTAGTTGTCGCCGATGTTGCGGCCGCCGATGATCGTCGCCGCGTTGTCCACCGTGAACGACTTGTTGTGCATGCGGTGGTTGAGCCGCCCGAACGCCGTGAGGTAGTTGAGCCATTTGGGGTGGCGGAACGTGAAGGGGTTGAACAGCCGCACCTCGAAATGCGGCAGGGTGGCGAGCACCGCAAGCGTGTCATCGAGTCCCGCGATACCGTTGTCATCGACCAGCAAGCGCACGCGCACCTTGCGTTGGGCCGCGCGTTCGAGCTCGGCCAGCAACAGCGTTCCGGTCAGGTCGTCGTGCCAGATGTAGTACTGCGCGTCGATGCTGCGGTCGGCATGGCGCGCCAGCAGCATCCGCGCGGCAAACGCGGCGCGCGGGTTGTCCAGGGGGATCAGGCCGCTGGCGCCGGGATGGGACGCCGCCAGCGGCTGCACGGCGTGCCCCAGCCGGGTAGCAGCGGCCTGCGTGCGGTCCAGCGCAGTGGTTCGTGTCCGGCCGGCAAGCGAGGGCAGGGAGGTGCAGCCGACGAACGCGACCAGCCCCAGCAAGGCCACGCCCACGACACCGATCAGGACAAACGCGGTCCGGCGCGTGTGTCCATGTCTTCGGTGCATGGCGGACATCCGTCAGGGCCGGTTCGAGCGGACCGGCCAAGTGGCCGACGGTGCAGGCCGGCCACACCGGGTGGCCGGCCGGTGTGGACCTGGGCACCAGCCACCGCGCATCCGTGGCCTCAAGGCTTGTTCTTCAGCAGGTCGCGGATCTCGGTGAGCAGGGCGACGTCGGCCGGCGGTGGTGCCGGTGCGGCTTCTTCCCTTTTCTGCATGCGGTTCATGGCCTTGATCACCATGAAGATGGAGAACGCGATGATCACGAACGTGATGATGGTGTTGATGAAGATGCCGTAGTTGATGGCGACCTCGGCGACCTTGTGGGCCGGGTCGCTGACATCGGCGGGCCGGATGACCCATTTCAGGCTGGAAAAATCGATGCCTCCGGTGATCCAACCGATCGGCGGCATGATTACGTCCTCGACCAGCGAGGTGACGATCTTGCCGAACGCGGCACCGATGACGATACCGATGGCCATATCCATCACGTTGCCGCGCATGGCAAAGGCCTTGAATTCCTGCAGCATGCTCATCCTGGATACTCCCGAGTTGTGCCTTGTGGCACACAGACTGTAACGCCTCGGGGCGGCAGGCCGCAGCAATTATCTGCGGCGCCGGCCAGCCTCAGACGATGCGGGTGCGCAGCTCGGCCACGCCGACGAGTTCGGCATGCAACTGGTCGCCACGCTCGAGGGCGGCGACGCCGGACGGCGTGCCGGTGAAGACCAGGTCCCCGGCGTGCAGCTCGAACAGGGTGGAGAGCACGGCGACGATGGCCGGTACGTCATGGATCATGTCCGCCAGCACGGTCTGCTGGCGCAAGGTGTCGTTGACGCTAAGGCGCAGCACGGTCTGGCCGTCGACCTGGGCGGTGCGCGCCGGATGCAGCGCGGAAATCGGTGCTGAGTGGTCGAAAGCCTTGGCGACATCCCACGGGTGGCCCTTGGCCTTGGCCACGCTCTGCAGGTCGCGGCGTGTCAGGTCCAGGCCGACGCCGTAGCCGAAGATCAGCTCCCGCACACGGGCCGCGGCAATGTCGCGGCCGCCGCCGCCCAGTGCCACCACCATCTCCACCTCGTGGTGCAGCTCGGAAGTCAGCGCCGGGTAGGGCACGTCGGCGCCGTCGGCGACGATGGCGTCGGCGGGCTTGCAGAAGAACAGTGGCGTGCCGGCTTCGGGCGTCACACCCATTTCCCTTGCGTGCTCGGCGTAGTTGCGTCCGATGCAGAAGATGCGGTGGACCGGGTAGCGCTGGTCACTGCCCTGGATGGGCAGGGTGGGGATCGGCAGCGGTGTGAAGGCGTAGGTCATGGCGCGTGAGGTTAGCACGCGCGTGCCGGTGCCTGTGACGCCGCAGCGACGGTCTTGGTCTTTTCCCCTTGCTTGCCGGGGGAATAAGCAGGCGGGCGTCAGGCGGTGCGCTTGAGCAGGCGATAGGCGGCGTTGTGCAGCGCGGTCACGCCCTGCGCGGCGAAGGCCGGCTGGGTGGGCAGGATGTCCTCGCGCTCGAGCAACTCGACGTCCCACTCCGCATCGAACAGGCGGTGCACTTCGGCGTCGTCGACCGCAAACGGGGGGCCGTCCATTTCGCCCGGCGGGTAGCTCAAGGTGATCAGCAGGCCGTGGCATCCGCCGGGCAACTTGGCGTAGATCTCCTGCACATAGCGTTCACGCATGGGCGCGGGCAGCGCGATCAAGGCGGCGCGGTCGTAGACAGCGCCGCAGCTTTCCAGGCTGGCAGCGTCCACGTCGAAAATGTCGCCGTTGATGATCTCGAGCGAACCGGCGGTCCAATGTACGCCGTCCGGTTCGTGGCGCGAGCGCGGCGTCAGCTGGTTCTCGGCAAACAGCTGCTCCACGGCCAGCGGCGACAATTCCACGCCGAGCACCAGGCATTCCTGCGCAGCCAGCCAGAGCAGGTCCGCGGATTTTCCGCACAACGGCACCAGCACCTTGGTACGCGGCGGTATTTCCAGCGTGGGCCAATGCTCCATGAGCAATGGCAGCGGCTTGCCGTGATGCCAGCCGATGCGACCCTCGCGCCAACGCTCCAACCAATAGGCTGCAAACATCTCGTGTCCTCCAAACCAGGGGCGCGGCCGCCGTACCATTCCGAGCCGCTCCGCACCGGCGCGGCGGCGGAATGCGCGCGCGATGCCTACAGGCTAGCACCGGCGCATGCCGGTGGGCGCGGAACGACGGGCCGGGCCTCTTTCCCTTGCCGCGACCATGGCGCTACGCTGTTGCTGGCGATCCAGGGCGCCGCAGGGGGAGAGGGAGTGGACATGTCGATGCGTCTCGCGCGGGCACTGTCGTCGTGTGTAGCCTGCTTGCTGTTGCCGGCGGTCGTGGCGGCTGCCGACTTGATTCCCGTGCAGGATTTTGCGCGGCGGGCGGTGCTGTCCGATCCGACCCTGTCTCCCGACGGGCAATTCGTTGCCGTCAACATGCGCGATGCCGACAGCGGGTCGTATGCCCTGGTGGTGTTCCGGACGGCCGATACGAGCCATCCCCTGAGCATGTTGCGCATGCCCAAATACGAAGTGGCGGCAAGCATCACCTGGGTCAGCAATACCCGCCTGGTGGTGGAGAAGGGCCAGCAGTTCGGCTCGGTCGACGAGCCGCTGTCGACTGGCGAGATTCTTGCCACGGACTTCGATGGCAAGCACCAGGATTACCTCTACGGCTACCAGGGCGGCAGCTACGGTTCGCGTGCCGGTACGCGCAACAACGACCAGGGCTTTGGCAGCGTGGTGGGCGTACCCACGCCGCGAAACGGCCATTTCTACATGACCACGCAGAGCTTCGACGTCAATCGCCGTTCGAGCACGCTGTACGACGTGGATGCCGGCAGCGGCGTGCGGCGCCTGATTGGCGAGATCGGCGTCGGCGGCATGGACTTCATGCTGGGCGCCGATGGCAAGCCGCACTATGCCTACGGCCGCGACCGCGATTGGAATTACGTGGTGTATCACCAGCAGGCCGGCGCTTGGGCGCCGATGACTGCGGCGCAGACCGGGGCCAGTTTCAAACCGCTGCATTTCATTCCGGACCAGCGCGGCATCTATGCGCAGTTTGCCGCCGATGGCGGCCCGGCAGTCCTGGTGCAGGAGGACGAGAACGGCGGCAACCGCCGCTTGCTGGCCCATGACGACTTCGGCAGCATCGGCTTGATCGAATGGACGTCCATGCCGTACCAGCCGTTTGCGGCGGCCGCCGCCACCGGTGTGCCGAAGCTCAGCTACGTCGATGCGAACCTGGCGGTGGCCAAGCTGCACAGGGCGCTTGCCTTGAAGTTTCCGGGCTATGTGCATTTCGCCAACTTCAGTGAAGATGGCAGCGTGGTGCTGTTTTCAGTCTCCAGCGATCGCGACCCCGGCACCTGGTACCTGATCAATACGCACGACTATAAGGTGAGCCAACTGTTCAAGGTCGCGCCGTGGATCGATCCGGCGCGCATGGCCGAACGCCGGCCGTTGCGCTTCAAGGCCAGCGACGGCACCGAGCTCGAGGCTATCCTCACCGTGCCGCCAGGCGTGCAGCTCGCCGATCTGCCGATGGTGTTGTTGCCGCATGGCGGCCCGATCGGCGTGCAGGATGACTGGTTCTATGACACCGATGCACAGTTCCTGGCCAGCCGCGGCTACCTGGTGCTGCAGGTCAACTACCGCGGCTCCAGCGGCCGCGGTGTGGATTTCCAGGAAGCCGGCTACCTGCAATGGGGCACGGGCATCCAGCAGGACCTGATCGACGGGGTGAAATGGGCGATTGCTCAGAAGTACGCTGACTCGCAGCGCATCTGCGTCTACGGCGCGAGCTTTGGCGGCTACTCGGCCATGATGACGGCGATACGTGCGCCTGGCCTGTTCAAGTGTGCGGTCGGTTACGCTGGCGTCTACGACCTGGCGATGATGTACGAGAAAGGCGACATCCAGCAACGCGACAGCGGGCGCAGCTACCTGCGTACGGTCATTGGCCGCGATCACGCCGAGCTGGAGGCGAATTCGCCGGACAAGCTGGCCGACCGGATCACCGTGCCGGTGCTGCTGGTGCACGGCGAGGACGACCGCCGCGCGCCGATTGCCCAGGCCAAGGCCATGCGCGATGCATTGGACGCCGCGCACAAGCCGTATGAATGGCTGGTCAAGTCCGGGGAGGGCCACGGCTTTTTCACCGAGGCCGACAACGTCGAGTTCCTGGATCGGCTGCAGGCCTTCATCGGCAAATACATTGGGCCGGGCAAGACCACGCCCTGAGGGCGGCGCGCGGCCGCTCAGTGCGCGAACAGCTGGCCGAGGTCCTTGAACGCCTTGAATTCCAGGGCGTTGCCGCAGGGGTCGAAGAGGAACATGGTGGCCTGCTCGCCAACCTGGCCGCGGAAGCGCACGTGCGGTTCGATGGCAAAGCGGATGCCCGAGGATTTCAGCCGCTCGGCCAGCGCTTCCCATTGCTCCCAGTCGAGCACGATGCCGAAATGCGGCACCGGCACGGCGTCGCCATCCACCAGGTTGGTGGGGGCGTGGGTCTGCGCCGCCGTCTTTGGGTGCTGGTGGATCACCAACTGGTGCCCATAGAAATCGAAATCCACCCAATGCGCGCTGGAACGGCCTTCGGCGAGGCCGAACACCTCGCCGTAGAAGCGCCGGGCCGCGGCGAGGTCGTCGACGGGGATGGCGAGGTGGAAGGGTGACAGGCTCATGGGCGGATTCCTGATCGGGCAGCAAGCGCTACCAGGCCATTACAGCGTATCCGCAGGTTGGTGCCCACTGTCGGGCGGGCCAGCCGGCCGGTGGTGCCGAGGGCAAAAAAGGAGGGCGAAGGCGGCCCGACCAGCAACCGCCCCCGCCCTCCGACCGGAGTCAGCCCTCACCCATGCCTTCAGTTGGTTCCGGCGCGCTGCCGGCACGCACCTTGTCCTCGATGCGCTGGCCAATCCCGGCGTCCACGTTCTTCCAGTATTCAAATGCGCGCTCAAGTACGGGGCTGCGCACGCCGCCCAGCAGGCTGCCGGCGACCTGGTCGACGAACTGCGCACGCTGCGCGTCGTTCCAGACCTCGCGCACCAGGGTGCCGGCCTGGCCGAAGTCGTCGTCTTCGGCGTGCAGCGTATAGGCGCTGCGGACCATGTCGCCATCGGCCTCCCAGCCGTTTTCCACCGGGCCGGTGTCGTCGGACCAAGGGCGGCCGCCACTGTTGGGCGCGTGCACCGGCGCGTTGCCGCTGTGGTGGTAGGCCATCTGGCCGTCGAACATGTACGTGTTCACCGGCACCTTGGGCTGGTTGACCGGAAGCTGGTGGAAGTTGGTGCCGATGCGGTTGCGCTGGGCGTCGGCATAGGCAAACGCGCGGCCAAGCAGCATCTTGTCCGGCGACAGGCCGATGCCCGGCACGGTGTTGCCCGGCGAGAACGCGGCCTGCTCGATCTGGGCGAAGAAGTTTTCCGGGTTGCGGTTCAAGGTCATCGTGCCGACCTTGATCAGCGGGTAATCCTTGTGTGGCCAGACCTTGGTGAGGTCGAACGGGTTGAAGCGGTAGTTTTTCGCCTCCGCATAAGGCATCACCTGCACCGACAGCTCCCATGCCGGGTAATCGCCGCGCTTGATCGCGTTGAACAGATCGCCGCGATGGAAGTCCGCGTCCTGGCCGGCCATGGCCGCGGCCTCGGCGTTGTTGAAGAAGGCCATGCCCTGGCGGGTGTGGAAGTGGTATTTCACCCAGAACTTCTCGCCCTTGGCATTGATCCACATGTAGGTATGCGAGCCGTAGCCGTTCATCTGCCGCCAGGTGCGCGGCAGGCCGCGCTCGCCCATGACGTAGGTGACCTGGTGCGCAGTCTCCGGGTTGGACGTCCAGAAGTCCCATTGCATGTGGTTGTCGCGCAGGCCCGAATCGGGCAGGCGCTTCTGGCTGCGGATGAAATGCGGGAACTTCATCGGGTCGCGCACAAAGAACACCGGCGTGTTATTGCCGACCAGGTCGTAGTTGCCCTCGCTGGTGTAGAACTTCAGCGAGAAGCCGCGCACGTCGCGCCAGGTGTCCGGGCTGCCAGACTCGCCAGCCACGGTGGAGAAGCGCGCCAGCATCTCGGTGGACGCGCCCTTTTGGAACAGCGCGGCCTTCGTGTACTTCGACACGTCCGCGGTCGTTTCGAAGACGCCGAATGCACCGGCGCCCTTGGCGTGCGGCTGGCGCTCCGGCACCTTCTCGCGGTTGAAATGTGCCATCTGTTCCAGGAAATGCACGTCGTGGAGCGGAATCGGTCCATTCGGGCCGATGCTCAGCGAGTTGCGGTCGCTGCCAGCCGGGGCGCCGGCTCCCGTGGTCGAGCCGGCTTCGGGCGGGTTCTTGTCGTGGGACATGGCTGCCTCCTTTTGCTGCTGGCGGGCCGGATTCCCGGCGGGCTGGTGTACTTGCTCGACTATGCCTGCAACGCCACAACTAAGCCATTCGCTTTTTCCGATCGAACCGATAGGCGCGGCCTTCGCACCGCCATCCGCCTTCCTGGCCGTTCTCCTGCAAGGCCTTCAGCAACGGGGAAAATGCGGGCGAGGGCTGCCGCCGGCTCGGGTAGTAGAGGTGGTAACCGGGGAAGGGCGGGCACCAGTCGGCGAGTATGCGTTGCAGCCGGCCGCTGGTGATGTCGGCATGGACGATGTCCTCGGGCACGCAGGCCACGCCGAAGCCGTCGCGCGCCGCGGGGATGACGTGGTGGGTGTTTTGAAGATCAGCCGCCCGTCAACGCGCACGTTCAAAATGGCCCGGTAGCGCGCAAACTGGCGGCATTCGGATGGTGGACGGAAGCGACACGATGCAAACACGTACCCTCGGTCAAAGTGGCCTGGCTGTTTCCGCCCTCGGACTCGGCTGCATGGGCCTCAACTTCAGCTACGGCCCCGGCCTCGCAAAGGCGGATGCGATCGCACTGATCCGGGAGGCGGTCGCAAGCGGTGTCACCTTCTTCGATACCGCTGAAGCCTATGGCCCGTTCACCAACGAGGAACTGGTCGGCGAGGCGCTGGCGCCGTTCCGCGACCAGGTGGTGATCGCCACCAAGTTCGGCTTCGTCGATGGCCAGGCGGCAACCGGCGTGGACAGCCGGCCGGCGCACATTCGGGAAGTGGCCGAAGCCTCGCTGCGGCGCCTGCGCACGGATCACATCGACATCTTCTATCAGCACCGGGTGGACCCGGAGGTGCCGATGGAAGACGTGGCCGGCGCGGTCAAGGACCTGATCACCGCGGGCAAGGTCCGGCACTTTGGCCTGTCCGAGGCCAGTGTGGCCTCGATCCGCCGCGCGCATGCGGTGCAGCCGGTCGCCGTGCTGCAAAGCGAATACTCGCTATGGTGGCGCGAGCCGGAGCGCGAGGTACTGCCGACCTGCGAGGAACTCGGCATCGGTTTCGTGCCGTTCAGTCCGCTCGGCCGGGGCTTCCTGACCGGCAAGATCGACGCGGACACCTCGTTCGCCAAGGGCGACTTCCGCAACGGCTTGCCACGCTTTTCGCCGGAGGCGCGCAAGGCAAACCAGGGGCTGGTCGATCTGCTTGCACGCATTGCCGCCGGCAAGGGTGCGACGCCGGCGCAGATTGCGCTGGCGTGGCTGCTGGCGCAGGAACCGTGGATCGTGCCGATTCCGGGCACCACCAGGTTGGCGCGCCTCAAGGAAAACCTCGGCGCCGTGGACATCGCACTCGATGCCGATGACTCGCGCCAGATTGCCGAATCGCTGGCGCATATCCAGGTGCAGGGCGATCGTTACCCTGCGCACCTGGCCGCCCATGTGGGCAAGTGAATAAAGGGGACGTGGCAAATTAAGTTGCTACTCAATTTGCCACGCCCCCTTTATCGCCCTTTATCGCCAGTTGGCGTGTGCTTCCCAGAACACGACGGCGCGTCGGTATGCGTCGTGATCCAGCGGTACGCCTGAGCCACCTTCGGCGACGCCGAGTGCGTTGCGCAGCATAGTGATGGGCACCATCGGGATTTCTTCGGGCTCGGCGGTGTAGAGGCAACCCACCACGCCCCAATCGGCATCGATGGCCGAACCTTCCTTGGCGAGCTGCCCTCGGCTATAGAGGATGGGCAGCAGGTAATCCGCGACCGGCGGCTCGATGCCATCGAACCAGCGTACCAGCACCGGCAGTTCCTCGCGGCTGCGGGCCTCGTAGGCCGAGCGCAGCAGATGGCGGTTCGCGTCGGTGACAGGCACGGCGGTGCAGCGCGTGGACGTCCAGTTGCGGTGCACGTGCAGGCGGCAGAATGGTGCGTAGCCTGCCAGCACGGCTTGCGGGGTTTCGGTATTGAGGTGCCGCTCGAATTCCTCCGCGCTGCAATCCTGGATGGCACTGTGGCGCGCCTCGCGCGGGAACAGGCGGGTGCGGGCAAAGGGGGTGAGGACGATGGACATGGTGATCACCGCGCCGAATCAGCCCATGAGGCTAGGGTTCGGATCGTGGAAATGCAAACGGCTGCGGCATTGCCTGGACGGTCTGCGCATCGGCTGCCGATCCGCAGCATCATCCTTGGGCTCGTGGGGGCGTGCTCCCGCTTCGTCCTTGTACTGGCTGTTATGACAACCGCATGGACCATTGGGAAAAAAAGCGCCCCGGGCAACCCGGGACGCTCTTTGTCGCGTCGATGAGCGTGTTTAGCTCAGGCGATGTTCACGCTTCTTGAGCCAGCAGCCCGATCCGAGGAGCAGGAGTCCCAGCGCAAACATGCCTGCGACACCAGGCTCGGGCACTCCGATTGGATTGGTACTAAATGCGACATTGTCGAACTCGAAGGCATACGACGAGCTGGTTGCGACAACGCGGTCGAATGGCGAGCTGAAATTGATGTTCACGTAGAACGTGCCTGACGCGCCTTGGTCGCCGCTTGCCAGCGACGTGACGTCACTGCCTGTGAACGTGGCAATCTCCGTGGCGCCATTGAAAAACGTCAGCGTGTTGTCCTTGTCCACGGAACCCCACAACAGACCCATGTACATCTTCAATCCTGGGAATGCCAGCGTCGCACCGGCTCCGGGAAAAGCACCAGTGGAGCCGCTGGTAAGGTAGGTCGTGGCATCCGCACCATCCGGCTGGCCACCAAAGTTGACACCGTTGTTGCCGGACAGGAAAGGTGCCGCGTACTTGCCGCTTACCGAGCCTTGTACTGCCTGGGCGTCGGATGGGAATGAGACCGTGATCCCGCTGGGCATCAGGCCGCCTGCGCTGCCGAGAGCGAGCGAGTCGAAGGTTTCATAGTAGTCGGCACCCGCAGGCGCACCGCCGACCGAGGCGGAAAGGATGGCGGTCGCGCTTGCCGTAGCCGCCACGCCCATACCCGCGAAAAGCGCCACCGCAGTCAACAGCGACTTGAAGCGCGCGGTTCGCCATCTGCTCTGCATACGGTTGTTCATGTCACTACCCCCTGTAAGGTGGTTATTAGATGTGATGCCTGCCTGCACATGCTCGACGTTTAGAACATCGTTCGACAACGCATGTCACGGTTAGCAAAGCACCTTCCATGCCATGACCTGATGTTATTGATTTGTCTACGCTAGGTGAATCCGGCCCTCATCCAGAACACGGCTGATGTGTAAACTTTTTCGACACTTTGCGCCGGCCTCGCAACCCACGTCGCGCCCAATGGCTCCCGAAACGGACCGACGGCAGCACGTCCTGGCGCGCCCGCGTCTTCGGAGGGCCGTTGTAAAGTGCCTGATGCACGGGCGCTTGCCGGGGGCTGGCTTCATTCGAAGCGACGTCCGCCTGAAGGGGCTCGCTGTTGGCTCCAACAGGCCATCAACCCAATCAAGGAAAGCTGCACCGCATGTTTGAAACGCCTTCAACAACATGGACCGCGTCATGCGCAACGACGGGGGCCTGGCGTCCGAGCTGGACTACGCCGAACAGACCTCGTGGCTGCTGTTTCTGACCGGCCCTTCGGCCGTTGAGTAGCGCCTCGTGGGAATGATGCCCTTGGCGGCTTTTCGGAGGTTCTATGAGCGAGCAAGTACCTGTCAAACTGGCCGACTCGAAGACGCCCTGGTGTTCGTGGATGCGGGGAATGGTTTTGATACGGCAATGCCTGGTTTGTTCAGCAAGACAAATATAGTAACGTAACCACATTGCTCCGATCGGAGGGTTCGCCCGTGACCATCACCACCTTGTCCAGCCGCGAGCTCAATCAGGATATTGGCCGGGCCAAGCGCGCTGCCAAGGATGGGCCAGTGTTCATCACTGATCGCGGCAAACCCGCGCACGTATTGTTGAGCATCGAGGAATATCGACGCCTCACTGGCGGCCAGCGCAGCCTGTTGGAGGCATTGAGCATGCCGAGCATGGGAGACATCGACTTCGACCCGCCCAAGATCGAGCTCAAACTCCAAATCCCCGACTTCGATTGATGGGGTGGTGTGGAATGTACTTGCTTGACACCAATGTCGTGTCCGAGCTGCACAGGGCGATCAGGGGCAAGGGTGATCCACAGGTAACCGCGTGGTTGGCGTATACGGGCTTGCCGACATGCTATATCTCGGCCATTACCTTGATGGAACTGGAAATCGGCGTGTTGCAACTGGAGCGGCGTGACATGGCGCAAGCGATGCCCCTGCGGACATGGCTGGAAACCCGGGTAGTGCCGGAGTTTGCCGAACGGGTGTTGGCGGTGGACGAAACCGTGGCGCGACGCTGTGCCGCCCTGCACATACCCAACCCACGCCCCGAGCGCGATGCGCTGATTGCGGCCACCGCACTGGTACACGGTATGACCGTGGTGACGCGCAACACCACCGATTTCGAAGGCACCGGCGTGATGCTGCTCAATCCGTGGCAGTACGGCACCCTGCAGGAAGCAAAGGTGACGTATGCCGGTGGCCACTGAAACCGAAGCCGACACACGCGCCAATCGCATCGACCCGGCGCTGCGCCAGGCCGGCTGGGGCGTGGTCGAGGGTTCGAAGGTCAACCGAGAAATGATCTGCCCCGGCCGGATCACCGGCGGCGGGCGGGCCAATCCGCTGTCGGCCGATTACGTGCTGAGCTATCGCGACCGCAAGCTGGCGGTGATCGAGGCCAAGCGCGCCGGTCCTGGCCACGCGGCGGGTGTGGGCCAGGCCAAGGATTAAGCCGCGCGGCTGCAGGCGCGTTTTGCCTATGCCAGCATTCGACGTGCTGGCCTACGTCCGCTTCACGCTGGCGCCCTTGTCCCGCCACGCCCGCGCCGGTGCCCGCGTGCGACTGGCCTGGATGGTTACCAACGCGAGATGCGCGCCTTCCTCGACTATGTGCTGGACGCGTACGAAAGGCGCGGCGTGGACGAGCTGGCTTCACGCAAGATCGCCAACTTCCTGCGCATCCGCTATGGCGGCACCAACGACGCCAAGCGCCTGCTGGGTCCGGTGCCGGCGATACGCGATGCCTTCGTCGCGATCCAGGCGCATCTCTACCAATAGCACCCCCTGCTGATAGTGAACCTGATCCCGGGCCTGGCCACCCCGAACCTGGCCCGTATACCTGTCGAAATGGCTTCCACTTTTCAACGACGCCAAGTTCAGCCGCCAACGCCAACGCAATCAGCAAGTTGGTTCATTGCGTGATCAAAGCCGTAGCGGACCCTGGTGTCGAAATACGTTACGTGTTCAGCCTGATTCCTGCGCAGAACCACAATTCGAACAACAACTTATCCAATGGCGTGGGAATTGCTTTTTTCCGAGGGCGCAGCAACTGGCTGCGCGGGATACGCAGAACCCTCGGAGGAACCCTCGATGAGTACCTCGCACTCCACCTTGAAACCACTGCTTTCCATTCTCTCCTTGATTGCCCTCGCTTATGGAACTGTCGCCAGCGCAACAGTCGTTCCTGTCAGCTTCACGCATGTCGGCACCGTGGGCGGTACCGGCGTGTTCGCGGCGGATCTGATGGGCACCGGGCTTAGCCAAATCCAGTCCGTCAAGGTCACCGACAACAACGGCGGGACAGCCGGTGCGTCCGGGATCTTTTCCGGGTTCGATCTCGATGCGTTGTTTCTCGATGCGGACGGCAACCTGGCAACGACGGGAGACCAATCCTTTGCGTCGAGCTTCCTGTTCACGGCGGGCTCGACCCGTCCGACCGTAGATCCGACACTCCTGCCGAACGCGGCTCATCCCGGACCGACCTTCGGATCACTGAATGCCAGCACCGTGGACTTGGCAACGGCTACCCTGAATGCGTTCGACGGAGTTTCCATTGCCGATGTGAACCAGGCCAATGGTTTCCTTACGCTCGGCGACGGAGGCGTCCTCACGGCGATCTTCGCTCCGCCCGTGGGGTTCAGCGGCAGTATTTTCCTGATGGCTGGCGAGGTGGGGGACAATGGCGAGGGCCTGGATGCGGTGGTTACCGTATCGGACACCTTGCAGGTTCCCGAACCGGGCTCCCTGTCCATCGTCGGGCTCGGCCTCCTGTTGATCGGGTTTGCGGCGCTGCGTCGCAGGAACAGCCGCGCATTCGGGAGGTCCTGATCGAATCGGGGCGATAAAGGGGACGTGGCAAATTAAATCGCAATTTAATTTGCCACGTCCCCTTTACCCCCTTTATTCATGTGACGAACTGCAGGCGTGCGAGCTCCGCGTACAGGCCGCCTTCGGCAAGCAGGCTGGCGTGCGTGCCCTGGGCGACGATGCGGCCGCCATCCATGACGACGATGCGGTCGGCGCGCTGCACGGTGGCCAGGCGGTGCGCGATCACCAGGGTACTGCGGCCTTGCTCCAGGCGCTGCAGCGCCTGCTGGATCGCCGCCTCGGATTGCGCGTCGAGCGCGGACGTGGCCTCGTCCAGCAACAGCAGCGGGGCGTCGCGCAGGATCGCGCGGGCGATGGCGATGCGCTGGCGTTGGCCGCCGGACAGGCGCACGCCGCGCTCGCCGAGCTCGGCGGCATAGCCACCTTGCATGTCGCTGATGAACTCGTGGGCCTCGGCGGCGTGCGCGGCATCGCGCACCTCCGCGTCATTCGCGTCCTGGCGGCCAAAGCGGATGTTGTCGGCGGCGGTGCCGGCGAAGATGGCCGTCTCCTGCGGCACCAGGGCGATGGCGCCGCGCAGCTCGGGTAGCGCCAGCGCACGCAGGTCGACGCCATCGAGCGTGATGCGTCCGGACTGCGGATCGTAGAAGCGCAGCAGCAAGGCCAGCACGGTGCTCTTGCCGGCCCCCGACGGGCCGACCAGGGCCACCGTTTCGCCAGGCTGGATATCCAGCTCGAAATCCTCGAGTGCGGCCGTGTCCGGGCGCGTCGGATAGTGGAAGCCGACGTGTTCGAAGTGCAGTGCGCCGCGCACCGGGCGCGGCAGGGCCACGGGCTGCACGGGGCTGGTGATTTCGGCGCGCTCCATGAAGAGTTCGCCGATGCGTTCCATGGCCCCGGCGGCGCGCATGACATCGCCCCAGACCTCGGACAAGCCGGCGACGGAGCCGGCGGCAAACACCGCGTACAGCACGAATTGGCCGAGCACGCCGGCGTCCAGGGTGTGCGCCAGCACGCCGCGCGCGCCGGCCCACAGCACGAGGGTGATGGCGCCGAAGAAGAGGATGATCACGACGGCGGTGAGCCACGCGCGCATGCTGATGCGCTGGCGCGCGCTGTCCAGTGCGCGCTGGATGGCCATGCCGTAGCGCTGGCTCTCCACGCCTTCGCGCGCATAGGCCTTGACGGCGGGCGCGGCGTTCAAGGTTTCGTTGGCGAGTGCCGCGGCATCGGCAAGGCGATCCTGGCTGGCGCGCGAAAGCTTCTGCACGCTGCGCCCAAACAGCAGGATCGGCACCATGACGGCGGGGATCACCAGCGCCGTGAGGCCGGCCAGGCGTGGGCTGGTCCACACCATCATGGCGCTGGCGCCCAGCAGCATCACCGCGCTGCGCAAGGCGACGGAAATGCCGGAGCCGACCAGTGCCTGCACGACTTCGGTGTCCGTGCCGAGGCGCGAGATCAGCTCGCCGACCCGGCTGCGCTCGAAGAAGCCGACATCCAGCCGCACGACGTGCGCATACAAGCGCTCGCGCAGCGTCGCCAGGGCGCGCTCGCCGAGCAGGGTGATGCAGAAATAGCGCGCGGCCGTGGCGAACGCCAGCACCAGCGCGACGCCAAACAGGCCGAGGAAGATTTCGTTGAGCGCTGCCGCGCTGGACTGCTTGAAGCCCTGGTCGATGACACGGCGCACGGCGAGTGGCAGCACCAAGGTCGCGCCGGACGAGGTCGCCAGGAACACCAGCCAACCGGTGGCCAGTAGCCAGTGCGGCTTGACGAAAGGCCACAGCAGCCGCAGCGCGCCGAGGCGGCGTGTGGGTCGTGCAGCGCTATCGGGAACGGTCATGCATGCTCACAGGATGCGGCGGGATTGGCCAGCGCGGGTGGATGGTATTGGGTTCGGGGTGGAATGGCACTGGCTTGGGCTCGTCATCCGCGCGGAGGCGAGAGGTGCTACACAACGGCGAACGCCGGCCATCCGGTACCCGTGGAAGTCGATGGCGCGCCGGGTCCACCTTCACGTGGGGCGTTTGCGGCGCAGTTCAATGGCTTGCAAGCCTGCCGCATTCGGCTCATGGACCCTCGCCGCCGCGTCCGGCTTGGTAGCATGATGGTTTTCCTGTCGACGGCCGAGCTGCCCATGTCCAACAACGACGTCCTGCGTGCCGTGCGCTACATGCTCGACCTGAGCGACGCCAGGGTCGCCGAAACCATCGCGCTGGCCGATCCGGGCGCGGTCCTTGCCCGCGAGGAGGTGCAGGCGCTGCTGAAGAAGGAAGACGAGCCCGGCGCCACGGCCTGCAGCGGCCGCATGCTGGCAACCTTCCTGGATGGCCTGGTCACCAGCCTGCGCGGATCTGATCCCAGCCGGCCACCGCGCCCGCCAGAGAAGCGTGTCGACAACAACATGGTGCTGAAGAAACTGCGCGTGGCGTTCAAGCTGCAGGATGCGGACATGCACGAGATCCTCGCCGCCGCCGGCATGCCGGTTTCCAAACCCGAGATGAGCGCACTGTTCCGCCAGCCCGGGCACAAGAATTTCCGCCCCTGCGGCGACCAGCTGCTGCGCCACTTCCTGAAAGGACTGACGCTGCGCGTCCGCGGCGATGGCTGATGCGCGCGGGGCGCCCTGCCTCAGCCCTCGTACATGACCAGCAGGCGCGGCTCGGTCATGTCGGCGATGGCGCTGCGAATGCCTTCGCGGCCGAAGCCGGAGAGCTTGACGCCGCCGTAGGGCATGTTGTCGACGCGGAAGCTGGGGATGTCGTTGACGATCACGCCGCCCTGTTCCAGTTCGCTCCAGGCGCGCATGGCGTGGTCCAGGCTGTCGGTGAAGATGCCGGCCTGCAGGCCATAGTCGGAGTCGTTGACGCGGGCCAGGGCATCGTCGAACGTGCTGTAGCGCGAGAGCAGGGCGACCGGGCCGAATGCTTCCTGGCAACTCAGCTTGGCATCGTTGGGCACGTTCTCCAGCAGGGTCGCTTCGAGCATGTTGCCATTGCGCTTGCCGCCGCACAGGAGCTTGGCGCCGCCCGCGCGGGCGTCCTTGATCCAGCCTTCCAGGCGGCTGGCTGCAGCCGCGTCGATCATCGGCCCGATGAAGGTTTCCTTCTTCTTCGGGTCGCCGGCCACCAGCTTGCGCGTGGCGCCGAGCAGGCGCCGCTTCAGCGCGTCGTAGATATCGTCGTGGGCATGGATGCGCTGCACGCCGATGCAGCTTTGCCCGGATTGGTAGAACGCGCCGAAGACCAGGCGCTCGACCACGCGCTTCAGGTGCGGGCCCTGGTCGGCGTCGACGATGCAGGCCGCATTGCCGCCGAGTTCCAGCACCACCTTCTTGTGCCCGGCGCGCGCCTTGAGCTGCCAGCCGATCTGGCCGCCGGTGAAGGAGAGCAATTTGAAGCGCTCGTCCTCGACCAGCGGTGCGGCGTGCTCGCCGTCGAGCGTGAGGATAGAGAACGCGCCGGCGGGCAGGTCGGTCTCGGCCAGTACCTCGCCAATGATCAGCGCGCCGACCGGCGTCTTCTCCGCCGGCTTCAGCACGAATGGGCAGCCGGCGGCAATTGCCGGCGCGACCTTGTGCGCCACCAGGTTGAGCGGGAAATTGAACGGGGTGATGCATGAAACCGGGCCAATCGGCACGCGGCGCGTATAGCCGTGATAGCCGTCCAGGCGGCTGGCCAGCTCCAGGGTGATCGTCTCGCCGTCGATGCGCACGGCCTCCTCGGCGGCGATGCGGAACGTCTCGACCAGGCGGGTGACCTCGCCGGCAGCATCCTTGATCGGCTTGCCGGCCTCGATGCACAACGCTTCGGCCAACTCGTCACGGCGTTCGGCGAAGCGCTGCGCGCAGTGCTGCAGCACTGCCTGGCGTGCCCAGGGCTTGAAGCGGCGCATCGGCGTGGCGGCCTTGACGGCGGCAGCAATGGCCTTCTCCACCGCGCGCTCGTCAGGTACCGCCACCCGCGTCGCCAGCTTGCCGGAGTACTTGTCGCGGACGTCGAGCATGAGCTTCGAGGTCTGCGGACGGTTGGCGAGGTAATACGGATAGGTCTTGGCGAGCATGACGGGTTCCTGGTGCAGTCGTGGCAAGGCACGATTTTGCACCTGCGTGCGTTGCCATGGCGTTGAGAGGGACTGCGCGTCGCCGTGGGTACCGCAGCGCATGCCGGCGCTCAGGCGGCCGGCGCCTCACCCAGCACCTGCACCGCCAGCTCGCCATCGGCCAGGCGTGCGCGTAGCGTCGCCCCGGTCGCCACGTTTCGCGACGAGCGCAAGACCTGGCCGCTGCCGTCAAACACGATGGCGTAGCCGCGGTCCAGCGTGGCGAGCGGACTCACCGCATGCAGGGCGCGCGCCGCGCTGTGCAGTCGTGCCTGCGCCCGCTCGTCGCGCTGTTGCATCGCCCGCTGCAGACGCCGCTGCTGCTCGCGCAGGCGCTGCGCCAGCAGCAACAGCAGCTGGCGGGGGTGGTGAGCGAGCAGTCGGCTGTGCAACTGGTCGAGCCGGCGGTGGTCGCGCTCGGTGCGTGTGTGGATACTGCTGGCCAGGCGGTGGCGCAGGTGGGCCAGACGCTCGCGGTCGCGCGCCAGGCGCGCCTGCGGGCGTTGGTTGCGCAGTCGGGCCAGCAGCAGGTCCAGCCGCTGCAGGCGTTCCTGGTGCTGGTTGCGTTGCCGGTCCAGCAGCCGCCGGCGCCAGTCGCGCAGTTGCCGGGTGATGGCCAGCACGTCCGGCACCAGCAGTTCGGCCGCCGCCGAAGGCGTCGGCGCGCGCAGGTCGGCGACGAAATCCGAAATGCTGAAATCGATCTCGTGGCCGACCGCCGAGACCACGGGCACCGCACTGGCGTGGATGGCACGCGCCACGGCCTCTTCGTTGAAGGCCCAGAGGTCCTCCAGCGAGCCGCCGCCCCGGGTCAGCAGCAGGACGTCGTAGCGCCCGCAGCGTGAGGCCTTGTGCAGCATGTCGACGATGGCCGGCGGTGCCTCGCGCCCCTGCACCGGCACCGCGAGGACATCCACTTCGGCCAGCGGCCAGCGCCGCGACAGCACGCTGATGACGTCGCGCACGGCCGCCCCAGTGGCCGAGGTGATCACGCCGATGCGTCGGGGGAAGCGCGGCAGCGGGCGCTTGCGGCCGGCGGCGAACAGGCCTTCGGCATCCAGCTTCGCCTTGAGCTCCTCGAACGCGCGCTGCAGGGCGCCGGCGCCGGCCGGTTCCATGTATTCGGCCACCAGCTGGAATTCGCCGCGCGGCTCGTACAGGCCGACGCGCGCCCGCAGCAGGACCTGCAGGCCGTCGGCCGGCTTGAAGCGCAGGCCCATGCACTGCTGCCGGAACATGGCGCAGCGCACCTGGGCGGCCTGGTCCTTCAAGGTGAAGTAGAGATGTCCCGAGGCGGGTCGGGCGACGTTGGACAGCTCGCCCTCGATCCACACCTGGGGCAGGGCGTCGCCCAGCAAGTCACGGACCAGCCGGTTCAGCGCCGTGGGAGTGAGGATGTGGCGCGGTGGCGCGGCTTCGATGCTGGACATGGTCACGGCAGCCTAGCATGCCGCCTGTGGGAGCCCGTTGGCGTGCACCCGGCCTTTGCGGTGTAGGAGCAAGGAGCGGCTTCAGGGTGGACCGCTTTTCCGCCGGTTGGTGCGGTGGTAGTGACGGTATTTGTGCCAGCTGGCAATCGCGAGGTTCAAGGCAAACCATGCCGCGATCACGCCCAGCGGCCAACCAATCCACGCTGGCCACAGGATGGCAGTGGCGGCAAACACGGCGAGCACCGCGGCTGTCGCCAGCATGGGGCCGCCGGAAACGCTGTCGAGCACGCGCTGGTTGCTCAGCACCGAGCCCATCCGGTTCGCCACGCGCAACGCGCCCACCGCCGCGCGGCTGGAGCTGCCACCCGCACGGCGGACACGGGCCGGACGGCGCTGGCTGCTGCGCACGGCGGTATCGGTGGTATGCAGCGCGCGATGACGGTGCGGCGCCAGCACGATCTCGGTGGCGTTTTCCAGGTCGCGTTCGTATTGCGCGGCAAGCTGGCCGGCGAAGCCGGCATCCTCCACTGCGACGTCGATCTCGAAATTGCCGAGCCAGCTGGCGATATTGAGGTTGGACGAACCGACGCGGGCCCATTGGCCGTCGGCCACGGCCGTCTTCGCATGCAGCATCGAGCCGTTCCACTCGAAGACCCGGATGCCGGCTTGCAACAGCGGGCGGTAGCCCGCGCGCGACATCCCGGCCACCACCGCCAGGTCGCTGTTGCCGGGTACGAGCAGGCGCACGTCGACACCGTCGCGGGCCGCAGCCAGCAAGGCCTGCACGTACGGCGCCAGGCCGACGAAATAGGCATCGGTGAGCCACAGCGTCCGGCGCGCCATGGCGGCAATGAGCTGGTCGAGCCGATACATGCCGGCCGTGCTGGGCTGGGTGGCGATCACCCGCAGCGCGATCGCGCCGGCAGGCTCGGCGGCGCTGAGCAGGCGCGGGAAATCCGGCAGCCGGTCGCCGGCCGTGCTCCAGCTGTCGGCGAAGGCCGCCTCGATTTCCGCCACGGCCGGACCGTGTACGGCCACACCGGTGTCGCGCCAAGGCGGGACCTGGTGGGCGGGGTCGCCCAGCCATTTCTCGCTGATGCACACGCCGGACAGGAAGCCGTGGATGCCGTCGACCACCAGCACCTTGCGATGGTCGCGGCTGATCCAACCCAGCGACTGCCCGAGCCGCGGCGGATTGAACACCCGCACTTGCCCGCCGGCCGCACGCAGCGGCGCCCAGAAGGACCCGCGCGATTGGCCGAGGCAGCCGACCCAATCCACCAGCACGGCGACGAAGACGCCTGCGCGCGCGCGCGCGATCAGGGCTTCGAGGAAGGAGCGGCCCACGGCGTCGTCGCGCACGATGTAGTTTTCCAGCAGCACCCTATGCTGCGCACCGCGTATCGCTCCGAGCCACGCCGAATAATGCGCCTCGGCATCGATCAGCAATTTCACCGCGTTGTCGCCCAGAAGCGGCGCTCCGGCGGCACGGCTCAAGGCCCGCTCGGCCAGGGTGCGGGCGGGACCTGCAGTTGGAAGCACGGCATCAGGCATGGGCGGCAGTGTAGGTCATGCGTGGTGCCCTTGCGGCCGCTCCGCATGCTGTGGCGCCCGGTAGGCGCCAGCCGTGGACAAGCCCGTGGCTGAAGAGTGCGGGTGGCAAGAGCAGCGCCCGCGGCGGGGTCACCGCAGGATCGTCCGCGTGCTACGGCGGTGGCGGAGTCGGTTTGTCGCCTGCCTCGTCGGCAGCCGTCGCTTCGGGATCGGCGCTTGGCGGATCATCCATGAGCGGCAGCGCGGCGGGGCTGTCCAGGTCGTCGAATTGCTGGTGGTTCACCGCCCAGAAGAACAGCGCCACGCCGATACCGACCACCACCAGGGTCACCGGGATCAGGACCAGCAGCACGTTCATGTGGGCAAGGCCGGCGCGTCCGCCGTGGCCATGGTGTGCCGGGTTCCCGCACCCGGGTTCCCCTGCGTCGCGTCCGTACGGCCCACGCGCATGGCGTTCAACACCACACCGAGCGAGCTCAGCGACATGCCGATCGCCGCCAGCCATGGCGGCACCAGCCCGAACGCGGCAAACGGAACGGCGCACAAGTTGTAGACCAGGGCCCAGCGCCGGCTTTGCGTGCTGATGCGTTGCACCTGAAGGGCCACCACCCGCGCGTACGGCAAGCCGTCCAGATGGCCATCCACCAGCAGCAGGTCGGCATGCGCCTGGGCCAGGGCGGTACCGCTGCCGAGTGCCGCCGAGACGTCGGCGGCGGCCAGCAGGGCCGCGTCGTTGCTGCCGTCGCCGACCGCGAGCGTCACCTTGCCCTGGCTGCGCGTTACCTGCAGCAAGGCGAGCTTGCCGGCGGGCGTTTGCTGCGCGTGCCATTCGTCGACGTGCAGCTGCGCCGCCAAGGCGGCCACGCGCGCGGCCGTGTCGCCGCTGGCGATGGCACAGGCGACGCCCGCGGCGCGCAAGGCATCGAGCGTGTGTGCGGCGCCCGCGCGTGGGCGCTCGGCGATCGGGAATACTGCCAGCGCGCCACGGTCGTCGGCCAGCACCAGGCCGTCCTCCAGCGCAGCCGGCAGCGGGCCGGCACCCGGCGGCATGGCAAACGCAGCCTTGCCCAGGCGCAGCATGCGGCCATCGACCAGGCCGGCGATGCCGCCGCCAGCAGTGACCTGGACGGCCTGGGCGGCGATGGCTGCCGGCTGTGGGTTGGTGCTGGCGGCCAGCGCGCGCGCGAGCGGGTGTGAGCTGGTGCGCGCCAGCGCGGCCGCCCATTGCCAGGCCTGTTGCGGGGTGTCGCCGCGCAGCGGAACGCAGTCGCCGGATGCGAACTGCGGCGTGCTCAGCGTGCCGGTCTTGTCGAACCAGGCCTGGTCGACGCGGGCCAGCGCGGCCAGTGCCGCGCCGTTGGTCACCAGCACGCCGCGCCGGGTCAGGGCGCCGAGCGCGCGGGTGAGGGTCGCCGGCATGGTCAACGCAAACGCGCACGGACAGGCGACGACGAGCACGGCCACGGCGGCGGCAAACGCGCGTGACGGGTCGACCAGCAGCCAGCCGATGGCGGTGACCGTGGTCAGCAGCAGGACGCGGCCGACGAAGCGCGCGACATCCCTTTGGTTGGTGTCGCCGGCCGGTGCGCGTGCCTTGCGGATGCGCGTGGCCATGGCCCCCAGGCGGGCACTGGCCGTGGCGCTGCCGGCGTGCTCGACCAGCATCTCGGCCGGGCCTTGCAGCAGCACGCTGCCGGCTAGCAGGGCGTCGCCGCGCGCGCGCCACACCGGTCGTGATTCGCCGGACAACATGGCCTCGTCCACGCGCACCGGTGCGCTGTCCAGGATGCCGTCGGCCGGGACCGTGGCGCCTTCGGCCACGTGCACGCGGTCACCGGCCACCAGCTCGATTGCGGCCACCGTTTCCAGCCCGCCACCGCTGCGGTGCCGTTGCGCCAGCCAGGGCGTGGCGTCTACCAGCGCATCGCCGCGGGCATCGCTGTGGTGGCGTGCGCGCAGCTCGATGTAGCGGCCGCCGAGCAGCAGGAACACGAACATGCTCACCGAATCGAAATAGATCTCGCCCTCGCCAAGCAGGGTGGTGAAGCTGCTGGCGCCGAAGATCAGGGCCACGGCAAGCGCGACCGGCAGGTTGACGCCGATGCGCCGGCGGCGCCATTCGTCGGCGGCGCCGCGGAAAAACGGCTGGGCCGAATACAGCACGACGGGCAGGGTGGTCAGCAGGCTGAGCCAACGGAACAGCTCGCGCGTGCTGAAGTCGATGAAATCCACGGCGCCCAGGTACATCACCAGGGCATAGGACATCACCTGCATGGCGCACATGCTGGCCACCAGCAGGCGCTTCAGGGCGACCTGCATCTCGCTGCCGCGCACGTCGTCGATGCTGTCGTGGTGCAGCGGTTGTGCCGGGCACGCGGCCGCCGCGAACGCGGCGAGCAACTGCGGCAGCGGGGTGCGTCCGGTATCCCACACCACCCTGGCGCGCCGGGCGGTGGCGTCGATCGCCACGCGCTGCACACCGGGCAGGGCGCCGATGCGCTGTTCCAGCTCAAGCACGTGGCGGGCACCGGTCAGCGGTGCGAGGCGCAGCGCGATTTCACTTGAGCCGCCGGCACGCGGGCGCAATACCTGGGCGGCGAGTTGCGGCTGGGCCCAGATCGCGTAGGCGTTCATGGCGTGCTGCGGGGAGGCGCCGGCGCCGCCTCACGCGGCGCGGCTGTAGGCACGCCGAAGACCGTGCCCTGCGAAGTTTCCACAGGCGTGTCGGCGTGGCGGTGGCCCACCACGATGATCCATATACAGCCGGCGATCGATGCGGCAAAAACCAAGACACCCAGCCAGGCGATCGGTTGCCGGTACCAGGCGCCGTGGGGCGGTGGTGCCGCAGCCTCAGCGTGCGGCGGCGTCGGCCTGATGGGAGAGGTGGTAGACATACGCGGCCAGGACCAGGGTGTCCTCGTTGTTGAGGCGGTGGCTCCATGGCGGCATGTGCCCTTGGCGCCCATCGCCGATGGTGCGTTCGATTTCAGCCAGCGTACCGCCATACAACCAGACGTCGTCGGTCAGGTTGGGCGCGCCGAGCGCGGGGTTGCCCTTGCCGTCCACGCCATGGCAGGCCGCGCAGGTGCTGAAGAGCGGCTTGCCTGCGTCGGCCTTGGCCGCGTCGTGCGGCTGGCCGGACAGGCTGAGGACGTATTGGGCGAGATTGTGCACGTTGTCCGCGCCCAGGCTTTCCCAGGGTGGCATCACGCCGTTGCGGCCGTCGCGGATGCTGGCCAGGATGTCTGCGCCGGTACCGCCATACAACCAGTCGTTGTCGTCCAGGTTCGGCGCGCCAAGCAAGGTGTTGCCGCGACCCTCGGCGCCATGGCAGGCCGCGCAATTGTCCCCGAACAGGCGGCCGCCCATTTGCAGCGCCGCGGGATCGCGCGAGAGCTGTTCGGGCGTGTAGCGGCTGAAGCGCTGGTGCAGGGCGCCGAGCACGCGCTCGTTGCGCGCGACGTCGCGCGCGAGCTCGCCATGCGAGGTCCATCCCAGCAGGCCGGGATGGTGCCCGTAGCCCGGATACAGCATCAGGTAGATCCAGCCGATGACGAACATGCTGGCCGAGAACCAGACCCACCAGTTGGGCAGGCGGCGTACGCCTTCGCGAAGCACGCCATGCGCCCAGACGTGGCCGCTGGTCTGGTCGGGCAGGGTCGGGATCTTCGCGCGCGGCGCCCACAGGAACAGCAGGAAGGTGATGCCCATGTTGAGCGTCACCAGGCCCATGACCCACAGCGACCATCCAAAACTCATGGCCGGTTCTCCCCGCGCGGATCAATGGTTTCCTTGGTCGGTATCGGCCGCGCCAGGCCGTCGGGCTGGTCTTCCATGGGGATTTCCGACAGGTGCTTGAAGACCTTGCGATGGCGCTTTTGCCAGGCCCAGATCCAGATGCCGATGAAGGTCAGCATGCTGACCAAGGTGACCACGCCGATGATGTTGCCCCAGGTCTCGTTGCTCATGGCTGGCCACCCTGGTCAGCTGTCCCGGCGACCGCGGCGGTCGGCTCGTTCTTGATACCCAGGCCCTGCAGGTAGGCGACCAGCGCATCCAGTTCGGTCTTGCCTTCCAGGGCTTCCGGTACGCCGGCGATGTCGGCATCGGTGTACGGGTCGCCGAGCCGGCGCAGCGTGCGCATGCGCGCCTGGACGTCGGCGACATCCAGCTTGGCGTGTTCCAGCCAGGGGTAGTCCGGCATGTTGGAGACCGGCACCACCTTGCGTGGGGACAGCAGGTGCAGCCGCTGCCACTCGTCCGAATACTTGCCGCCGACCCGGGCCAGGTCCGGCCCGGTGCGCTTGGAGCCCCACTGGAATGGCCGGTCGTACACCGACTCCTCGGCCGTGGAGTAGTGGCCATAGCGCTGGGTCTCGGCGCGCAAGGCGCGGATCATCTGCGAGTGGCACAGATAACAGCCCTCGCGCACGTAGATGTCCTTGCCAATCAGCCGCAGCGGATCGTAGGGCTGGACCCCGGGCGGCGCCTTCACCGCATGCGCTTCCATGAACAGCGGCGTAATTTCCGCCAGGCCGCCCAGCGAGACCATGATCGCGATCAGCACGCCGAGCAGACCGGCGTTCTTTTCGATCATTTCAAAGTGTTTGTACGCCATGGGTAGATAGAGCTCTTTTGAATAGTGCGGCCAGGGATGGCAGCTTTTAGACCTGTGACCCTGTGTTGCTGTCCTGTGCCCGGTGGTTTGCTGACGCCGCGATCATGGACGAGCGCATCAATTCATGGCCGGCAGCGGCGCCGGGGTCTGGTTGGCATCTGGCTGCGGGATCGGCACGGGGATCGGCTTGATCAGGTGCTTGCGCGCGTCGGCAGCCGTATGCCACAGGTTCCAGGCCATGACCACCATGCCGGTGAAGATGCACACCCCGCCGAACCAGCGGACCCAGTACAGCGGCTTGATCGCCAGCAGGCTGTCGATGAACGCGTAGGTGAGCGAACCATCCGGCAAGGTGGCGCGCCACATCAGGCCCTCGGTGACGCCGGCGATCCACATGGCGGCGACGTACAGGAGGGTGCCGCCCAGGTGCAGCCAGAAATGCAGCTGCATGCCGCCGTGCGAGTGCACTTCCCGGCCCAGCGCCCGCGGCGCCATCGCATACAGCGAGCCGATCGTGATCATCGCCACCCAGCCCAGCGAGCCCGAGTGCACGTGGGCGACGGTCCAGTCGGTGTAGTGCGAGAGCGAGTTCACGGTCTTGATCGCCATCATTGAGCCCTCGAATGTCGAGGCTGCGTAGAAGATGAGCGAGATCACCATGAACTGCGCTGCCGGGTCGCTCTTCAGCCGGTGCCACGAACCATTGAACGTCATCAGCCCGTTCGCGGCCGAGCCCAGGCTGGGCATCAGCAGCACCAGCGAGAACGCCATGCCCACCGACTGCACCCAGTCGGGCAGGGCGGTGTACATCAGGTGGTGCGCGCCGGCCCACATGTAGACCGAGATCAGCGCCCAGAAATTGACGATGGAGAAGCGGTAGCTCCATAGCGGCTGCTGCGCCTGCCGCGGCACGAAGTAGTACATCATGCCGAGGAAGCCGGCGGTGAGGAAAAACGCCACCGCGTTGTGCCCGTACCACCACTGCACCATGGCATCGACCACGCCCGAGTAGATCGGGTAGGACTTCACCCAGGACACCGGCAGCGCAAGGTTGTTGACGATGTGCAGCAGGCCGACGGCGATGATGAATGCGCCGTAGTACCAGTTCGCGACGTAGATGTGCTTGATCCGGCGTCGCGTCAGGCTGCCGAAGAACACCACGCCAAAGCTCACCCAGACCACCGCGATCAGGATGTCGATCGGCCACTCTGGCTCGGCGTATTCCTTGCTCTGGGTGATGCCCAGCGGCATCGTCAGCATCGACAGTACGCAGACCAGTTGCCAACCCCAGAACGTGAACTCGGCCAGGCGGTTGAACGCCAGCCGCGCATGCCCGGTGCGCTGCACCACGTAGTAGCAGGTACCCATCAGCGCCGAGCCGCCGAACGCGAAGATCACCCCGAACGTGTGATCGGGGCGCAGGCGGCTGAAGGTCAGGAACGGCAGGTCGAAACTGAAGCCCGGCCACGCCAGCAGCGCGGCGGCGTACATGCCGATGCCCATGCCGATCACACCCCAGACTGCGGCAGCGAGCAGGAACAGGCGGACGACCTTGTCGTCGTAATACTCGGTTGTCGGCATGCGGAATCCGGGTCGTCGCAACGTGAGACTGCGAATTGTGAAGGAGCCACGACAAGCGAGGAAGGCCGGTGCGTCAATCAGCCGCTGCGATCGCTCGCCACTTTGGCGGCCCTTTGCAAGGGGTAGCCGAGTGGTCGGGATACGCTAGTAGGGGACGAGCATTGGATGACCGGCGTGTCGCGGATGCCGCATGACCTTGGCTGCAGGCGCGGTGGGCGGATCAGGTATTCTTGGGGCTTCGTTGCGCCATTGCGCCGTAGCGCTTGCTTGTGAGCTGCCAGATGAGTGATGTCATGACTGCCGTTGCGCCAGCCACACCGCGGGCTGCCGTCCCGCTGCCGCGCCGCGCCAGCGTGGGCGTGCGGATCGGCAAGGTGCTGGTTGGCGGCGGGGCTCCGGTGGTGGTGCAGTCGATGACCAACACCGACACCGAGGATGCCGTCGCCACCGCAAAGCAGGTGGCCGAGTTGGCGCGGGCCGGCTCCGAGCTGGTGCGCATCACGGTGAATACGCCGGCCGCGGCGGCCGCCGTGCCGCACATCTTCGAGCGCCTGGACATGATGGGCGTGGCCGTGCCGGTGGTCGGAGACTTCCACTACAACGGCCACCAGTTGCTGGCGCAGGAGCCGGCGTGTGCGCGGCTGCTGGCCAAGTACCGCATCAACCCGGGCAACGTCGGCTTTGGCGCGAAGCACGACAGCCAGTTTGCGAAGATCATCGAGATCGCGCTGCGCGAGGACAAGCCGGTGCGCATTGGCGCGAACTGGGGCTCGCTCGACCAGGCGCTGCTGACCACGCTGATGGACGAAAACGCCAAGCGCGCCGAGCCGTGGGATGCCGGCGCCGTGGCTCGCGAGGCGCTGCTGCGTTCGGCGCTGGATTCGGCAGCCTATGCCGAAACGTTGGGCATGGCACGCGACCGCATCATCTTGTCGTGCAAGGTCTCCGGCGTGCAGGAGCTGATCGCGGTCTATCGCGATCTTGCCGCGCGCTGCGACTACGCGTTGCACCTGGGCCTGACCGAGGCAGGCATGGGTTCGAAGGGCATCGTCGCCTCCAGCGCCGCGCTCGCCGTGCTGCTGCAGGAAGGCATAGGCGACACCATCCGTATCTCGCTCACGCCTGAACCGGGGGCCTCGCGTACCGGCGAGGTGGTCGTGGCCCAGGAGCTGCTGCAGACCATGGGCCTGCGCGCGTTCTCGCCGCTGGTCACCGCCTGTCCGGGTTGCGGGCGCACCAGCAGCGAATTCTTCCAGGTGCTGGCCAAGACCGTGCAGGAGCATGTGCGCGAGCAGATGCCGCTGTGGCGCGTGCAGTATGACGGCGTGGAAAGCCTCACCCTCGCGGTGATGGGTTGCGTGGTGAATGGCCCGGGCGAATCGAAACACGCGAACATCGGCATCTCGCTGCCGGGCAACGGCGAGACGCCGGTGGCGCCGGTGTTCATCGACGGCAAGAAGGCGATGACCTTGCGCGGCGACCGCATTGCCGAGGAGTTCGTCGGCATCCTGGACGATTACGTGGCCCGCAGGTTCGTGGCGCGGGCCGGCTGAGTGCACCGGGCGAGTGCTGCCTCGCCGCGTCGGAAGGCTTGCAATTCCGCATCGACAGGCGACGCCATTCGTGGCATGGATAACAGGCAAGAGCGTTTCCGCGAGGAGTCGGCCATGACGATGAGCCCGCAATTCCGCACCGCTGCCGCCTACGTCCTGGTGTCCGCGCTGTGGATATGGCTTTCCGACCGCGTCGTGGGCGCCTTCGTCGAGGAGCATGCCGAAGTCACGCTCCTGCAGAGCGTCAAGGGCTTGCTGTTCGTACTGGTCACCGGCGCGGCGCTGTACTGGATGATTGGCCGCGATTTGCGGCGGTTGCGGGCGATCAACCGGACCCTGGTCGAAGGTCACCAGCAAGCGCTGCAGGTGCTGGTGTCGGCGATGGATATCCGTCATCGGGAAACCGGCGACCATTCCGACCGGGTGCGGCGCGTGGCAGTTGGGCTGGCCAAGCTGGCTGGCTTGCGCGGCGTCGCGCTGCGCAACCTGAGCTTCGGCGCGCTGTTGCACGACATCGGCAAACTGGCGTTGCCGGATGCCATCCTGATCAAGCCGGGCAAACTCGACGACGCCGAGCTGGCGGTGATGCGCACGCATCCGCAGATGGGCTATGACCTGTTGCGGCGCGTGGACTTCTTGCGTGACGCTGGCGATATCCCCCGTGGCCACCACGAACGCTGGGACGGTAGCGGCTATCCGCAGGGACTGCGCGGGGAAGCGATCCCGCTGGCCGCGCGAATCTTCAGTGTGGTCGATGTGTGGGATGCATTGGTTTCGCCACGCGTATACAAGCAGGCATGGCCGGAAGCGGAGGTGCTGGATTACCTGCGCAAGGGAGCCGGCAGCCAGTTCGATCCGGCGTTGGTGGCGTTGTTCCTGGCCAACTATGACGAGTTGAAGGCCCTGGGGCAGCCCCCGGCTGCTTGAGGTGTCGTATCAGCACAGCGTACCGGGGCGATCCTGGATGCACGGTTGCAGCAACCGTGGCGTAAGGTCGGCCCAACTGCCCACGCGCCCCGGCAATTGGCCCAACCGGGCCACCTCACGCAGGAACTCGGTGCGTGGTATCTCGGTGGCGCCGAGGCTCAGCGTGTGGGGATTCGCGACCTGCGTGTCGATCAGCGGGAAGCCCATGTCGTGCAACAGCTGCGCCAGGCCGATCAGGGCCAGCTTCGAGCCGCCGCTTTGCGCGCTGAACATGGATTCGCCGCAAAACAGACGGCCGATGGCCAGGCCGTAGATGCCGCCGGCCAGGGCATCGCCGTCCCAGACCTCCACGCTGTGCGCATGGCCCAGGGTGTGCAGACGCACATAGGCGTCGCGCATGTCCGCGGTGATCCAGGTGTCGCTGTCGTCGTGGCGCGGCGCGGCACAGGCGCGGATTACGCGCGCAAACGCATGGTCGACCGTGAGCCGCCAGTGTTTGTCGCGCAATTGCCGGCGCAGGCTGCGGTTGATCCGCGGCCGCCCGGTGCGCAGGATGCAGCGCGGATCCGGCGACCACCAGAGAATGGGCTCGCCGACGCCGAACCACGGAAAGATGCCCTGGCGGTAGGCGGCCAACAGGCGTGCCGGCGACAGGTCGCCGCCAAAGGCCAGCAGCCCATTGGGATCGGCAAGCGCGAGCGTCGGCGACGGGAACGCCTCGGGCGTATCGGCATCCAGCAGCGGCAGGCGGATCATGGCTGGCGCTGCCCGCGTTCCGCGTAGGGACTGTGCTCGCGCAATTCCCCGGCGTAGGCATCCAGCATGGCGTGTTCGCGCTCCAGTGCGTGGCCTACGGCCGTATGGAAGTCCATATTGAAAAGATAATGGCGCGATGCCGTGCGTGCCGGTAGGAAGCCGCGCGCCAGCTTGTGCTCGCCCTGGGCACCGGGTTCGAAGCGTTCCAGCTTCTGGGCAATGGCGTACTCGATACCGCGGTAATAGCACAGCTCGAAGTGCAGTCCCGGCTGCATCACCAGACTGCCCCAGTAGCGGCCATACAACACGCGCTGGCTGCGCAGGAACAAGGCCATGGCGACGATTTCGTCGTCCAGCCAGGCCAGCGCCAGCTGCACGCCGAGGCTGAGCGTGCCCAGTTCGCGGAAGAACGCCTCGCTCAGGGTGGCGCGATTGCCCTTGGTCGCGAAGGTGTGCAGATACAACCCATGCACCTGGTGCCATTCGCGTGCGTCAAGGTTGCTGCCGTCGCGCCATTCGATGTGCAGGCCGCTATCGGCCACCTGGGCCCGCTCGCGCAGAATGTTCTTGCGCTTCTTGTGCGCCAGCGTGGCCAGGAAAGCCGGGAAGTGTGGGTAGCCCTGGTTGTGCCAATGAAACTGCACGTCGCTGCGCGCCAGCCATGGGTGAGGCGCCGGGTCGGCGGCAAACGCGCCGAGCTCGGCCTCTTCCAGGAAATCCGCGTGCAACGAGGACAGGCCGAGCCGCCCGGCTTCGCTGCGCATCGCCGTCACCAGCTGTTGCCGCAGCTGCGGTGCGGATGCCGCGCTACCGGCCAGCAGGCGCGGCCCGATAACCGGCGAGTAGGGCACGGCATTCAGCAGCTTGGGGTAGTAGTTGCCGCCGGCGCGCTCCCAGGCGTCCGCCCAGCTGAAGTCGAACACGTATTCGCCGTGCGAATTGGTCTTCAGGTACAAGGGGGCGGCGGCAACCAACTGCCGACCCTGGTACAGACCGAGATGGTGCGCCTGCCAGCCCCATTGCGGGCGGATGCAGCCATCGCGTTCCAGCGCACGCAGGAAGGCATGCGCGACGAACGGGTTGTCGTCGCGGCGCAGCCGGTCCCAGGCCTCGGCGTCGATCTCGTCGATGCCGGCGTGGAAACGGGCCAGCAGACCTTCGTTGCCCGCATTCATCGCCGTGGGCCGGTGCGCATGGCCCGCCTGGCGGGCCGGGTCGGTGCCCGCGCCGCATGCCCGGGCCTCGATGGGCGGCAACGACTGGAAACAAGGCTTATGTGGTGCATATGGCCATTGTGCCAGTTGCCTGTAGCGGCCAGGCAAGCGACGGCGGCAGGATGCCCGCGGCCCGCCCGGTTCGCACTGCGGGCTCGCAGGTGTCAAAATGCCGGACTTTGCCGGGCCGCAAGCGGCAGGTTGCCATGTTCCGACCGCTCGAACTCTTCATCGGCCTGCGCTATGCGCGCGCGAAACGGCGCAACCAGTTCATTTCGTTCATCTCCACGGTGTCCATCGTGTGCATCTCCATCAGCGTGATCGCGCTGATCACGGTGATGTCGGTGATGAACGGCTTCGACTACCAGATGCGTACGCGCATCCTGGGTGCGGTGTCGCACGCCACCGTGTCCGGGATTGGCGAGAGTCTGCACGACTGGCAACGTGCGCTCAAGGTGGCCGAGGCCAACCCGCATGTGCTCGGCGCCGCGCCCTACGTGGAAAGCGAGGCCATGCTGCTGGCGCAGCGCTCCGGCGCGGCGATGCTGCGCGGCATCGAGCCGGCGCAGGAGCCCAAGGTGGTGGACATTGCCCAGCACATGGTGGCCGGCAAGCTCGACGAGCTGACGCCAGGCAGCTGGAACATCGTGCTTGGCCGGGACCTGGCACTGAGCCTGGGCGTGAATGTCGGCGACCGGGTCACCGTGGCGGTGCAGGACATCCGCAGTTCGCCGTTCGGCAGCATCCCGCGCATGCGCGCCTTCCACGTCGTGGGCCTGTTCGTGCTCGGCATGGAGCAGTTCGATTCGGGCCTGGCCTTGGTCAACATGAGCGATGCGGAAAAGCTCAACAGCCTCGCCGGGCCGACCGGCATCCGCCTGCGCCTGGATGACCTCTTCAACGCCCGGCCCGTGGCCGTGGAACTGGAGCACCAGTTAGGCCAGGTCTATCGCGTGCAGACCTGGATGGACACCAACGCCAACCTGTTTGCCGCGCTGTCGATGGAGAAGATGGTGATGTTCATCATCCTGTCGCTGATCATCCTGGTGGCGGTGATCAACCTGATCTCGATGCTGATGATGCTGGTCACCGACAAGCAATCTGACATCGCCATTCTGCGCACGCTTGGGGCGACACCGCGCAGCATCATGGGCACGTTCATGGTGCAGGGCCTACTCGTGGGTTTTGTCGGCATCGGCTTTGGCGTGGGCCTGGGCTCGCTGCTGTCGTGGCGCCTCCCTGGCATCATCAAGTGGATCGAGCGCGTGTTCCATGTGACCTTCCTCTCGCCGGACGTCTATTACATCAGCGAGGTACCGAGCCGGCTGGACTGGCATGACGTCGGCTGGGTGGCCCTGCTGACCTTCGTGTTCTCGCTGCTGGCGACGCTGTATCCCGCGTGGCGCGCCTCGCGCACGCAACCGGCACAGGCGCTGCGCTATGAATGAGCAGCGGATCAACCCGCCTGGCGAGGTGGTGCTGCGGGCGACGCAGGTGGCCAAGACCTATGCCGAAGGCGGCCTGCGCACCGAAGTGCTGACCGACGCTTCGTTCAGCCTGCAGCGCCGGCAGTCGCTGGCCATCATTGGCGCCTCGGGCTCGGGCAAGAGCACGCTGCTGCACATTCTTGGCGGCCTGGACACGCTCAGCGCCGGCAAGGTCGAGGTCGACGGGCGCGAGCTGTCCAGCCTGTCCGACGCCGAGCGCGGCCGCGTGCGCAACCGCTCGCTGGGTTTCATCTATCAGTTCCACCACCTGCTGCCCGAGTTCACCGCGCTGGAAAACGTGTGCATGCCGCTCTTGATTCGCGGCACGCGCATCGGCACCGCGCGCGACCAGGCCACGGCCTTGCTCGAGCGCGTCGGCCTGGCTGCGCGCCTCGGCCACAAGCCCTCGGAACTCTCCGGCGGCGAGCGGCAACGCTGTGCCGTCGCCCGCGCCCTGGTGACGCGGCCGGCCTGCGTGCTGGGCGACGAACCGACCGGCAACCTGGACGAGGCGAACTCCGCCCAGGTGTATGCGCTGATGCTGGAGCTGCAGCAGGAAATCGGCACCAGCTTCGTCATCGTCACCCACGACAAGCACCTGGCCGCGCGCATGGACCGCACCCTCGTGCTGCACAACGGTGTCCTGCGCGAAGCCCCCGTTTCCTGACGGGGAAGCGGCTCGACGCCAGCATGTTTTGTAGGAGCCCGCCCGCGGTTGGGCTCCCGCGGTACGGGCTCATCTGGAGGACCCTGGATTGGGCCCGCGGCAGGCGAGGTTGCGTGCCTACAGTCCATTCGTCCATGGCAAGGTGGCGGGCAGATTAGGCTCGACGAGACCCCTGCATGCGACGAGCCGCCATGCGACCTTGCCCGCACCCGGTCACGGCAATTACCGCGGCGCTGGCCTTGCTGGTGGGCGTACTGGCCGTGCAATGGTTGCCGCGCCTGCCGCCGCCGTCCTGGACTTGGGCTGGCCTCGCGGTGTTGGCCGTCGGCGTCGTGGCGTTGCGGCGCTGGCCTTGGCTGCTGTTCGCCTTGTTTGGCGTTGGCTGGGCCGTGCACCAGGGCACGCTGGCGATGGACGCGCGCTTGCCGCGTGCGCTCGAAGGCGGGGATTTCCAGGTCACCGGCACCGTCGTGGATTTGCCCGAGCGCCGCCCGGACGCCGCGCATTTTTCCTTCGACGTGGACCAGGCGAGCCGTGCCGGTGGGCCGGTCGCTTTGCGCGGCAGGGTCACCGTGGTCTGGTATGACGCAGCGCGCGTGCCGCCGCCATGCAGCCGCTGGCACCTGCTGCTGCGCCTGAAGCGGCCGCGCGGCTTCCTCGATCCGGGCGCCGCCGACAGCGAGCGCACGGCGCTGGAACGTGGCATCCACGCCACGGGCTATGTGCGCAACGACCCGGGCAATCGGCAGCTCGCAACGGGCTGGTGTGTCGATCGGGTGCGCAACGCGATTGCCGCGCGTATTGCCGAACGCGTGCCCGACACGCGGGATGCCGCCTTGCTGCGTGCGCTGGCGGTCGGCGATACGCGCGGCTTGCGGCCAGCCGACTGGGCGGTGGCCAGGGCCAATGGCGTCTCCCACCTGATCGCCATCTCCGGCTTCCACGTCGGCATGTCCGCGGTGTTCGGTGTCGGCGTGATGTGGGTGCTCTATTTCGCCTGGCCCGGCCTGGCCTTGCGCGTGCCCAGGCCGCAAGCGCAGGCGGCTGCGGCCTTGCTGGTGGCGACCGCATACAGTGCGCTGGCCGGATTTGGCCTGCCCACCGTGCGCACCTTGCTCATGATTGCGGTGGTGGCGCTGGCCCGCTGCAGTCGGCGTGGCCAGCGCGGCGCGCATGCCTTGGCGCTGGCCTCGCTGCTGATCCTGCTGGTCGACCCGCTGGCCGTGCTCTCCGCCGGCTTCTGGCTCTCCTTCGTCGGCGTGGCCCTGCTCATGCTGTGCCTGCAGGCGCGTGGGTATGGCTGGCGCGGCTTCCTGCACGAGTTGACGGCCGGGCAGTTGCTGATGACCGTGTCCCTGCTGCCGCTGACCTTGTGGTTTTTCGGGCAGGCTTCGCTCGTTGGCGCCTTGTCGAACCTGGTCGCGGTGCCGTTCGTGAGTTTCGTGATCGTGCCGTGCGCCTTGTTCGGCAGCCTGCTGCTAGTCGCGTGTCCGCCATTGGCCGGGCCGGTATGGTGGCTGGCCGCACGCCTGGTGCATGGGCAATGGCGGCTGCTTGAGGTCATGGCGGGTTGGCCCGGCGCGCAGTGGTACTTGCCCACGGTGCACGCCAGCGCGCTGGGCCTGGCGATGCTTGGTGCGCTGTGGTTGTTCCTGCCGCGCGGCACCCCGCAGCGCTGGCTGGGCGCGCTGCTGTTCCTGCCGCTGTTGCTGCCGCGCCAGCAACTGCCCGCTGAGGGCGGCTTCCAGGCCTGGGTGCTGGATGTGGGGCAGGGCCTGTCGGTGGTGGTGCGCACGCGCCAGCACGTCCTGGTCTACGACGTCGGTGCACGTTACCGCTCCGGCTTCGACCTGGGCGATGCGGTGGTGGTGCCGAGCCTGCATGCGCTGGGCCTGGACCACGTCGACCTGCTCATGGTCAGCCATGCCGACAACGATCATGCCGGTGGGACACAGGCGCTGGCCGCCGCGTTTCCCCGCGCCCGGCGTTATGCCGGGGAGCCCGCGCGCATGCCGGTGCTGATGCGCGCTTGCGTGGCCGGGCAGCAGTGGCGCTGGGACGGGATCGCGTTTCGCGTGCTCAGCCCAGGCCAGGCATCGTCCACCGTGCACGGCAACGACCGCTCCTGCGTGCTGCTGGTCGAGGGGCGGACCGGACGCCTGCTGCTCACCGGCGACATCAGCCGCAAGCTGGAGCCGCAGCTCGAGGTGCCCGCCGCGCACGGCAAGCCGCTGGTGTTGCTGGTGCCGCACCATGGCAGCAATGGCGCCTCCAGCAGCGGCTTCATCGCCGCCTGGCAGCCCGCGCTGGCCGTGGTCTCGGCCGGTTGGCGCAACCGCTTCGGGCATCCGCGCCCCGAGGTCGTGGCCCGCTATGCGCATGCCGGCGTGCCGGTGTTGAACACGGCCAAGCTCGGCGCCATTCCCCTGGAATTCACGCCGGACGCCGCGCCCAAGGCCGGGCTCGGCTGGCGCCAGCGGCAGGTCCGGTACTGGCGCGAATAGCTTGCTGCGAGCGCAGCGGCGGGCATGCCTGGCAGGCCACCGGCAGCGCGAACGCCGGCATGGGACTGCTATCATGCGGCCTCACCAAGTGCGCAACGAGCGGGGTTGCACGTGCTGGAACTCGTTATTGCTGGCGGCTGGGCCATGCTGCCGATCCTGCTTTGTTCGGCGGCGGCGCTGGCCATCGTGTTGGAGCGCTTCTGGACCTTGCGCCAGCGTGCAGTGATGCCGCCGGGCCTGGGCGAGGATGTGCGGCGCTGGGCAAAACAAGAGCAGTCCGACCAGCGGCAGCTGCAGGACCTGGCCAACGGCTCGCCGCTGGGTGAATTGCTGGCCGCGGCGCTGGCCGTGCGTGACCGTCCACGCGAACTGATCAAGGAACGCATCGAAGACACTGGCCGCCACGTCGTGCACCGCATGGAGCGCTACCTGAATTCGCTGGGCACGATTGCCTTGATCGGTCCGCTGCTCGGCCTGTTTGGCACGGTAATTGGCCTGATCCGCATGTTCATGGCTGTCATGGCCGGCGGCCTCGGTGACCCGGCGAAGATGGCCGGCGGCATTGGCGACGCGCTGATCTGCACCGCATCGGGCTTGATCGTGGCCATTCCGGCCTATGTGCTGCATCGCTACTTCCGCTCGCGCGTGGCGGGCTATTGCGTGGAGATGGAAAAGCAGGCGACCGCATTGCTGGATGAGCTGACGTTGCCGCCCGCCGATGTCGCCGCGTCCGCCAAGCATCGCCCGGCGTCGTCCCGGGCCAGGGTCGTCTGAAGCCCCATGCGCATTGGCAACGACCGCCGCGGCGACGAGTTCGAGATCAACGTGGTGCCGTTGATCGACGTCCTGCTGACCTTGTTCATGTTCTTTGCCCTGACGAGTACCTTCGTGCAGCACGCGCGCATGCAGGTCACCTTGCCCAATGCCAGCAGCGAACCGGCGGCGGGCGAGCAGCCGGCGCTCATCATCACGGTGGACAAGGACGGGCGCTATTTCGTCGGCAGCGATCCGGTGCCGGGCACGAACATCGACGTGCTCAAGCAAAGTGTGGCCCGCGTGGCCGGTGACGACCCCAGCCGCACGGTGATGCTGCGCGCCGACGCCGCCAGCACGCACCAGAGCGTGGTCACCGCCATGGACGCGCTGGGCCAGCTCGGCTTCACGCACTTGTCGATGGCGACCACGCCGACCGCGGCCGGCAACGGGCGATGACCCGCACCAAGCCACCGGTCTGGGGCGCACAGAGCTGGGCCGTGTACAAGCGCCTGCTGGGCTATACCCGGCGCTACTGGGCTATTGGTGTGGTAGCCATCATCGGCATGGCGGTCGATGCCGGCGGCCTGGCGCTGTTCACCGGCCTGCTGCAGCCGATGATCGACAAGCTCTTCATGCACAAGGACGCGTTCCTGATCTTCTGGATGCCGATCTGGATCATCGGCATTTTCCTGCTGCGTTCGCTGGCCACGTTCGTCAGCACGTATGGCATGTCCTACATCGGCCGGCACGTGGTCCAGGCCATGCAGCAGGATGTGTTTGCCGCCTACCTGCGCCTGCCGGCGGCGTATTTCGGCATCGAGCCGTCCGGGCAGCAGATCTCGCGCGTCACCTATACCAGCGAGCAGGTGGCCTCGGCCTCGACCGACGCGGTGAAGATCGCCATCACCGACGGCTGCACGGTGATCGCGATGTTTGGCGTGATGCTGTATTTCAGCCCGTATCTCACCCTGGCGTTGCTGGTGCTGGTGCCGGCCATCGCGCTGATCGCCACGGTGGTCAGCCGCCGCTACCGGCAGATCAGCCGGCGCATCCAGGGCAGCATGGGCTCGGTTGCCGGCACGGTCGAGGAATCGGTTGGCGCGCATCGCGAGATCCGCATCTTCGGCGGCCAGGAACACGAAGCCCAGCGCTTCGATCAGGTGGTGCGGCACACGCGCCGGCTGAACCTGAAGATTGCCGCCACGAACGCGGCGGCAAGTTCCACGATCCAGTTTTCCGCCGCGCTGGCGCTGGCCGCGCTGGTGTTCCTGGGCACGCGCCCGCAGGTGCTGCAGCACATGTCTCCCGGCGTGTTTTTCGCGGTGCTCACGGCGATGGGCGCGATGCTGCCGTCGCTGAAGCGGCTGGCCAATGTGCAGGCAAACATCCAGCGCGGCCTGTCCGCGGCGGAGGACCTGTTCGAAGTGGTCGACCTGCCGCCGGAAGTCGATGCCGGCAAGGAAGAACTGGGGCGCGCGCACGGCGACCTGCGCTTCGAAGGCGTGCGCCTGGTCTATCCGCGGCACGGCGTGGAGGCGCTGCGTGGCGTGGACCTGCACTGCGCGCCTGGCACGGTGACGGCCCTGGTCGGCCGCTCGGGCAGCGGCAAGACCTCGCTGGTCAGCCTGTTGCCGCGCTTCATTGCGCCGAGTGCCGGCGGCATCGTGCTCGATGGCCAGGACTACAAGAATTACACGCTGGCGTCGCTGCGCCGGCAGATTGCCTGGGTCGGGCAGGATGTGATGTTGTTCGACGACACCGTCGCCAACAACATCGCCTACGGCGAGCTGGCCGGGGCCAGCGAGCTGGAGATCATCGAGGCTGCCGAGGCCGCCAATGCGCTGGATTTCATCCGGAGCTTGCCGGAAGGCATCCACACCCAGGTCGGTGAAGGCGGCAATACGCTCTCCGGCGGCCAGCGCCAGCGCATCGCGATTGCCCGCGCGATCCTCAAGAATGCGCCGATCCTGATCCTGGACGAGGCCACCAGCGCGCTGGATACCGAATCCGAGCGGCTGATCCAGCAGGCGCTGCAGCGCTTGATGCACGCCCGCACGACCCTGGTGATCGCGCATCGCCTGTCCACCATCGAGGGGGCCGACCAGATCGCGGTGATGGACCACGGCCGCATTGTCGAGCGCGGCACGCACGCCGAACTGTTGGCGCTGGACGGGCAATACGCCAGCCTGTACCGCCTGCAGTTCAACGACCGCCCCGCGGCGTTCGGCACCGCCTGAGCGCCGCCGCATGGCAGGCTTCGACGCACTGCAAGCTGCCTGGTATGGCCCGCGTCGTGCGCCGTGGTGGACCTGGCCGCTGGCTTGGCTGTACCGGATGCTGACCGCGGGGCGCCGTGGCTTGTATCGGTTTGGCTGCTTGCAGGTGCGGAGCCTGTCCGTGCCGGTGGTGGTCGTCGGCAACCTCACGGCTGGCGGCACCGGCAAGACCCCGTTGACCATTGCCGTGGTGCAGGCCTTACGCGCGCGCGGCTGGCATCCGGGCGTGGTCAGCCGCGGCTACGGCGGTACGCAGCGCGAACCGGTGTTGCTCGGCGCCGATCCGGACCCGGCCGTGGTGGGTGACGAACCCTGCCTGATCCACGCCAACGGCATCCCGGTCGCGGTCGGCCGCGAGCGCCCCGCCGCGGCGCAGCAGCTGCTCGCTGCCGGCTGCGACCTGGTCATCGCCGACGATGGCCTTCAACATTACGCCCTGGCACGCGACGTCGAGATCTGCGTGATCGATGGCGTGCGGCGTTTCGGCAACCGCCGGATGTTGCCGGCGGGGCCGCTGCGCGAACCGCTGTCGCGACTGTCGCGTGTCGACTTGCGCGTATGCAATGGCGGCCGCGCCGAACCGGACGAATATGCCATGCACCTGTGCGGCGACGATGCCGTGGCCTTGCTCGATGGCCGCAGCCAGCCGCTGCGGGATTTCTCCGGCCAGCGCGTGCACGTGGTGGCGGCGATCGGCAATCCGGAACGGTTTTTTGCCGGCCTGCGGGCGATGGGCATCGACGTGGTGGAGCACGCGTTTGCCGACCATCATCGCTACCTGCCAGGCGATCTCGATTTCGCGGACAACTTGTCGGTGTTGATGACCGACAAGGATGCGGTCAAGTGTCGGGCGTTCGCCCAGCCACATTGGTGGCGGGTGCCGGTGCAGGCTGAATTGCCGGCGGAATTTTTCGATGTGCTGGCGCAGCGTGTCGAAGCGGCGCGGAAAACGCCCGGCCCGCAGCCGTCATAGCGCCACGGATTCGCCGCCGACGATGACTTCGCGTACCAGCTGCCCGCCGATCCAGTAGCACAGCTCGGCAGGTTGGCGTGCGTGCCACACCACCAGGTCGGCGCGCTGGCCGACGGCCAGGCTGCCGCGATCGTGCAAGCCGAGTGCGCGGGCGGCATGTGCCGTCACCCCGCGCAAGGCTTCTTCCGGGGTCAGGCGGAACAGCGTGCAGGCCATGTTTGCGGCCAGGCGCAGGGAGAGCAGGGGCGAGGTGCCCGGGTTGCAGTCGGTGGCGATGGCAATCGGCACGCCATGCTCACGCAGCGCGGCGATGGGCGGAAGTTGGGTCTCGCGCAAGGCGTAGAACGCGCCGGGCAGCAGCACGGCGACCGTACCGGCTGCGGCCATGGCTGTGACGCCGGCGCTGCCCAGGTGTTCCAGGTGGTCGGCGCTCAGGCCGTCGAACTGGGCTACCAACGCGGCGCCGCCCTGGTCGGACAACTGCTCGGCGTGCAGCTTCACCGGCAAGCCGAGTTCCCGTGCCCTTGTGAACACGCGCCCGGTTTCCGCGCGGGTGAAGCCGATGGTCTCGCAGAATGCATCCACGGCATCGACCAGGCCTTCGCCGGCCAGCGTCGGCAGCAACTCGTCGCACACCAAGGTCACGTAGGCGTCGCGGTCGTTGGCGTAATCGGCAGGAAGGGCATGCAGGCCGAGGAAGCTGGTGCGCACGCTGATGCCGAGCTCGCGCCCGAGATGACGCGCCACGCGCAGCATGCGGCGCTCGGCATCGAGCTCCAGGCCGTAGCCGGACTTGATCTCCAGCGTGGTCACGCCGTCGGCGCGCAGCGCGCGGGCACGCGGCAGCGCCGCCGCGAACAAGGCTTCCTCGCTGGCCGCGCGCGTGGCGTTGACGCTGGAAACGATGCCGCCGCCGGCCCGGGCGATCTCCTCGTAGCTGGCGCCATTCAGGCGCAGCTCGAACTCGTGCGCGCGATTGCCGCCGAAGACCAGGTGCGTATGGCAATCGACCAGGCCGGGGGTGACCAAGGCGCCGTCGACCGAATCGACGGTCGTCGCCAGGGCCTTGGGCGCATCCGGCAAGGCGTTCATCGCGCCGATCCAGGCAACCTGGCCGCGGTGCAAGGCGATCGCGCCGTGTTCCAGCAGGCCATAGGGCGCGTCGCCCGCCATGGTTGTCACGGTGGCGTTCAGCAGCAGGCGATCCCAGCGCGGGTTGTTCATTGATGCTCCTTGGTGGTGGCCGGCGGTTCGTGCACCGGCGTGGTGCTCCAGCGTGTCTCGTACAGGTCGAAGCGGCGGTCCTTGAGGTTCTGCACGGCGCCGGCATTGCGCGCGCGGGCCAGGCTTTCCAGGCGCAGGTCGGCAAACAGTACGGTCTCGATGTTCGGCGTGGAATCGGCGGCGATGCCGTCGCGCGCGAACGGGAAATCGCTCGGGGTCAGGATGCAGCTCTGGCCGTATTGGATGTCGAAGTTGTTGACCCCGGGCAGGTTGCCGACGTTGCCGGACATGACCACGTAGCACTGGTTCTCGATCGCCCGCGCCTGCGCGCAATAGCGCACGCGCAAGTAGCCCTCGCGCACGTCGGTGCAGAACGGCACGAACAGGATCAGCCCGCCCTGGTCCACCAGGTGCCGAGCGACCTCGGGGAATTCGGCGTCATAGCAGATCATCACGCCGATCGGCCCGCAGTCAGTCTGCACGGTGGCGGCGCTCTCGCCGCCGGTGATGTTCCACACGTTGCGCTCGCTCGGCGTCGGGTGCAGTTTCTCGCGCTCGTGCAACGAGCCGTCGCGCAGGCACACGTAGCACACATTGTGGATGTCGCCGTTCGGCTGCGCCGTAGGGTGCGTGCCGCCGATGATGTTGATGTTGTAGCGGACGGCCAGATGGCTGAACAGCGCCTTGACCTGGGGCGTGTACTGGCTCAGCTTGCGTATGGATTCCACGGGCGAGAGTTCGGTGTTCTCGATCGACAGCAGCTGCAGCGTGATCAACTCGGGGAAGGTCACGAAGTCGGCGCTGTAGTCGGCCGCGATGTCGGTGAAATACTCGACCTGGGTGGCGAATTCCTCGAACGAGGTGATGCGTCGCTGCTGGTACTGCACCGAGGCCACGCGCACCGAGTCGGGCAGGCGCCGCGGCGAGGTGATCGGCGGCATGTCGGGCTGTTCGAGCAGGCGCGGGTTGCGCCACACCAGGTGCACCGCATAGCCGAGCGACTCATGGTCGGACGGCACGTAGCCGCGCAGCAGGCCGATCATCCGGAAGTGGTTGGCGAGCTGGAAACTCAGCGTCGGGTCGCGGCGCTTGCCGTCCAGCACGGCCTGCACATAGGCTTGCGCGTCGCCGTAGCGGCCAATGTTCCGGGCCAGGCCTGGGATGCGCCCGCCAAACACGATGCCGCGTAGCTTGAGATCCGTGCACAGACGCTTGCGCGCCTGGTAAAGGCGCTGGCCAATGCGCATGCCGCGGTGATCCGGATGCACCACCACTTCCATGCCGTAAAGCCACTCGCCGTCGGGCTTGTGCCGTGAGCCCATGCCGCCGCCGGTGATCTGCATCCAGGTGTGCGGTGCCAGTGCTGCGGCCTCATCGATGCGGAACGTGGCGCAGTAGCCGACGATGGCGCCCTCATATTCGACGACAAACTGGCCTTCGGGGAAGTGCGTCTGTTGCGAGCGCAACATTTCCGCCGAGTGTCCCCACTCCGGGGTATAGACGCGGGCGGTGAGGGCGACCAGGGCCGGCACGTCATCCGGAGTCGCCAGGCGCAGGCGCAGTTTCGGGGACAGTTCGGTTGCCTTCTTCACCATGGCGTCATTATGCCTGCCGCCCTGCCGGCGCAAGTGAAGCCTGGGTACACTGTGCCTCCTTTGGCCGGGAGCAGAGCATGAGCGGCAGGCAAGTTTCAGGACAGTTGCACGCCAGGCACCTGTGGCAGGCCGCGGGCTGGCAAGCCGATGCCGGCCTCGCTGTGGATGCCCGTGGTCGGCTGGCTGCAGTCACGGACGCTGCGACTGGTGGCGCGCTGGGCGACTGGGTCTTGCCTGGCATGCCGAACCTGCACTCGCACGCATTCCAGCGCGCCATGGCCGGCCTGGCCGAGCGACGGGGAAAGGGGGAAGACAGCTTCTGGAGCTGGCGCGAGACCATGTATGGCTTTGCCGCCACGATCGGGCCCGAGGAACTGCGGGCGATTGCGGCGCAGCTCTACGTCGAGATGCTCAAGGCCGGCTACACCCAGGTCTGCGAATTCCATTACCTGCACCACCAGCCCGACGCCCAGCCGTACGCGCCGGCCGAGGCGATGTCGCTGGCCCTGGTCAAGGCGGCGCGCGAGGCCGGCATCGGCCTCACCTTGTTGCCGGTGCTGTACATGACCGGCGGTTTCGACGGCCGCGCGCTCGGCGAGCGCCAGCGCCGCTTCGGCCATGCGGTAGAGGATTACCTGCGCCTGCTCGAGACCTTGCATGCGCAGGCTGCCGATGACCTCTGCGTCGGCATCGCCTTGCACTCGCTGCGTGCCGTGCCCGAAGGCGCGCTGCGCGAGGTGCTGGCCAGCCCCGTGGCGCAGGCAGGCCCGATCCACATCCACATTGCCGAGCAGCTTGGCGAGGTGCAGGACTGTCTCGCCCTGCGCAATGCGCGCCCGGTGGAATGGCTGTACGACCATGCCGGGGTGGATGCGCGCTGGTGCCTGGTGCACGCGACCCACCTGACCCCCGGGGAGATGCAGCAGATTGCCCGCAGCGGCGCGGTGGCCGGCCTGTGCCCGACCACCGAAGGCAACCTGGGCGACGGCCTGTTCCCGTTGGCGGCGTACCTCGATGCGGGCGGCGCGCTCGGCATCGGCTCGGACTCGCACATCTCCATCTCGCCGGTGGAAGAGCTGCGCTGGCTGGAATACGGCCAACGCCTGCACACGCACCATCGCAACGTGGCCGCGCGCCACGGCGGCGACAGCGTCGGCGAAACCTTGTGGCGTGAGGCCCTGCGCGGTGGCGCCCAGGCGTCCGGCGCACCGATTGGCGCCTTGCATGCCGGAGCGCGTGCGGACCTGATCGTGCTCGATGACGCTTCGCCGCTGCTCGCGGCGCGCGACGAACGCTCCATGTTGGACAGCTTCCTGTTTGCCGGCAACACGCCGCTGGTGCGCGACGTGATGGTCGGCGGCCGCTGGCAGGTACGCGACTTCCGGCACCACGACGAGGAGCGTATCGGTGCGCGTTACCGGGCGGTGGTCGAGCGCCTGGCCGCGACCACCGATGCGGCTGCCGCCAGCGGCCGATGATGGACACGGTGCCAGCGGACCGCGCCGTGCCGTACATCCATCGTGGTACGGCGGCGTTCACCCGCACCAACCTGGCGCTGTTTGCCGCCGGCTTCGCCACGTTTGGCCTGCTGTATTGCGTGCAGCCGCTGATGCCGGAGTTCAGCGCGGACTATGGCGTGAGCGCCGCGACCAGCGCGCTCTCGCTGTCGCTGACCACCGGCGTGCTGGCTTTTGCCCTGCTGGTGGCCGGTGCGCTGTCCGATGCCTGGGGCCGGAAGGCGGTGATGACGGTGTCGATCCTGCTGTCCTCGGTGCTGGTGCTGGCGACCACGCTGGCGCCGACCTGGCCACTGCTGCTGGCGTTGCGCACGCTGCTCGGCGTGACCCTGAGCGGCCTACCTGCCGTGGCGATGACTTATCTCAGCGAAGAAATGGACATCGAGTCGATCGGCCTGGGCATGGGCTTGTACATCAGCGGCAGCGCGGTCGGCGGCATGGGCGGACGGCTGATCACCGGCGTGCTGGCGGACTTCGTCGACTGGCGGGTCGGGGTTGCCGTGGTGGGTGTGATTGGCCTGCTGGCCGGCTGGGTGTTTGCCCGCAGCCTGCCGCCGTCACGCCACTTCGTGCGCCAGCCACCCGGCCTGCGTGCGCTGCGGCGCCGGTTCTCGGATGTGCTGCATGACCCAGGCTTGCCGTGGATGTTCCTCGAGGGCTTCCTGTTGCTGGGCGCGTTCGTCACCGTGTACAACTACCTGGGTTACCGCTTGCTGGCGCCGCCGTACAACCTGAGCCAGGCCACCGTGGGCTTGATCTTCGGCATCTACCTGGTCGGTACGTTCAGCTCGCCGTGGATGGGCCATCTGGCCGGCAAGCTCGGGCGGCGCAAGGTGTTGTGGACGGCTGCGGCGCTGCTGCTCGCCGGCGTGCTGCTGACCCTGGCGCGGCCACTGCTCCTCATCATGCTCGGCATCGTGGTGCTGACGTTCGGGTTTTTCGGCGGGCATTCCATCGTCAGCAGCTGGGTTGGTCGGCGCGCCGGGGCGGCCAAGGCCCAGGCTTCGGCGCTGTACCTGTGCTGCTACTACGTTGGCTCCAGCGTCGCCGGCTGGGCCGGCGGCCTGTTCTATGCCTGGCACGGCTGGGATGGCGTCGGCGGCTTCGTTGGCGTGCTGGCGCTCGCGGCCTTGCTGGTGGCATGGCGGCTGTATCGCCTGCCGCCCCTGGCCGGCCCGCCATCCCCCGGCACCGAACCCGCGCTGCCGTGATGCCGGAAAGTGGTATCAGAGTGCACTTTCGACACGAGAGCCGAGGAATCATCGGACCATCCGTCGAAAGTGCACTCTGACCCCACTTTCAGACCCCACTTTCACGTGGTGTGATAAGTTTCGGGTAACGCGTGATCGCGTTCGCGCGCCGGTGACAGGGGTTCGCCGGCACACATGACCATCCTGGGGAGTCCATATCCATGCGAGCATCCACCCGCTTTGCCTTGACTGCGGGCCTGGCCGTTGCGGTCAGCATCCTGTTGCCGGGAATAGCCGTCGCGCAGACCGCGCCAAGCTCGGGCCAGCGCCCGGCGCACTTGATCATCCGCAATGCCACGGTGGTCGACGGCAACGGCACGCCGGCCAAGGGGCCGTTCGACATCGTGGTCGAAGGCGACACCATCACCCAGGTCGTGGCCATCGATCCGGTGGCCATGGGTCGCGGCCGTGGGCGGCCGCAGGCTGGCGCCGGCACGGTGGAGATCGATGCCACCGGCAAGTACGTCACCCCCGGCCTGATCAACGCCCATGCGCACCTGCAGGACGAGCGTGGCGGAAAACCGCAGCCGATCGAATACGAGACGAAGATCTGGCTGGCCTGCGGCATCACCACGATCCGCGACGTCGGCAGCGACACGAAGAAGGCGCTGGCCTGGCGCGCGGCGAGTGCGCGCGGTGAGCTGGCCGCGCCGCGCATCCTGATCTATCCCATGTATGGGGTGCGTTCCACGCCGGAGGCGGCACGCACGTTCATCCGCTCGATCAAGGCTCAGGGTGCCGACGGCGTCAAGATCACCGGCATTGACCGCGACGTGATGGCAGCGCTGGCCGACGAGGCGCACAAGCAGGGCTTGCGCATCGCGCACCATGCCGGCGTCGAGGAAACCAATGCCTGGGACGACATGAAGTTCGGCACCACCAGCATCGAGCACTGGTACGGCGTGCCGGATGCGGCGCTGGCCGACGGCGTGCAGGCGTTCCCGTCCTACTACAACTACAACAACGAGACCGACCGTTTCCGCTGGGCTGGCCACCTGTGGCGCGAGGCCGATCCGGAGCTGCTGGGCAAGGTGCTCGACGGCATGGTCGAGCACAACGTGGCCTGGGTGCCGACCTTCGACATCTACGAAGCCTCGCGTGACCTGCAGCGGGCGCGCACCCAGCCCTGGTTTGCCGATTACCTGCACCCGACGCTGGAAGCGTATTTCCGTCCCGATCCGGCAAACCATGGTTCGTATTTCTTCGGCTGGAGCTCCACCGACGAGACCTACTGGAAGGAGAACTACCGCATCTGGATGGCGGCCGTGCGTGATTTTGCGCGCCGGGGTGGCATCGTCGGCGCCGGCGACGATGCCGGCTTCATCTATGAGTTGTACGGCTTCGGCCTGATCCGCGAACTCGAGCTGCACCAGGAAGCCGGCTTCAGCCCGATCCAGGTGATCCAGCACGCGACGTTCAACAACGCGCGTATCCTCGGCAAGGAGACCGAGATCGGCCGCGTGCGCCCCGGTTTCAAGGCCGACCTGGTGGTGATCAACGGCAATCCGCTGGAGAACCTGAAGGTGTTCTACCCGACCGGCGTGGAGGACATCGTCGACGGCAAGTCGGTGCACACCGGCGGCGTGGAGTGGACGATCAAGGACGGCATCCCGTACCACGGGCCGACCCTGCTGCGCGAAGTGAAGGCGATGGTGGCGGAAGCTCGCACCCAGCGTGGTGAAAGTACGGATTGACCTGGAGTACCAGCCCGTTGCGGCTGGGGCGTGGCGATGGCCTGGCGTTCACGTCGCGACGCGCATCATCGGGGCATGTCCATGACGCTCAGGCCTGCTGCCATGGGCTTGCCGGGTTGCCACCGGCAAGCCGTGCGGCGCGTGGCGTTCGCGCTGTGCGCGCTGGCGTTGGCTTGGTTCTGTCCGACGGTGGCGCAGCAGGCTCCCGCGCCGCCGCCGAGTCAGCCGCCCGCACCGCCGCTGATCCTGGTGCCGCCGCCGGCGGCGATCCAGTTCCAGCAAAGCGTGCAGCAGCAACAACTGCGCGACCAGCTGCAGCAACGCCAGCTGGAAAGCGACTTGCATCGCGGCGTCAACGAGCGGGCGCGGCAGCCGCTGGATCCCACGTCGCGCAACCGCGCCCAGCTCGAACAGGCCGCGCAGGCGCAACAGGCACGCGACCAGGCGGCGCAACAAGCCTTGGTCAACCAGTACTGGGGCGTCCCGGTCCCTCCGGTCGCTGTGCCGGCCAAGGCGCGCAGCGGTCAGTAGTAGGATCGCGCGCTCAGGCGGCGAACAGGTCGCCGTGCACGGTGCGCCGCTCCAGCTCCAGCAGGAATTGCTTGATCGGCAGGCCGCCGCCGTAGCCGGTGAGCGTGCCGCTGGCGCCAATCACACGATGGCAGGGCACGATGATCGACAGCGGGTTGCGCCCGTTTGCCGCGCCAACCGCACGCGACGCGGCCGGGTTGCCGACGCGCCGCGCCAGCTCGCCATAGCTGATCGTCGTGGCATACGGGATGCGGCGCAGCTGCATCCACACCGCAAGCTGGAACGGCGTGCCGTGCGGGTTCAACGCCAGGTCGAATGTCTGCCGCTTGCCGGCAAAATATTCGTCCAATTGCCGGTGCGCCCGCGCCAGCGGCTTGCTTGCGCGTACCCAATCGGGCGCGATCGTGGTCGGGTGGCTTTCGTGCTGGAAATACATGCCGCACAGGCCGCCGGCGTTGGCGACCAGGCGCAATGGTCCGACCGGGCTGTCGATCTCGTCGTACCAGGTCGTGGTGTCGTTTGCTTTCATGTCATTGGCTCCGTCTTGCACGGGTGGTCGATTGGTTCTTGGTCGGTTCGCCGGAGGCACGCCACAGCTGCATCACGGCATAGGCGCGCCAGGGTTGCCAGGCCGCGGCGCGCGCCAGCAGTGCGCGTTCGCTCAGCGGCGTCCCGCCACCGGCTGCGGCGCGGCGCAGGATCAGGTCTGCGGCCGGGAATGCATCGGGCTCGCTTTGCACGCGCATCGCGATGTAGTGCGCGGTCCACGGACCGATCCCGGGCAAGGCGGTCCAGCGCTGCACGAACTCGTCCAGCGACTGCGCCTGATCGAACGTCACGCGGCCATCCTGCAGCGCTTGCGCGATGCCGCGGATCGTGGCCGCCCGGCTCGTGGTCACGCCGATGTCGCGCAGGTCGGCGCTGGCCAGCACGGCGGGCGTCGGGAACAGGCGTTCCAGGCCGGGGTGTGGCGGCGTGGCCAGCGGCGTGCCATAGCGCTGCACGATGCGTGCGGCCAGCGTGCGCGCGGCAGCGACACTGACCTGCTGGCCAAGCACGGCGCGTACCGCGGTCTCGAAGCCATCCCAGCTACCGGGTACGCGCAAGCCCGGATGACGCACGCACAACGGGCCCAGCAGGGGATCGCGGGCGAACGCCTCGTTGATCAGGGCCGGGTTCGCGTCCAGGTCGAACATGCGGCGCAGGCGCGTGACCACGCCGAGCAGCTCCGCGGCATCCGGACAATGCACTTGCAGGCGCAAGCTGTGCGACCGATCCGGCCATCGCTCCAGTTGCAACCAACCTGGCGCCTCGGCCGGCCCGAACACGCGTGCGTAGCTGTGCGTGTCGACACGCTCGACGCCGGGCAGGGCGCGCGTATGCAGGAATTCGAGCAACGCGTCGAACGCATATGGCGGCCGGTACGCGAGCCGCAACACGAGCGGCGCATCCCGGGTGGCACGCGGCGTGCGGCGCAACTGGCGTGGTTCGATGCGGTTTGCCTGCGCAAACGCCGCATTGAAACGGCGCAGGCTGCGGAAGCCGGATGCCAGCGCGACCTCGGTCACCGGTAGCGCGGTCTCGGTCAGCAATTGCTTCGCGAACAGCAGGCGCTGCGTCGTGTACACGCTGTGTGGCGGCACGCCGACACGTTGCACGAACAGGCGGCGCAGCTGCCGGCCGCCGATGCCGACGCGCGTCGCGAGTTGTTCCAGCGATTGCTCCGCAAGCGCGCCGTCGGCAATCAACTTCAGCGCGCTCGCGACGACGTCATCGCCGTGCTGCCAGAACTCGTTGCCCGGCGCAAGTTCCGGCCGGCAGCGCAAGCATGGCCGGAATCCATCGGCTTCGGCGGCGGCCGCATTCGCGTAATAGCGCACGTTGCTGCGCCTGGCGGCTGGCGCCGGGCAGACCGGCCGGCAATAGATGCCGGTGCTGCTGACTGCGGTGAAGAACAGGCCATCGAAGCGTGCATCGCGGCTCCGGCGGGCCAGTTCGCAGATCCGCGGGTCGGGCAGGGCAGTGGCAGGGGTGGTATTCATGCCTCGTAGGCTAGCACCCGCGGCGTGGTGGAACTCGCCGTTTTCGGACATCACTGCCGTGCCCATGCGGCAAGCCTGCACGGGTGCGTCGGCAGCGGCAGGGTGCAAGGGCAAGCACGGCGCGGGATGGGAATTGCTGCGCTGCATTTGTATAGATATAAACTTTCGTGTATACAAATAGCGAATCTGGCGACAAGGCGGCCGGATCCGTCGGCGCCAGCGGGCTCGGCGACGACGCAGCGGCAGCCGCGACCACGGTGCAGCGAGGGGCGAATCAATGGCATGCCCGATGACTTACCCGCAGTGCGTACACCAGCCTCGACCGGCAAGCGCGGACATGCCCGCCGCTGCCTCGCCACAGCACACCTGGTGCACGCGTGATGTAATTTCCGCTTTCGGCGCGCGCTGCATGCCGGTACGCTTGACCATTCCACTTTCACGCATTCGCGGACACGCTGAACGTGCCGTGCGTGCGGCGGTGGGGGTGGGATTCCGGGCGGGATTGTCGCGCCAGTCGGCGGCGTCGTGGCATCCCGCGCCAATGACAGCGGCATGGAAACGCAATACCCAGGGGTAGCAACACATCGTCCACCGTTTACCAACGTGACATCTCGGGGAGGTCATATGCTGGATTCAGGCACGACAGGCAAGTGGTTGTCGACGGTCGTCTCCGCGCTGGCGCTGACGTTGCTGCTTGGCGCAGCACCGCGCGCGCTGGCCCAGGTTCCCACTCCCGCGTCCGTGCTCGGACACACGCCAGGGGATGACTATTACCTCGCTGACTACGAGGACTCGGTCAAGTACTTCCATGCGCTCGCGAACGCGTCCGACAAGATCAAGATGGTCTCGATCGGCAAGACGACGCAGGGCCGCACATTCGAGTACGCGATCATCTCCAATCCCGCGAACCTGGCGAAATTCGACCAGTACGTCGATGCCTCGAAGAAGCTGGCCGACTCGCGGCAGCTGACCCCGGAGCAGGCACGGGAACTGGCGCGCAACTCGAAGATCATCGTGCATATCGACGGCGGCCTGCATTCCAGCGAGGTTGCCGATCACCAGCATCCGATGTTGCTGGCCTACAAGCTCTTGTCCGAACCGGACAATCCGGAAGTCAAGGCGATCCTGGACAACGTCGTGCTGCTGCTGTGGCCGACGCTGAACCCGGACGGCATGGACATGGAGGTGCACTGGTACCGCAAGCAGCTGGCCGGCCGCGACCTCAGCGGGCCGGTGCCGACCAAGGCCATGGACCAGCGCAGCCCGCGCCTGTACCAGGAATACGTTGGCCACGACAACAACCGCGACGGCTACATGCTGAACATGATCGAGAGCCGCGTCGTGACGTTCGAGGGCATGAAGAACGCGCCGGCGATCTGGTACACCCAGCACCAGAGCGCGCCGTTCCCGGCGCGGATCTGGATGCCGCCGTTCTACGATCCGGTCTCGGCGAACATCGATTCCCTCACCCGGGTGTGGACCAGCAACATCGGCATCAACATGATGTCGCGCTTCGAGCATGAGGGGAAACCGGGCGCGATCATCCAGGCCACGTTCGACAACTGGTACCCCGGCTATATCGATTACATCGCGGAGTTTCGCCACACCATGGCGTATTTCACCGAGACCGCGCACGATTCGGCCACGCCGCGCAATTACAGCCTCAGCGAATTTCCGAAGGCCTGGCAGGAGTTGAAGCCGGAGGTGTTCTATCCCTCGCCGTGGAAGGGCGGCATCTGGCGGCTGCGCGATTCCGAGGACTACATGATGACGGCGTCGCTGTCGACGCTGGATACGGCGGTCAAGTATCGCGAGGAACTGCTCTACAACCGCTACCTGGCCGGTAGCCGCACCATGCGGCGCTACGTCGATGCGGGTCTGCATGCCTATGTCATCCCGGCTGGCCAGGCCGATCCGCAGACGGCTGCGCTGCTCGCGCAGACGGTGCTGCAGCAAGGCGTGGAGGTCTACCAGAATCCGTCCGCCGTGAATCTCGGCGGCGCCACGTATCCGGCCGGCTCCTGGATCATCCCGATGAATCAGCCGTTTGCCGGCCTGGTGCAGGAGCTGTTCGAGCGGCAGAAGTATCCAGCCGTCTTCCTGGACAAGGACGGCCTGCCGCCTAAGCTGCCGTATGATGCCACCGGCTGGACGTTGCCGCTGCAATTCGGCGTGGACGCGGTGGCGATCGGCAGCGCTTTGCCCGCCGATGTCCTCGCCTCGCTCAAGCGGGTGAGCGTGGCAAAGACCGAGGGTGGCCTGCAGGGCAGCGGCTCGGCCTACGCGGTCAGCCACGGGAGCAATGCAAGCTTCAAGGTGGCAAACGCGGTGCTGGCGAAGAAGGGCCGCGTCGCCTTCACCGGCGCCGGCAATGACGCCGGCTCCATGATCTTGAGTGGCGTGGACGCGAAGACCCTCGGCGGCATTCTCGCCGAATATGGCGTGACCGCGGTTGCCGCGACAGCCGGCAACCAGGCGGCGCCCGTGCGCAAGGCACGCGTGGGCAATTACCGCCCCTGGGGCCAGGATCAGGCCGCGACCGATGCCGGCTGGACGCAATGGGTGCTGGAACAATTCGGCTTTGCCCCGGTGACCTTGCACAACGCGGACATCCGCAAGGGCAACCTGCGCTCGAAAGTGGACGTGATCGTGCTGCCGGATATGGCCGGGCGCGGCCTGAAGCCGGCGCAGCGCCTCGTCGACGGCATGTACAAGCCAGGCACGATGCCGACCGAATATTCCGGCGGCATCGACCAGGCCGGCGTGGCGGCGTTGAAGGCGTTCGTCAACGGCGGCGGCACCCTGGTGGCGATGAACCACTCCTCGCTGGCGATAGCCGAACTGTTCGACCTGCCGGTGGAGAACGCGCTGGCCGGCCTGAGCGAGAGCGAGTTCTTCTGCGCTGGCGCCCTGTTCGGGGTCAACCTGGGCGAGCCCGCAAGCGCCACGCAGGGCATGCGGCAGAGCCCGTCGGTGATGTTCCTCAACAGCCCGGCGTTCAAGACCAAGCCCGGATTCAAGGGCACGGTTTTGGCCTCCTATCCGTCCACGGGCAGCTCGCTGCAAAGCGGCTTTGCCGTGCACCCGGAGCGTCTGCAAGGCCTGGCGGCCGCGCTCGAGGTCGAGTACGGCAAGGGCAAGGTGCTGCTTTACGGCTTCGCGCCGCAGTGGCGCGGCCAGCCGCAGGGCACGTTCAAGTTCCTGTTCAATTCGATGTACCTGCGGTGATGTCGCCGCAGGCCGGGTGCCGGTGCCGCCATGTGGTTGGCACCCCGCCCGGGCAACCCCGGCTTCGACCTTTGTGCACAACCGTCATCAACAACCAGGCACTTCCAGCCAACCGAGGTAACCGATGAAACCAGACATGAATCGTCTCGCAATTGCGATAGGCATGGCGTTGACGGCGGGAGCCTTGGCCGTGGCAGGGCCGGCATTGGCTGCCGATGAACAGGATGCGGCGCAGCCGGCGCCGGCCAACACGGCGCAGGCACAGAACCTGAAGGGTGTGGTCGTCACCGGCTCGCTGATCCGGCGCGTGGACATCGAGACGGCCAGCCCGGTGGTCACCCTGGACCGCTCGACCATCAGCGCGAGCGGCAAGCCGGTGCTGGGTGATGTCCTGCAGGCCTTGCCGTCCATCTCCGGCAACGCCACCAATCCACAGAACAACAGCAACGGCGGCGGCGGCGCGACGCCTTCGGGCGAGGCCGGCGATGGCGCCTCGCGCGTGTCGCTGCGTGGCCTGGGCGTAGGGCGCACCCTCGTCCTCGTCAATGGCCAGCGCATGGCGAACCCCGACGTCAACTTGATACCGACCGACATGATCGAGCGCACGGACGTGCTGGCCGAAGGGGCGTCGACGGTCTACGGCTCGGATGCGATTGGTGGCGTGGTCAACTTCATCCTGCGCAAGGACTTCCAGGGCGCGCAGGTCAGCGTGAACGGCGGCATTTCCGGGCACGGCGACGCCGAGCGGCGCGGCATGACATTGACTGCCGGGACTTCGGGCGACAAGTACAACATCGTCGGCGGCCTGGACTTCAACAAGTACGATCCGGTGTTGAACCCGAAGCGCAAGTTTGCCGCCCAGGTACTGTACCTCTCTGGCGGCGTCATCACGCCATCGGGGTCCAGCAGCATCCCGAACGGCAGGATCCAACTGCCGGGTTCGTTCGCCGGCCGCTATGGCTGCGACGTCAACTCGTCGGGCTACATCTATGTCACGCGGAACCAAGGTGACGGCTCGAACCTCGACGACTACCGTTGCTACCAGGGTGCCTCCGACAACTACAACTATGCGGTGTCCAACTACCTGCAGACGGCACAGAAGCGGACCAACGGTTTTGTCCTCGGCAGCTACAACCTGACGGACAACGTGACGGCGTTCGTCGACGCGTTCTACAACCACACCGTATCCAATGGCCAGGATGCATCGACGCCGTACGGAACCAGTCCCTTGTTCAGCATTTATGCGAACAATCCGATCAATCCCTTTGGTGTCACCTTCAGCCAGAACCCGATCCCGGGCGATCCCAACAGCGGCTATCGTTTCCAGACCCGCTTGACCGGCATCGGGCCGCGTACCCATTACTTCAAGACCAATACGGGGCAAATCAACACTGGATTTCGCGGCAACTTTGGCCAAAGCAGCTGGATATGGGACGCCTCGGTCAACTACAGCCACACCGAACGCAAGATGACGGAACCCGTCGTCCTGGTGGCTTCCGAGATGCAGGCGGCAGTGGACAACGGCGCGAATATCTTCAACCAGGGCGATCCAACCGTCAGCAAGGCGTTCGAAGCCGCCAAGGAGCCTTCCCTCTACGTCCTGACGCGGGCCACCAAGCAGGCTCAGTTCGATGCCAGCGGCGAGCTGTGGGACCTGCCCGCCGGGCCTGTCCAGTTGTCGGTGGGCACCTTGTACCGCAAGCAGCTGATGAACTACACCGTCAGTCCGGATTCCATCCTGAATCCGGCCACCATGACCTGTAATTCCGGTGGCTGCCAGTCGCCGGGCCGCGGCAGCTACAACGTGAAGGAGCTCTTCAGCGAGGCGCTGATACCGCTGTTGTCCAATCAGCCGTTTGCGCACACGCTGAACTTGGACCTCGGCGTCCGTACGTCCGACTACAGCACGACCGGGGCGACCACGAACAAGAAGATCGCCCTCGAATGGCGTCCCGTCGCGGACCTGCTGGTTCGCGGCACGATCTCGGAGGTCTTCCGCGCGCCAACCCTGAACATGCTTTACGACGGCCTTTCCACCGGTGGCGGCGGCGCGGCCTTGAACGATCCGTGTGCGCATCGCACCGCCGCCGAGCTGGCCCAGCATGCGAACGCCTGCCAATACGTGCCGCCGAATTGGGCCGGCAACTCGATCCTGCAGGTCACCGGGCGTTATTCCGGTGCCGTTGCGGCCGGATCGAAACTGAAGCCGGAACATGGCAAATCGGTCGACTTCGGCCTGGTGTACGACCCGGATTTCATTCCCGGCTTGTCGACCAGTGTCGATTTCTGGCACATCTATCTCTTCGACACGCTCACCACGATCCAGACCGATACCGTGGTCAACGCCTGCTACAACAACAACGCCAGTCCGTATTGCGGCTTCATCGTGCGCTACGACAACACCACGCGGCAGCCGGGGCAGATCTATTACGTCAACACGCCGGCGGTCAACCTGGGCAGCCTGAGCACGAGCGGCATCGATTACACGCTGCGTTACAAGCTGCCGCATTTCAACCTGGGCAGCATGGATCCGGGCAATTTCCGTTTCGGTCTCAACACCAGCTATGTCGCGACCTACAAAAACAGCGCGACGCCGGGCCAGCCGGGTGCAGAATCCGTCGATTACGCCGGTACCTTCAGCCAGCAATTCGGCAATATCCCGCGCTGGCGCGGCACGGCCACCTTGAACTGGGAAAAGGGCAACTGGAACGCGCAATGGCAAACGCGCTACATCCATCGCCTGACACTGCACAATGGTGACGCGGCCATTCCTGGCGTAGATATCCCCATGGCTTCGGTCGTGTACAGCTCGATCCAATTGGGTTACGCGGTACCCAAGATCCACACGCGCTTCGACATCGGCGTGGACAACCTCAACGATCGGCAGCCACCGCTGATCTACCAGAACAGCAACCTCAACACCAACAACACCGACGGCGCGACCTATGATTTGCTCGGGCGCTATTACTGGGCCCGCGCTACCGTAAAGTTCTAGGTTTGCGATCCAAGGCCAGGCAAGCCTGGCCTTGTTCCCCGCGCCCTGGTGGCATGCGCGGACAACCACCATCCGCACTGGAGTGGATCGATGATGAAGCAGTTTTCGTACTTGTGCATGGGTGCAGGGCTGGGCTTGCTGGCAGCGTGCTCGTCCGGCACGCAAGAGGTGCCAGGCGCAGCCAGCACGCCCACCGCCACTTCCAGCGCAAGCGCGGCGCCGCATGCCGATGCCGCGGCGACGGCCAATCCCGGAACGCTACCGGCGACCATGGCCATGTTGACGCGCTCGATCGCATTCCAGAGCGCGACCGGCCACGGCGACCAGACGATTGCCTACGCGCACTATCTCGCCGACGCGCTGGAATCGGCCGGGTTCGCCAAGTCGGATATCGAGATCATCCCGATCGACGGCATCGACAAGAGCGCCGCGCTGGTCTTGCAGTGGAAGGGCAGCAGCGACGCCAAGCCGATCTTGATCAACGCCCATATGGACGTGGTCGCGGCCGATCCTGACCGCTGGGCCCATCCGCCGTTCGAACTCGCGAAGGAGGGCGACTACCTCTATGGCCGCGGCGTGGCCGACATGAAAAACGAGGTCGTGGTGGTGGTGCAGACCTTGATGCGGCTGAAGAAGGAAGGTTTTACGCCCAAGCGTGGCTTGATCCTGATGCTCACCGGGGACGAGGAGACTGACTTTGCCTCGGCGCGCACGCTCGCACCGAAATACAAGGATGTGGAATACGTGCTTGACGCCGAAGGCGGTGGCGGTGCCTTCAGCCCGGACCTCAAGCCCGAGCTGTACCGTATCGGGGCGGCCGAAAAGCTCAACGTGGATTACCTGCTGACCGCCGATGGCCCCGGCGGGCATTCCAGTGCGCCGCTGAAGAACAACCCGATCTACACCGTGGCCCGGGCGCTGGCGAAGATCGAGCAGTACCAGTTCCCGGTCAAGTCCAACGAGATCACCCTGGCCTCGTTCAAGGGCCTGGGGGCGCACATGCAGGGCCCGCTGGGCGATGCGATGCAGCGCTTTGCGGCCAACCAGAACGACGCCAAGGCCATTGCCACGTTGTCGGACGATCCTGGCTTCGTCGGGCAGCTGCGCACGACCTGCGTGGGCACCACGATCGAAGGCGGCCACGCGCTCAACGCCATCCCGAAGCAGGCGCAGGCCGACGTCAACTGCCGGGTCTGGCCCGGGGTGAGCCCGGACACGGTGCGCGACATGCTGGCCAAGGTGATCAACGATCCAAACGTCAAGATCACCATCCAGGATCCGCAACCCGTGGTCAGCCAGGCGTCGCCGATCATGCCGAAGCTGTTCGAGACGATCGGCGCGACCATCCACGAGCGCTTCCCTGGGCTGGACATCGTGCCGGCGCAATCGTCGGGCGCTTCCGACAACCAGTTTTTCCGCAACGAAGGCTTGCCGGCCTACGGGGTCAGCCCGTTCTTCTCCAAGCCGGGCGATGGTCACGCGCACGGCATTGACGAGAAGATCCTGGCCTCGGAGTTCCAGCCGGCACTGGACTTCTGGTACAGCCTGACGAAAAAGTTGACCGACCAGTAGCGCCAGGCGGCAGCCGTGCCGGCGCACGCCGCTGCGCGTGCCGGCCGGTGTCCCGTTTGCCGGGACTGGCTATGCAGCTGCCGCGCACCGGCGCACGGCGATGGTTGCGGAGGTGTCTGGCGGCGATCGTGGCCGGCCCCGCCGGGATTGCAGCAGGAGGAATCGACCATGCGACATGACCATGTCCTGACCAGGCTCGTTGTCCTGGCCTCCCTCGCCCTTGCGTCCACCGTGGCGATGGCAGCCACGGTGCCTTCGACCGGGCTGACCAGTGCACTGCAATGGCGCAGCGTCGGCCCCTGGGTGGGCGGGCGCTCGATTGCAGTGGCCGGTATCGCCAGCGAGCCGAGCCACTTCTACATGGGCTCGACCGACGGCGGGGTGTGGGAGACCCACGATTACGGCCAGTCATGGAAGAACATTTCCGACGGCTACTTCGCGAACAACGTCATTGGCGCGATCGCGGTGGCGCCGTCCAATCCCAAGGTCATCTATGTCGGCACGGGCGAATCGGATATCCGCAACACCTTCCTGACCGGGGAGGGCATGTACAAATCGGTCGATGGCGGCAAGAGCTGGCAACACATCGGCCTGGACGCGACCCACATCATCAGCTGGATCCTGGTCGATCCGAAAAACCCCGATGTGGTCTATGCCGCGGCGCTCGGCCACGCGTGGGGACCCAATCCGGAACGCGGCGTGTACAAGACCACGGATGGTGGCAAGACCTGGAACAAGGTCCTCTACATCAATGACCACACCGGCGTGGTCACCATGGCCATGGATTCCTCCGACCCCAACACGCTGTACGCCACCGCGTGGCAGGCTTCGCGACGGGCGTGGACGTTCTCCAGCGGTGGGCCAGGCAGCGGCATCTACAAGAGCACGGATGGTGGCGTGCACTGGGCGAACATCACGCACAACCCCGGCTTGCCGACGGGCATCATCGGCAAGGCCGGTATCGCGGTGGCACCCAGCAATCCGAACGTCGTCTACACCCTGATCCAGGCGAATTACCAGGGGCATTTTGGTGCGCTGTTCCGCTCGAACGATGCCGGCAAGACCTGGGCCTTCGTCAATGGTGACGACGAGCTGACCCAGCGTGCGTTCTACTACATGCGTGTGTACGTCGATCCCAAGGATGCGGACACGATCTATCTGCCGAACGTCAATGTGTACGTTTCGCACGATGGCGGCAAGACGCTCGATGAGCTCAAGCCGCCGCACGGTGACAACCATGCGTTCTGGATCAACCCGGACGACACCAAACTGTTTATCGAATCGAACGACGGCGGCGCAACGGTGTCACGCGACGGCGGCAAGACCTGGAGTTCGCAGGACAACCAGCCGACCGCGCAGCTCTACCACGTGAACCTGGACGACCAGTTCCCGTTCAATATCTACGTGGCGCAGCAGGATGACCGGGCTTGGGTGGGCCCCAGTGCCATGCGCCACGGGAAGATACCGCCAGTATGGGATGCCGCAGCCGGTGGCGAGAGCAGTTGGGTGACGCCGCAGCCAGACAAGCATTGGATCACCTATGGGAACGGCTACTTTTCGTTGATGGACAGCCTCGACCACCGTACTGGAGTGAGCCGAAGCATCGACCCGTCGCCGTTTTACTACAACGGCGCACCGGCTTCGGAAATGGAATACCGTGCCGGCTGGATCAGGCATCCAAACGCGTTCTTGCCGCACGCCCCGAATGTATTGCTCACGGGTACCCAGTATGTGCTCAAGAGCACCGACCTCGGCCACACCTGGACCCGCATCAGCCCCGACCTGACGCGCAACGACAAGACCAAGCAGGAGCTGCCGGGTGGGCCGATCAGCCACGATATTTCCGGCGCCGAGCTCTTCGACACCGTCTCGGCCTTGAGCGTGTCGTCGAAGAGCGACGACATCATCTGGGCCGGGTCTGACGACGGCCTGGTGCACGTCACGCGCGATGGTGGTGCGCATTGGGATGACGTCACGCCCAAGGGGCTGCCGACCTGGATCACGGTCACCGACATCGAGGCCTCGCATGCCGATGCCGGCACCGCGTACATGGTGGCCAGCCGCTACATGTGGGACGACTTCAAGCCGTATGCGTACAAGACCACGGATTATGGCCGGCACTGGCAGGCGATCATCGCGGGCGTGCCCGCCGACCAATACCTGGAGACCATCCGCGAAGACCCCGACCATCCCGGCCTGCTGTTCCTGGGCAGCAGCAAGACGGTGTATCTCAGCCTGGACGGCGCGGCCCATTGGCAGTCGTTCGCACTCAACCTGCCGCCAGTCGTCGTGCGCAGCATCGCGATCCAGGGGCCGCAGCACAGCGTCGTCATCGCCACGCATGGTCGCGGCGCCTGGATCCTGGACAACCTGGCGTTCGTCGAACAGCTGGGCGCGGCCCAGGTGGACGCCGACCGGCCCTATCTCTTTGCTCCGCAGCAGACCTGGCTGGTCAAGCGCAGCCCGGGCTTCAGCTCTGGCGGAACGAGCCCAGGCGGCGAGAATCGTCCGGCCGTCGCCGACGTGTTCTATTACCTGCCGAAATCCTACCAACCCGGCACGCCGGCCAAGCTGACCTTCAGTACCGCCGATGGCCAGGTCGTGCGCAGCTACGAGCTGCCGTACAAGGAGGTGTTGCCGCGCGGACTGGGCGATGGCAAGGACACGCCGCAGGCACCGCTCCACGCCGGCATGAACCACTTCGCCTGGGACTTCCGCTACGCGCCCGCGCGTTACGTGGATGGCTTCTTCGTCACCGAACACGGCGTGGACAAGATCGTGGGGCCGACGATTGCGCCGGGCACCTACGAGGTCACGTTGAGCTATGACCACGCGGAGGTGTCCAAGCAGCCACTCGAAGTCAGGCTCGACCCGCGCCTGGAGACCACGCCGGCACAGATGCAGGCGCGCCTTGCGCTGGCCATGCAGATCAACCAGGCCATCGACGGCTTGAACAGCCGGCTCAACGAGGCACTGGCGGCGCGTGGCCGTTTGCAGCAGGCCCTCAGCTCCGGCACGGTGACGGCCAGCCGGGCCAAGGCCGTATCCGCCGGCCTGGACCGCGACATTGCCACGATGGTCAACCTGGACATCCAGTCCAGCGAAGGCGACCTGGTGGTGGAAACCCGCGTGACCGAGCGGCTGGCCATGCTTGGCCTGGAAGTCGATCGCAGCTTCACGCCCTTGCGGCCGGTCAACCAGCAGGGCTACGCGACGCTTGCGGCGGCGGCTGACGCGGGCAAGGCAAAGCTGCAGAAAGATGTGGCAGCCGTGGACCAGTTGCTCGGGTCATCCGGGCATTAAGCGCATGGGCGACACACAAACTGAAGAGCCCGTGGGGAGGGCCCCCGCGGCCAGGAGGAAGATGAGATGAAAGCAGCATATGACGGCGTGGTGGATATCGAGCAATACCCGATCCATAACCTGGACAGCGCCCGCGGCCGCGAGCTCGTGGCCTGGTGCCGCGCGCAGTTGGCCGAAGACGGTTGCTGCACGCTGGGTGGCTTCCTCCTGCCGGATGCGATCGCGAAGATGGTGCGCATCTCCGACGAGGTGGCCGACAAGGCCTGGGTGACCGATCGCCCGCACAACATCTACTTCACGCCGCCGGCCAAGGACCTGCCGTCGACGGATCCCCGTGCGCACCTGGAGCGCTCGGCGAAGCATGGCATCGCCTACGATTACATCCCGGTCGACGCACCGGTGCGGCGCCTCTACGAATCGCCCGAGCTCACCCGGTTCGTCGCGGCAGCCCTGGGCAAGGACGTGCTCCATCGCAGTGCCGATCCGCTCGACGCGTTCCAGATCACCCGGTTCCAGCCCGGCGAAGAACTGGGCTGGCATTTCGACAACAGCGAGTTTTCCGTCACCGTCATGTACCAGCTGCCCGAAGCCGGTGGCGTGTTCGAATACGTGCCTGCGCTGCGTTCGGATGCGGACCCGAACTACGCCGGCATCACCGAGGTGCTGCAGGGGCGGGCGCGGGCCACGGTGAAGACACAGGCCTCGGCACCGGGAACGTTTGCCCTGTTCCATGGGCATCACGCCATGCACCGCGTGACCCTGGTGGAGGGCACGCAGCCACGCATCAATTCAGTGCTGACCTACGGCGATCATCCGGGCATGAAGCTGAGCCCGCTGACGTCGGAATTGTTCTATGGACGGGTTTCGTAATCGCGGCAAGCTGCGCTCGGGGGAGTCGACATGCGCAAGCTTGGAGCTGGTTCTTGTTCAACGCGCTGTACCTCAATTGAGCGAGCGCGGCTGGCATGGCCAGCCGGGGCTTGGCTCCGGCCGCGTGACCGCGGCTTCAGCGGGCGATCGGCCGGAAATGGGCGACCAGGTCGTACGAGTCCCCCAGGAACATTTGCTCCACATAGGTGATGGGAACCTTGCCGAGCCAGGTACGGCGCGCAATCACGAGGCTGGCGGTGCCTGCGCGGACGCCAAGCCGCGTCGCCGTGCCGCGGCTGAGATTGACCGCGCGGATATGGTGTTCGGCACGCGTCCAGGGGATGTTCTGCAGCAACCACGTGCCGGGTGCCTCGTCCGCAAAGGACTCGTCGAGCACGGTGGGGACGGCGACCGGGTTGATCACCCGGCTCTCGTAGGCAAATGGCTTGTTGTCCGCCAAATGCAGGCATTCGACTGCGACCAGCGTGCCCTTTGGGGCAAGTTCGAGTTCATGGGGAATGGATTTTGCGGGCTTGCGCAAACGCCGATTGAGCAAGCGGTAGCTGTAGACGTGGCCACGCAAGGCGACATCCACCGGGATGTGCGGGATGTCCAGCGCCACCGACTCGATGGTGGTGCTTGGCTTGCGGACGAACGAGCCGGCGCGGCGCTGCCGCTCGATGAGGCCTTTTTCGGCCAGGAGGGACAAGACCCGGTTCACGGTCATGCGCGAACACTGGTATTGCACCATCAGCTCGTGCTCGAACGGGATCCGGTACCCGGGCGGCCACTTGCCGCTCGCGATGTTGCGTTCCAGATCGCTGCGTATCGTCTGCCCCAGGCCTTGTGGATGCTGGGCCTTCACCATGACTTGTTTCCTGCGTTCATTTGACGCTCCCCCTGTCGCCACGTACGTACCTGGCCGTACGGCCTTGCCGCACCGTCGTTGTCGCGGCCTTGTGCGCCGCGGGAGTGCCGGCGCGGTGCACTGTACATTATGCCGTCATCGCGCACGCGGCGGGGGCTCAGGCGCAGGCGGCCATCAACTTTTGTATAGACAAAAGCGGTGGCTTGTCTTATCTTCATCACTACGGTCCAGCCAGGTCGCGGGCATGCGTCGGGACGACCCGGCTGGCTCGCGGCAGGCGACCGCCAACAGCTTGCATCACGATGGGGACATGGGTCGGCGATCCAGTCCGACAGGAGCATGGTTCAAATGAGCGCAACGATACTTCTGGATGGCAACAGCTTGACGCGCGCGCAATTGGTGGCCGTCGCGCGCAACGGTGCCAAGGTGATGCTCGATGCCGCGGGCCTTGAGGCCGTGCAACGGGCGGCGGATTTCCTCGCCGAAAAGGTCACGGGGGGCGAACCCACCTACGGCGTGACCACGGGCTTCGGCAGCAATGCCGACAAGCTGCTGGGCAGCCGTCGCGTGCGCGATGGCTTGCCCGGCGCGGCGGCGACCGGCGCGTTCCAGGGCAGCCTGATGGACGAGCTGCAGCACAACCTCATCATCACCCACGCGGTGTGCGTAGGCGAGCCACTGTCGGCGGAGGTCGTGCGCGCGATGCTCGCCATTCGCATCAACACCTTGATGCGCGGGCACTCGGGGATCCGGGTGGGCACCCTTGAGGCGCTTACTGCCATGCTCAACGCCGGCGTGGTGCCGGTGGTGCCGGAAAAAGGCTCGGTGGGCGCCAGTGGCGACCTGGCGCCCTTGTCGCACCTCGCGATCGTGTTGCTTGGCCACGGCGAAGCCTTCTACCGGGGGGAGCGTCTGCCCGGTGGCGAGGCGTTGCGCCGTGCCGGCCTGGCACCGGTGCATTTGTCGTTCAAGGAGGGCCTCGCGCTCAACAATGGCACGGCGCAGATGCTGGCCATGGCGGTACTGGCGCTCGATGCGATGGAGCGCCTGTTGGACACGGCGGAATTGGCCGCGGCGATGACCCTGGATGCGTTTGCAGGCCGCAGCGGTGCATTGCGTGCGGACGTCCATGCCTTGCGGCCGCATCCGGGGCAGGTGGCAACGGCGGCCCACGTCCGCGACCTCCTGGCGGGCTCCACCTTGCTCGACATCCCCTATCACCTGGTGCCGCGCTTCCATAACTGGAATGCTCAGGCGTGGACCGGGGCGGACGACCAGGCGCTCAGCTTCGACCTCCGTTGGGATTGGGTGCCCGCTGGCGAACGCCAGGGCAAGGAGGCGTTTTATCGCCGTTTCCTGCCGTTCAAGGGGGGCAAGAAGATCCAGCCGCAGGATGCCTACAGCCTGCGTTGCATGCCGCAGGTCCATGGTGCCGTGCGCGATGCGTGGGCGCAGGCGAGCCGGGTGGTGGAGGTCGAGCTAAACGCGGTCACCGACAACCCGCTGGTGTTCCCGGAGAATGCCGACGCCCCCTGCATTGAAGAACAGGTGATCTCCGCCGGACACTTCCACGGCATGCCGCTGGCCCTGGTGCTGGCCTATTTGAAGGCGGCCATTCCGGTGCTGGCGTCGATCTCCGAGCGGCGCTTGAACAAGCTGGTGGATCCGGCCACCAACGATGGCTTGCCGGCGTTCCTCACCGGCAACGAGGACGCCACGGACTCGGGCTTCATGATCATCCAGTACACGGCTGCCGCCCTGGTCAACGACCTGGCCACGCGCGCGCACCCGGCCTGCGTGTATTCCATCCCGACCAGCGCAAACGCCGAGGACCATGTCTCCATGGGCGCGAACGAAGCACGCCACGTGCTCGACATGACCGCGGACCTGGGCCGCGTTCTGGCATTGGAGCTGCTCGTCGCGGCCCAGGCGCTGGATTACCGCCAAGCCATGCTGGCCGCCGCCCAAGGCCTGGCGCGACGCGGCGGCTGGCAGGCACTGGCACGCAAGGTCGACAATGCGCCGCGCGAGGGAGATGCCGACTTCGCGCAATTTGCCACCGAAGTGCAGCAACTGGCCACGGCACTGGACGCTGCCGGTGATTTCCACGCCGGCACCGGCGTGCGCCGGGCCCATGCGGTATTGCGCGAAAAGATCGCGTTCCTGCATCGCGACCGCGCCCTCGACGGCGACGTGCGCACCGTCTGTGCCCTGGTGGCCGACGACGCATTCCGGAGCTGATGCTGCCAATCGCCCGGAGCGGGGCTGTGCGTGCCCCCGGGCGTCAAGCAGTCCACCGCGGGGTGCACAGCACGATTGGCTGGCCCCGCGGGACGTGGCGATACGATATTGAAACTTGCTTATTGGAGATTTCCATGGACACACCAACGCGCAACGACCCCTCCCGCCATATCCGCGCGCCACGCGGTACCGAGCTCAGCTGCAAGAACTGGCTGATCGAGGCGCCGTACCGGATGATCCAGCACAACCTCGATCCCGAGGTTGCGGAGAATCCGGCCGAGCTCGTGGTGTACGGTGGCATCGGCCGCGCGGCGCGCAACTGGGAATGCTTCGACGCGATCCTGCAAGCCTTGCGCGAACTGAATCCCGACGAGACCCTGCTGGTGCAGTCCGGCAAGCCGGTCGGCGTGTTCAAGACCACGACCGACGCGCCGCGCGTGCTGATCGCGAATTCCAACCTGGTACCGCACTGGGCGACCTGGGAACACTTCAACGAGCTCGACCGCAAGGGCCTGATGATGTACGGCCAGATGACGGCCGGCTCGTGGATCTACATCGGCTCGCAGGGCATCATCCAGGGCACCTACGAGACCTTCGTCGAGATGGGCCGCCAAAGCCACGGCGGCAATCTGCGAGGCAAGTGGATCGTGACCGCCGGACTCGGCGGCATGGGTGGCGCGCAGCCGCTCGCGGCGGTGATGGCCGGCGCGTGCATGCTGGCGATCGAATGCCAGCAGTCGCGCATCGACTTCCGCCTGAAGACCGGCTACGTCGACGAACAGGCGACCGATCTCGACGACGCGCTGGCGCGCATCGCCAAGTACACCAAGGCTGGTGAGGCGAAATCCATCGCATTGCTCGGCAACGCCGCCGACGTGCTGCCGGAAATGGTCAGGCGCGGGGTCAAGCCGGATGCCGTCACCGACCAGACGTCCGCGCACGATCCGGTCAACGGCTACCTGCCGCAAGGCTGGACGGTGGAACAGTGGCTCGAGCGCCGCCAGAGCGACCCGAATGGCACCCGCGATGCCGCCAAGCAGTCGATGAAGACCCATGTCGAAGCGATGCTGGCGTTCCACGCCCAGGGCATTCCCACCTTCGACTACGGCAACAACATCCGGCAGATGGCGTTCGACGTCGGTTGCAAGGATGCGTTCGCGTTCCCCGGCTTCGTGCCGGCTTATGTGCGGCCGCTGTTCTGCCGCGGCATCGGCCCGTTCCGCTGGGTCGCGCTGTCCGGCGATCCCGAAGACATCCTGAAGACCGACGCCAAGGTCAAGGAACTGATCCCGGACGACCAGCACCTGCACAACTGGCTGGACATGGCCGAGCAGCGCATCCACTGGCAGGGCTTGCCCTCGCGCATCTGCTGGGTCGGCCTCGGCCAGCGCGACAAGCTCGGCCTGGCGTTCAACGCCATGGTACGCAACGGCGAGCTGAAGGGGCCGATCGCGATCGGCCGCGACCACCTGGACTCGGGCTCGGTCGCCTCGCCGAACCGCGAAACCGAATCCATGCGCGACGGCAGCGACGCCGTGTCCGATTGGCCGATCCTGAACGCGCTGCTCAACACCGCCAGCGGCGCCACCTGGGTGTCGTTCCACCACGGCGGCGGCGTCGGCATGGGCTACTCCCAGCACGCCGGCCTCGTCATCGTCTGCGACGGCACGCCCGAGGCCGACAAGCGCATCTCGCGTGTACTGTGGAACGACCCCGGCACCGGTGTCATGCGCCATGCCGACGCCGGCTATGAGGAGGCGGTGGCGTGCGCCAAGGAACAGGGGCTCAAGCTGCCGATGGTGTAAAGCGGCATCCATTCGATGCCACATGGGAAGGTTATTGATAGACTGGATCGGTAGACCAGTCTGGAGAACCCCATGTCCAAAGTCGGAGCTTACGAGGCGAAGACGCACCTGCCCCGCCTGTTGAAGCAGGTCGAGTCGGGAGAAGTCGTCACCATCACGCGCAACGGTCGTGCCATTGCGCGGCTCGCGCCGGTGTCCGGCGCCGCCGATGCGGCCATGCGGATTCTTCGGCTGCGCAACGCGGTTGGCCGCCCTGCGCGGGGGCGCAAACTGTCCATGCGTGCGCTCATCGAGGAAGGGCGTCGATGAGCGCAACCGATCCCACGCTGGTACTGGATGCCTCGGTGGCGCTGTCATGGGCACTGCCAGACGAGGCCTCGAAGTACAGCGATGCCGTGCTGGACAAGGTGGCTGCGACCCGTGCCCTGGTACCCGGGCTATGGGCACACGAGGTGGCGAACGGCCTCCTGATGGCGCAGAGGCGCGGCCGCCTCACCACGGCCCAGCGTATGGCGTTCGTCGAGGAATTGCTGTGCCTGTCCATCGAAGTGGAGACGTCCAGCAGCAGGTCCGTACTGGACGGGCAGGTCGTGCTCGCCGAGCGTTACGGATTGACGGCATACGACACGGCCTATCTGGACCTGGCGCTGCGGCGGGGCATTCCATTGGCCACCCAGGACAAGGCGATGAAGGCCGCGGCGATCAAGGCAGGCGTAGCGATTGCCTAGGAGCGTGCCGAAGTTCGCGGGAGCGTGGCACTGTAACGACCCAGCGGAATCGGCGCGGATCAGGCTGCTAAAGTGTATGCCCCAGCAGGGGTCTTCATGCCGAGTGCCTAGCGCGACCGCTTCGGTGGCACCACGCTCAAACCGCGCGGAAGCGACAAGACTTTCGGCCGCAGCAGTTCTTCGACCATTTGCGGCTCCAACGGGAAGGAATAAAGGAAGCCCTGTCCCTCGTCACAGCCTGCCAGACGCAGGAACTTGTGCTGCTCCTCCGTCTCTATTCCCTCGGCGATGGTCTCCAGGTCGAGGCTGTGGGCCATCGCCAGGATCGCCTTCACGATGGCCGCGTCGTTGGAATCTTCGGGCAGCCCGGTCACGAAGGAACGATCAATCTTGAGGTAAGCCACCGCAGGGAGTTTCAGGTACGCCATGGACGAGTAGCCCGTACCGAAGTCATCGATCGCGACGGCGACACCATGTTTGTGGAGTGTCTCCATGGTGCGTTCGATACCGTCTCCGAGTCGGAGCATCGCGCTTTCGGTGATCTCTAGAACGATCCGGTCCGGCGGTATGCCATTTTCCTGCAACGTGCTGGTAACACTTCGCAGGAAGCCCGGGTGACCAAACCACCGGGCGGAAATATTCACTGCCACGCGAATGGCCGGCATGCCACTCCTGTCCCACGCCTTGATCTGGGCGCAGGCCGCTGCCAGCACCCACTCGTCGACGACCCGGATCAGGCCGAGCTCTTCGGCCACCGCGATGAAGTCGGCAGGCATGAGCAGGCCGCGGTCGGGATGCTGCCAGCGCACGAGCGCCTCACAAGCCACGATGCGCCCATGCTGCAGGTCTACGCTCGGTTGGTACAACACCCTCAATTCGTCGCGTTCCAAGCCTTGACGCAGCTCGGTTGCAAGCTGCATACGCCGTCGCGAATCGGCGTGCATTACGGGAGTGTACAAACGAACAGCATTGCGCTCTTCGGTCTTGGCTGCATACATGGCGGCATCTGCATTGGCGATCAGCGATGGCGGGTCGGCGCCATCGAGTGGATAGGCAGCCACGCCGATACTGGCGGTCAAGACGATCTCCTTGCCGTCAACGAATATCGATTTCGCCAAAGCCGCCAGCAAGCGGTCAGCGATCACCTGTACGTGTTCGCGCGTGACAAGCCCGCGTATCAGGGCGGTGAATTCGTCCCCTCCGATGCGCCCTGACACGGCGTTTTCGTCCAGCTGGCCATTGATGCGCTCCGCCACCGCGACCAGAAGGCGGTCGCCTACCGCATGGCTGTAGCTGTCGTTGACGTTCTTGAATGCGTCCAGATCAATGAAAAGCACAGCCACTGCCGTGCCATCGCGCTCGGCCTCGGCAATGGCCTGGGCGCACAACCGTTCGAACTCGCCGCGATTGACGAGGCCGGTCAGTGGATCGTGGCGTGCCAAATATTCCAGCCGGCTCTCGTTGGCCTTGGCCGATGAGACATCGGTGAATACGGCAACATAATGTTGGACGTCGCCCTGCTCGTCACGGATGGCGCTGATACTCAATTGCTCCGGATAGCAGGTACCGTCAGCCCGGGTGGTCTCCACTTCACCGCGCCAGTAGTCGCCGGTGGCAACACGTTCCCATACCGACGACGGTATCGGTGTGCCGTCGGGCATGGTGCGCATCGCCGCCCACGACCGCCCCAGAATGGCTCCGCGGCTGTAGCCGGTAAGCAGCTCGTGCGCGGCATTGACGGAGGTAACGCGGTACTGCGCGTCGCTGATGATGACGCCTTCGGCGATGGAGGCCAGGGCCTCGGCAGCCACGAGGCGCTCCTGTTCCATCTTCACCCGCTCGGAGATGTCGCGAATGATCGTCTGGCGTATCGAGCGGTCAGCCCAGGTGACCAGGTTGCTTTGGGTCTCCACCGGCCTGGACGAGTCATTCTCGGTCCACAAGACGTTGATTGCCGCATGCCCCGGATCGTTGCGCACCGGGTGTTGGAACAGGTGCACGAAGCGGTCGCCGATCAAGTGGGTGCGTTGGCGCCCGGTCCAGGCCAGCATGGTCTGGTTCGCGTCCACGATACGTCCCGTGGACTCATCTACCATCGCGATCGCATCGGCGGCACTGTCAAAGAGCAGCCGATAACGCTCCTCGGTGCCGCGGACACTCGTCAGGATGCGCTTTGCCGTGATGAACCACAGCAGCATCGCGACCAAGGCGATCGTCACGACACCGCCGAAGAATATCGAGCCGACCCATACCGCCCCCTCGGCAACTTCCAGTGAAAACACCTTCGCGAGAGGTTCGATATGGTTGTTGAGCGCCAGGATGCGCTGGCGCGCGCTCAGTGAATGACTGAGCGGAACAGCAGCCGTGGTGTAGGCCTTTTGGAGCTCATTGGCGATGGCGTCCAGTTCTGCGATGGCATCATCCGATGCCCGCCATGCTGCCAGTGCCTGTTTCATGTGTGGCGCCCAGGCGAAATGCCTGAACATGAAAATGATCCCTGGCACGGCGCTCGGGATGACACCGCCCTCGCGAAACGCGGCAGTCAGGTCGGAATTGTGATAGTGACCCGAGGCGATGGTATCCCGTATCCACCTGTCGGCCGCGACGATCCTCGCGTTGCGGCGGAAAGCCTCAAGTTGCTCCGGATTTCCAGTCGCCGCATAGGCATCGAGGTCAATGACTGCCTGCTTTTGGGCTTTCGACCAAATACTCTCGCCGTTGAGGAAACCGGCGAGAGTGACCTGGACCTGCAGCGACCCCCACGTCAGCGTCAGGATCAACCCGATCATCACCACCAGCGCATAGGCCAGCGGCATCAAGCGGCGTAGCAATGGCCGCTGCAAACCGGTCGGAAAGGCCTCCATTTGTCTCTTTCAACACTTTTGATGGGTACGGCTCAATATCGACCGGCCGGGCGCCAGCTTGAACTATGCAACCGCCGCGGTGGCCACCGCCATTGGACGCGAGCGTTCCAGGCAGCGACTCACGCTCACGAGCTGGCTGGTGTAGGTGCGCTTGATGCATTCGCGGATGTGATTGACCTGCTCTACCTCCGGGTTGCTTCCCATGGAGGTACAAACGATCTCCAGGGCTTCCCATGGGTGCACATCGTCGTAGGCAGCATGCAATTCGAGCCAGCGCAAGGTGGCCTTGCGCTCGTTGTCCGGGAAGCTGTCCTGGTACACCTTGCTTTCGTAGACAAGCTTCGCCCATTCACCGGCGACCCCTTCAACCGCGTAGTTGCTCGCCGCGATACTGGCCGCCAGGTTGTCCCTGGTGCAGACTTCTTCCAGCCAGTTGGCGAGCGTCTGGGTGCCCAGCGGGGCCTGGCGATGGAGCACGTCCTCACGCGCTATACCCTCTCCCTCGGCCCACTTGAGCCAGTACTCGGCATGGTTTTGTTCTACACGGATATTGCGAACCAACCAGCGCCGCGCCAGATCGTCAGCCCGGCTGCGGCCAAAACGTGTCTTGAGGAGACTGAGCGCCATGTAGGCGGGGAAACGCTCGACCACGGGCCAGATACCGATCAGAAAATTGGCGGTTGAGTTATGGTCTAGCTTGGCCGCCCGCATGAGTTGAAACAGCTCGTGATTCGCGCACTTCTCCTTGGCGTCGGCGCACTCAGCCACGATGTCCTGCGCCCATGACGGATAGCTGCTCAGGGATGTCAGCGCTCCGTCAAGTTCAAACTGCTTATTCATTTGTGTCTCCTCAGACTGTTTGTTTGTGTTTCCGTTACCTGGCATTGAAATGCTGCCGGGCCGTTTTCAAGTGCATATGCAAACGTAGGTGCTTTACAGCCGCGCCTTTACATTCGGGTATTTGTGCGTGGCGTGGTTGTCGTAGTCAGGTGCAGGTCTCTTTTGTCCTTGGGCGTGCGCCGGTCAGTCAGGTGTGGGGAGTCCAGCCACTCGTGGTGTCGACGTTGGGCTTGCGGCGCCAGATCGCGGTTCCTTCCAGCGTATTGGGCGCTGCAAACGGTAGTACGGTAAGCCCCTGTTTTAGTACTCGTCAGAAGTGAAGCTACGCGACAAGCGCCACTCTGCCTGGCCATGCCGCCAAGGCCATATTCGGGCGTTCGCGGTTGTATGTCTACAGCCAACGGGTTGCCAGCTGCGGGATTTGTTCGATGGACTCAAACAGGATCTGCGAGTCACGCGTAACGCATTACTGATATTCGCGACTGTTGTCGCAACGTGGTATTTGCCGTTGCCCCCGTCGATGATCAGCTTTGGGACCAGGTCCGCGGCCACCGGGCCGACCGCTCATCACTGCGCCAAGACCGTGCTGTCAGCTGTTTTGGCACTCGACCCAATCCTCTTGACCAGGCTCGCGCTGCATGGCGTGGGCCGTGCCGTGGCGGCAAAGCCATGGCCACCCTGCCAGTGACAAACGGAACCCTCGGGCCAGGGTGTGCGGCCCGGGGCGATTTCCGTCAAATGCCCGTTGGCATGCATGGCATGACTGTTGCTTGACTATTCCCTTGGATATTTCACAAGCAGCGGGATGGAAGTTGCCATGAACGTGAGCACCGACGTCGAGCAAACTGAGCGGGTGCTGAGCCATTTGGCGCGCCTCAGACAACGATACGACCAAGACGACATGGACATGTTGGAAAGGCTCAGGCCAGCGTGGCTTGGGCTGGACGCGTGGGATATTGTCCTTGAGGAATTGAAAGTTCACCGTTACCGGGAGCGCACGCACGTGGCCCGGCCGCGATTGGTAAGGGGGTGAACGGGGCGCCCCTACGATGTCTTGTGGCGAGCCGCTGCGGAGGACAGAATTGCGTCGTAGTTGCCCCAAATGCGGCACAGCCACCCTGCGGATAAGAAGTGAGAAGGTGTCAGAGACAACCCTCGGGTAAGGCCTCAAGAGTCCCCCGGCCTTGGGTCGCATGGGCTACCAGGTGCGCGAGCGCAGATTCCTGGCCTGACGGCACGGCGAGGATGGCCGTTACCGCGAGTGCTCCATAAGTCGTGTTGTCGATGGTGATGTGCCGCTCGCGGATACGTCCCTCCAATAGCGACCATTGTGAGAAATCACAGCGGAGAACCATGCGCGTAACGCGGACGATGGGCTGTTTGCCGGCCTGTTGCAGGCACTGCGCGGCCGTGCCGCCGTAGGCGCGGATAAGGCCGCCGACGCCAAGTTTGATACCGCCGAACCAGCGTGTAACCACCACGACCACATGGTCGAAACCTTGCCCGTCGATGGCGGCCAGGATGGGTTTGCCGGCACTGTTGGATGGCTCGCCGTCGTCATTGAAGCGGTAGGCCTGACCGATGCGGTAGGCCCAGCAATGGTGTCCGCCGCCGTTGTCGCGCAGGCTGTCGATGAACGCCATGGCCGCTTCGGGCGAGCTTGCTGGCGCCGCCTGCGCGAGGAAGCGGCTTTTCTTGATTTCGACGGCGTGCGAACAGGGCGCAGCCAGGGCGGCGAGTGGGTCGGTCATGTGATTGGGACGCGGTTAGCGAAAAGCGCTTGAGTCATCCTTCGCACCATTCCGGGCGGCTTTCGAATGGCGCTACTATCCGCAAATCAAACCCAAGGCCCCCGAGGTTCCTTGCCTGCGGATGACGCTGCCGCGGTGGCGCGCGAAGGTCGCAGGATTGCACGCAACGTATAACCCGTTGCACATGAGTGTTCTTCATTCACGCGCGTAGTGAAGATGTCAGCGTCTGCCACGCGCCCTTGACCGTCCGATCCGTACAATTCCTCCGTCATCCTCCCCAACCACGGAGCTGCCCATGAACCCTTACCTCAATTTCCCCACAGGCGATTGTAAGGCTGCCTTCGATTTCTATCAGCGGGTGTTTGGCGCGAAATGCCTGTTCTCCACCACCTGGGCGGAGTCGCCGATGGCCGACCAGGCGCCGAGCGGCGATGGCAGCAAGGTCATGCATGCCACGTTGCAGTTCCCGGACGGATCGCTCCTGATGGGTGCGGACTGCCCACCGCAGTACGGCTCGCCTTTCGGCGGCTTCTCGCTGTCGATCAACGCCGGGGACGTGGCGGAGGCGGAGCGTATCTTTGCCGGCATATCCGAAGGCGGCAAGGTCACCATGCCGCTGGAGAAGACCTTCTGGGCGGAGCGCTTCGGCATGTGCGTGGACCGCTACGGCGTGAGCTGGATGGTCAATTGCGAGATGAAGGGGCCGAAGTAAAAATCTGACCCGGTTCCCGATGCTATTTGCGGGCGGCGATGATCTCGCCCAGATAGTCCGGGGTGCCCGGGATCCGCACCAGGTGCGGATATTGCAGGCCGCCGTGATAGTTGATGGCGAACGTGTGGTCGGTATCGAAGCGGCGTATCTGCAGTTCGATCGGCGCAAGGCCGCCTTTGGCCGCGGTGATGGCGTCCTTGAGGACTTGCTCGGTGTAGGCGTGGCCGTTCACCGCCATGAGCCGACCGCCGCTGCCGATGCCGGCCTTGAAGGCCGGGCCGTTCCAGCGCACGTCGTTGATCGTGCCGTCCCGGATCAGGGTCAAGCCGATGGACCAGGCAAAATTGTAGATGTGTCGCGGCGACTGCCGCGAGGCGTCGTAGGCCTGTTCGTATTCGTTTGCGGTGTCGGTGTAGACGAGTTTCCAGCCCGCCGCCTCGATTTCGCTCGCCAGCGGCGGCGCGGGTGCGTACACGTTGCGGTCCAGGAATCCGCGCCAGTCATACTTCACCACATGGTCCAGCGCGGCCACGATGTCGTCCAGCGTGTAGGTCCTGGTGACATAGCTGCCGTTGTCCATCCCGTAGAAATCCCTGGCGAACGTGTCCAGCGATTTCTTGTCATGCGTGAGTTCGCGGATCTTGGCATCGGCGGCGAGCCACATCAGTTGCCCGCCGCTGTAATAATCCTCGCTCATCTGCCAGCTGCGATAGGGCAGCATCCGGCGGCGCGCGATGACCGCGTCGTTGGTCGTGTCCTCGAGCGTGCGCCATTCCATCCCCGGGCGGTTGCGGTCGTAGTTGGCCACGACCATGGCGAGGGCGCCGCGGAATTGTTCGGGCGTCCAGACGCCCGCGCGGGCCGTGACCACAAAACCCCAGTACTGGGTCTGGCCTTCGTACAGCCAGAGCAGGGAGCCGCCTTCCGGCAGGTTGAAATTGGGCTGCCACAAATCCGCCGGGCGGCGGAACTTGCCGTCCCAGGAATGGATATATTCGTGCGCGACGATGTCCCGGTTGGGGACATTGGCGTCCCACTTGCTGAAATACTCCGCAGGCCAGCCACCGCCGACCGACTGGTGGTCTTCATGCGAGTCCGTGTCCAGCTGGGTCGACAGCGCCATCAGCCAGTCGTAGTGCGCGTAGTGGTGCGATCCGAACAGGCGGTAGGCCTGGGTGACGATGTTGCGCTGCAGCTGCACCACCTCGGGCGAGATCGCGAGGTACGCCGGCGTGTCGGCGATCAGGTCCATATGCACCGGCACCTTGGCGCCCGGGTCGAGATCGATGCGCTTGAAGTACTTCCCGGCAAAGATGGGCGAGTCGACCAAGGTGTTGTACGTGGTCGGCTTGAACGTCACGCCGCCATCCGATTGCGACTGCGTGTCGAGCGCGGTGCCGAACTGCCAACCGGCGGGAAGCGTGACACTCGCCGCCACCCCGATGCCGCGCGTGTAATACCCGGCCGGATACAGCGACACCATGTTCCATTGGATTGCCAGCATCTTGTCGGTCACGGTGACGAACGGGGAGCCGCCGGGGCCTGACAGCGACTGGAAGTCCACGTCGATGGCCGACACGCCCTGAGGGACATCCATCTGGAACGCATACACGTCGAACTGGTTGCGCGTCCAGGGCAGGCGCTTGCCGTTGGCGGTGATGGTCAGCCCGGCCAGCATGTCGATGGAGTCGGTGGACGAATGCGTTCCCGGTATCCATTTCGGGTAGAACAAGGTGAGTTTTCCCGGCTTCACGGGAATGGTCTCGTGGATCTTGAAGATGCCCTGCGCGGTATTGGTGGCATCCACGTGGATCTGGATCGTGCCGGGGTAGGGCAGATCCTGTGGCGGCGGGATATGCGCGTCGGCAGCGTCTGCCAGGGCGTTGCCGCTGGCGAGCGTCAGTGCGGCGATGGCGAGCAGGCCGACCAGCGCACGGCGCAAGGCCAGCGTTGAACTGGTTGAGCGGGATGACAACATGTTTGGCCCTCGGCTGCGAAACCGCGACGGTGCAGGTTAATGCCCGCGGCTGCCAAG